>Ga0116226_10002236_pt1 | contig 16759 bp, 17 predicted proteins | sample S1TSphfallax_FD_89692 | JGI IMG/M metagenome (GOLD analysis project Ga0116226, IMG submission 89692) | Host-associated microbial communities from peat moss isolated from Minnesota, USA - S1T2_Fa - Sphagnum fallax MG | ecosystem: Host-associated > Plants > Peat moss > Unclassified | place: USA... | reverse complement strand
GGCAAGGCCGCCGTCGAGGCCGAACTGCGGGCATTCGGCAATCGCGCCGAGGGTGCCGATGTTGCGCTCCTCTACTATGCGGGGCACGGGATCGAGGCCGGCGGGCAGAACTATTTGATTCCCATCGATGCGAAGCTTCAGCGCGACCGTGATCTCGATATCGAAGCCACGCGACTGGAAACCGTGCTGCAAGTGGTCAGCAGCGCCCGCATGCGCCTTATCATTCTGGATGCGTGCCGCAACAATCCATTCGAAGCCTCGATGCAACGATCGATTCGAACGCGGGCGGTAAGCCGCGGGCTCGCGGAGGTCGAACCGGAAGGTGAGACGCTGGTCGTCTATTCCGCCAAGGCAGGCTCGACCGCATCTGATGGCGATGGCGCGAACAGCCCGTTCGCAACATCGCTGGCCAATCGCTTGCCGCAGCCCGGTCTCGAGATCGGCTTGCTATTTCGCTCGGTCCGCGATGATGTGCTCGCGGCGACGGGGCGCACCCAGGAACCCTTTACCTACGGATCGCTCTCCGGCCAGGCTTTTTACTTCCGCGCCGCAGGCACGGACACGAACCCAACCGCACCAGCGCCACAGCTGAAGTCACTGCCGCAGGCCAACGTTGCCTCGCGTGCCTCAAACGCGCCGCCGTCGGGAGACGTCCAGCCGCAACAGACCAATGGTCCGCCTGATCTCGCGACCACGCTCGAAGGTGTTTGGTACGGAAATGTGATTTCCGACTCCAAAGGCAGTTCACGATCGGATGTGATGGTGACGATCCGGCGCACCAGCCGAAATACGATCGCCATTACTTCCGACTATGCGCGCCTGCCTGCCGTCACCGTGAAGCTCACTCGGGCCATGCAGACCATCCTCGCAGCTGAAGGGAACACGACCATCTACTTTGATACTGCCAAGGAGGCAAAAGAACTCGGTATCGTATTCGAGGGTACTGTGGCCTGGTCGGGTGTGCGTGGCGGCAGCAATTAGCGGCATGAGTCACTCGTTCAAGGTTTCCGTGCTTGCCTTTCTGCAACTATTCGCCGTCGGCACGCTCGCCAACTCACCGCCCCGGCTTGCGGTCGCCGTTGCCGATGCCGATGCGCCGCTGACATTCATCGTCTACGGCGATACCCGCTTCACTCAACGCGAAGGCGTGGCGAACACCGCCGCGCGCGGTGCGCTGGTGGAGAAGGTGGCAAGCGAAAAGCCGGCAGCGATTTTTATCGGCGGCGATCTGGTTTATGAGGGCAGCAATCCCGCGGATTACGCGACTTATAAGTCGGAGACCGCTGCTTGGTCGCACGCGAAAATCCCGGTATTTCCGGCGCTCGGTAATCATGAGTTTCGGCGGTGCGACGACGATGTGACTCCGTGCCTCGAGAATTGGTGGAGCGCCGCCGCCCCGGACGCAGTGCGCTCTTTCCGCTGGTACTCCGTGAGTCTCGGGCCGAAGATCCTGGTACTCGTGCTGGATTCGGATTCATCTTTGAAGCCCGCAAGCGAACAACGGACTTGGTTCGAGCAGCAGATGACCAGCGCGGGTTCCCCGGTAGAATTCGTCCTGATCGTGCTGCACTATCCGCCTGTCCGGGACTTTGTCTTTCCCAGGGTCAAAGACGAGAAGGAGATCGTCACCTATCTATCCAGTCACGCGCATGCGCTCAAATTCCACGTCGTCGTCATTGGCAGCCACATACACAACTACGAAAGATTTCGTCGCGACAATGTGACGTATCTGGTCAGCGGCGGAGGAGGCGCGAAGCCCGTTCCCGTGTTTCGACTGCTTGGAGAACTTTCCAAGCTCGATACCGCCGAGAACTTTCACTACGTCCGCTTCCGGCTGGAGCGCGGAACGTTGCTGGGGACGATGGTGCGATTCGATCGCGGGCGGGATGGCGAAACCGTTTGGACGGAGCCGGATCGCTTCGAAGTGCCGTGATGCCGCCGAGATCAGAATTGCGTCAGGCTCAAATTATTTCCATCCGGATCGAGGAACCACGCCACCTTGGCGCGCCCGCCGGGTGCGGACCATACACCGAGTTCGTCTTGTCCCATCCCGTCGTAGATCGTGAACCGTACACCCTTCGCCTTCAGCGCTTTGATCGTCGCCGCAATGTCCTCAACCTCCCAGCCCAGCACCGTGTGCGGTTGAGCCTTGAAGTCCTCGACGGTCGAAATCCTCAGCATCGTGCCGTTCAGGTCGAAGACGACGGCAAAGGGATCCTCCGAAATCATGCTGAAGCCGAGAATCTCGCCGTAGAACGCTTTCGATCTTTGGCGATCGCTCGTGACGAGGAAAGTCACTGCCTTGGCCGAACCGGGGAATATGCTGCTCATGGCCTTAAGTTTGCGGGAAATCTGGCCTGTCGCAAGACCATTTAAACGTCATAAGATATCGAGCATGCGACAGCGGTATGAACCTCGCCCCGGAGTATCGATTGCAACCCTGGCGTATGACTATCCTGCCGGCTGGCACGTGCCCGAGCACGAGCACGGCTGTGATCAGCTGGTCTATGCGAGCACCGGCGTAATGGAGGTCAGCGTGGCGCAAAACAGATGGCTGATTCCGCCGCAGTTTGCGATTTGGATACCGGCGCGGGTCAGGCATTCCATTCGCATGCCGAATGCGGTGGCCATGCGCACCTTGTACCTGCGCACGCGAATGGCGGGTTCGCGGGATTGCGCGGTCTTGAGCGTCTCACCGCTGCTGCGCGAGCTCATCGTCGAGGCGGTGAGAGTCGGCGAACTCATGATGCGTCGTCGCGAAAGCGCAGCGCTCAGCGAGCTGCTGATTGCTCAAATCGACAAGGCGTCCACCGTGCCCACGATGCTGTCGATGCCGAAAGACCCGCGTGCGGTGAAGATCGCGTCGCGCGTCTTGGCCAATCCGCGCGATGTGGAGAAACTGGAGCCACAGTGCCGCCTGATTGGCGTCAGTGTGCGCACCATGCAGCGGCTTTTCCTGCACGAAGTCGGCATGGATTTTCAGACCTGGCGCCGCCAGGCACGATTGGTGGGAGCCATCGAGTCATTGGTTTCCGGCAGCAGCGTCAAGGAAGCTGCATTTGCGATGGGTTATCGCCAGCCCAGTACATTCGTGGCGATGTTCCGCCGGGTGATGGGAGTCACCCCGAGGAACTGGATCGCATCTTTGTCCGCATCGGCGTCCGGTTAGAAGGGGGGTACTCTTTAGAAGTCCTTCCAATCATCCTGCGCCGCAGCGACACGTTTGCGCGCGTCGGCGCCGGACGTTTGGGCGGGCGCATTTGTCTTCGGTCTGCCGCTCCAGGGTCGCGTCGCCCGGCGGGCGTCGGCTTTCAAGGTTGCTGTGTTCAGCGGAGCGCTCGGCGATGCCGCGTGGGTGTTCGGCGATGCCGCGTGGGTGTTCGGCATGGTGTGATCGCCGCCTACGTTATAGCGAGCGATGAGTTGGGTCAGGGCTTCGGCTTGTTCGGTGAGCGCCTGCGCCGCTGCCGAGGCTTGTTCAACCAGCGCGCCATTTTGTTGAGTACCGGAATCCATGATGGCGACGGCTTTGTTGACCAGTTCGATGCCGGATGCTTGCTCGCGGCTCGACAGTGCAATGGCGGCGACCACGTCGGTGACGCGTTTGACGCTGTTGATGATCTCGATCAACATCGATCCGGACTCGTTCACCAAGCCGGTGCCTTCCGCCACCTTGTCGACGGAGTCGTGGATCAGCGTCTTGATTTCCCGCGCAGCTGCCGCGCTGCGTGACGCCAGGTTGCGCACCTCGGCGGCGACCACGGCGAAACCCCGCCCCTGCTCGCCCGCGCGGGCCGCTTCGACCGCGGCATTCAAGGCGAGAAGGTTGGTTTGGAACGCGATTTCATCGATTACGCCGATGATGTCGGCGATCTTCTTGCTGGCGGCATTGATCTGGCTCATGGACTGGACGGCCAGGTGCACCACCCCTCCACCACGCTCGGCCTGTTCACGGGCGGCGGTGGCCAGCTGGCTTGCCTGCGCGGCGTTTTCCGCATTGAGCCTCACCGTCGTGGTCATTTGCTGCATGGAACTGGCGGTCTGCTCCAGGCTGGACGCCTGCCGCTCCGTGCGTTCGCTCAGGTCGATGTTGCCCCTCGATATTTCGTCCGCGCCGACCCGCACTTGCGATGCCGCCTCGGACATGGTGCGCACCGCGTCCGCCATGTTGGAGACGAGCTCGTTGACGCCCGCCGACAGCGATCGAAAGAATTCGCCTTGATTCGATTGGGCCACGCGCGCCGTGAGGTCGCCCCCGATGGCCTTCGCGACCGTCGCCTTCAAGTCCTCTTCGGCCGCGACTTCTTCGGTCCGATCCAGCCATTGCACCACGGTGCCGAGGCGCGCACCTTTGCTGTCCGTCACGGGATTGGCGGTGATGCGGAACACGGCACCGCCCATCTTGAGTTCCTGCGATGGGCTCCCGGTAGCCGTCGACAGCAACTCGGAATCCGCGGGTTCACCGCCGCGCAGATCCTCGAAGGCACTGCCGACGAGTCTCTCCGGGTGGAATTGCGGAACGCTCTTGCGGATTTCATGTCTACGTTGCAGGAAAATGGCCTGCGCGCAGTCGTTGAGATAGACAATCCTGCCTTGGTCATCGACCAGCATGGCGCCGATCGAGACTCGATCCAGGGCGGTGCGAATCCGGCTGTTCTCCATCGTGCTCTGCCGTTCACGCTCGAGAGTGGATTGCAGTTCGCTTCTCATGCGCTCCATGGCGAACGCCAGGCTGCCGCCGCTGCTGCCCAAGGTGTTGATGCGGATCGCCAAATTGCCGTTCGCGAGTTCCTGCGAAACCTCGGACAATTCTCGAGGGTCGCAACCGACGGCTTCGATTTCGGCCCGCAGTTGTACGGCTATCCAGACCAGCAATGCGGTCTCGAAAATCACGAACGCAGCGTGAATCAGAACGAGGACGATCCCGCCCGCGGAGCCGAACACCCAAAAGGGCAGTCCCGCACGCTGCATGGCGTCGAACAGCAGGTGATGCACGATGATGATGCCCGCCGCGAACACCAAGGGAATCCAGTCGCGGTAGAACAGCAAGAAAGCCAGCATGGCGAATATCGAGAAATGCATTTCGATCATGCCGTGCGATTGCTGGATCTGCAGCGCCGAGAACACCATCAGCGAGGCGGCGATCGTGCAGCGCGTCAGCAGCGCGCCGGGACGCGCCCACACGAGACAGGCGGGCACCAGGGTCGCGGGCAGGCCGACGATGAGCGCCGCGTCGAACGTGTGGTACCAGGGCGCGAGCGCAAACGTGAGCAGGAGTGAAACGCCGAGCACGCTCAACAGCAGGCGGTCGCCGGTGATGTGCAGCTGCGTAAGATAGTTGCTGGATGATTTCATTCGTTCACTCGCGGAATTCTGCTGAGAAGAGCACCCGGTCGCGGTTGTCGTATGTTGCACCGCCAAAGTATCGGCCGTACCGCTTCGGGGTTGAGCTTGGCAAGGTCCCGGCACGGCATCCGGTGCGTTAAGTGCGTCACGAATGTGCAGCACCGGCCGCCCTGACGTCATCCAGGTTGAGGGAATCCCTGAGTCCGTGGCGCGCCAAACGCAGCATTTATGTGAAGCGGTCGCAGGCGTGGCGTCGGGATTTACGCAAAGATCGCTGCAACGGTTCCCAATATGCAAAGTAATGAGACCACGGCATGGCTAGACTGATTCTCACCGTCGATGATTCGGAATCGATTCGCCTGATGATGAAACTGACGCTCACGTCGGAGGGCTACGAAGTCGTGCAAGCCGCCGACGGCGTCGAGGCGCTGGAGATGGCGCGCGATCGCACCGCGGACCTCGTGCTCACCGACATCAACATGCCGCGCATGGATGGGCTGGCTCTCATCAAGGAATTGCGTGCACTGCCTGAGTACAAGACGGTGCCGATGCTCATCTTGACGACCGAATCCGGTCAAGAGCGCAAGCAGCTAGGAAAGGCGAATGGAGCCACCGGCTGGCTGGTGAAGCCATTTAATGACAAGCAGTTGCTCGCCACCATCAATCGTGTGCTATGAGCAGTCCAGCGCCGTTGATACCTGCCGCCGTTCAAATGCCCGGGACCGAGAATCTGGCGGGTATGCTGGCCATCATGAGTGCGCAAATCGACGCCGCGTTGCGTGAATCGAATGCACCGGCCGCCACGCTGGTGGAGACCGCCCATGCGATGGGTCAGGCTACGCAGACCATTGCCAAGGGGCTGATGGATTTTTCCGGCTCGCCCGCGCGCGTGTTCCAGGATTTGATGATGTTGCATGACGATATGCACGCGCGGGCCACCAAGGCGGCGACCGCCATCCAGTTCCACGATCGCTTGGTGCAATGCCTGACGCACGTGAGTGCGGCTCTGACGATGATATCGGAGTTCGTTGCCGACGCAGGCCCCAAGGCCGCGGCTGATTGGAGCACGCTTCGCGATCGGATCCGGGATCTCTTGAGCATGGAAGCGGAGCGTGCCCTCTTCGACACGTTGAGCGGCACCGTGGAGGTGGGTAACGGCAAAAGGCCTTCGCGGACGGAAAACGACAAGGTGGAGCTGTTCTAGGCCGCCGGCCGACGGGCGTTAGCAATCATGATCGCTGAATTCGAGACGGTTCATAACTACTGCGAGCAGGCGGTGTTCCGCCACGTCATGGTTTGCGTGGCCGATTTTCCGCAATTCACGCACGATGTCGAGGTGCTGGCGGACATCGCCTGCGTTGCGCTCAACAAATTGCCGCCCCGGTACATCCGCAATGCGGTGGACATGAACTTCTTCATGAGCAAGGAAGACCGGGCAAGAATGGACGCGGCAGTCGATGCTGCGGTGACTTTCGCGTTTCGCTTCATGCAATCGCGCATCGCGTCGCGCGCCGCCACGGCCACCGCAGCCGGCAAATAGATCCCGGCACCTCTCAATATTCACGAAGCGCCGCCGCTATGGTGTCGAGAGGTGGAGCGGTGGAAACTCATGATCTAACAGCAGAAGCGCTCACCGCCGGCATCAAGGACCTGGTGACCCTGCCGGAGGTGGCCATGCGGATCGCGCGCATGGTGGATGACCCGGGTTCCTCGGCCGCGGACATCGGCCGCGAAATCTGCAACGATGCGGGCCTGACCGCGCGGTTGCTGCGCATCGCCAACAGCGCGGCGTATGGCCGGAACCGCAAGATTGCTACCATCAGCCGGGCGATCACCGTATTGGGCGTCCGACAGGTGCGGGATTTGACCGTCGGATTGACCGCGGTACGCGCCTTCGACGGCATATCCAATAGTCTGGTCACCATGGAGGTGTTCTGGCGCCACAGCGTGCTGTGCGCCGTGGCCGCCGGGCAGATCGCTGCACGCCGGGATGCCGCGCGTACGGAGAGCCCTTTCGTCGCCGGTCTGCTGCACGACATCGGTCAATTGGTGTTGTACAGCAGCGCGCCTGACGCGGCGCGCGAATCGCTGCTGATGATGGCGGACGCGGCGGACGATCTGCAGCTGTATCTGTGCGAGCGCACCGTGCTGGCGTTCGATCATGGCGTCGTCGGGGCGTCGCTCGCCAGGAATTGGGGCCTGCCGGATTCGCTGCGGGCGTGCATCGAATTTCATCATGAGCCGCAGCGGGCGCGCGACTTTGCGGCGGACGTGGCTACGGTGCACATCGCCAACAGCGTCGCGGTGCTCGCGGAAATCGGCAGCACGGAGCTCGCCGACGCACCCGCGTTGGTCCCGGCCGCGTTTGTGACCGCCCGCCTGGATGCGGCGAACCTGCCGGAGATCATCCTGCAAACCCGCGACGCGGCCGCGGAAATCATGCCGTTGTTGCTGGCGGCTTGAATGATGAATCTCGATGCGGAAATGATGGAGATCGCCAAGGTCTTCTTCCAGGAAAGCCGGGAAGGCCTCGACGCCATGGAGTCGGGACTGCTCGGCTTGGACAACTCGACGGACGGCGAAACCATCAATACGATTTTCCGCGCGGCGCACTCGATCAAGGGCGGTGCAGCCACGTTCGGCTTCAGCGAGGTTGCGGGCTTCACCCACGGTGTTGAAACCCTGCTCGATGACATGCGCAACGGCCGCCGGCCCGTAACCGCGGAGGCCATCCAGATTCTGTTGCAGTCCTGCGACTGCCTGCGGGAGATGATCGCAGCCGCCGAGGCCGGCGCGGGCTTCGATAAGGCGCGAATCGACGCGCTCAACGCCGAGATTGCACAGCTGCTGGATCAGTCCACGACTGTTACACCGACGCCGGCGCAAGGTGGGGCCGTGCCCGGCGGCGCAGCCTTGCCCGGCACAGGCGCGGCCAGTCCAGGCGCGGCCGGCACGGGCTGGCGCATTCAGTTCGAGCCGGTCGCCGATCTTCTGCGCCTGCGCAACGAGCCGACGCGAATGTTCGCCGAGCTGGCGGCCTTGGGGGAAATCACGGTGCGCGCCGATTTTTCGAGGCTGCCGGCGCTCGATGCCATCGATCCGGAGGCGTGCTATTTGTCATGGGATATCGAGCTCGTCGGGAACATCGCGCGCGCGCAATTGACCGAGATCTTCGATTGGGTCGATCCGGGTTGCCGGCTGGAATTCACGCCCATCGGGTCGCCGGCGGCGCCCGCAGCCGCAGTCGCCCCGGCGCCCGCGCCCGCGCCGGCAACCGCAACCGCACCCAGAGCGTCGGCGGTCGTGCCGTCGGGCGTCACGGTACAGCGGCCGGCCGTGCCGCACGCGGCGGTGGCTCCCGTTGCGCAAAGATCCAGCGGCGAATCGGCCTCCATCCGGGTCGCCACGGAAAAGCTCGACAGCATCATCAATCTGGTAGGCGAGCTCCTGATCACGCAGTCCATGCTGGCGGCGTTCGCCGACGGTCTCGATACGAGCAAGCTCGACATGCTGCGCCAGGGCCTCTCGCAGCTGGCGCGAAACACACGCGAGCTGCAGGAGAGCGTGATGCAGATCCGCATGCTGCCGATCAGCTTCGCGTTCAACCGCTTTCCCCGCCTGGTGCATGACCTGTCGCGCAAGCTGGGGAAATCCGTGGAGATCAAGCTGGTCGGCGAGCATACGGAGCTCGATAAAACGGTACTCGAAAAAATCAGCGATCCGTTGGTGCATCTGGTGCGAAATTCGCTCGATCATGGACTCGAGACGCCGCAACAACGCGAAGCCAGCGGCAAACCGCCGAGCGGCACCATCGAACTCGCGGCCTTCCACGAGGGAGGCAGCATCATCATCGAAGTGAAGGATGACGGCGCCGGTCTCAACCGGCCGCGGATCTTGCAGAAGGCGCGCGAGCGCGGCTTGATCGCGCCGGATCAGGACCTGAGCGACGAGCAGATCGACAATTTGATCTTCATGGCGGGTTTCTCCACGGCGGAGCAGGTGAGCGATGTCTCGGGACGGGGCGTCGGCATGGACGTCGTGCGCCAGAACATCAATGATCTTGGCGGACATGTGCAGATTTTTTCCCGGGCGGGGCAGGGAAGCACCGTTCGTATCCGCCTGCCGCTCACGCTCGCTATCCTGGACGGCCAATTGGTGCGCGTCGGCCGGGAAATCTACATCATTTCCCTGCTCGCCATCGTCGAGACGATTCAAGTTGCCAGAGACCGCCTGAGCAGCGTGCTCGGCGGCTCCGAAGTGTTCCGCTTGCGTGAAGAATACCTGCCGGTGATCAGGCTCTGCGACTTCTTCGACATCGAACCTGACAGCAGGGACGTGGAGGATGGCTTGTTGGTCGTGGTGGAGGCCGACAATCGCAGGGTTTGCGTTCTCGTCGACGATTTATTGGCACAGCAGCAGGTCGTCATCAAGAGCCTGGCCGCGAACTTCAAGCCGGTGCTCGGCGTTGCCGGAGCCACCATCCTCGGCGATGGAGCCGTCGCTCTCATCATCGACGTTCGTGATTTGATCCGCGCCGCCGTACAAAGACCCAGAAACATCAATGCGGTCCGTGCAGCCTGACGGCCCGCCCGCGAACTCGAGAGGCATACGATGAACAGCAACACGCCGGGGACCGGGGATCAATACCTCACTTTCATGCTGGCCGGCGAGGAGTACGGCGTGGACATCCTGCGCGTGCAGGAGATCAAGGGCTGGGACAAGGTCACACGCATTCCGCACACGGCCAAATTCATTCTGGGCGTCATCAACCTGCGCGGTGCCGTGGTGCCGATACTCGATCTGCGCTGCAGATTTGGGCTCGGCAAGGGTGAATTTGGTCCCACGACGGTGGTCATCGTGGTGCGTGCCGGGAGCAAGGAGGGCGAACGCACCGTGGGCATGGTGGTCGATGCAGTCTCGGAGGTTTACAACATCGATATGGCGGCCACCAAGCCGCCGCCCGATGTCTGCGCGAACGCCGACACGGTGTTCGTCAAGGCCCTTGCGACGGTCGGCGGAAAGATGCTGATCCTGCTGGATGTCGACCGGCTCATCGGCAACAGCATCATCGAAGAGGCATTGGCCGGCGCGGCGGCCGCGTGAGGGTGAAGAAGTCATCGCGGCCCGTGGAGCTCGCAGCACGGATGTCGATCGCGCAGAGCGCCGAACTGCACCGTACGTTGACGGCGTGCCTGGCGGGCGGCACGCCGCTGTTGATCGAAGGCGGCGGCGTCGAACAGATCGACACCTCGATTCTGCAGCTGCTCCTCTGCGCGTGGCAGGGCGCCGCGCAGCGCGGCATCGAGTGCCGCTGGCTGGGTGCATCGCAGGCGTTGCGCCGCTCGGCGATGCTCATCGGTGTCGCGCAAGCCCTGCAGCTAGACGGCTCCCGGGCCGCGTAAAGTCCTTGATGAACACCCGGCTGAACGCTCTCGAGTACGCTCTCACGGACTCGGAATTCGACCGCCTGCGCCATATCGTGCGTCAGCTGACCGGGATATCGCTGGCCGATTCAAAGAGGGAGCTGGTCTACAGCCGGCTGGCGCGAAGACTGCGCAAGCTGCAGCTGCCCTCGTTCAGCGAATACTGCGCCTTGGTCGAGCGGGGGGACGCGGAGGAACTGCAGGAACTCACCAACGCGATGACCACCAATCTGACCTCGTTCTTCCGGGAGAAGTATCACTTCGAACAACTGGCGGCCGAGACGATGCCATTTATCGCCAGACAACGTGCGGAATCGCGCCGCGTGCGGCTATGGTCCGCCGGGTGCTCCACCGGCGAGGAGCCCTACTCGATGGCGATGGTGTTGCGCGAGGCACAGCGCGGATTTGCCAACTGGGATGTGCGTCTGTTGGCCACCGACATCGATTCGAAAGTCGTGCAGACAGCGGCCGCCGGCGTGTACCCGGCAGACCGGCTCAAGGATGTGGGCGCACAACGCGTGGCGCGCTGGTTCAAGCCGGACCCGCAAGCGCAGCACTACACCGCCGGCGATGAATTGAAGTCCTTGATCACATTCAAGCAGCTGAACCTTCTCGATAGGTGGCCGGTCAAGGGGCCATTCGACGTGATTTTCTGCCGCAACGTCGCCATTTATTTCGACAAGGACACTCAGAGGGAACTGTTCGAAAGATTGGCGAGCGTACAGGAACCGGGTGGCTGGCTGTTCATCGGGCACTCGGAGAATCTGCTCAACCTCACGCGCCGTTACAAACTCGTCGGTCGCACCGTGTATAGGAGGGCGGAGTGAGCGCCGGTGCGAGTGTTCCGGTTCCGCCTGCCGTTCCGCGGGCACCCGCGCGGTTCGGACACATCCGGCGGATTTGGGATCCGTTGTTACAGCGGCCTCTTGCGAAGCTGCTGCCGGGCGACTACTACGTGACGTGTCACGACGAGGTCATTTTCACGGTTCTTGGATCCTGCATTTCCGCGTGCGTACGTGATAGAAAACTGGGCATCGGGGGAATGAACCATTTCATGCTGCCGCGGGATCGCTCCGGCGGTGACAGTCCGTGGGGCGATTGCTCCAATTCGTCCGCGACACGCTACGGCAACGTCGCCATGGATCGGCTGGTGCACGACGTTTTGCAGCTCGGGGGGCGGCGCGAGGATCTTGAGTTCAAGGTGATCGGCGGCGGCAATGTGCTCGACATGGCATTCGAGGTCGGCAGCCAAAACGTGCAATTCGTCCGCGACTATCTCAGGAGGCAAGGCTTCGCCGCGGCGGCGGAGGACCTCGGCGATCACTTCGCACGCAAGTTGTATTACAGCCCAAGGAGCGGCAAAGCCCGCGTCAAGCGGCTCACGGCAACGGTCAACCGCGTGGTTTTCGAGCGCGAGCAAAGCCTGTCCGGCGATTACGACGCTCAAGCGGCCGCCGCAGTGCGCGCCGACGTCGAGGATCACTAGTCATGGCAAAAACCATCCGGGCCTTGGTGGTCGATGACTCCGCGGTCATGCGCAAATTGCTGGCGGAGATCCTGAATGCGGATCCGGAAATCGAGGTGGTCGGCACCGCGGCGGATGCCTACATGGCACGCGAAAAGATCAAGGCGCTGAACCCGGACGTGCTGACGCTCGATGTCGAAATGCCGCGCATGGATGGATTGGTTTTCTTGAGCAACTTGATGCGGTTGCGGCCGATGCCGGTGGTCATGTGTGCGTCGATCACCCAACGCGGCGCGGAGCTGATCTTGAACGCGCTCGATCTGGGGGCCGTGGATTTCGTGGCCAAGCCGACCGCGGTCTCGGAAAGCGGCATTCGCGACGCCGCGCTGGAAATCGTGTCGAAGGTCAAAGTGGCCGCGGCTGCGCAGGTTCGCAGCTCACTCGCACCGGCAGGCAATGCTGGCGCACTGAAGGACGGGATGTACCGGGGCGGTGCTCACAAGGTTGGCACGCATAAGGGCAGTGCGACGAAGGCCTGCACGGAGAGAATCATCGCCATCGGTGCCTCCACGGGGGGAACCGAGGCCATCAAAGATGTGCTCATGCGCCTGCCGAAGGACATGCCGCCGATCGTGATCGTGCAGCACATTCCCAAGGCCTTCAGTGGTGCGTTTGCCGCGCGCATGGACGCCATGTGCGACATCGGCGTGTGCGAGGCTGATGATGGTCAGCCCATTCTGCCGGGCCATGCGTACATCGCACCGGGCGATCTGCATTTGCAGTTGGTGCGCAAGGGTGGCCGGTATCTGTGCCGCTTGAGCGACGCCGATCCCGTCAACCGGCATCGGCCCTCGGTGGATGTGTTGTTCCGATCGGTGGCGCAATCGGCGGGCCACCACGGCATTGGCGTGATTCTCACCGGCATGGGGCGTGATGGCGCCGCCGGTTTGAAGGAAATACTGCAGGCAGGTGGCGCGACCATCGCGCAGGACCAAGCGAGCAGCGTGGTGTGGGGCATGCCGGGCGCGGCTTGGGAGTGCGGTGCAGCGCAGTCCCTGCACCCGCTCAATCGTGTGGCGGAGAAAATCGTGGCTCTGGCCAGCGGGGCACCGCTGCTGCACCGCGATGTTCCGCCCGCGTGATGCGGTCGCGATCAACCTGAAGCGACCGCAATCAAGCTACCGGTGCGCCGACAGGGAGGGTATCAAATGAAAATCATGATCGTGGATGACTCGAGCGCAATGCGCATGATCGTCAAGAAGACGCTGCGGCAGGCAGGCTTTGACGGACACGATATATCGGAAGCCGACGACGGGGCCAAGGCATTGGCGGCCATCAAGGCTTCGGTGCCCGATGTGGTGCTGTCAGATTGGAACATGCCCAACATGACGGGCCTGCAGTTGCTGGAGGCATTGCGCGACAGCGGCACGAAGTTGACCTTTGGATTCGTCACCACCGAAGCGACACCCGACATGCGACTGCTCGCGTTCGGCGCGGGCGCGAAGTTTCTCATCTCCAAACCCTTCACGCCCGAATCCTTCAAAGAGCATCTCGGACCGCACTTGCGGTAGCTTGAATGAGCACCGCGTTTCCGCTCCCCGATGTCCACAAGGTGCAAAGCATCTTGGGTCTGTTGTTCGACGGACTTGACGTCAAGTCCGGCGGTAGCCTGGACGAGAAGCCGAAGGGCGGCGCTTTTTTCGGCGTATTCATCGGCGCGGGCGATGCGCCGGTGGCGCTGTGCGGGGTCGATTTGAGTCTGGGCGCAAGTCTCGCCGCGGCGCTGTCGATGTTGCCGCCCAGCGTCGTCAAGGAGGCGGTCAAGACAGGTGATTTGGGCCGGGTGATGGCCGAGAACCTGCGCGAGATCATGAACATCTGCACCCGCCTGCTGCTCGACTCCACCTCGCCGCACTTGAAGCTCGACCAGGTGTACCCCTCGCAGTCCTTGCCGTCGGCAGCCTCAGCCATCCTGGGCGCCATCCACGGGCATCGCGAGTTTCAACTGCAGTTGCCAAGATACGGTGGCGGGGTCTTGAGCCTGCTCTCGACCTGACAACCTAAGTTAAAGAAGCGCGATCGCGCGCCGATATTTCCCGATGTGACGCGCTGCGATCCGGGCGCCATGGAGTCATGCGGATGTCCTTCAGTTATCGAAATTCCGTGAGCGCGCGGCTGATGCTCGCGTTCATGGGCGTCATCCTCATGTTCGGCATCGCGGTCACGTTGAGCATCATTCATCTGGCGACCTTCAACGACGCGGTGTCCCGGATCACCGGTCCGATGCTGGCGCAAATCGAGACGGCCGATGCCTGGTCGGCCAACGTTTCGGAGTCGATGCGTCACGCCCGCAACATGCTGATCATGGATGACAAGGGCGATATTCAGGGGCAGCTCGACCGGATCAATGAACTCGACGCCAAGGACGACGAATTGGCGCGCCAACTGGCGGCAGGTCTGCAGGGCGGGAAGGACCGGGAGCTGCTGCAGAAAACGCTCGCAGCCCGCGCGTTACTCGCGCCGCTCAACCGCGAGTTCACGCGACAGGCCGTTGGCGGCGACGTCAAGGCCGCCAAAACGACGCTGCTCACGACGACGCGGCCGGCGCAGCTGGCGCTCATCGGCGGACTGAAAAATCTCGGCGATTTCTACAAGGCGCAGGTGCATGAACAGGCGCTCGAGCTGGCGGTTTCCTACCGCAACATGCGCGCCTTGCTGGTCACGCTTTCGCTGTTGGCGATTGCATCGGCGGCGATCCTCTCGTTGTTGCTGGCGCGCGCGATCAAGCGGCCGCTCAAGGAAGCATTGCGGGTGCTCGGCGAGATCGAATTGGGAAACTATCAAGCGAGTGTCGCGATCGCTTCGAACGACGAAATCGGTCAAATGCTCAAAGGGCTGGAGCGCATGCAGACCGCGTTGAAGCAGCGAACCGATGCGGAACACGCATTGGCGGCGGAGAACGCCCGCACACGGACCGCGCTGGACCGGGTTGCCGTCAGCGTCATGGTGACAGACGAACAAGGCCGCATCACGTATGCCAATGCTGCCGTGGAGAGGCTGCTGCGTGCCTCCGGCAACGAGATCCGCAAGAATCTGCCGCACTTCAACGCCGATGCGCTCATCGGCAGCTCCTTCGACGACCTGCAGCGGGCTTTGTCGGCCCAGGCAGGGGCGGGCGATCGAACGGCGGCGGATCGCTCCTCGGATATCGAACTGAACGGCCGGGTGTTACGCGTGGTCGCGAACGCCGTGTTGGACGATACCGGCAAGCGCGCGGGCACCGTGGTGCAGTGGACCGACCGAACTCAGGAGGCGGCCATCGAGCAGGAGGTCAGTTCCATCGTTGCGCATGCAATCGAGGGAGACCTGACGGCACGTGTTCGTGAGGACGGCAAGGAGTCGTTCTTCAGAACGCTGGCAGTGGGTGTGAATCGCATGTTGGAAAATACCGCCGACGCGGTGAGCAGCATGGCGCGTGCGGCCGCCGAGGTGCGCGCCGGAGCGGAGGAGATTTCGCGGGGCAATTCCGACTTGAGCCAACGCACCGAGGAGCAGGCATCCAGCCTCGAGGAGACGGCCTCTTCGATGGAGCAGATGACATCGACCGTGAAGAACAACGCCGAGAACGCGAGCCAGGCAAAATTGCTCGCTGCCGCCGCCTGCCGGCAGGCAGAGCGGGGCGGCGACGTGGTGGGTGCCGCCGTCAAAGCGATGGCGGAAATCAACGCCTCTTCGAAGCGCATTGCCGACATCATCGGTGTCATCGATGAAATCGCATTCCAAACCAATTTGCTGGCGCTGAACGCTGCCGTCGAGGCGGCGCGTGCAGGGGAACAGGGGCGCGGATTTGCGGTGGTGGCGGCGGAGGTCCGGAATCTGGCCTCGCGCAGCGCGCAGGCGGCGAAGGAGATCAAGGCGCTGATTCACGATTCGGTCGACAAGGTGACCGAGGGCTCCAAACTGGTGGGCGAATCAGGCGCAGTTCTGCGCGACATCGTGATCGACGTCAAGAAGGTGACCGATGTCATGGCGGAGATCGCCAATTCCAGCCGCGAGCAAGCGTCCGGCATCGAGCAGGTGAACAAGGCGATCACCATGATGGACGATGTCACCCAGCAGAATGCCGCACTCGTCGAGCAGGCTACGGCGGCTGCGCAGGCGCTGAGCGAACAGGCAATCAATCTGACGCAGTTGATCGCCCGCTACAAGGTCAATGACGCCGGCACCGGCTCCCGCCCTCAAGGCTTGTCGATCGCGCCGGTGTTCCGATCGGCGCGTGTGGCGGGGGCAGCGTCCTGATACATCCGATAGGGCTCTTCACGGATGTCCATGAAGGGACGAAAGCGCAACGGCGCGCCGGGGTTTTGCACCTGCCACTCGTGCGCCGTTGCGACAGGCCGCCGTGCCGACAACAAATCGTGCGTCGAGAGAGGTGTTTCCGAGCCGCGTTCTGCGTCCAGCATGCGCATCAGCACCACGGGTCCCGCCATCAGCGCCACCGTGTCGGTATGCTGCGCATCGATGC
>Ga0116226_10002235_pt1 | contig 16764 bp, 21 predicted proteins | sample S1TSphfallax_FD_89692 | JGI IMG/M metagenome (GOLD analysis project Ga0116226, IMG submission 89692) | Host-associated microbial communities from peat moss isolated from Minnesota, USA - S1T2_Fa - Sphagnum fallax MG | ecosystem: Host-associated > Plants > Peat moss > Unclassified | place: USA... | reverse complement strand
TCCGGCGCGATCTGTTCGTCCGTCGCGAGCAGCGCCAGCGCAATCGGGAGATCGAAGCGCGGCCCCTCTTTGCGAAGTTCCGGAGGGAGTATTCTGTACGGTTTCTGTCTCGAATTTCTGCCGTTCCGTATTCTGTACAGCTAGGTGAGCGTCGGGAGCCCGGCGGGGCCTGCTTCCCGGCTCACGATGCATGCCGAATTAAAAGACAGTTTCACCATTCTCGCAGGTGCGACGTCGCGCTCTTGAACGCTTGAACGTGTGGTCTCATCGTGGGGTCGTCTTTGGCGAGCGCCGTGGCCAAGCCGGCGATGTCGTCGTAGAGCGTGGCGACCATCGCCCAGAGCAGCATCTGGAGTTCCTCGTAGGCGAAGAATTCGGGGTCGAGCAGATACCGCCGTGGCTGCCCTTGCCCAGACCCCTTTCCGTACGCCAGCGGCTCTCGCGCCAACAATCCCCGCTTCTGAAGATGTCCGAGGGACTCGTCGCACCGGTCCCAGGTCGAAAACATGCCGCCTTCACGGAACATCTGCATCGGCGTGATGCCGCCGGTCACGGCGATCAAGAGCAGGGCCCGGTTCCGCTCTTCACGCCCGAACAAGTTGCACGGTAGCGGCTCGGGGAGCGCCACCGGCACTGGGGTCAACCGCCGTGGCTTCCGTTCCGGCGACGGCCACCGCCGCGCCAACGCAAGTCCGAAGGAGCGGAGTTCGTCGTGGTTTGGGTGACCGGGATTCAGGGCGTAGATGCGGTGCCCGGTGGGGCTCGGCTTTTGGTAGACGACGATGCCGAGACGTACGAAGAATCCGAGTGCGGTTTGCCGGGCCGGTACGCTCATCGAGGCGACGCATAAGCGGACGTCTTCGATGTTCATCGGGCCGTATTCGCACAGGGCGATGAACAGGCGAGTACGGATTTTCGAGTTGACGACCGGCTCGACGTTTTGGATGAAGGCTTGCGCCGCGACCCGGGTTCGGGCGAGGCTTTCTCGGCGCTCGGCATTCTTCTTGGCTCGGCGCGCCAGCAGCTGTTTCTTGGCCGCCGCGAGGCTCTCTTCCACGCTTTGATATTTGCGGTAGGGGACTGGCATCGGCAGCAAGCCGGCAGCTCGGGCCGCGTCTCGCTCGGCGCGCTTTCGCGCTTGGTAGGCCGTTGCTGATGCTCGGATGGCAGCGCGCCGTTCTTCGTCGGTCGCGTACTTCGGTGGCCGCACGGGACGGTCTGCGATCTACGCGGTCTCAATCCTGTTGACGTCGCTAAGGTCGAAACCTCGAGGCCTCTCCATGGATTTCGGAGGCCATGGGTGATTTTGTGGATCGTCTACTCGTTGACTTGCCGTTCAGCGTCACGGAGACGTTCCTGAACGGCGACGGCCACGTTCGCGTTAGCAATCAGGGCGAAGGTGTCTACGCCTATGCGCTCGTTTGGGTGCAACGAGCGGGGGAGACGTTGCGAACCTTCTTGGACGTCGGCATGACGTGTCAGAGCGCCAGGGAGTTCGCCCGGGCGCTGAATGATGGTCGGGACGATTTGCCCGAGTTTCCCGTCGAGGTGACGGAGAATAACGTCACGAGGATTCGAGAGAAACTCCAGGCCTTCTTGAGCCCGCCGTATGACATGACCAAGGATTACCGGTCGCAGACGTAACGCTTCGTCTTTGGGTTTCGGGTAGAGAGATTGGCGAGAGCGGCGTACTCCTCGGTCACCACCACTAGCCGGTTCAGGAACCGCCGAAGCTCGGTCGCCGCTGAATATGCCGGGTCGAGTTCCAGCACGCGCCGCCGGCCGAGGATGCGGCTGCGAATCACGCCTTCCCGCTGCCAGTGGTTGGCCACGTTCCAGACCGAGATGTTGTCGTAGCCCATCGTCCGGCAGACGTCGCTCACGTCGGTCGAGTCAGCAGCGGCGATGTAGAGCAGTACCCGCGTCCGCCCCGGGGTGTGAAAGAGACGATCGAGGTTCCTGAGTTCCGAGGAGCCGACGACGTTCAGGCCACGCAAGGCAAGGCGTTCCGCCGTTCGTGGGGGCTTTCCGAGCCGTTCTTGCGGGCAATCCCGTTCGAGGACGCGGAGCAGACGTAGGAGGGGAGGGTACGCCGGAAACGCTCGGTTCAGCGCGATGAACCGGTAGTTCGGGGCCGGGAAGGCGTTGGCGACGACGCCCAATTCGGTCAGGACGGCGAGCGTGTTTCGGACCTTGCGCTGGTCCGAGCTCAGGGCGCGGCAGAGTTCGGCGAGCGCCAAGGGGCGGTCGTTGACCGCGAGCAGCATCAGGAGTCGGTCTCGCAAGCCCTGTCCGAAGACGTGGGGTGGTTCGCCGGCGGGCTTGGGTGGGATCGGGAGCGTGGTCGAGGCGCGCATCGGGATCCGCGATCGACCATCGTTCCCATTCGAGGGTTGCGCCCGGCTTCTTTACTCGATTCGGGCGAATTCGGCGATCATGTGTCGCATGAATGCGCGGTCGCTCTTCCGCCACTCGTATGCGGCGAGGACCGCATCAATTTTCGCATAGCCTCCGCGCATGGATGTCGGAAGTTCGCCGTTTTCGAGGTCGCTAATTTCGCCTTGCGTCACGGCGCCTCTTCGCCCTAGTGCGGTCGAAGCGCGGTTTGCAATTTGGCTTTGATTTAGGTCGAGCTGCAGTCGTCGAGAGTAGAGCACGTACCCAATGTCTTGTAGAGCATTCCGTGCGGTAGCAACGATTCGTTCACGTGCTTTGTCCCAAGTGAAATTCGCTGACATTGAGGCCCTTCTTATGAAATTTTTGAAGAATGTGTTTCTGTTTTAGCGCTTAGTATGGTAGTGGGGGCGGCGGCGGCGGAGATTGTCCTTGCGCAGATGCGTTGTAGCAGTCGAGGATGTGCTGTGCGCGAATTGGTCCAGCTGGATACATTGGCGGAAAGTGCGGATTCGGGAAGACCGAGTTCGCTACGGTCGTGATATCTTGTTGTGAAAGCAGACCTTGCTGCTGCACGAGGGTCGCTGCATTGCAGTCAGCATCGGGCTCCGCGGTCGGTACCATCTGTCCAGTTTGCGCCCAGACAATAAGATGGCCGAGCGTATGATGCGAGCACTCGTGCGCGTAGAAGAAAAGCAGTAGCGGTCGTGGTGTCGTCATGGCCGTAGGCGAGAAGACCATGATGGGAGCGCCCTGCGGAGTGATTTGTGAAAGAGCGAGTTGGTTGATGTTTCCAAAGACGAACGAAACCGGAGTTCCATTCGCGTCGTTGCAAAAGACCGGAACTCCAAAAATGATGGGGTTCGTCCCAGGCACATTGGCAAGCGGCGGAGTTTGAGCATTCGCGGTCTCCGCGAACTGCGCGCTCGACACCATGGCGGCGAGCAGGATGAAGAATGACGTTGCCACTCCACGCCGGATGGAAAAGCGAATGCGCGCGGCGGTCATTGCCCGTTCCTCGTATCGCGGTCGCCTGCGGCGTCGGCTTCCTTCTTGCACACGTATGCGCCCGACTTCGTCCGTCCGTACCACCGCATGCCCTTCTCGTGATAGATGCTGGTGCGGGTGTTCAGCCACACGACTTCATCACGTGGGCAGTGGGCTTGGGCTGCGGCTTCGCTCGATAAGAGTTGAAGCGTGCCGGCGCTGACGGGCACGGTCTTGTGGCTCGATGCCGTGGCGATCGTCGGCGAGAGCAGCAGCGCCGCGGAAAGAACCGCGGTGAGGAACCGTCGGAACATTTGGGCCATCCTTCCACCCGGAGAGGGGTCGCCGAAATTTGATTCCGTATGGCTTTAGTCCCTGCCGAGCCGGTGTCGAATCCGTGCCTAGCGAATTTCGACGCTGATGAACGGGGTGTCTTGGCTCGATGCAATCAGTGCCCTGATCGGCGAGAGGTCCGTGGACGTCGAGGTCTCACGACCCGACGGTGACACCCTTGCGGTCACGGCCGGCGCACGCGGCATCGTTCTGCATGTGGCCGGAGACGATGGTTTTGTGATGCCGTCAATTGCTTCGGGAAGCACCATTGCGAACCGCATGCAAGAGCGGGTCAAACATTTCGATGCGGTGCGATTCGAGGTTAGGTCGGAGACGGTCGTTGCCGTCGTGGACATGGCGCTCGCGCATTTGCATCCTCGTTGAGGCTCGCGCTTGATTCGTTTCCTACGGATTGGATGGCAGCCACCGGTGGAAGTTGGCTCGCCGCGTGACACGCAGCGAGCCAACCCGTGAGCAACGGGTGGAATTGGAGCACGTTCAGGATGGTACTCCGACCGCGCCGCAGCGGTTGCATTGATAGCTGGATTGCCACGCCTCAAGCCGCTCCGCGTACGTCGTGCGGTTCCACTTGTTCACGCGTGAAATCTGTGTCCAGACGAGCACTTGAAACAAGATGGCGATGACGAAACAGGTCACGCCTTCCCGGCTTCCCCTCAGAGGCAAGCCGAACAGCACGGGAAAGAGCACGTAGACGAACCAGAGGATCATCCAGACGACGATGTGCTTTTTCTTCGGCGGCGACGCGCTGACGGCGGCATGGGTCTGAGAGACGTTGCGCGTCAAGACCGACGCGGACTGTCCCGAAGCCGTCATCGCGAATCCGGCTGACGTGGTGACCGCGGTGCCGCGTTCCCACAGGAGCGACAGCCGCGTCAAGTTGTCGGAGCCGCAGTTGCCGCACGTCATGGCGTGGCCGTCGGTGGCGCCGCTTTGATGGTGTAATATCCGGGCTGTTCGTTGCACGACACGCCGTTCGGCAGATGCTCGGTCTGGATGGCGAGTTCGCGACGGAAGGGCTCGTTGTAGCCGTAGTTGCCGTTTGCGAATCCCGGCCACTTCATGCCGAGGTGCCCCATCGCGTCGGTCCAGAGCTGGACGATATGCTGGTAGTACGGCGTTTTTCGTGCCGCGGCTAGCAGTGCGGCGACGCGCGGGTCGCTCGCCGAATGCACGTTGAACCCGCCGGGGCCGCGGACCGCGAACTCCTGCGCGATCTGAAAGCGCGCTTCGTATTTTTCGTACGGGATGCACGCGGGCGGCGCGTTGGTCGCTCCGGACGCGACGTAGGCGTAAGCGGCGGCGATGGCTCGCGCGTGCTCCGCACCGAGCCATTCGACGGTGAGGAAGTGAGCCACGGCGTTCTGCATCGCCGGCTCGTCTCCGCAATCGTCGAAGGCCGGCGTGAGCAGCGTCAAGAGCGTTTGGTTGTCGGTGGAATGATCGGGCGTATGGATGACCGCGATTCCGGTCGTCGGGGTCGCGTCCGCCGCCTTCAATTGGGGCAGCACAATTGTTTGGAATGCGTGCATGCCGCAGTCGGCGCGCGCGACCGCCGGACTGACCATGATTCCGCCGAGCGTGGCGGCTGCCACGATCATGACGCGGCAGAAATAATTCCTGAGAACCTCTCGCAAAGTGAACGCTCCATGTCTGGCAGTGACCGATGGCCGTCGTGGCCCTCGGTCGGATGATCGGGGAAGGCTGCCGATCATACACGGCCTATAGGCCGCGTTCCTTGCATCGTGGCGCGCGAGCCGCGGCGATTGCATCATTTCCTAATAATGGCGAAGAGACCGAATCCCGCGACGGCCGTTCTTCGACTCGCCGCCGCCATCCGGGATCGGCGCGAAGAGCGCGGACTGACTCAGCAGAAGGTGGCCGAGAAGGCCGACATGTCGGTCCGCCACTATCAGAAGATCGAGACGGGCGAAGTGGACGTCAGGTACACGTCGCTCGTGGCCGTGGCGACAGCGCTTGGGTCGCGGATCGCGGACCTCACCGGCTGACGCCGCGACGAGAGACGAACGGACGCCCACCCCTACCTCGTCTCGTCTTCAGTTGATTTTCGATTCGACATGGAGCAGGACTCGGTGCTCGCCCACACGGGTAGTCGGCTTCTCGCCCACGACGCCGCGCTTTCGCTCGCTCCGCGATGCTAAGCGTGCATCTTTCGGACACGCTATGGGTGAACTGAAAGCCTGACAGGGGAGACCCCCAACCATCAGGTGAACCTTCCGCTTCAAGTCGTGGCCATTCAGAAGACACGGAAGGCTGACGCGGATGCCGATCGCATCCTTGAGATCCTCGCCGCCCAGTACGAGTACTCCGCGGCGGTTGATGCATTGCGTCGGTCCCGCACCCGCAAGCCCATTCCGCCGCTATCGCGCCGAGCCACCCAGGTCGTTCAGCGGCTCGGCTTCGCCGACGCCACTTTGGTTCTTGACGAAGATGCGACCGCGTACGTCGAGCTGCATGCCCGAACGGTGTGCGCCCCGGAGCCGAAGTGCATACGCTGCCCGTTGGTGTCCTTTTGCAAGACCGGGGAACGCCGGCTGGCGAAGTTGCCGAAGACGGTGCCCATCGTCGTGGATCTCTTCGGTGGTGCCGGCGGTCTCGGCTACGGCTTCCGGCAAGCGAAGTATCGCGTCGGCTTGGCGGTCGAATGGGACCGGTCCGCGGCGCAGTCCTACCGGTTGAACAACCCCGGCGTCCCCGTCCTCGAGATGGACGTTCGCAAGGTCCGCGCGGCCGACGTGCGCCGGTTCATCGGCCGCCGTCCCGACGTGGTATGCGGCGGGCCGCCCTGTCAGTCGTACTCGCTCGCCGGCGACCGCGCCGACGAGGATTACCGTCATCACTTGTTCCGTCACATGCTTTCGCTCGCGCGCGCCCTGAACCCGAAGATGATCGTCATCGAGAACGTGCCGGGAGTCGCGCGCAGGATAGACGGCCGCAGCTTCAAGGACGTGATCGCGAAGGCCATCGGCCGGCGGTTCGCCGCCGAAGTGTTGTTGCTGGAAGCCACCGACTATGGCGTGCCGCAGACGCGGAAAAGGTACTTCTTCGTCGGCCGGCCCAAGGGCACGCCCGAGCTCGGGAGCCCGAAGGCGACGCATTCTCCGGATGGCAGCGCCAAGAGGAAGCCGCGCACGCCGACGGTCGTCGAGACGCTGCGGCCCTTGCCGCCGCGCAACAGCGGGTCTCGGAACGACGTGCACGTCAACAGCGACGGGACCGTCATTCGCAACCTCTCGACGATGCGCCACTCGAAGCGCGTCATTCGGAAGATCTCCCGCATTCCGTCCGGTGGCGGTCCGATGTCCTATCGCCGGCTGCGCCGCGATTTTGCTCGGACGATCGTCGCGGGCCACCGCGCGCTCCCGGTGCACCCGACCCGGAACCGCACGCTGAGCGTCCGCGAGGCGGCGCTCATCCAGGGCTTCCCCGCGACCTATGCGTTCCTCGGGCCGATGGCCGACGCGCCGCTTCAGGTGGCGAACGCCGTTCCGCCACCGTTGGCGCGCGCCATCGCCGACCACATCCGTCCGAGAGTTGAGATTCGTGGCCAGCGCGCCTGACAAGACGCTCCCGAAGGTTGATAGCGAAGCGGTCTTTCAGCGGGCGCTGAGCGGGAGCGGTTCGGCGACGACCGAGGTCTCGACCGACCCACGCGTATTCGAGCGCATCACCCTTGGACTGTACCGCGAACCGTCTGCGGCCATCCGCGAGCTCATCAGCAACGCGTACGATGCCGATGCGACCGTGGTGACGGTGACGACGCATGCGCCGTTCTTCGGCCAAATCGTCGTCGAGGACAATGGCATCGGCATGTCGCCGGCGGCCATCGATCAGATCGTTCACCACGTCGGTGGTTCGCTCAAACGCTCGAGCAAAGGCCGTGCCGCGGGCGTCACCGATACGAGCGGCGTGTCGCCGGGCGGCCGCAAGCTCATCGGTCAAATGGGCATCGGCCTGTACTCGGTCGCGCGCCTGACGCGTCATTTTTCCGTCGAGACGAAGCAGAAGAACCAGAAGCAGCGGATTCTGCTCGACATCCAGCTCACCGGTCTCGACCCCGAGAATTTGCCGAAGGAAGGCTCGGAACGGTACGTGGCCGGCTATGCGAAGGTTTCTCGCGAGAACGTGCACCCGGCCGAAGTCGAGCGGAGCTATACGCGCATCCGACTGCTCGACATCCTGCCGGAAGCACGCAGCATTCTGCAGTCGGTGGACCGTTGGGAGAACTTCTACGCGAAGGCTTCGCACCGAAACCGTGGGGAGCTCAAGTACCACATCGGCCGCGTGTCGCCGGCGATGGAGCCGAACCTGCCTTGGAGCGAGAAGCAGAAGCCGAGTGAGAAATTCCTCGAGCTGGTGAACGTGCTGAGCACGCGCATCGAGTCGTCTGCGACGTCGCCATCTCTCGATCAGACTCTCGACTACTACTTGGCGATGATGTGGCGCATCGCGCTTAGCGCTCCGCTCAGGTACGTCGAGCGCAAGCGCAACCCGTTCTCGCTCACCACGGCGGACGACGTTGATTTCTACAGTCTTGATGGCGACGCTACGCCGGAAATCATCACGGATCTCGCGCCTGGTCAGACGATCGGGAACTATCTTGGGATCAAGGAGCAAGGCACGTCGCCGACGCCGTTCAAGGTCGAGATCGATGGTGTCGAGTTGTTCCGGCCAGTCTTGTTCCGTGGATTCGTCCGGGACGAACGCCGGCTGCTTCCTCGTCCGAAGATGTTCGTCGGCGAATTCAAGAGCGCGGCGGACGGAGCCAACCTTCAGGGAACGGGATACTTCTTCTGGAGCTACGAGACGAAGCCGAAGGAAAACAACGGCATTTTGGTCCGCATCGCGGGTGCGAGCGGAACGCTGTTCGATCCGGGCTTCCTGCAGTTCAGGACGTCCGAGAATCTTCGCCTGCGCCAAATTTCGAGCGAGACGTTCACGGAGCGCGGACTGGAAGCGGCTCTGAACGTCGATCGCGAGTCGTTCGTGGATTCGGATGCCGACTACCGTGCGCTGCAGCGCTGGGTACACCGCTCGATGACGCGCATCTTCTCTCGGCTCAAGAACGACCAGCACGCGGCCGGCGAGCAACGGAAGGCGGAAGAGGAAGCCAAAGAAGCCCGCGAAGCCGAGGAGAAAGCCAAGCGCATCTGGACGGACCGACGCGGTTCGCCGCGCCGGTCGGCCCCTCAGGTCGTCTTGACCACGAAGCAAGAACCGCCGAGCGGTCTCGATGCGAATGCAATCTTCGTCGGTGGCATCGAGAGCAAGAAGCGAGGCGGAGTCGAGCGCGAGCAGGTGTTCAGCGCGCGTCTTCGCGCGGTCGTCTACGTCCTCGACAGTTGGGGTCTTTTGGACGAACTGACCGACGAACAGCGGTCGGTCTTGGTTCGCGAAGTAGCGACGATCCTCGACCGGCGCTAGTCCGTCAGGTCGGCTTCCCAGGTCTGGGGGATCTTCGCGAAGTCTCCGTTTTCGTCGCCGTCGAATTCGGCGTAGAATCGTCCGCCGGCTAGGCGCAGGATTGACGTTCGGCCCTCGATTTCCGGCAGCCGTATCGTGTGTTTTGCGCGCAGCGCACCGCGGATTTGCGCCGGCTTGATGTTGTAGGCGTTTCCGTTCTTGTCGCGGAGGACGAAGTGGTCGGTGCTTCCATCGCTACGGCGGACGATGTGGTCGATGGTCACGTCCTCGGGAAACGCTGGCGTCATTCCCGCGAGGCTGATGCCGGCTTCGCTCACGACGTATTTTGGATGACGGCGGAACATCCGGCGCAAGCGGAACGGCGTGCTGTAGACGTTCGATCCAGCATCGAGATTCGCTCGGAGCTCGGCCGGCAGCGCGGTGTAGATGTCTTCGACGGACACGGGTCCGTTTCGCGCCGCGATCAGTTGGTCGGCGATCGGCATCACCAGCGCACCAAAGCGTTCGCTCGAGCCCTTCCGGGCTGGCTTGCTTTCCTGGGTTGGCTTGGCCGGCGGAAGGGCGGGGCTCTGGACGAGTCGTCGTTGATACGTCTCGACGAGCGCCTTGCTCTCTGCGGCGATGGCTTGCCAGCGCTCCATCTCGTTGTCAAGCCGCTGGCGTTCGTGGTTGAGTTCGCTCAGCCGCTCGAGGGCATCGTGAAGCATCCGGCGAGCGGATTGGAGAGCATCGTGTACCGATAGACCCGGCAGCAAGCTGCCGGGTCTATCGGGGCCGTGACCGTCTACGTCGAACCTTTCGGTTTCAGGAGACTGGTCGCGTTCGCGTTCCGCACGGGGAGACGCGGGACGATTCCGAGGCATTTCCATGCCGGCCGCTGACGCGCCCCATGGACTCGGTGTGTCTGAGGATGCTCGTGGTTACCGCCGACGCGGTTTTTTTTCTCGATCGCGGTTGCCTTTCAGGACGATTGGTTCGTCCCAGGCGGACCGTCGGGTTGATCGTTGACGCCGGTCGTCATCTTGACTATGCTTGTCGACGGATTCGTCTATACCGACGGGTCCTGGGCGTGGCGCCTTTCCGATGCCGAGACTCGTCTCGGGGTGTACACGGGAGGTCACCGCTCCGATCGTACCACCTCGCTAGGTGCCAGCACAATAGCTGGCCTCGAGCGAGGTGGTTTTTTGTCAGGCTTCCCTGGCGGGGCTCCCAAATCGGGCATGCCTTACTTGGCCGAAGACCGTAAAGCCCGCCGGCGGGGCTTCGGGGTCTCCAAGACGCGCGCCGGCGGGGGCTGAGGGGAACTCGGCGAGGGCGACGCCGGCGGGACTAAGGCCGACGCCGGCGGGGCATGGCCTTCACCCGCTCGACCGTGGGAAGCGGGTCCGACTCGACCTCAAACGCGCGAACCCTGATGACGGCGTAGCCGCGACCTTGCAACAGCGCGCCAGCGCTCACGCTCGGCGACGCTTTCGAACTTGTGCGGGCCCAGGCGGCCGCGTTCGGACCGCGGGGCGGGTTTCTGGGGTGTTCCGGGCACGTCCCAGGCCAGTGGCAACCACCGCGATTCGACACCCGCGCAGGTCGCTGTCGCTCGACAGCCGGCTTTCAGGGATTCGGGTGTGCACCCGAAAGCGCAAGCCGGCGCGGTGCATCGCGCTGCGGAGCAGCATTTTTCGGGTTTCGTGTCTCGCGTCGCCGGGCCGGAAGGCCGCGCGAGAACCGGGTCGAGATCCACGTTTCAGAGGCGGCGTGGACCGTCGAGCCGGCACCCCTTGCCCCGGTGCGCATCTTTGGGGCCGCAGGCGCAGCCTTCTTGTCGAGCAGGTGGCCGTCCTCTTTTTGCTATCTTACTAGGCAGACCAAGCGTTCATTCTCGGTCGAGGTTCCAGGACCAGCAGCTCTCGCACATGCCCACGTCTTCCTCGGCGATTCCGTCGAGGATGTAGCTGCCGCAATTGTCGCATTTTTCGCAGTCGGGGAATTCTGCACGGCAATGGGTGCACGTCGGCGTGTCGATCCCGTCGCCGACCGGTACGGTCTCGCTGCTGCATGATTCGCAGAAGACGACTTGTAGGTCGGCACCCTGTGCGACGGCCCGCCACGGCACTTGCTCTTCGGCCAAGGCCTTGGCTTGCGCGAGCCACTCCTCGGCGGGTTGGATTGCTTGCTTGAACTCGAGGAAGAGATTGGAGCCGTTCAGGATCGTTGCGATGTCGATGTCGAGCCGTGGTAGGAACGAATCGAGGAAACGCATCACTCGCGCAAGCGTCACCTCGACCTTGTCTTGCGAGATGACGATTTCCAGGTGTTCGAGTTCGTTGCGCGCTTGACGAAGTGCTCGAATGTCTTCCTGTTCTTCCGCGCTGAGTTTCACCCCGACTTGATCGAGGCGCTTGATGGCCTCGAGGTAGTTCACGGTGTGCCCGTCCAGCCGGTTGACGTAGAGCAGCGCGAGGTCTTCGCGCGAGAGTGCGACCTTGAGAAACATCTCGACCGAATGGCCGGCCAGCATGATTGCATGTTTCCACGCCGTCGGTTTTTCCGTATCGAAGTAGTATTCGATGGCGGTCGAGAGCGAGTCCGCCGCGTTTTCCTCGAGCGAAAGAACGAGCAGTGCCGCGCGTTTCCTTAGGGCTTCCGTCCTCATGGCACGACAAGTGCAGCACGAAAAATCCTGTTTGCCAAGACTTCTAAGGCAACGCGTATTTTGGTATAATGTTCGACCGTCGAAAAAACAAGACGGCCACATTTTCAGCACACCACCCTCGCCGCCACCGATTTGAGACTCCGCGGCGACGAGGGCAGCGCAAGGACGATTTTATCACGACCGACCCCGGTCGTGGTCCGACCTCGTCGTGCGCGGAAAGGATTCGATGAAACCCTGTCCGCTCAACCCCAGTCCCCTCACGACCCTCCGGCGCAAGTACCGGTTGACGATGCACGAGGCGGCCGAGAAACTCGATTTGTCGGTGCTCCAGCTCGCGCGCATCGAGACCGCGACCCGGCGCATCCCAGTGCGCTACCTCAAGCGCTGCGCCGGCATTCTGGTGCCGGTCTCGGGGCTCGTCCAGCTCTCGATGTTCGACGTGCCCGAAGACGACGAGGTCGGGGAAGAGGGGGGTGGACATGCCTGACCGGCCGGACCGATGGGCCGACCCGCTCACCCGCGTCATCTTTGCGGCCCATCCGCAGAGCGGGCTCTTCCGCGAGTTCATCCATTTCGCGGTTCGGACCAAGCTCGATTCGCCGGGCATGTTCGCCGCTGCCGACGTCGGCTCGGTCTGCCGCGAACTCGAGGTCGGAGCTGCCGACCTTGCCGATGCGATTGAGGTGCCGGAGGCCTTCGCCTACGCCGTCCTGCGCGGCTGGCACCGGCCCGGCTTGCGCGGACTCGCGGTCCTGGCGGACGCGCTCACCGTCCCGATGGACGCGTTCTTCTTCGACGACGATCACCAATTGAGGCCGCACGTCCGGCGGTACGTGGACTACCACGAAATCGCGCCGATGATCACGACGCTGGGCGAAAACTGATCTCTGGGATTAAAAAGAGATTAGAATAGAGGGTTTTCCTCCAGCCGACCCTTTCATCGAAAGATCCGTCGGATCTAGTCTGGATTTAGGTATCCACCGGCGCCTTAGAAAGCCGGGCGGTTCCGAGGGCACGGACCCGTGAAATAGTCGCAGCAAGCCAGAACCCGGCGTATAGATTCGATCGGGCAAATCCCACCGGAGATTGTCCGGCAAATCACCCCCTCGGCACCGAATGCGGTGCAGAAAGAGAGACGCAAGAGAGACAGCCAGATCGTCGGGCCAGTCAACCACGAGCCCACCCGACGAACTAACTGTCTCGTCCCGGCACCCTCATCATAGATCGAAGCTGCTCGACATGGAAGGGTCCCGTAACAACGATAGCAATGGGCAAGACGCCCGGAAAATCCAAGCCCCTTGCGCCGACGGAGGCGCAAACCTCAACCCCGAACTTCGAGCTCGTGGGCCCGGCACGCAGCGTGTCGTCCGAGTTGCTCGACCTCATCCGGTTCGCGGACATCAAGCCGTTCGGCCGGAACAAATGGCACGTCAAGGCCAAGCTCGCCGAGTGGATCGACTTCCGCGTTCCCGGGCACATCGTCTGGCTCGACGGCGGTCTGCACTGCACGTGCCGCCAGGGCATGGCGAGCCGCATCTGCGTGCACGTCATCGCCGTGCGTCAGATGGGCTTCGTTCGGCCGAAGCCGCTCCCGCGGGGAGTCGAGGAACTGCAGATGCGGTTGCTCCCCGACAATGGCCGCTTGTTGGTCCGCATTGCGCCGCCCAAAACCAAGGGAGGACGTCGCCGTGGCTAACCGCGACGATCAGACCGACGAGACCACGGGGGCCGCTTCGGCGGCTCCCGTTCCTCCCGAGTTCGTCCGCGAACGCGGGGTTTATACCAAGGTGCAAATCACCGGCCTTGAGCTCGCTCGCACGGCCGACGTCGAGTCGCAAGGCGGCGGGGTGTGGACCGTTGGCGACTGCATCGTCAACTTTCGCCGGAACGAAGGCACGTGCGCCGCGTCTCGCAAGAGCCGGCCGCGCACGCGCTGCCCGCACTGGTGGGCGGTGGCCTACACGGTCGAACCACCTTCCCCAGAAGAGCTGGTGCAACCCGAAATCGCGGTGGTCGCGCCGGCTCCGCAGCAGATCGACGTCGCGGCCAAAATGCCCTCGGATGAAGACCTGAGGCGCATCGCGCGCGAGAAAGTTCAGGGCGGCTACAAGCGCGACGCGAAAGGCTACGACGAGCATCTCCGTTCCGAGTTTGGCGAGACGATGTTCGTCGTCAAGCCGTTCTTCGACGTCGTCGGTCCGCATCTCGAAAATCGCGAGCAGAAAAAGCGGGGACCGAAGAACATGCCGATGTCCGATCTGCTGTTTGCGGCTTTCATCCACGGTCACATGAACTGGTCGTTCCGGCGCACGGAAGGCATGCTGAAATTCCTGGCGGACCCGCGCATCGGTTTCATCGAAGACCATCCGGGGTTCAATCGCATCGACCATTTCGTGCGCGCACCGTCGACCACGCCGGTTCTCCGTGACTTGCTCGCGCTGACCGCCGACCCGTTCCGCGCGTTCGGGAAGATGACGCTCGCCGGCGACGGCACCGGCCTTTCGACCAATCGTTTCGACGACTGGATGATTGAAGGCAAGCATGGGATCGAAAACCGCGGCACGCGCGGTTGGCGTAAGGCGCACGTCGTCTGCGATTCCGACGTGCTGGCCATCGTCGCGTGCTACGTGACCGACAAGGACGTGTCGGAAAAGCGGGTGATTCTCGACCACATCGTGCCGGAACTCGAAGTCCGCGACTACGACATCGAGAAGTTTCTGCTCGACGGCGGTTACAACGCGACCGAAATCCGGGATGAAATCATCGAGATCCTCAACGCGGTCCCATACGTTCCGTGGGGCAGCAACTCGCGGCGCGCCGTCTCGTACCGGTGGCGGAACCTCGTCAAGAATGCACCCCTCATCGAGGAAGTCTACGCCCGGTTCAAGGCCGACGAAGGCGCGGCGTTCAAGGCGGAGTACCGCTACCGGGTCAAGGTCGAGAATCTGTTCTCGTCCATCAAGACTCGCTTCGGCGGCTCGGTGCGGGCACTTGAAGGAAACGGACCCGAGAACGAAGTGCTCCTCAAGTGCATCTGCCACAACGTGCACATGCTGCTCCTCGCGGCCAAGGTCTACGGTCTCGACATCAACGCGATGATCGGCACGAAGGCGGCATAGTCTGGATGGGGGCCGAGATCTTCAAGATCGAAGCCCCCATTTGATTGACCGTAAGAAGGGTGGTGTTCTCAGATGGAAAGTTATCCAACGACGTATACGGTTCTGCACGACGTGGAGCTGCGGTTTCGCGAATTTACAACGTCGCCGGGGGGGCAGACCTCGGATTTGGTGGACGGTGTCCTAGCCATCGCTACGGAGATCAAGACCTTGTCCTCGGATGCGACGCTCGCTAACGATCAACTTGCGTCCATTCGCGTTCATGTGGTCGCTTTCGACTCGGCTACTCTTGCCCTTGGGATGGCGAAGCCTCGAGAGTATAGTGCCGCCCTTAAACGCTATCGCGAGGCATTATTGGATCTCGCAGCCGTCGTTTGCTACTATCTTGGCTTGCTTGAGAAGATTCATTCCACGGGCCGTTATCTCGTTAAGAAGATCGAAAAATTGGAGGAAGACGCGAAAGCCAAACTCACCGAAAAGGACCGTGAGAAAAATGGACGTGATTCAACATCGAATTCGCGCACGTGACCCTAAAATTGAGAAGCAGCATCGACCGCCGCGAAAAATTCAGCTGACGTAAACGGCTGACAGTTTGCTGGTTTGAGGAAAACCTTGCCCCAATGTTGATGGGGGATGCTCGGACCGAACTCACGATGGAAGGCCAGCGCGGCGCGTTCGGTCTCGTAGAAGAGATCTTCGGACACGACGACGTCGCGGCTCAAGCCGTGGCGAGTGAAGTAGACCGAGACGGTCGCTGAGTCTTGGTGCCGTTTGCAGTACGAAGTCAGGAATTCCATTCGGACGACTTCATCGAGCGGTAAATACGCGGCCCAGGCGGCGATCATGTTGAACGGGCGAGGAAGCCGGGATTGAACCGACGACGGGAGCGACAGACCGCCGATTAGGAGCGTTGATGCCCGTTTCACGTCGCCGACCTCTGTTTGCCGATGCTGTATTTTGTACGGTGCGTCTTGTCTCGAATTTCGGTCGGAATGAACTGTACAGAATACTCCCTCGAAGTTCCGCGGGCGACATGTTGACGAGCAGCTTCCCGGGCGGAAACCCGAACCCCGAATTTACGATCGCCGCCCGAACCCGATCGCGCGCCTCGTTGAGTGCCCGGTCCGGCAGACCGATGATCGCGAAGTTCGGCGTCCCCGGCGACGCGTCGGCCTCGATCCGAACGATGACCGCGTCGATTCCAGCAATGACGGACGAATGAGAAGCAACCAGCACGCCACCCGTTCACGCCGAACCCGCCGACGACAAGCCCGCTACCGGCAGAACGGCGAAGACGGCGATCGTCACGGCCGGCGCCGCCGGCGCTTCGGCCATGCCGAGACTCCCCATCCACTTCTTCGACCACGCCGGGACGGCCGAAAAGTTGAAGTTTGCCGACGCCGTGTTTATCCACGTTCGGATATTGCCAAAGCATCTGCTCTCGACGACTCCATTACAGAGCGAAAAAGCCGACACCACGACGCCAGCTGCCGGCGGTACTGCCGGTCCGTTTCCGGGCGAAACTTCTACGCGGACTAGTCCCCGTGAACTGAGTCATAAGTATTCGCCATCAAAATTGCAGCAAGGCGCTGTCGAATAAGACTTTGAGGCGATTTCCGTGTTCGGGCACGTTGCTGATTTGCGAAAGGTGCTCAAAAATCAAATATGTACCGTCAGTGAAGCTGGCCCGGTTCCGTGGACAGTTTCCGCTTGGCGGAGAAGGGTCCACCAATGGCCAGAAAACACACCAAGGCCTATCCGCCGGAATTTCGGCAGAAGGTCGTGGAACTCGCCCGCTCCGGACGGCATCCGGATGAGCTC
>Ga0116226_10002234_pt1 | contig 16764 bp, 13 predicted proteins | sample S1TSphfallax_FD_89692 | JGI IMG/M metagenome (GOLD analysis project Ga0116226, IMG submission 89692) | Host-associated microbial communities from peat moss isolated from Minnesota, USA - S1T2_Fa - Sphagnum fallax MG | ecosystem: Host-associated > Plants > Peat moss > Unclassified | place: USA... | reverse complement strand
TCCAGTTCGGCAACGCGATCTTCGAGCGCGGCCGCGAGATCGTCGCAGGTCACGCTGTTGTCTAGCGAGTCGAATGCCGAAATTTGAATCGCTTCAGGCTGTATACCCTCCGACACGAAGAGTTCGGGCAGCTGTCCGTATGTCGAGAGACTCCGAACGCTGTAGCCATGAACCAGGATGACCGTCTTTGGCACCGTCACGCACTCCGTCGGGCGGAATGACGGCTCGTCTCGAAGCGTTTCGGCTTAGGCCGCCTCATCTGGCGAGATCGGTGCTGAGCGCCGCAATGGAGGGGACGAAGAAATACGCGGCGCCGGTTGGCACGACGAAAGGCTGTGCTTCGTTCAGCGTGCTGCGCGCCGCCCCAACGGGGTAGTTGGGCACGGGCTCGTCGGTCGTCTTCGCTCCCGGATGCGGCGACTGCCCGATGAGTGGATCCTGGCCGACGGTCACGGGTTCGTTCGGCGGCGCGGGTCGCGTCTTTCCGAACACGAAATCCGGATTGTTCACCCAGTTGACTTGGACGAATTCGAACTGATCGCGGATCGATGTCTGATAGGAGACGAACATCAGGCCGCGGTCGGCCGCGGACGTGCCCGCCTTCGCTTCCGCGGGACTAACTTCGGGGCCGTAGGGAATACCGGCACGAATGATTCGGCGCGGATCGACGTTGGCTGGTTGATCGTCGAGGTCGGCTCGTGGATTCGCCTTGCGGATGTGCGCGCCGAAGGGGCAGCGTCGTTGGGCCTGGTCGTCCAAGAAGTCGAAGTTGTTGTTCTGATTCGGGTCCGCCGCGACGCTCGTGTCGTCTTGCATCGGCGTGTTCGCGAGAGGCGCTCCACTCTTCCAACGCCCGACGAGGCGGGCACCGAGTAAGACCGGGTCCATACCGAGCGTCGCCGCCTCCTGCTGGATGAACGCGTCGAACTCGGGCACCAACTGCTTTAAGCGTCGGAACACCATGAGTGAACCGTTTGCCATCCACGGTTCCTGAAGTGCAGGTGCGTTTGTCCCCGCAAAGACGAAGCGGCCCGGGTCGATCATGCGTTGGCCTGAGAACGGCGTCGTCGTGATGCCATCGATGGCGGGCTGCGATATTCCGTCTTGCCAGCCAAAGTGCTCGTGCCCGCGTTCGGGACCCGGCCGCAGGGCGCCAACTTCGTCGTGTACGACGGCGATGCACGACGCGAGCATGGTCGTCACGGTGCCACCTTGCGTCTCGACCACGTCCGCGGTGCCGCCGGTCACGAGCATGACGCCATCGATCGAACCGTCGGTGAACGGAGTCAACCAGCCGACGGGCGTTCCGCCTGCGTCCACCGGGTCGTTAAGTGACGGTGCGGCTTTGACGGCCCCGCCTTGAAAGGCGGCATCGCCGATCGGGGATTCAGGCTTGAGCTTCGCGAGGCCGCCGCTAGTGAAGGCAATGTTGAAACCAGGAAGGGAGAGCGTCTGAGCCGAGCCGCTCGTCTTGAGATCACGTAGTTGGAATTCGCGCGACTCGACTTCTGCGGTCGTTGTCACGAACGGGACGATGCGGGGAAGGAGTGCCTTGAATTCCCCGACGTTCGTTATTTTGAAGAACACGAATCGCTCGAAGTTCTTTTGAAGACCGATCAGGACGTCGCCCTGGATCTGGGTCTTGTCGAGTTGTGGAGCGCTTCCCGGCAGCGGACCCTGCAAGGCCTGCGGAGTCAAATGATACATGCTCGACCAACTTTCACGGCGAGATGCGGAGGTCGCGACGATGAATACTTCGATTCATCGACCTCTCGCGAGGAGCGACACAATTGATTTTAGCAGACCAACCAAGCCCTCCTTTTGTTGCGCCCGAATGTCCTACATCCGAGATCGCTCCCGGATGTAGGACGACGGCGGCTCCCTAGTCGCAGACGATCGTCGGGCTACCCCCGTAGGCGCCGCAGACGATCGGTGGCCCGGAATCCGCTGGCTTCACGCCGACCGCCGGAGCGGAAAGTAAAAGCCCAATCGCTGCGCCGAGCGCAGCGAGCATCGTGACGAGCATGAGTTGACCTCTCTCGAGAACGGCACGCCGGAACTGGCGGGCCTGAGGGGTCAATCGGCTCCGATCAATAGTACTTTAGTACTATTTTTGTGGCGATTTGGTCCCGCGCCGGAAAACGGGGATGGTTCGGGAAGAGTCGGCTGCCGACGAAGTCAAACCAAGACCGGTGAGCCGCTCGCTATCGCATGCCAAATCGTCCTTCGATGAGGTCTTTCGCCGTGCTCGCGAATCGTGGTTTGATGGCGACTATGACGCGACGCTGAAGACGCTTGACGAGGCCACGCCCCAGAGCAAGAGCGACGTCGCGGACGCGGCGCTGTTGCGTGCCCGCGCCGAATATCGCGCGAAGCGGTATGCGGCCTCGCTTGAGGCGGCACAAAGTGCTGGTCCCATCCTCGACGGAGAGCGTCACGCGACTGCGCTGATGCTGCAGGGAGCCGCGCTTATTCGACTTGACGAGCTCGATGTCGCGGAAACGATCTTGGGAAAGGCGGAACGCATCCCCGACGTTCACCGCACGATCACGGCGGAGATTCTCCATCAGCAGGCTTTCCTGGCGTGGTTCCGGCGGGATCTGGTCGGAAGCCGGGCGCTAGCGGTCAAGGCGATCGGCAAGGCCGACGACATCGTCCTGGCTCGGGCTCAGGAACTCTTTGGCTTCATCAACGCCTCGGAAGAGAAATATCCCGAAGCGGCCCGGTCCTATCGCGAGGCGCTGACGACGCTAGCGACGGCCAAGCATCGCGACCGGCTTCTCCACCTCAACTTGCTCAATGCGACGACGAGTCTCGCGGTCGAACGCTTGGACGTCGATGCCCTCGACCAGACTCGCAGCGAATTCGCGAAGATCCGCTGGACGGACGACCTGCTCGAAGGGCGCTTCCATGCCTACGATCTGGCTGGCTGGCTCGCGCTGATCGCCGGCAGGCCCGAAGACGCCTGGAGCGACTTCGCCTCCGCACAGGCAAGCGTACCGCCGGACTCCCCCTATCGCGTCAGCGTTTTCACGAATTTCGCCGCGTTGCATCGTACGACGAACGAGACGTTCGCCGCGCGACAGAACATCGCGCGCGCCTCCGAGATCGCACGGGCGACCGACTGGAGCGAGACGCACGCCGACCATCGCGTCGAGTTTTTTCTTTGGGCCGCCGAAGCCGCTCGGCTCGGCCTGCCCGCGCGGGTCGACGAACTGAAACGGTTCGATGCGCTCGCCCAGGGGACCGGGAACCACGCCTACGACCGCGGAGACCGTCGCTTCCAAGCTTATCGGCTCGTGGCGTACGGACTCACCCTTGGCGCTGGGTCGAAACGGCGCGCGCAGAAGATGCTCGACGAGGCCCTCGGCATCTGGACGTCCATCGGGTATCGCTTCCGAGCGACCACGACAGCGCTCGATCTGTATGGGCTTACGAACGACCCGACCTACCTGGAGTTTGCGCAACGCGAGACGGTCGGACTCCGCGCCGGCTATCTCGCACAGTCCATTCGCAGCGACCGGCGACGCGAGGAGCGCGGCGTCAAGGATCTGAGCCGTGCCGAGCGGCGCGTTCTCGCCCATATCCTCGAGGGGAAGACACTCGTTCAGATCGCCGCCGAGACCGGACGCGCGCTCTCGACGATCAAGATTCAGAACGGCTCGATTTTCGACATACTCAAGGTCTCGAATCGCGGCCAACTCTTCGTCGTTTGCGCGGAACTCGGCGTTACGCCCGAATCGCTCGCCGAGGAGTAGACTCCTGGCTGAGCGGCGTCCGATGGCGGATATTGTCTCGGAAAGGGCCTCAGCGTCCGCGATGCAAAGCCTTCATCCGACAGCCCATGCATGTTGGCATCTCGCTAGTCGATGATGCTCTGGATGTCCGACGCGGCCTTGACGATGGCCGGAATGCTGCCGCCTTGCAACGCTTGCGCGAGCGTGACGGCCCCGGCAGCGATGCCGACGATGCGCGCCGTGCTCTTCTCCTGCGACGCGATTTGATTTGCTTTGGTGCTTATCTCGCCGGTCAAGGTCTGCAACTGCGCGAGGGCCGGATTGTTCGCGAGGATTTGGGAGACAGCCAGCGCGTCGATCGAACTCGCCGCGTTCTCGAGTTGCGTCTGGGCATTCTCTACCGACCCGCCGACGTCGACGCTCGTGCCGAGGAGTGGATCCAACGCATCGGCCAGCCCGGAGAGGGCGTCGCGGAGCGCGTCGCTGTAGCTGTCAGCCATGCTCATTTTCCTTTCGGCGCGTACGCCTTATCGATGGCTTCGATCTCCGGTTTCATCGCTGCGAAGTAGCTCTGAGCGACGTCGAAAGCCGCCAACGTGTTGTCCCTGTCGATCGCTTGGAGCAGGGCGGCATGGGACTTCTGCAGCTTCTCGAGCAGTTCCACGTAGGCCGTCGCGGCGGCGGACCTATCGTTGATCGCCTGCTCGCGCTGCGTCCACGAATCCGCGAAGCTGAGGACCTGGAAGGCCTCGGCTCCGGGCTTCGCGAGTGCGAGGTTGGCATACAGAAATCGTTCCGTCTCCGTGGCTTCCTGCTTCAGGGAAAAGGCGTAGTTATCAGTCGCGATTCCGGTGAGCGTCTTCGTCGCGGCAGCCACCGACGCGTCCGCCTGGGCGATGTATCCCGCGAGTGCCCCGCGCCGCTTTGCGTCGTAGATTTCGTCGAGCACGTCGTTCGCGAGGCCGCCGATTGCCGAGGCTTGCTCTGAACTCATCACACTGGACCCGGAGAGGTCGGTCGCCAGTGCCTTGACGCCGAAACTGTCGTTCGACCGCGCGCCCCCGGCGAGTTTTCCCAGAGCGACGTAGTAGCCGAAGAGCACATCGTTCGCGGCGCGCCAGGACTTCGAGGCGGCCCGTTCGTTGCTACAGTCGTACGTGGTCGCTGGCGATGCGCTCGAACCCGAGACAGCCTGTTCGCTGGCGGGCTTCTTCGTGAGGGATTCGATTGGAAATTTCGCCCGCATCTCGCTCGAGACGGTGAGATAGATGTTCCGACGTAAGCACGTGTCGTAGAAATCCTCGGCGACGGCATCAGCGGACGCTTGTGCGGTGGCGGCGTTTGAGGCAAGTTCGCGAACCGCGTCGAGGTCGAGAGACTGCTTGCAGCCCGTCAGCGCTACGAGCGAAAGAGCGACGAGCAACGCGAGGACGGGTCGCCTCCCACGAGCAAAGCCATCGCTCTGGCCAGTCCACCTCCTGGCAACGCCCAAATTCCAGGTCCGCTCGATTGCAGCATCGTCAGACCAGATCTGCTCAGCGCGTGGACGCAATGTTCATCCTCGTATCCGCCTAGTACGAAAGCACTAATTTTTGGAAACGCCCGGATGTTTTCCTTGCGTGATCGAGTTGGCTAGTCCGCGGCTACGGACGCTCGAGTGGCAAAGCGAGGTGCATGACCATCATGAACGCCGCGGCCGAATTTGTTGCCTACTCTCGAGAGCGTGACCTTTCGGCGCATACGCTCGCCGCCTACCGTCAAGATCTCCGCTCCTTCGCCACCTTCGTAGGCGACCAGCGATCCGTGAAGACGATCGATGGGACGTGCCTTGTCGGGTTTCGCGACGAGCTCGAAGGCCGACGATGTCTGGCGCTCGCGACGGTGAAGCGTCGCCTGGCGTGCCTGCGGACATTCTTCGCGTGGCTCGTGCGCTCCAAACGGATTCGGGTGTCGCCGTTCGCACGCACGTCATTGGCGATCCGCCTGCCTGAACGGCTCCCGCGAGCGTTGACGCTCGACGAGGCGACGCTCGTCATGAAGCAGCGGCACCTGATTGACGATGCGGGCGCGTTAGGCGTCTCCCTCATGATCGCGACCGGCCTGCGCGTCGGTGAACTTGCGGGACTGCTTCGATCAGACATCGACGTCCAGGCGGGCCGTTTACGCATCGTCGGCAAGGGCTCGCGGGAGCGCGTCGTCTTCCTGACCGACGGCGCACTGCTCGATGAGCTAGGGCATTACCTGGAGACCTGCCCTCCCGGACCCGAGGTGCGCACGCTGCTGGTCGACGGGCGCGGCGTGCCACTCTCCACCGAACGGCTCCGGCGTCGCGTGGTCCGGCTCGGGAAAGTCGCGGGTCTGCGTCGGCGGCTAACGCCGCACATGCTCCGGCACACGGCGGCCACGTTGCTGCTGGAGTGCGGAACAGATATCCGGTTCGTGCAGCGGCTGCTCGGCCACCGGAGCATCGTGACGACCGAAATCTACACGCATGTCGCGGATCACGCGCTGCGCGCCGCGATCGTCCGCGCCAATGTCGTCGGCAGGCTCGGAACGGCCGTCGAAGGGGCGCAATAACTGGGAATTATGGCCGACCCGCCCGGAGAAGGGATCGACGGCGCACGCTGCCTTCTTCCGACAAAGCCCTTTGAAGCCAGCGTTGCGCTCGCGCGAGTACACCATTGTGACCTTGCGATTCCGAACGATGCCGGAGTTGGAAACGTCCTGGTCTTTACGCGACTCGTCGCAGATCGCTCGCGAGCCCTAGGAAGACCATTACGACTGCTGACCGCGGCGCTGCGACCTCCAGAACCGCTCGCCGAAGGCGACGACGGCTTTGCGATTTGGCGGAACAATCCGCACGTCTCCGAGATCGTCGACGCGGATGCCATCGACGCTTCGATCATGGTCGCGGTGAATCGAGAACGCGACAACCTCATGCATTTTGGCCACATGATCGAGAACGTTCTCTACTACTATGGACTGCGACCGCGCCACCTTCGCCCGGACCTGCATCTCACTCGCGACGAGCAGGCGGAGGCGCTGTCGCGTCTTCGCGATTTGAAGAGGCCCGTCGTCTGCATCCACGCCGAGAGCAGCAGCATGCCGCCGCCTGGGTCGCCGTGGTCGACGCGGAAATGGTCGAGCATCGTCGCGTCGCTTCGCGATCGTGCGGGCCTGTTCGAGATGCGCAAGATTGGTTCAGCGGAGCGTGGGTTGGGGCTGCCAAGCTTCGAGACAACGCTTCGTCAGATGTTCGCCCTGCTTTGGGCCTGCGATGTGCTGGTCAGTTTCGACAGCGCCACCTCGCATGTCGCGACCGCCTTCGAAACTCCCGTCGTCGCGCTCTGGGACCCGATGCGGAAAGTGGACATGGAAGAGCGATGGCAGCGCGGCTTCTCGATGGCCGCGCTATCCCGCTGGAGCTACCCGCAGAATGACAACATCGTGCTCATCGGGGGCGACCAAGACGACGACGTGAACGTGGTCGTGGAGCGTACGCGCATGCGTCTGCGGTCATTCAAGACATAGCGCGAGCGTGCCCAGGGATGAGTCCACGTCGTGGCGCTTAGCCAGCGAATCGTACCGCGCTTGGAGGATGTCTGCGCCGATTTCCCTGACGAAGCCCGTGATACTCGCAGGAGCTTCGACGCCGAAATACGTCGCCACGCGGATGGCGAGAACGGCTGCAGCGCACAAGTTACCGCAAATTTCTGGAAATTCCGCTGAGTGGTCGACGCGGAACGGCTGGACCGAGGCTCCGCTGTCAAACCTTCTCGTCAATCGCATCGCACGATCCAGCACGGGACCCAGAAGCCGAGCGCGCGCGGCTTGCCGTCCTCTCGATGCGACCTCGAACTCCTGAACGAGATCGGCGTAACGCTCACGAGATTTTCCTTCATCGCTTTCGAGGATCGCAAATACGAGGGCATTGACACTCCAGCCGAGCGCATAGGCGCGCTGCTCGTAAATCTGCAGGCGCGCTTTGGCCGCGTCCTGATTGATGCGCGCTTCACGAAGGTTCCCCGCCGCGAGACTCCGCGCGAAGCGGAGCAGGTCGAGTCGGACATAGAACGCGGACAAACGCCGTGCGACGACATCATCTTGGATACTCGCGAGATCGTCTTCATCGAGATGGCTTCCCCTCGCGAATTCCGCCAGAAGCAGGTCGATGCGACCCCAAGCAACTTGCCTCGGACCGACCGCGAGCTCAAAGCCACGTTGAAACATCGCGAGCGCCTTCTCGGGCACAGTTGGAAGCCAGAGCCGTCCGGCGTCTGAGCAAAGCACGGAGCGCCCCTCGATTTCGGTCCTGGCGTCGTCGGGATGATCCAGATAACGCGCGGCGATGGGAAGCCATCGAGCTGCTACGTCGGGCAGGTTGTAACGTGCCGACAACAACACGACGCGGTTGGCGACCGAATTGAAATCGCGCAACTCGCCTTCCTCGGCGAGGGCATCGGTTGCCGACGCGACCGCACTCTCGAGGTCGTTGAGCTCGAGGTCGATGCCCACGAGGCGACGCGCGACGCTGGCGGCCATCATCCGTTGCTCCCGCTCGGCGAAGGTCGGCGAAGTGCCACGATGGAGGAGTTCGTAGGCGGCGCGGAACTCGGAGCGCGCTTCGGTCATGGAGCCTGCGTTCCAGTTCCCCCACGCTCGGCGCTCGAGGCACGCGACGCGCTCTTTCGCCGGATCCATCCGCGTCGGACGATCGAGCAATCGAAGATGCTTTCCGCTGATGCGGATGACGTCGGCATACCGATCGGCGCGTTCGGCAAGGGCGCCGGCGCGCGCATACTCGGTCCGCGCCTTGTCGGATTCTCCAAAGAACGATTTGATATCCCCGAGCAATTCGAGCCCCTCGTGGTCGAGGCCGCTGCCGCTAGATACGCTCTCAAGAAGGGCATCGACGCGACTTGAATCTACTCGCCTCGCGAGGTTGATCGCCGCCAGTCGATACATGTCATGTCCGAACGGTATTGCACCATCGGCTCCTTCGGCGACGAGTTCGTGCGTTTGCAAACATGCCATGAACCCTGGAAGCGCGTTGCCAATCGGAAGCAGTTGTCTTAGGAGTGAGGTCCGCTTCGGCGTCTCGGCGAGAGCGAAGAGGCCGAGCGTCATAGGCGCATCGTCAAACGGGAACGGAAGGCCGGTCTCGACCGTGCGAATCGCAGCGAGAAGCCTATCGCGAATGATGCTTTCCGATCGATCGGAGAGCCCCTCGGCATCCGACGATCCGGCGATCATCCCCGATTGCAGAGCTTCCTCGAAGCGAGACGATGCCGTGATCCGAAGCCGCCCATCGGACCGGGTTTCGACGGCGCGGCCTTCGCGAAGGAGGTCGAGGGCGCTCGCGACGTGCAGCGGATTCCCGCCCGCGAAGTTCCAGAGAAGCGCGACTTGCTCAGAAGAGACGTGTTCAAAGCGACGGTGAAGTGCTTGAAACATCTGCTCTTGCGTCATCGGCTTCAGCGTGATGGTCCGCCGAACGAGCTTTTGCAGCGCCGATTGCAACCATGCCCAAGCGCTGTCCGCGCGAGACGGTCGACCCTCGAGAACCACGTGCGTCCCCATCCATCCGCGTCGATCGATCCCATAGACGAATTGGGCAAGCGCTTTGGCGCCAGCCTTGTCGAGACGCTCGCAGTCTGCGACATGGATGAAGCGCGGCCCAAATTGGACGGCTGCATTCGCCGCGAGCTCGCAGGCCTCGATCGGCGTAAACCGTCGACCACCATCCACCTCCGGTTCGACCATCGCCCTGACGAGTTCAGTAAGAAGCGAGCGAATGTCGTGAACCGTTGATATCTCATGGCCCTGCGGCATCAACATCTCCATCGCAATGACCCGCATGAGCGTCTCGCTCTCGCCGTCGTTGACATTGAAGCGGGATGGACGCCGATTCCCGGACGATCTGCACCATGCAGCGTACCGGTCGCAGAGCATTGTCTTCCCCGTTCCCGCCTCGCCGGTCAAGACGATTACGCCATGGTCCTCGTCCGCGAGCACGCGTGCGAAACGGTCGAACGCTTGAGGATTGAAATCGGTGAGGCAATGCGGATCGTCGATGACGTTCGCCGCCATGAGGGACGTCCTCATCAGCGGCTTGGACTTCTTTTTCAATACCGCGTGAACGACCGACGAGCCACTACAAGATGGACGTAGGACGAGTGAACCCGTCAGGGTCCGTCGCGTCGGATCCGCGTCCACGCGAGCATCGCCAACGATGTCGAACGCCGAAAGGGTCTCGTCATCGAACGACACGCTGAACGCATCATCAGCGCTTTTTCCAAACGAAGCGTGCGGCAAGGTCGCGACGAACGAAAGACGATACGCACGGCCGACAAGTAGCGTTATCTCCCGTTGGGGATCGTCGGAATCCCTGATCTTCTGGTCGGCGTGCGGGCCGATTTCGCTCAACGTCCACGTGAAGTCAGGTTTGACTCCGTCGCCTCGTCTGGGAACGTCGACTCGCGAGATTAGCTCCGGCTCGAGCAGCGTGCTCGTCAAGATGTGATAGAAATCGATGTCGGAAAGCGGGCGTTGTTCGCTCGTGGCGGAGCCCCGGAGATCGCCGTCGGGGACGTGAAAGAAATGATGCACGTAGTCGCATACCTGCGGGGCCAGGCGCGTGCTGGAGACGATGCTGAGCGACTGCGGCTTGCGAAGCAAGGCGACGAGCATCGATTTTGCCGCGACCGCTAAATCGATCGGTCGGTCATAATACTTCACCTCGAAGAGGTGGTGGTGCACGACGGTCTTGCCGGAGTACGAGTCGGTACCTAGGGGTACTCGCAACTCGAAGTCGATTTCCCCGCGCTCGTTGTTGAACCACGTGGCATTCGTCTGGGCGAAGCGCGACGCAATGCATGAAAAGACATGGTTTTGGAAATCGATTGGCGTGAGTTTCTCCGAGGAGTTTAACGCGGTCTTCCCAAGCGCGAGCGCATCCTCGATCGGTCGCCACATCATAATTCCCAGTTATTGCGCGCACGTCGCTCCCCTCTTTCGCGACCGCGCACGCATCGACGACCGGAGACCACTCTTGGCTCCGCTCGCGTCCGGTCGTGTCGATCTCGATGTGTGAAAACCGACTGGCCCGGCAGAACTGCCGATTCCGGCGCTGCGCAGCCAGGTCCGAAGCGGCCCGCTCCGCGATGCTGCCACGGCTCGGGTCCCACCACTCCGCCGGCCGATGCGCCTTCGTGTGCGCGAGCCGGGCTTCGAGGACGGCGAGGTCTTCGGCGACGACCAAGTTCACGAGGAGCACGGCGAAGCCGGCTGCCACGATGGCATCTTCGATTTCCCGCACGTGCCGATCCGGCAGTCCCGAGTCCGTCACGTAGGTCTCGTACCAACGGTCCACGACGATGCTCCGGGCCGGATGCTCACGCCAGTAGGCGACGACTTCGCGGCAGTGCGCGACGATTGCGGCATGGAGGCCCGGGTCCGCGCGCTCGGCCTCCGTCGTGCGCAGGAAGCGCCGGTCGAAGGCCCGCTTCTCGGCGTCGAGCAGCACGGGGCCGGGCATCTGCTTTGCCAGCAGGCCGGCGACGGTGGTCTTTCCGGCGCCGTTGATGCCGACGAGGTGGACGAGGTGCCGACGCTCGTTCATCGGCTTCGCTCGTTGCTTGCATTCCGTTCCGGGAGGGCACGCAGGTCTTCGAGGAGGCCTGTGCCGCCGCGCTCCGCATCGAGGATTCGAAGGAATTTATGGACCTCCGGGAAGCCGTTTTCGTGGTTCACAGCGAGGGCTGCCTCCACGAGTTGGTCCGCCGTGATCAGACTGCCATCAGAGCGTTCGTCCGCCCGGTTGATCGCGCGTCGGAGGTCGATGGTCATGCCGCGGGGCGACATCAGGCTCTTTTCGCGCTCGTAGCCCTCCGCCACCAGGTCGTAGAGCGCCCGAACCTGTTCGTACGAATGACCGCGTTCGTCGAGCAGGATGCCCTTGACGCGGGAGTCCACCTCGGGCGAAAGCGCCGCGACGAGCACCGTCGTCGTGCTGACGCTGGTGTTCCGCTCGTCGGCGAGGGCGGTCGCCGTCCTGAGAAGGGCCAAAGCCGAGTCGTCGCACCGTTCTGGGAGATTGTCCCAGGGGATCGTCGGCCGAGGCGGCCGTGGATCGTGCTCGAGGTGCTCGCCGGTGTAGGTGACGCCGAAGATGTCGCTCCAGCGACAGCCCCGAAAATCCGCCTGGTCCAGCCCCCAGGCGTTTCCGGCCCACTGCACGATGGTCGCGTTGAAGAACGAGGCTCCGGCCAGGTCGGTCGCGGTGAAGTAGGGCCGGATGAGCGTAGCCGAATCGAAGATGGCGCCGCGAAGGTTGAGGCCCGAGAAGTTCGGGTCAACAAGCCGTCGTCCGGTCAGGTCCAGGCGGACGCCCAGGGGCTGACCACGCAGCCACATAGCGTGGAGCGCGACGGCGCGGCGAAGATCGGCTGGGGACGGCAGGGCCGCCGCCTTGGGTGTGCGGTGGGCAAGTGGCGTTTCCATGGGGTCGACGGTTGTCGATCCCCCGGGGGCGCCGCCTATCCAGGTTGGTCCTCTTAACCGAAACGGATCAAAGCCGTTCGTCGTACTTTAGTGCTAAAAGCACCCGACTTCCGACTGGGCGCAGACGTTCGTCCGGAGCCCCACCTACATGGCAATGCAAACCCTCCCACCGCCTACGCGGAGAGTTCACGACGGTCAAATCGGATACCGATGGTCGACGCAATGCGTTGATGAGGGTCGGGGCATCTCTGATTGGGCTGTCGCCCATGATCGTCGAGATGGATTCAGGCATTGGTCAGATATCAACGTTCATCATGTCATCGAACGGAGCGACGACGTTCGGATGGAACTTCTTCAGGTCGTCGTTGTAGACGACGATGAAGTCGCGGATGTCCACGACGATCGTTGGCACATCCGCGACGATCCGGTTTGTGAGCATAAAGTCGTACGGCTTGCGTTTCGCCTCATCGTACTCGCCCTTGAACGCCTGCATAGATTTCTCGGCAATGGGGTCGCACCAGTGCATGTTGTTTTGCCCGTTCGGCGGGAACTGCCCGCACGAGAACAGGTCCGAGAGGTCGCCACTTGGGTCAAGCGTCCAGGAAAAGAGCGTCACGTCGAACCTCCCGCCCGAGAGGATGCCGCCGTTCTGTGCGAGTGCGAACATGAGCGTCGATGGATAGTGGCGGACGGTCATCTCCACGCCGAGCTCTGACCACGTCCCACGGATGAGCTCGACGATAGCGTCGGCGTCCGGACCACCCGACGCGACCGCGAAGTCGAGGCTCAGGCGCACGCCGTTCTTCTCGCGAATGCCATCGGCACCAGACTTCCACCCGGCATCCTCGAGGAGCGCCTTGGCCTTGGCGAGATCGAACGGCACGAGCGGAATCGGATGATGGTCGGGGTGATTGGGCGCGAACACGTCCTCCGAGAGCGACCCGAGGCCATGCCGAATCTTCGTGCGTATCGCCTCGCGGTCGATGCCATAACGCAGCGCCTCGCGGACGGCCCGGTCCCGAAGCGCGGGCCGCGTGAGGTTGAAGTCGAGATGGTCATAGGAGAAAGACGGCTCGCGTAGCACGACGTCGCCGGCGATGGCCTTCGCCCGGTCGTAGAAGTTCGCGGTGACGGGCAGCCACAGGTCGATCTCGTGCGTCTCGAGCTGCGTCATCACCGTGTTGCGGTCCGGGACGATTCTGAACGAAATTCGCTCGAGCTTCGGCTTGCCACGGAAGTAGAACGGGTTCGCCTCCATCTCGACTGCGTCGCCGCGATGCCAAGCCGTGTAACGAAACGGTCCGATGCCGACCGGAAGATTATTGTACGGCGCATCGTTGATGGTCGGCAGGCTGCCGAGGATGTGCTTGGGCAGGACGCACGGATTGGAGCCCATGGACGAAAAGAACGTGAAGGCGTACGCGGCGTAGGGCCTCTTGAGATGAATCGTGACCGTGTACATGTCGGGCTCATCCATGCTGGTGATGAGATCCCAACCGTCCCGGCTCACCTCGTTCGTCGCTCGGTTGAGCACGGTTTTGATCGAGAACACCACGTCGTCCGCATCGAACGGCGCACCATCGGACCAGCGCACGCCGCGGCGCAGATGATACGTGATCGTCTTGCCGTCCGGGCTTATGCCATGGTTGGCCTTGGTCGGAATTTCGGTCGCGAGTTCGGGAACCGGCTCGTTTTGCGACCCCGACTTGAGAAGCCACGCCATCGTCAAGGATGACAGATAGCCGACCGTCGTCTGCTGGGTGAGGTGCGGATTGAGCCCGGCGACGTCCTCCGCGGTCGCATAACGGAGGACGTGAGGAATGGTGTAGTTGTGCTGCTCCGGCAAGCCGTTCACGGGCGACGTCGCCGCGAGCGAAAGCGCGATTGCCACCCATGCAGGGTACGTCCGACTCATGTGGACTCGTTCGACGTGAATGCTCGCGTTCCGCAAGGAGACCAGACGCGTTCGGCCTGCTCTACGGTCCGTTGCTTCTGTCGCTACTGCCGGCCGAGTCACATTCGTAATAGAGGCGACAGAACTCGCGGAACTCCGCAACGGGTTGCGACGCTCCTCCGGCCACGCCGACTGGCACGTTTCGTCCCGAGGCAACTTGAGTGCCGCCCATTGACCCTCGCGGGCTCACGCGAATCATCCAGGGCGCGCCGGACCTTGTAGGCCGCCGTCTCCATGAGGTCGACCTCTGCTTGCATCCTCTCGTCGTATCGCGACGACGCCTCGGCGAACGGGAACGGACCCGTTGCACATCGGTGCGAGCGCCCAGGCCTCCGCATCGGTGAAGAGGACCGCGATCGAACATTGCTCGGTCGTGGGAGCCTTGTGAAACGGCCCGTCGTATTTCATCGTGCGTTCCTCGGAAGGGTGATTGCTTCTTGGCGTATGGCACGCGCCGAGCTCGCCGAAAAGGAGGGCCAAAGTGCAACAAGCCTGCGAAGGATTAGAGTGATCAATCGTCGCCCGCCCGCGCGACAGGCAAAATTAGAGTGATCAATCGTCGCCCGCCCGCGCGACAGGCAAAGAGGGAGGTCGGTCGCTTGCACACCTCAAAGCGACCTTTGGTTTGCTCGTTACCGGGACTCGTGAGCGCGAGCGGGTTCAAGCCCTGGTCTCATAAGTAAGGGGAAACCGCGTTGCCCGCGAGATGGGTGGAGGAACGGATAGGCATGGAAATTCCGCGATTCACGCGGGCTCAAGCTCTGGCGGGCGTTGGCGCGACCCTCATCGCGCCGGCAGCGGCCGCGGCGCAAAGCGAGGATTCGGGCGACGTTCCCGGTGTCCACATCCGCACACTGCGAGCCGTCGGCGGCACGGGGACCGCGCCCTACGAGGTAGCGCTGTATTTGGACGCCCTGCCGGGAGGGATCGTTCGAATCAGTCAGCTCGGCGACGTTCAAACGCCAGCGGATCTCTCTTTCGTGACCGGTGACTCGAAGATTGTCTTCACCGATCCGAAGACGGGCGCGACTATCGGGGTGATCAACATCCCATTAAAGATAATCTCGCTGCGGGTTAGAGCAACCTCCACGAAACAAGGTGCCTCTGCAAGCGCTCTTGATTTCGGCATCGTGGGGAACTACGACGACGCCTTTCAGGTGGTTCGGGCATCGGGGTTGCACGCAGAGAGCATGACTTTCGCGGTCCTCAAAGCGCAACGAGATATCGGCATCGGGCAGCCAGCTGCCGCGGTTAGTCAACTTATGAAGTTCAGCGATCTAGACGACGGTGGGAAGCGAATCTTGGCCGATGCCTTTACGCTCTCAGGTGACCCAGAGCGCGCGAGCGCAATATACGGGTCGTTGTCTGCGCCTCTCACAAGTCAACCTTGGCTCTCGAGCAGTACGGCGGCGAAGTATAAGGCGGTCGTCGATCAATTTGGTGTGGTCCATGCGAGCGATCTGTATGATGACGCGCTACGCGTGGCGAAAACGGTCACGAACGCAATCCAGTCGCCACCAATAATTCCGCAAGCGTCGTTGTACACATTGCGTACCATTTTCGGTTCGATTCCGCAACAATATCGAGACAATTTATTTCGGTTCTTAAGCTGCTTTCGTGAATTCAAAACGTTCGAACCGAGCGGCGCGATTGGGCGCCTTTCCGTCCGGTTCTCGTACCTACTTCCGGGTTCGGCCTACCAGCTGGAGTTTGCGCTGGCACAGCGCGATGCCGGGACGACTCAGTGGATCGCGGCGGTAAATCAAGATGTGCTCGATCACGGCGCAGCCATCGCTGATAGTATTGCCGATGCCTTTAGGAGTGCGCTCTCGTGAAAGTCGGCACATTGGGGGGTTGGTTGCTGGCCATCATAAGTGGCGGTGCAATCGTTGCGATGTGCTTACTTTTTTGGGAGAGGATCATGGTGATCCACTTCGACGTGTTCGGGGAAATCGGTAGCATCGTGAACCCGTCCTTCGGTCCGCTCGGAGTCATTCTCGCATTTTTCGCAACGAATCGGTCGCGGTTGAATGACAAACTAGTTCCCCCATTCGCGATTTCTGTGCTTGCGTTGACACTGGTTTGGATGCTGATAGTAGACGGAGCAACGACGGGATTTGTTTGGACGACCTACCGTGACTTGAACTCCGTGACCGGTGGACCGATGATTACGAAAGACGTACTTGATACTTTCGTTTCGGCGCTCTCAAAGTTTCAGGCGGTCATCGTCGCGGCGATTGCGCTTGCATTTGGTTCTGACGCTTCAGAATCGAAGGCTAACGGCTGATCACTACCCATTTCGGGTGTCACGATCTCCGACAGGGTCGGCTTCTTTTGGAGCGTGCCTGAGGACACGGGTGGCTTGTGGCTCGACGCGGACACGAGCGTCGGCCAGAGCAGCAGCGTCACGGAAAGAAACGCAGCGAGAAACCGTCGGAACATTTCGACTGACGTTGCCCCGAGCGGTATCCCATTCATAGAGAGATAGTGGTAAGCGACCTTAATTGGTCGATTGCGAACTGGCTTGGGGTCATCTGGCCGAGCGATCGATGTGGCCGGCACTCGTTGTAG
>Ga0116226_10002233_pt1 | contig 16765 bp, 12 predicted proteins | sample S1TSphfallax_FD_89692 | JGI IMG/M metagenome (GOLD analysis project Ga0116226, IMG submission 89692) | Host-associated microbial communities from peat moss isolated from Minnesota, USA - S1T2_Fa - Sphagnum fallax MG | ecosystem: Host-associated > Plants > Peat moss > Unclassified | place: USA... | reverse complement strand
TTGGCTCATACAGTGAGTGTTAAAGTCAACTTAAGCATGGGCAATGAGCCCTTGCAGTTTGAGCAAATTATAAAGTAATACTTTTAACTGAGGTCTTTGAAAAACTCGCACATCGCGTAAAAAATGAAAAATATTTTAGTGACTACAAAATTGGGAAAGAAAAAGTAAGATAGTTGAAAATCAATCACTTATAAATTGTTAGATGCCCATCTGCTGGAACTTCCGTAAATAAGCTGCTTAAACTCATTTTTACAATGCTATCACCATTTTTCTGTGCAGCTATAGCATCGATTAGGCTGATCACCGTCTGTTTACTATCACTAAATATCGCTTTGATCTTCTGGCGAAAATAAATCAAATTTTGTATGATAAAGTTGCCCATAATTTAAACTCTTCATTTAGAGTTTATTTAAAATTAAAATTATAGCTGTTGTGTTTTAAATTTTCACCTGTTTATATTTTTTCTCTAAAAGAAGGAAATAAGCCTACAAACGGGAATCCATGGCATGGAGCTCGTTTAGCGTGATGTGCGGATGATCAAGAGAAAGTTAATTTTCTTAGGAACAGGCAGCTCAGCAGGAATTCCTGTCATTGGTTGTTCATGTAGCGTGTGCCATTCAAGTGATTCTATGAATCAACGGATGCGCGCTTCTGTTCTCCTGGACATGGGAGGGCAGCAATTTTTAATTGATGCGGGACCCGACTTTCGCATGCAGGCGCTAAGGCATGGGATCACAAGGTTAGACGCTCTCTTGTTGACTCATGCTCATCACGACCATACAGGGGGAATCGATGATCTGCGTCCCATCCATCATACGCGCAAAACACCTTTACCCGTTCTTTTATCCTCTGAAACCGCACAAGAGTTAAAAAATCGTTACTATTATTTGTTCGAGCCGGTTGCTAGAGAGGCGATCCCCTGTTTCCAGCTTCATCTTCTCCCTAATCAAGCGGGTTCTGTGATATTTGAACATCTCCCCATTCATTATGTCACTTACACACAAGGGAAGATGCAAGTCAATGGATATCGCATAGGAGATTTCGCTTACTTATCGGACATTCGCCATTTTCTTCCTTCCATTCTGGACCATTTACAAGGGTTAAAATGCTTGATTATTAGCGCGTTGCGTTATACTTCTTCCCCACTGCATTTTTCTGTAGATGAGGCAATTGATTTTGCTGCACAGTTAAGGGCTGAGAAGGTTTGGCTGACGCATTTGTCGCACGATCTTGAGCATCAGAGGACGAGTGCCTATTTACCTCCTCATGTGCGCCTGGCTTACGATGGACTAGAAATTGATTTAGATGGAGGATAGGATGGAGGGTAAAAGATCTTTGGTCGGTGAGGGAAACGCTGCGATTCACCAAACGCAACAGCCAGCTAAGGCTTTGTTGGTTTCGACGTATCACCGCTCTGCTCATCGAGCCGTTTGCGAAGAACACTTGGCGGAGCTAGAATTGCTTGCCAAAACTTATGGAGTAGAGACCATTCACAAAGAGGCGTGTGCCATCCGCAAATTTGATGCCTCCATTTATGTCGGTAAAGGAAAGCTCAAAGAGCTCATTCAAATTGCCGATGAAAAAGGGGCAGAGTGGGTGATCTTTGATGATGAGATCACTCCGGCTCAGCAGCGAAATTTGCAAGAAGCGTTTCAACGGGCCTTGATTGATCGAACGGAGCTGATTTTAGGAGTCTTTGCCCAGCGGGCGCAAACTAAAGAAGCACGCTTGCAGATTGAATTGGCAAAAGTCAAATACGAAGCGCCTCGATTAAAAAGCCTTTGGTCTCACCTTGCGCGGCAACAGGGAACGTCAGGATCAGGAGGAGGAGGCGCTTATCTTAAGGGAGAGGGGGAAAAGCAAATTGAAATCGATCGTCGGATCCTCAAACACAAGATAGATCAATTGCAACGAGAGATTGAAGAGGTACGGGCCCATCGCCAGACACAGAGGCTTGCTCGCATGCGAACGGGAATTCCTGTTTTTGCAATCATAGGATATACGAATGCAGGCAAGTCCACCTTGCTGAATGGCTTGACCGACGCGGGCGTTTTTGTTGAGGATAAGCTTTTTGCGACATTGGATACAACAACGCGAAAATTCACCCTTCACAATCATCAAGACATCTTGTTGATTGATACGGTAGGATTCATTCGTAAGCTGCCTCACTTGCTTGTTGCAGCATTCAAAAGTACGCTGGAAGAGGCGATGGAAGCGGAGATCTTATTGCATTTAGTGGACGTAAGCCATCCCATGGCAGAGGAGCAAGCGGCGACGACGCATGATGTATTAAAAGAGTTGAAAGCTGGGAGCAAGCCTATTATTACCGTGTTGAATAAAATAGATAAAGCCGCAGACCTCGCTCTTGTTAATCGCCTAAGGACGACTTATCCTAAAAATGTTCAGATTTCAGCGTTGACTCATCAGGGATTTGATGAATTGCAAGAAAGGATGATTCAGGAGTTAAGCCATCAACGAAAAATCATCGATGTGCGCATCCCGCAAAGCAAGTATGCTCTTGTTAGCGAGATTAGGCGAGTCGGGCATCTCCTCAATCAAGAGTATGAAGAGAATGACGTGGTGTTGCGGGTAGAGGTTCCAACGGCATTGGCGCACCAGTTATCGCCTTATCAAATCTAGGAAATTCGACAAATGGTGCATTATTCCATTCAACATTTACCTGAGGAAGAGCGTCCTAGGGAAAGGCTGATGCATTCCGGAGCGGAGTCTTTGTCGACAACGGAACTCATTGCCGTTATTTTGGGCAGTGGAAATAAAGTCAAGCCCATTCTACAGCTCGCACATGAAGTCGTTGCTCGCTTTGGAAGTTTGCGGCAATTGGCCGAAGCGACATTGTCTGAATTATTGGAAATTAAGGGAATCGGATTAGCCAAGGCGATTCAGTTGAAAGCAGCCTTCAATTTGGGGATACGCGCCTCTAAACAGGTCATCACCCCCAAGTATCGGATTCAGCATCCCTCCCATGCTTATCATCTACTTAAAGATGAAATGGAGCACGAAACACGGGAGCTCTTTATCGCGATTTTGCAAGATGTGAAGGCGTATGTGATTTGCCATGAAGTTGTTTCGATTGGCTGTCTTTCACAAACTCTCGTTCACCCGAGGGAAGTCTTTTATCCTGCCATTCGCCATAAAGCTGCAAGCCTTATTGTTGCCCATAATCATCCAAGCGGCGATCCAACTCCCTCGCCTCAAGATCTTGAGCTCACGAAAATTCTTGTCCAAGTCAGCTCTTTGATGGGTATTCCCCTCCATGATCACCTCATCATTGGTCAACAGGGTTATCTTTCTCTTCGGCAACAAGGGTTTCCTTTTTCTTCAGGTAGCTGCGAAGTCTTTAAGTTTGCCGAAACTGTTCCCTAATAAACGACCGAAATACATTCCAGGAAAGTTGAACCCTGAGCCCCAAGCAAAATTTATTGAAGAATATACCCGTGCCGGTTGAAAGACCTATATGGCTACTTTTAACTCAAGTTAATTGGATTAAGTTTGATCATTTGAAAGTTATCGTTCATTCTTAACTTCAAATCATCGACCATCCACGGAATCTTTTCTAAAAGAAAATGACGAATAGATTCAAAAAATTCCTTATACAAAGCATAGTCGCGATGATATCCGGTTGCTTCACGTAAAATCTTCCAAAGCCATTCGATAGGATTAAGATTTGGGGAATAAGGGGGGAGGTCATGTCCCTTTATCTTAGAGGTCTCTAAAAATTTATCTAATTTTTTGTTTTTCTGTGCTCTAGCATTATCTAGGATCACGTGAACCGTGGTTGCTGTGGATTCATTTTCGAGTTTTTTAAAAAAATCAATGAATGCATCGCCGTTAACGGATTCATATTCATTCACGACAAGCTGCATCCTTTCAAGGGAAAGTGCTCCAGTCCAGCAAAGTTTAGGCGTGATGGCTTGCCAGTCGTTTGTAAAGTCTTACATTCACCTTTCTTTATCCACCCAGAGACAGCTTTAGATTGATATTCAGGATGTACTGCATCCATAAAATAAATCTCTTCACCTACTCCAAGAGTCTCTTTTAACTTTTTATATTCTTCAATAAATTTTGTTTGGGCCTCAGGGTTCAACTTTCCTGGAATCTGTTTTGGTCGTTTAAAGGTGAATCCCTTATTTTTTCACCAGGCTGTCATCCGAATTCGAGAGTATTTTTTATTGAATTCCTCTTTGACATATGCAACGATATTTTTCACCTTGAGGTCAGTCCTTTCTACAAGATGTTTTTCCAGTTTCTCAGATTCCTCTGCTGTCAATTTCCACTCGGATAGATCTTTGCTTTTTTTGAGCCTTGTCTCTAGCTCAGATTTCTCATACTTGTCTAATGATCGCATGGAGTCCAGTATACATGAGTTAGGATTTTATTTCTAGCTTTCAGATGGAAGGCGTATATCCTTGGCAATTCCTTCCAAAGGACTTTCCTGCTTGGAGAACTGTATAGGATTATTTAAAGATTTCGAAAGACGACCTGAAACGACAGAGGCTTGGATAGACTTATCCATGTTCTCAATGATGTCTAATAGGCTTGAAAGCCTTGAAAAGAGTAAAAAACAGGCTGAGAAGACTGCTTGAATATTTTCAAACACCCTTTTAGAAAAAGAGTGGCGTTACAAAAAGAAGCCAGGCACTCCGAATAATTTTAAGTGATCGGGCCAATCGCGATCCATCGAAAAGTGGGGTCTTATAGTGAAAAAAGCTTTGAAAAAACTCATCAAGGAGATACGCTTAAGTCCCGTTGAATGGGTCCTTCAATAGGCCGATTGATGGGATTCTTAATGCAATATTTCTGTCGTCTGGCTGCGGTGACTTCTATCTCTGTTGAGACTGTCCGTTTTGACAGGCAGAAAATAGGAGAGACGGAAATCACTGGTTTGGCTTATCAACAGCGAGCTCTTTTCGGTGACGATATGAGAGAATATCTTTTCGAAAACAGGGACCTGGGCGCTGTTAATTTGTGATTTTTGTTAAAAAAAAATCTAGAAAACACAACAACAAGGGCGGCGCTTTCTCCCGCGACTGAAGTCTTGGGTTTCCGTACCGTCAATTCTATGAAATTATATGATGATCAATTGATTGTGCTGACTGGAGGAGCGGGTTTCATCGGCTCGTGCGTCGTTCGTTACCTAAATGATAGAGGGATGAAAAATTTACTAATCGTCGATGAATTGAGAACATCAGAGAAGTGGAAAAATCTGGTGGGCAAACAGTTTGTGGATGTGATTGCTAAATCTCAATTATTCCACTGGCTAGCAGGTAAAGAATCGCTCATTCAGGCGTTCATCCATTTAGGCGCCTGCTCTGATACCATGGAAACAGAGGCGAGTTATCTATTAGAAAACAATTATCGCTACAGCGTTCATTTGGCTGAATATGCTCTCAAGCACGGTCAACGCTTTATTTATGCCTCTTCTGCTGCGACGTATGGCAATGGATCCAAAGGGTTTATCGATGATCAAGACAAGCTCTTTCATCTTCAACCTTTGAATATGTATGGCTTTTCAAAACAGCTATTTGACCAATGGGCCTTCAACGCAGGGGCGTTAGATCAGCTTGTTGGATTGAAGTACTTCAATGTCTTTGGGCCGAATGAAGCGCATAAAGGACGGATGGCTTCCGCGATCACGCGCATGGTTCCCCAGATTCTCAAAGGAGAAAAAGTTAAGTTATTCAAGTCGACAGATCTCCCGATGTTTGACCATGGAGAGCAAAGGCGCGATTTTATTTATGTGAAAGATGCCGTCCGAATGACGTGCGCCTTTTTAACAAATAATCATGGAGGAATTTATAACATTGGGAGTGGACGAGCGTCCTCCTGGAATGAGCTGGCTCGTGCTGTTTATCAAGCGCTGGATCGACCTGCGCAAATCGAGTACATTGATATGCCTCCCGAATGGGTCAGTAAATATCAAAATTATAGTTGCGCAGAAATGACCAAGACGACAGAAGTTCTCAAAGAAGAGGCATGCTGCATGAGTTTAGAGGAAGCGGTATCCGATTATATTAAGCATTATTTAGTTCCGGGGGAGAGATGGTGAAGCTGGTGAGCATGCTCAGCCGTTTGAATCCGAGCAAAATTTTGGTTGCAGGCGATATGTTGCTTGACACGTACACGATAGGAAAAGTCGGTCGCATTTCTCCAGAAGCCCCCGTTCCTGTTGTCAGCATTCAGCAAGAAGAACATCGTCCCGGAGGCGCAGGCAACGTGATTCTCAATTTGTTGTCTTTAGGAGCGGAGGTTGTTGCCATGGGTCGTATAGGGGAGGATTGGGCCGGCCAAACTCTCTTGAAAGCCTTGAAAGAGCGAAACGTTGATGGAAGAATGATTGTCTGTCAGAAGGGGTATTTGACACCGGTGAAGAATCGCATTATTGCCAATCATCAGCAAATCCTCCGCGTCGATCGCGAGGAAATTAGCGCGCTTCATGAATCCTTGGAACAATACATCATTAATCACCTGGCCGACCTCTTACAAGGAGTCAAAGTCGTTGCCATTTCAGATTATGGTAAAGGTTTTTTGACCTCGACTCTGTTGCAAGCCATGATCCAGCAATCAAATGAATTGGGCATTCCTGTCATTACAGATCCAAAAGGAGATGACTTCACAAAATATTTAGGGACGACGATCATTAAACCGAATCTATCTGAGGCTTATGCAGCAGCTAAGTTGCCTGCAGGCTCACCATTAGAAAAGGTCGCCTTAGCTTTGTTCCCTAAGTGTCAGGCTCATTTACTAATGGTCACTCGTTCAGAAGCTGGCATTTCCCTTTTCAATGATTTAGGAGAACAATTTGATTTTCCCGTTCATGCAAAACAGGTGAAAGATGTGACAGGCGCTGGAGATACAGTATTAGCGATGCTCTCTCATGCGATTGCTAATCAACTTTCTTATCAAGAGGCAGCACAACTTTGTAATGTGGCAGCCGGCATTGCAATTGAACAGGTCGGGTGTGCATGCATTACATTATCAGATTTAGCCATTCGCCTTTTTGAACAAAATATCAGCGATAAAGTCTTTGATCAGGAACATTTATTTGTTCTCAAAGAGGTGTTAAAGCGCCACTCTTTTAACCTTTTGATCCTCTCTCAAGTGGACCAGTTGACTCATGCCTTATTTCAATCGATTAAAAAGATTGCTCGCGAAGAAGGGACGCTGCTTGTTTATCTCGATGATCTCGAACCAAGCGAAATGTTGATTGAAATATTATCCTCCTTACGAGAAGTGGGCTTTATTCTCCTCCACCTTGATGATTTAAAAGCTCTCTGTCAAGGTATTGAGCCAAAAACGCGATATATTTTCGATCATTGCAAAGGGGAAATTGTTTGTGCCGATTGGGCTTTTTGTTTTGAGAGGCAATTAGAGCCTTCCCAACAGCCAGAGAATGAGAACAATGATCAAAACTGTTCCGAAAATTCCACTCGGAGCATACCCCCAACTTGCGCTATGGGGCCAAGTTGGTAAGGCCCCTATAAGAAAAAGGATCAAAATGACAATCAGCACTGTGCTTAACATATTTGTCTCCTATTTGTCATGGAAAACTTATGTTGCTAAAAATTCTTTTGTTTGTAAAGAAATCATTTCCTTAAGCATGATCTTCGTCATCAGTGGGAGGTCATATTCGTGTTTCCAACCCCAGTCTTTTCTAGCTTCAGCATCATCGATGCTTTCAGGCCATGAGTCGGCAATGTCTTGACGGAAATCGGGTTCATAATGGATTTTAAAATGAGGGAGGTGTTTTTTGATTTCCAGTGACAACTCTTTTGGAGTCAAGCTGATTCCACTTAGGTTGTAACTCGAGCGGACTTTAATTTTTGCCGAATCGGCTTCCATGATATCGATCGTTCCTTTTAAGGCATCGGGCATGAACATCATGGGAAGAGCCGTATTTTCTTTAAGAAAACAGGTGTATTGACCGGTTTTAATGGCTTCATAAAATATTTCGACAGCATAATCGGTTGTGCCCCCTCCCGCTTTGGTTTTATAGCTGATGAGTCCTGGGTAACGGAGGCTTCTCACATCGACTCCATACTTTCTAAAATAATATTCACACCATCTTTCTCCAGCGAGTTTGCTAATTCCATAGACCGTGGAAGGCTCCATCATTGTGATTTGGGGGACCTTTTTTCTTGGCGTCGTTCGACCAAACACTGCGATAGAACTAGGCCAAAAAATTTGTTTGATGACTTTGTCTTTAGCGGCTTCCAAAAGAGAAAGAAGACTTTTCATGTTTAAATCCCAAGCCCTCTTTGGATGTTTTTCAGAGACTGCTGAAAGCAATGCTGCCAGGAGGTAGACTGTTCTGATATGATGCTTATTGAGGATTTTGGCGACCCGTTTTTCATCCATGACATCGAGCCTCTCAAACGGGCCGGACTGCATGATTTCCTCTGATGCACTCTTCACATCGCTTGCAATTACTCGATCATTGCCATACCTTTTGCGCAATTCCATCGTTAGCTCAGAGCCAATTTGTCCTGCCGCGCCAATGATAATGATGTTATCCATGTATAGCCTTGCTTTTTTTTGTTTGACCCTCCATCCTATCAATGATCCTTATTCCATTTCAAGAGGGGTAAATCGACCCATTCCAAGAATTAGATTTGGACAAAGCGGAAGCTCCTGATAAAATGCTCCCCTATGACAAATAGGCATTGAAGCCTCGGGCTTTGGCTAAGCCCACATTCAACTCCTGAAAATGGGTATCATGTTCCACCCCTTAAAAATATGCGGTTTTGCCTATGCCATCGATTGAAGGGGGCAGATAGATCATAATAACTTGGAGTATGCATTCACATCTCCAGGCCTAACTAAAAGTATCGCTTGACTTTCGGCATCTGAAAGCTTGGGATGCCCACCGATGCGGCGTGCCTGATATATTCGAAGATACCGACCCCCAGGCCGCTCAAGATCATACAACACATTCGTGATCGTAAATTCTAGGCCACATTCCTCTTGGCCTTCCTTCAAGGCAGTGAGTAGCAAGCTATATCCCTGTTCAACCGTTCCCTGGGGAAAAAGCACATCGTATCCTCCAAATTTATTGCTAGGTGCTACCATCCAAACACGGCCATCTTGCTCTGACTCTTGGATGATGACACCGGCGGATAAACGGAAGGCGTGATGCGGCACTTTTGGGTCATTAAATCCTTCAATAACGTGAGTGTTCGCAAATTTTTCCCAATCTTCTAAGTTCTTTGGGGGATTCCAGTCAGTTTTAAAGCTGATACCATTGATTTCAGGAGGAAGCATATCCTTTTTGTCGGTGTCATGAATGGCCAGGATGGCTAGCTTTGAGGCGTCTGTCCATGTTTCTTGATCTGTGGAAATGTTTGGATAATAGAGCTTGAGTGACCGTTTCGTTTTTCTTCCCTCTAAGCACTTCGGATGCTTCACCGGATTTTCTGAGCGAGGAAGTTCCGAATTTTCAATAGGTTTAGAACTTTTGAATTTTTCCTCTATATTAAAGAGATTAATATATCGGTTCACCTCCTTATGATTGACCCAACTCATCTTTCCCTGATCCTTTTTTAAATCGCCGACTAATTTAGCTCGATAATAGCGTATCTTCCGTTGTTCTTTTCCCCAATATTGAAAGTCTCCCCAATGCGACATGAGGAATATTTCCAGCCCGAGCTCTTTTAATATTCTTGTTGCCAATTGATGTATCCCTGCGATATCTTGTGTTTGATTTTTACCGATGGTGGCAAATGGAAGACACATATTTTCCCCATTTCCATGAATACTTATCTCCATTCCTGCTGCCTTGAGCTTGGTTTTTAAAAAATCTTCGTTAACAACAAAAATTCGATCTTCCTCTGCGAGAATTACGCCTACTTCCAATGGGCTATCAAATGCGTTAATGATTGTCTTTTCTTTAAATCCGGTATCCAGGTTCATATTTATTGAAGCGCAAATGGGTTTGCCAGGATCTTTAATCAATAAATCCCCTTGTTTTTTCTCTAAAAATTTTTGTATCTTACTAGCACTAGGTGACTTATCCAAGAAATTGAGAAATTTCATTAAAAACTCTAATGTCTTACTGTTCTCAGTATGTTGCGAATGGTATTGTATGACTTTCTTTAAAAGCTTAAAATGATCATTAGATAGAAGTTGCAAGGTAAATGATCTTTCCTTCAACTGAAAAGTCTTAACTATGACTTCCAAGCTCCACAAATGAGATATCAGATACATTTCAATCTCTCGAAAAGAAGGAACTTTTTCTAAGAATAAGAGGAAATTGTTTAAAAATTCTTCTGAATACATCTTTTGGATGGGGAGTCCATTCGATTCTGTTCTTAAAGAGTTCACCTCTTGAGATGTAGAGTCAAGATAATTTCTAATGATTTTCTTTGAAAAGTCAAAATTATTCCGCCATAGGAGCTTGTAAAAAGGGGAATTTTCTCCAAATTGAAAAGTAAACACAAAATCTTCTAAGCGACTTTTTTCGGAATAGATCTCAGGAGGAGATTGGTTAGTGATGATCATGATTGGAATATACACTGAAAATTCCCACATCTCTTTTGCAAAAAACATCATGTACAAGGCCCATAGCCGATAGGGTAATGTATCCCTTGGAGAAAAGAAAGCCTCGCATTTTTTTTCAGGTAATCCAATCATGAGTTCATTCCATTTTATCCTTATGTTTTTCTCGATTGCCATTTCATTCGTCTTTTGTATCTCTTCCAGGGAGATGGGAAAGTGTTTCTGTTTAAGTATCGTTCGCTGTAATCCCCCACAATAAAGAGGCTTTGCGTCAGGACTCTTATCCTTTTGTTCGACTTTTTCCACATCAATCCAAAAACAGAGGTTGCTATGGACATCTTCTTTAAAAAAATATCGTTGATTTTTTAGGTCGCAGTTGTTGAAATCAAAAACAGTTCCTATTTTAATTTCTTTTGTGCCGACGAAAAGTTCCATATATTCTGATTTCGCGGGCAGCAGCGTCGTTGACGTTTTGCAGGTATAAGATGTTTCTTTTTTTATATCCACTTCTCCCTTCTTGACACGACGGACGAATACTTCATGACTCAACAAATCGATTTTATTGGTCTCTTCTTCATGTGGAAAGTAATATTTCATTCGATTATCAGCTTTATTTGACGTCGTATTCTTAAGTTGTTTGAATAAAAATTCCGCGTCTTCACTCCTGCTTGAAAATAATTTAACAGTAGCCCTACGCTCCTTAATCATAAATAATATCCTGTGATTCAGAACATCTGAAAGCGCATGATCAAGTTTGATTTTCTTTTGACTTATGTGTTCTTGTAGGTTATTTAAATTAATCTTAATATTTTTAAGAATACCATCAACTGCCTCAATATCCTTCTTCATTGATTTGTCGATACGTAGAGGAGGGATATCATCTGTGTCAAGAGGGAGGGGAGACCTGATGTCAGTAGGGGTTGATGAACGTAAAGAAATTGCCTGCAGTTCTTTAAGACACTTGATTTCTAAACTGGAAAGAGATTTTTCTAAGAAAACATTTTCTTGTTTTCCTTTCAGGAATAGGGAGGCAATATTCTCGAGTCGCCTGCGATCATTGCCTTGATAATACCCTTCTTTAGCAAGCTCCCCCCACACATCCCCTATCAATTTCATTCCTAATTTGTGAATCGTTGGCGCCGCCAGAAATGCTCCTAACCACGTGTGAAAGCTCACTTCTCTAATAGAACCCGGAAGATATATCGTACAAAAATGCTTAATTGGGTAACTCCCCTTCTTGTTCGCCTGAGACCATTGTAAGATACATAGAATCCACTTCGCCGCTTCAATTTGAGGATTAAGAACAGGAAAGTTCTTAAGGGCTTCTTCGAGGCATTGCTCCTTTATCACCCAATTGTTAAAAGTCGCCTTTGAAAGACCCTTTTGTCGCGCAAAACATGTAGAGTAAAAATGAGAGTTGATTTTCCTTTCTTGCCGAAACTCAAGCAAGTGACGGGCTATAAAGTCGGCAGTTTGACAGTCGGGGTACGGCAAGATCATAGGCTGCCTAGTAGACGCAAAATCTCTGAAAGGATCTGTCCCAGGTCGAATCGTTTCATGTTTCTGCAAGGCATCGAAAATCTTTTCTCGAATGATTATAGGTAGATTTTCATTAGCTAGTGCGTAGGCAATATAAAGAATCATGTCTGAAATTTGAACATTCTTATATTCTGTAACGCTCTTGTCTGCTTTTAACCACCCTTTTATTGCATTTTCCGCTCTGCTTAAGGATACCTCAAAATTCATGCAGAGTGAAATCTTCCAACGACTCTTCAAAGTCGATCGTTTGATTTTATATTTTTTCTCGAATTCAAAAGTTGCTTTTTGATTGTTTTCGATAGTCTGGTACTTGTTGAGGAGTTTTACTTGATCAAAAATTTGTTCTGTAACAGTGCTGTAAGGAATCTCTTGACAGTTGTTAATATACCAGGATAAAGGTTTTTTTATTCCTTTGGACTGCAAAAATTCCTTGTCTGCAAAAAAGGCCTGAAAAAGATTTTCTTCAGTTTCTAATTTTTTAGTTAACATATGGCAAAGATTCCTTTGCGAAATCACATACATCATGGCGACAAAAGCATAACTGAAATTATTCGAAAATTTATCTTTTGATTCTATTTTAAATGTAGCTATTTTGATAGTTATATCTTTTATTGATTCATCATTTTTTAGGATTTTTGATTCTTTTATTAATTTTATAAGAATAAAGGATTCGTTACTGTCATTTTTTTTTAATTTGTCAATTAAATCTTTTAAAGATAAATTCAAATTCATCCATAAATGAAAAATAAAATATGTAAAAAATATTGATTCACCATGTGTATTAATTTCTAATAATTTATTTGCTCTATCTATAGAAAGACAGAACCACTGGGTCAATTTCGTATATATTACTAGATTTTTTAAATGAATTTTAGGAAATCCAAAGATTTTTATAACGGCATCGATTTCTTTGTTATCCATTTCGTTTACCTTGAGCACATCTTCTGTAAAATCTATTTTTTTGGCAATGATTTTTAAAAAATAGTAAAGTTGAGCAAAATTTGTTTCTAAAGAATAAGTAAAAGAGCGTCTCCTCTTTTCTGAGTATTCATGAGACATATCAGGCAAGTACAGATTAGGAGTCTGAGTTATTGTGGGAGACCTCGTGACCGCTATGGGTGGAAAAATGGGTGGAAAAATCCAGTCGGGAACTTTAGTCAAATCGAGAAGCTTGTTATAGAATTGCAAAAATTCTAAGTCTTCTGGCTGTTGGACTTTTGATATTAGGTTATTTGCTTGGATGGTGCTGAATACAAAAGTTTGCGCTTGTAAAAATAAGAATGATCCCTGGCCTTGTGTTGATTTAATGTCTTCTAGGATATCGATCATATCGTCCAATTTCTTCCTCTCAAGGGAATTAAACGACCTAGAGGAGTTAAAGCCATGCATGTATTCTTTAAGCTTATTATAACTTTCTGAGATCAAAACGCTTGTCGATGATGATAAGTGATTGACACTCCTCTGTGCTGTTGACACGCTTTCCTGAATTCCAAAGCCTCTTAACATAGACGATAATACGAGTATACTTTGCACAATTGATTGGCCTTCTGCTAACACGTTTAGGGCCCTCTTTTTCTCTGCAATGTCTCGATGCAAGCTTTCTATGACAATGCTTGCTCGCTGCTGAAGCCACGCCTCTTGTAAAGGAAAGTGAATCTGAGGCGATAACAATGGGACTTGTGTTATCGTTTGTGCCACATTTCTCCATGGTGGGGAGACACCGGTTAGGGGAGGCGAAAGGAGACACACTCTTTTGGAGAGTCTTCCCTCTTCTTCGAAGGAAGAAGGTCTCTTATAGCTCTCTGTGTTTAGCACATTTTGGAAGGGAGGAGTCGATTGAGGGACCGCTCCTGATACAGAATTCATAGAATTAACGGCGCGAAAACCAGGGACTTCAGTCGCAGGAAGAAGCGTCGACCCTTTTCTTGTGTTTTTTAGATTTTTTTATGACAATAATCACAAATTCACAGCGCGGAGAGCCGTGCCTTCAGGCAGGGGAAATGCTGCTCCCCTTAAAATATGTTTATGCATAATCATCCGCTCCTTAACAGAGGCAACAGTGTCTTGCGTGAATCCCCTGTGGCTCTCCCTGCGAAGCATCCCCAAGAGTGGCCTTGTTTTTTTCCTACCTCACGCTCTAGTGAGATGAGCGTGAAAGGCGCTTGTTGAAATACAACCGCCTTAGCCTTGGCAAGCGACTCCCTCTCAGGCACAGGATGGCATCGAATGAGAGGTTGTTTATTTTTGTCTAATACAAGGACTCGCATTTGCTTTAAGTCTAAAAATCAAATGTAATACAGAAAAAAAGCGGTCTCATTTGGTACTAAGAGACGCTCTGCCTCTTTGACGCTATCTAAAGACTTACAATAGCTGTAACGCGTTGCTAAGATGATCCTTATTTGTAGAGCAATGTATTGAATCCTTCTGTTTATCCATACTATCCTATTTTCCAAGCAGAAACATATCGGCAATTTTGGAAAGTCGAGCTCGACTTTCATTGTCTTGATAATAAGCTTCCCGGGTAAGTTGCGCCCAGGCCAGTTTTTTCAGTTCGTGTTGATTGCCCTGATCATCAATCCCACCCAGAAAGACCCCAAGCCAAATGTGGAAGGCTCTTTCATTAATAACCTGACCACAGAGGAATTTAACACAAAAATTATTAATCGAGTAGGATGCTTTTTTGTTAACCTCAACCCAGTTCTGGATCCGATCAATCCATCTGCTCGCTTGCATGATGTCTTCAGACTCAGAGACAGGCGAAGGATCGTCGATGGCCTTTTGCATACAATCCATCTTTTTCTTACAAATGTTAAGGGTACCCCTTGAAAGGCCCTTGATATTTTTTTCTCTCAGAAACGACCAGGTAGACAAAGGTAAAAGGGAATCCTTTTGCCGTTCCCTTTCGCTCTCTTTTCGAAATTCAAACAGATACTCGGCAATGCGATCAGCGGTCTTGAAAGCAGGATAAAATTCTATCACAGGTGGCTTAGTGAGCGGAGGACTTTTGAAGGGAGATCCTGATCGAGAAAATTCATATGTTTGACAAGCACGTTCAATCTTTTCCCGAGTGATTTTATCAAGATTGTCTTTCGCCAATGCATAGGCGATGTAGGATATCATGGCTGAAAGCTGAATATTTACTCTGAAGCAATATTCAAATAAGCTTTCGTCTTCTGCCAACCATTCTAGTATTGCAGAGACAGCCTTTTTAGCCGCTTTTGTATATTTGGATTTGCCTCCTTCGTCGTCAGAGTCTTTCAAAAAGTCCATGCATATTGACGTCTTTAATCGCGCGTCGTAAATCGATTGTTTTGTATGATGTTTTTCAAGAAACTTTTCACGTAGCTTTTTATTATTTCTGATAATTCTGTATTCGGTGAGTTGCTCTGTTTCATCAGAAATTTTTTCGGTGATAGTGCTGTAAGGAATTTCTACACAGTTAGTAATATACCATTGAAAAGGTGTAGATATTCCTTTAGATGATAAAAAATTTCGATCATGGATGAAAGAACCACATAGGTCATTTTCATTCTCTAATTTTTTTGATAGTTTAATCATGAATTCATTGTAATTGCTTTCACTGTTCTGATGCAATAGACAATCTTTTCGCGACATAGCATATATGATAGCTGCAAAAGTAGGTGTGTACTTGCCTTCCCTTCCGCCAATACATGGCGGGTATAACCTCTCTTCAATTTCATTTTCTTTTTCTCCGTTGAAAACATAACCCATGGAGGTCATTTTTTCCTTTATTTTTTCAAATAATTTGCGAGCACTAAGCACCTGATAAGAATAAAATAAACTCCGCAGGTCGATATCCTCTGATTTAAGCCAGTCCACAAAAATTAAATATGTAATATATGTAACTAAATCGTTTTCATTATATTTCTTTTTTTTGTAAATACAGTCAAAAAACAATAGCGTTTTTTTCAGAGAATTAAATAAAACGACCAATTGGGATGATGAAACCTGAAACTTTTTCGCAATCGCACAGACTCTTTTGTCATTCATGTTCATTCTCTTTTCTTCTTTGTTTACCCCGATCTCTTTAACTATCAAGCTCAGCCAATAGTAATGTTGAGCCAGTTCTATTTCTGAATGACTAGAGAAGAGGCATCTTCTCTCTCGAAAATTTTCAGTTTGAAGCAGAGGGTCTTTTGCAGCTAGACCATCGAGCTGTAAAGGAAGCAGCGATGAGCTAGAATTTCGGGGTGCCAAGCTTAGCTGGACGAGTGAGACAATATTTTGAAAGATCTGAAGCAATTTTAAGCTTTCACTTGGAAGTAAACGTTCGATCAATGGCAGGTGATCTTGTAGAATCTTTAGCGTCGACAGTGTCGACATGTAGTTCGCAAGGCCTTGGTCTAATAAAATTTTTAGGTCTGATAAAATTTGCTTTAGCACTAATGTAAATTCCTGCTGACTAGATGATTCTTTAGGTGATTCAGGAGGCAAATTAGGTAAACTTTTGAAAGAAACCGCCGTCTTATCAAAGTCATTAGAGGTTTCTACGACTGACAAGATTTTTTTTCCTGATAAGTGTTTAACTCCCCTTTTCGCGATTGATAGCCTTTCATCGATTGATAAGCCATTTTGGATATTCTTTAACATTAACACACATTCTGCAATCACCTTGCCTACATCAGTCTCAACTGACGAAGGGCTCGGGTTTGACTCAACATGCATCGCAGGTGGCAGAGGCCGAACGTTTGGT
>Ga0116226_10002231_pt1 | contig 16777 bp, 13 predicted proteins | sample S1TSphfallax_FD_89692 | JGI IMG/M metagenome (GOLD analysis project Ga0116226, IMG submission 89692) | Host-associated microbial communities from peat moss isolated from Minnesota, USA - S1T2_Fa - Sphagnum fallax MG | ecosystem: Host-associated > Plants > Peat moss > Unclassified | place: USA... | reverse complement strand
GCGTCAGTCCGGCCGCCCTAGCTTGTTGTTTGAAGAGCATTTGTATCAGCCTCGGGCGACCGGCGCATCGCTGCTGATTCCAGTCAGGCTGAAAATGCTCTAAAAACTCTTGCACATTACGAAATAAGCCTGGGGGGCAGGATGCACTCCACCTGGTCGCGCCTGGCGGTCAGCGTGATGCGCACGCCGGTGGGCTGCCAATCGAAGGTGATGGCGCCGCCGAGCTGGCCGGTGGCACTCAGGCGGGCGAGCTGGCTGCCGAAACCGAACCGTTTCGGCGTGCCGGTGACAGGCGGGCCACCAGTTTCGGACCAGGTCAGCACCAGGTTCTCGCCTTGATGCGCCCAGGCGATATCCAACAGGCCCTCCGACGTTGAAAGGGCGCCATACTTCGCCGCGTTGGTCGCGAGCTCATGCAGCGTCAGGGCCAGGGCCGTCGCGGCGTTGGGCGTCACCTCAACCGGCGGACCATGCACGTGCAACCGGCCTGCCTCTACGGCGGTGTGCGGGGCCAGAACCATGGCGACCAGGTCCGCAAGCCCGGCATTCTGTTCGGATATTTCGGCCGCCATCGCCGGCTGGATGAGTTCATGCGCGTGCGACAACGCCATGATGCGGCCCCTCAGGCGCTCCGACATGTCAAGCGGATTGCGTGCAGACCGGGCCGACGCGGTGACCATGCCGCAGATCACGGCGAACAAATTCTTCACGCGATGGTTCAGTTCGCGGATCAGCAATTGCCGCTGGTCCAGCGCCACCTGAAGCCCCTGCCGCGCCTCCTCGCGCGCGGTGATGTCCACCCCGGATGGGACCAACTGCACAATGTCGCCGGCCTCGTCGCGCAGCGGCGCCATCTGGAAGTCGATGAGAAGCCTCGTGTCGTCGTGCCAGCGGATTGGCACATCGAAACGCACGGTTTCACCCTGGCGGGCCCGCACGACCGAGTCGGCGATCCGGGCGGCGACACCCTCGTCATGGCTGAACCAGTAGGTCTGCCAGAAGGGGTGGCCGATAACCGCCTCGCGCGGCACGCCGGCCCCGTCCACCGGCGCGCGGTTCGCCTCGACCAATGTGCCTTCAAGATCGCAAATGCCGACAAAGGCGAACAAATTATCCAGGATGCGCCGCAGCCGCGCCTCGCTGGCGGCAATCGTCTTTTCCGTCCGTTTTCGCGCCGTAATATCGACCGAGGTTCCGACCAGCCCGACAACCTCGCCCTGCTCGTTATGAAATACCGTCTTGTGCGACAGCCAGGTGCGCGGACCATCCGCATCGTGGCCGACAATCTCCTCGAGTTCCACCGCTTCGCCGCTTTCCATCACGCGGCGGTCGGCTTGCATCACCCGGGCTGCCTGAGCCTGGTCGTCAAGAAATTCGGCGTCGGTATGGCCTTCCACCGCGGCGCGGGGCTTGCCGGCCACGTCCATCACCGCGCCATTGGCAATCAACAGCCGCCCATCGCGATCCTTGACGTAAATCAGCGCCGGCACCGCCTCGATCACCGCGCGGAGCAGCCGGGTCGCCTCGCGCGCCGCCGCCTCGCTTTCGCGTAGCCGGTCCTCGGCACGGCGGCGATCCTCGATATCGACGAGGATGCCGGGAAAACGCACCGGTTGGCCGGAATCGTCATGGTAGCAGCGGCCACTGGCGGCCACCCAGCGGTACACACCGTCGTGCTGGCGCACGCGATATTCGGTCGTGTAGGCGCCGCCCAGCTTCACCGTCTCGGCAATCAAACGTTCGGTCCGCGGCCAGTCTTGCGGGTGAATGACGGTGGTAACGTCGCCGAGCTTCACGCCGGCGCGGCACAGCTCAGGGTCAAGCCCGAAGGTGCGGGCAAAACGCTCGTCGGCGGTAAACCGGTCGGCCGGAATGTCCCAGACGAAGGTGCCGACGATGGCACCGCTGTCCAGCGCCAGTTGGATGCGCTCCGCGTCACTTGTATCGGCCATCGGTGTGATGTTGAGCTGATTGGAGCCAAAAGAAGAAGCACTTCTTTTTTGAAAAAAAAGTGCTTTCTGCCTTTTAAACCGGAAGAGTAACAGTAGCCCGCGCCCCACCCCCCGCGCGGTTCGCCAGCACCACATCCCCGCCATGCGCCCGAAAAATGTTGCGGGCGATCGGCAGGCCGAGTCCAGTGCCGCCGGTCTCGCGGTTGCGGCTGTCCTCCACCCGGTAGAACGGGTCGAACACGCGCTCCAACTGCTCGGGGGGCACGCCTGGTCCGTCGTCTTCCACGGTGATGGTGGCAATGCCGGGTTCCGGCTGGGCGACGGAAACGCGCGCCGCGCTGCCGTATTTCACTGCGTTGCCGATCAGATTGGCGAACGCCCGCTTCAGCGCCACCGGGCGCCCCCGTAGCGTGACGTGCGGCGAGCCCTCCAGCACCAGGCCGTCCGAGGAGTCGGGACGGGCGTCGGCGGTCTCGTCCAGGATCACGCGCAGCAGCGCGGCGAGGTCCATCGGCACCGCCGGTTCCATGTCGGACGTGTCGCGGCCGAACGCCAGAGTGGCCGACACCATGGTGTCCAGCTCGTCGAGGTCGGCAAGGAATTTATCGCGCAGCTCGTCGTCGTCGATAAATTCGGCGCGCAATTTCAGGCGGGTGATCGGGGTGCGCAGGTCGTGGCCGATGGCGGCGAGCAGGAATGTGCGGTCCTGCACGAAGCGGCGGATGCGGCTGGCCATGGTGTTGAAGGCCAAGGCCGCGCGGGCGACCTCGTCCGGGCCGCCTTCGGGCAGCGGCGGCGCATTGACGTCCCGGCCGAGGGCTTCGGCCGCCCCCGCGAGCGTGGCGACCGGGCCGGTCAACTGCCGCACGGCCCAGAAACTGAGGGCGGCGGCGCATAGCGTCATGACGACGAACGCCCACAGAAAGGTCGGCGAATGCCATGGCCGGGGCGGCGGCACGGCGATGCTGACGTCCAGCCAGCCGGCGTGCTCCTCGGGCAACAGGAAGCCGATCGTGACGCCACCGGAATCCCACGGAATGCCCCGCATTTGCAGTTCATGCCAGTGGTTTTGCGGCCGAACCTGAACCAGCGCCATGCTGACGCGGATCGAGCGGGCAAGCTCGTCAGGCGTGGGATCGGAGGGTTCCAACGGGGGACCATCCGACAGCGCCGCCCGGGTGCCGGGGCCGAGGTCGAGATCCTTGAGGGCCGTGGCGCGTTCCGACACCGAGGTGGAAACGACCGAGCGATAGATGCCCATCGCACGCATGCCGATATCGCGCGCGTCCGCCTGATGCTGCAGGCCGATGCGGTCATAGGCGTGGATGGTCAGGCCGGCCGCCTGCACGAGCGCCAGGCCGAGCAGCAGGGTGAGTAGCGTGCGCGCGCCGAGGCTCGTTGGCCACAATTTTGGCCGGCGGCGCGGCGCTGGCGGCGCTTCGGGGATTTTGAGCATGCGCGGTTACCCGGATAGGAAGGCAAGCAGTTCTTGTTTGAAAAAAGAACCAAAAAACTCTTACTAATTACGGCAAGCGGGCAGTTCAAAGGGGCCACTCAGGGCTCCCCGCAATGGATAAAAGTTTTTTGGTTCTTTTTTTCAAAAAAAGGACTGCTTCCTAATCCCGCTCGATCTCCGCTGCCAAAACATAACCCCCGCCGCGCACTGTCTTGATCAATTGTGCGTGCCGCCCGTCATCCTCAAGCTTGCGGCGCAGCCGGCTGATGGCGACGTCGATCGCGCGGTCGAACGGGCCGGCCTGCCGCCCACGCAGCAGATCGAGCAGCATGTCGCGGGTCAGCACACGGTTGGCCCGCTCCACCAGCGCCACCAGCAGGTCATACTCGCCGCCGGTGAGCGCCACCTCGGCGCCGTCCGGATTTAGCAGCCGGCGGCGGGCCGGCTCCAGCGTCCAGCCGCTGAAGCGGACCGATTTGGCGGCCGGCTCGACCTTCTTTTCGGCCCGTTCGGTGGTGCGGCGCAGCACGGCGCGGATACGGGCCAGCAACTCGCGCGGGTTGAACGGCTTGGGCACGTAGTCGTCGGCGCCGAGCTCCAGGCCGATGATGCGGTCGGTCTCCTCGCCCATGGCGGTGAGCATGACGATCGGCACGTCGCCCTGCTGGCGCAGCCAGCGCGCGATTTCCAGGCCGCCCTCGCCAGGCAGCATCAGGTCCAGCACGACGAGCTGGTAATGGCCCAGCGGCCAGGCGCGGCGGGCCTCGCGGCCGTCGCGCGCCGAGGTGACGCGAAAGCGGTTGCGTTCCAGGAAGCGCGACAACAGGTCGCGGATTTCGCGGTCGTCATCGACGACCAGTATGTGCGGCATGGAATCCATGGGACCGTCTTATACGGGCTCGCCGCGGCCTTAAGAAGCGGATGTTACATTCGGTTTCGTTATGGAACCCTCGGCGCATCTGGCTGCAACATGGCACGCGTATGGAGCGGGCCGGAGAAGGCAGGAGGCATGGATGCGAACTTCGACCGCCGCGGCGCTGCTTGTGCTGGCGCTTGGTGCCATGTCGGGCGCCGTGATGTGGGCCCGCGCGCAGGCCGAGTATGATGACGCGCCGGTGGTTCTGACGCCGGCCGCGGAGCATACGCCGGGTCCCGGGTGGCTTGCGGGAGATAAAAGGAAGTAGGTCTTTTCTTCCTTTCGCCGGCACGCCTACAAGCACGCATGCTCACCCGAACCTCGCTCGATCCGCAAACGGCACTCGTCTGCACCATGGTGCTGGTAGCCGCGGCCGAGAGCGGCGGGATTTCCGACCGCGAAATCGGCGTCATGGCGACGCTGGTGCAGACGCTGCCGATCTTCGAGGGGTTTTCCAACGACGCCCTGCGCGATGCCGCCGACGCGGCGGTGAACCTGCTGCGCGACGAGGATGGTTTGCTCCACGCGGGGCGCCTGATCCGCGACGCGTTGGAGCCGCGGCTGCGCGAGACGGCCTACACGCTCGCCTGCGAAGTGGTGGCCGCCGAGACCGACCACGGCCAGGCGATCCTGCGCATGCTGGAATTCATCGGCGCCGAATTGCGCCTGGACCGCCTGGTGATTTCCGCCATCGAACGCGGCACGCGGGCGCGCTATCAGCGGCTGGAGTAGTTCCTGGTTTCCAGTTTTCAGTTTCCAGTTTTCAGTTTCTGAGGGATTCCGGTTTCTGGTAACTTGAAACTAGAAACTGAAATCAACTCAGCTTCAAATTTGTCGCCGCCGCCTTGCCGCGCTCCATGACGACTTCGTAGCTGACCTTCTGGCCGTCATTGAGGCCGCGCAGGCCGGCGGCTTGCACCGCGGTGATGTGGACGAACACATCCTTGCCGCCATCGCCCGGCATAATGAAGCCGAAGCCCTTGGTGGCATTGAACCATTTTACTGTACCAGTCGCCATGTTCTGTATCACTTCCGTCCTCTGGCGCCGCGCGGAATATCGCGCGGCATTTTCGCAAACCGGAACACTCTCGCGCCTGAAGCTTCCGGAAACGGAAACATAACTAGGCCAGTCGAAACGTCCTTCGCATGGCCATGGGGCCAGAAACGCCGCGCGGTGTCAATTCCATCGCGGGCCCTCGCGGCGCCGGCGCGGCGTGGCGGGATGGGCGGCACATTTGCGAACTCAGGCAGATGACACCGGCAACATGCAGAGTTTGAACGGCGCGCATTTCGCACCCGTTTTCCAACCCGCGGTTACCCGACATGCCAATATAAAAACAGTTTCGTATTTGTTACAGACATCCGCTTGGCCGGGTATCGCCGCGCCGTTCACCTGATCTAAATCTTTATCTCCCTATTCTGGACGCAGTGCAGCTTTCTGGGAGAATTCGCATGGCGGGGAACAATGGTGAGGTGACGGTGAACGCGCCCGCGCCGGTGCCGGACAATCTCACTGTCCCCGGCGGCGCCGGATACAACCCGGGGGCCCCCTTCGCGGTCACTCCCACCCTCGGCCAGACCGTGCTTACGGTCGGCGCCAACGGTGAATACCAAAGCATCGGCGCGGCCGTCGCCGCGGCGCAGAATGGCGACCTGATCCTGGTGGCACCCGGCACATACGTGAATGATTTCGCCGATATCACCGCGCAGGTGACCATCGCGGGCGCCGGCGGCATGGTTAACATGGTGGCCACCGAAGCCCTGCCAAATGAGAAAGGTATCTTTATTGTCGATAATAATTGCCAAATCGACAATTTAACCTTCCAGGGCGCCGCCATTCCGGACAGCGAGGGTGGCAACGGCGCCGGCATACGCTACCAGGGCGGCAACCTGGTGCTGAACAACGACGCCTTCCTCGACAACCAGAACGGCATCATGGGCACCGCCGTCGATAACCTGCCGCAAAACAGTTTCACCATTACCGACACCACGTTCGACGCCAACGGCCAGAGCAGCGGCGAATATGCCGGCTATACGCATAATTTGTATGTCGGCGAGGGCGTGTCCTCGGTGATCGCGACCCACGACGTGTTCGAGCAGGTCAATTGCGGCCACGAATTCAAGAGCCGCGCCGAATCGAATACTATCAGCAACAATATCTTCTATGACGGTCCCACCGGCACCGCCAGCTACAGCATCGACCTGCCGGATGGCGGCGCCGACACGATCAGCGGCAATGTCATCGAGAAGGGCCCGGACACCGAGAACGAATCGATCATCCATTACGGCGGCGAAGGCATTCCGTACGCCGGCAGCGGCCTCTCCGTCACCGGCAACACCTTCATCAACGATCTCGGCCCGCAGGCCAACGGCGTGCTGAACCAGACCACCCTGCAGGCGGTGATTACCGGCAACCAGTTCGATGGCTTCGCCAACGCCACGCTGGTCGACGGCAGCTACACGCAAAGCGGCAATGTCGACCAGAACGGCAACGCCATCGCCCCCAGTTCGTCGAGCGATTTCGCGCCCGGCACGGACCTCGACAATTTTTCCGGCGACAATCTATCGCACAACGTGACGTTCACCACCCAGGGCGGCGCGCTGGGCGGCGGCGGCCTGCTCACCGTCTATGCGGACGCGGGCCACGTCACCGTGCTCGGCGGCAGCGGCGGGCTCGATTACCAGGAAGCGGCCAACATGGGCGGCTCCTACATCACCACCGCGACCGGCGCTTCCGACACGATCGGCGCCATCGGCGGGGACACGGTGCAGGCCGGCGGCAATGACAATATTCAGGGCGGCGTCGGCAACCTGGTCGCCGAGATCGACGGCAAGGATACGGTGCAGAGCGGCAGCGGCAGCAACGCCTATACCGTGGACGGCACGCTGAGCCTGTTCGGCCATGGCGGCGCCGATACCGTGCAGCTCAACAGCAGCACCGCGCGTGCCACCATCCAAGGCACCGAGGCCTATTACCAGGCCACGATCAATGGCGGCTACAATGCCTGGAACATCAACCAGGGCGGTGCAAACGAACAGGCGACCATCAACGGCGGCGGCGTGGTCGCCGAAATTTACGGCGGCGGGATGAATATCACCACCGCCGGCGGCAGCGCGGGCTCGGATATCGGTTTTGGCACCGGCACGGTCCATCTGCTGAGCGAGGGCCTCGATACCGTGCATTGCGGCAGCGGCGCCACCACCGTGCTGGTAGGTGCTTCCTCGCAAATCTATGACGGCACGGGCGCGCTCGGGGTTTACGGCCACGGCGTGCAGGGCGAGGCGACGGTCTTCGGCGGTGCCGGCCCGGTCACCATCAACGGCGACACCGGCAATATCACCTATGTCGGCGGCAGCACGAACGGCACGCTGAACGCGGCGCTCAGCCACATCACGGTCGACGGCGGCGCGGGCCGCCTCACCACCACCGGCGGCAGCGACCAGGTGGTCAACGGCGGCGCCGGCGGCATCAATTTCACCACCGCCGGCGGTGCCGACACGATCACCACCAACGCGGCCGCGCACGACACGCTCAGCTTTACCGCGGCGTGCCAGGTGGTCAGCAACGGCACCGACCATATTTTCGACGGCAGCGGCAATTCCACGGTAACGGCCAACGGAAACGCAACGATTTCCGGCAGCACCGGCAATTCCTATTACGTTCTGAACGGCCAGGACAGCCTGGTGGCACACGGCTACGCGCGCGTCACCGTTGGCGGTGGTGCCCGCGCCAGCGTCACCGGCGGCACGTCGCTGACCAGCGTGACACTGAATGGCGGCTGGCTGAGTTTCTATCAGCCCGGCGGCAGCGGCGAATCCGCCACCGTTCGCGGCGCCGATGCGAGCCTGATCGGCAACCCTGGCGCCTATAGCGATCAGATTTCGCTCGCCGGCGCCGGTGACGGCGCGGCCCTCGGCGGCGGCAACCAGGAGGTGGCGGTGACCGCGACGGGCACGCGCGTGTGGGCGGGTTCTGGCAACGACCAGGTCAATGTCGCGGCCGGCGCCGGCACAATCTACGGCGGCAGCGGCGCGCTGAACGTTTCGCTGAGCGATTGGCGCGACCAGCTTGTGATCAGTGTGCAAGGCGGCGGCGGCAGTTTCGTGCAGACCGACGGCTACGGCAACCTGGTGTTCACCGGCGGGCTTGGCACGGCGTCGCTCGGCGGCGTATCGGGTGGCGAAACGGTCACCGCGGGGGCCGGCAACATCTCGCTGGTGGGCGGCGGCGCCGGCACCCATTTCACAGCCGGCAGCGGACACGATCAGGCAACGCTGATGACCTCCGGCGGCACGGTGGAATTCGGCACCGGCACGGCCGCCATCAACGAGGCGGGATACGGCGCGGCGGTGACCTACGATTTCGTCTCCGGCCATGGCGGCGGGAACGATACGATCACCGGATTCCGTATCGGCACCGACCAGATGTCGTTTCAGGGCGTCGGCGTCGCGTCCAGCACCGAAACGGGGGGCTCTACGCTGATGACACTTACCGATGGGACGCAGGTGACGCTGGTGGGCGTCGCCGGCGCGGGGGCTTTTGCGCATCATGTTTGAGAGGCGGCAAGGAAGGAAGTTCTTCATTTTTTGAAAAAAAGAAGCAAGAAACCTTAGCTTTTTAGCCTCTTTGCGGCGACCGGCATGGATAAGGTTCGCCGTCGCGCGGATTGCGCAGCCATCGAGATGGCCCTCGGCATGCCGGGCCGGGCCGCATCCATGTAAAACCGGGCGGCAGTCGCCGAACCCCGATCCGGTCTGCATCCCGGAACTTGCTCCCCTTAACAGATAGCAGTTTATTGGTTCTTTTTTTCAAAGAAGAATAACTGCATCCTTCGCCCCGCGGGCGGCGGTGTGGACGTAAGGACGCCGTTAACCCGGATCACGTAGAATGCCCCTCTTATGTCGGATTCAGCCGCATGTTCCGGGCAATCAATTATTGGCTGTTCAACTCCTCCGACCTTACCCCGCACGGATTCTGTCTGCTTTGGAATCCCGGGCTGATCTGGCTGCACGCGGCGTCGGATCTGGCAACCGCTCTGGCATATTTTTCGATACCGCTCACCCTGGCCGCCATCATACGCCGTCGGCCGGACCTCGTGTATCGGCCGTTGTTCACGCTGTTCGCGGCGTTCATACTGTTCTGCGGCCTGGGCCACCTGCTCAATGTCGTGACCTTGTGGGTTCCCGCCTACGGAATCGAAGGCCTGATCAAGGCGGCCACCGCAGTCATTTCGTTCGTCACGGCAATCTCGTTGCGTGGCCTGATGCCGCAGATTCTGCTGTTGCCCTCCCATGTGCAGCTGCGGAAGGTGCAATCCGACCTGGCCGAGGTGCGGCAGGCGGAAATCCGCATGAGTGAAATCGCCGAGGAGGCGAATGCCACCCGTGCCGCGATGTCGCTTGAACTTGCGCGGCGCGAGGCGGCCGAGAAACAAATGCAGGAGAGCGAGGAGCGCTTTCAGTTGCTGTTGCAGAGCAACGTCACCGAGGCGCTGTATCTGATGGACCGCGACGGCACGATCGAAACCTGGAATGTCGCCGCCGAACGCATCAAGGGCTATGCCGCCGAGGAAGTTATCGGCAGGAATTTTGCGATGTTTTTCACCCCGGAGGAGCTTGCACTCGGCATGCCGGCGCAGCTTCTGGCGCGGGCCCGCGACACCGGCCGGTTCACCGACGAGGGTTGGCGCGTCCGCAAGGATGGCGGACGCTTCCTCGCGCGTGTCTCTGTCGATGCGATCCGCCGGCCGAACGGTTCGCTGCGCGGTTTCGTGAAGGTTACGCAGGATATTACCGACCGGCGGATTGAGGAAGAACAGCGCGCCATCATTGTCGAGGCGGCGCCGAACGGCATGATGATTGTCGACGAGCATGGCATCATCACGCTGGCGAACCGGCAGATCAGCCGCATTTTCGACTACCCGGAGGGTGCGCTGGTCGGGCAGATGGCCGATATCCTGATACCTCGGGAACACAGCGAGGCGCATGACTTGCTGCATGCGGCCCTGACGCAGGGCGTTGGCATGAAGGCGACCGGGCCGCAGCAATCGTTTGACGCGCGGCGGCGCGACGGCAGCACCGTTCCGATCGAATTGATGGTGAGCACGGTCAAGACGCCGCGCGGGCATATTGTGGTGGCGTCGGTGTTCGATATCAGCGAACGGCTACGCGAAGCCGCCGCGCGCGAGGATGCGGAGCGGCGCGAGCGGCTGACGGTCGAAATGAAAAACGTCGAGCTCGACCGTCTGTCACATGATCTGGCGACCGCGCGTGACCGCGCCGAGCAGGCGAACAGTGCCAAATCGCGGTTCCTGGCCGCCATCACGCATGAATTGCGCACACCGCTGCATGGCCTTCTCGGCTATGCCGAACTCCTCACTTTGGAGGGAGGCCTCAATAACACGCAACGCAAGCGCCTCGAGACCATGATGGCCGCTGGGCAGCATCTGCTCGGCATGGTGAACTCCGTCCTCGACATGTCGCAAATCGAAGCGGACCGGCTTGAGGTAGCGCCGGTTGATGTGGAGCTGTGCGACCTGATCGGCGTTTGTCTCAACGTGGTGCGTCCGGCGGCGGAGTCGCGATCGCTGGTGTTGGGCGATGCGCCGGTCGATTTGTGCCGCGTCGTGGCCGACCCCACCCGGCTGCGCCAGGTGCTGATCAATATGCTCGGCAATGCGGTGAAATTCACGCCGGCCGGCCGGATCGATGTGCGGGTTCGCCGCACCGAGAATGATGCGCTCGTGCGCGTGGAAGTGGCCGACACCGGGCCGGGCGTGCGGCCGGGCAACCGGGACAAGCTGTTCCAGACCTTCGAACGGCTCAATGCCGCGGCAGTCAGCGGTATCGAGGGCGCGGGCCTGGGCCTGGCAATTTCGGCGCGCCTGATGGACCTCATGGGCGGCCGCATCGGCTATAACGACAACCCCGGCGGCGGCAGCGTGTTCTGGGTGGAATTGCCTGTCTGCCAGGGAGCGGGATGCGAAACGGGCGAAACGCTGGACACGCCGCTGCAGGCAGAGGGGCCGCGGTTGCGTGTCATGGTGGCCGACGACGAGGCATTGAACCGCAGCATTGCCGGCAGTTTTCTTCAAAACGCCGGACATGAGACTGTGTGCGTGACGTGCGGCCGCGATGCGGTGGAAATCGCCGCGAGCGAGGATTTCGATGTGGTGCTGATGGACGTGCGCATGCCCGGCATGAACGGCATGGAGGCGGCCGGTCTTATCCGCAACATTCCCGGGCGCCGTGGGCAGGTTCGCATCGTCGCGGTGACCGCGCACGCGTTCGCCGAACAGATCGAGCTGTGTCAGCAGGCTGGCATGGACGGTCATTTGTCCAAACCGTTCACCCAGGCAATGCTGCTTGCGTCGCTGCGGGGCGACGGTCCGCCCAGCCGTGCCTCGGCCGCGACAGCCCTTGCCGGGCCGGCGTGCGATCCGATATTTGACCGGCAGGTGTTTCAGGAAACCGTCGAATTCCTTCCGCCCGAGCAAGCATTGAACCATTTGCGAACGTTGTTGGCCAATTGCGAGGCGATGCTGAGCCTGCTCCACATGCCGAATGCGCTTGACGCGCGAGCCGTGTTGATCGACGGCGCGCACGGGCTCGCCGGCACCGCCAGCATGTTCGGTCTTCTGGCGGTCGGCGCGGCGGCGCGCGCATTCGAGCGCGCCGTAGAAACCGGCGCGCCGGCCACGGCTTCACTCGCACAGCGGCTGGAGGTCGCCCTGTCCGCTTCGATCAGGATACTTCGAGCCGAACTCGACGTTTAGACAACGCGATGACCTGCGCCGCGCCCGCAAATGTGCAAGAGTTTTTTGCTTCTTTTTTTCAAAAAAGAAGTGCTTCCTTTTTTAATTATACTTGGCCAACTCCAACTTCCCAATCTGATTACGATGCACCTCATCCGGCCCATCGGCAAAGCGCAACGTCCGAGAACTCGCATAATGATAAGCCAGTTGAAAATCCTGGCTCACCGCCGCACCGCCATGCACCTGCATCGCCCAGTCGATCACCTGCAGCGCCATGTTCGGCGCCACCACCTTGATCATGGCGATTTCGGCGCGCGCCGCCTTGTTGCCCACCGTGTCCATCATATACGCGGCCTTGAGCGTCAGCAGCCGCGCCTGCTCGATCATGCAGCGCGCCTCGGCAATTCGTTCCAATGTCACACCTTGTTCCGAAATCGGCTTGCCGAAGGCGACGCGGGATTTGGCGCGCTTGCACATGCTTTCCAGCGCGCGCTCCGCCTTGCCGATCAGGCGCATGCAGTGATGGATGCGCCCCGGGCCAAGGCGCCCTTGCGCGATTTCGAAGCCGCGGCCCTCGCCGAGCAGGATGTTGCTCACGGGCACGCGTACGTTGCGGAAATCCACCTCCATATGGCCGTGCGGCGCATCGTCGTAGCCGAACACGGTGAGCGAGCGCAGAACGCTCACGCCTGGTGTTTCGCGCGGCACCAGGATCATCGATTGCTGCGAATGGCGCGGCGCGTTCGGGTTGGTCTTGCCCATGAAAATGAACAGCTTGCAGCGCGGATCGCCTGCGCCGCTCGACCACCATTTGCGGCCGTTCAACACATATGAGTCGCCATCGCGCACGATCGTGCTTTCGATGTTGGTTGCATCCGACGACGCAACGCCTGGCTCCGTCATGGCAAAGCAGGAGCGAATTTTGCCGTCCAGCAGCGGCGTGAGCCACTCCTGCTTCTGCGCGTCGCTGCCGTAACGCTCGATCGTTTCCATGTTGCCGGTGTCGGGCGCGGAACAGTTGAAAATTTCCGAGGCCCACTCCACGCGGCCCATGAGTTCGGCCAGCGGCGCGTATTCCAGGTTGGTAAGGCCGGCGCCGTGTGGACTGTCCGGCATGAACAAATTCCACAAGCCCTGGGCGCGGGCGACGGGTTTCAGTTCCTCGACGATCCTGGTGGGCTCCCAGCGGTCGCCGGTGTTTACCTCGTCGGCAAACCGTTGCTCGTTCGGGTAGATGTGCTGGTCCATGAACGCGGATACGCGCTCGCGGTATTCCTGCGTGCGCGATGAGTAATCGAAGTCCATGCTGCCCTCCGCAAAGAAGAAAAAAGCAGTTCTTTTTTGAAAGAAGAACCAAAAAACTTTTGCAAATCAGGGGGTTATGACGATCTTGCCGTGTGCCTGGCGGTTCATGACGGCGGCGATCGCGGACCGGCCGTCGGCAAGGGCAAAGGCGCCGCCTATGTGAGGACGTATCTTGCCCTCGACAAACCATTGCATCAACTGGGCGACGTTGGCGGCGTGGCGGGCGGGGTCGCGCTGCGTCCAGGCGCCCCAGAACACACCTACCGCGCAGCCTTCCTTCAAAAGCAAAAGATTCAGCGGCAACTTGGGGATTTCGCCGTTGGCGAAGCCCACCACAAGCAGGCGCCCGCCCCAGCCCATGCCGCGCACCGCCGCCTCGGTCAGCGCGCCGCCCACCGGGTCATACACAACATCCACCCCGCCGGGCGCCAGGCGCTTCAATTCCGCCTTCAAATCGGCGCTGCTGTAATTGACCCCCAACGCGGCACCGTGCGCTGCCGCCAGCGCCAGCTTTTCGTCCGTCGAGGCGGCGGCAATCACCCGCGCGCCCATGGCGCGGCCGATCTCCACCGCGGCGAGCCCCACACCGCCGGCCGCACCCAGCACCAACAATGTTTCGCCTGCTTGCAGCCGCGCCTTGTCGCGCAGCGCGTGCAGCGACGTGCCGTACACGAGCATGAGTCCGCCGGCGGTGTTGAAATCCATGCCGTCCGGAATGACGGCGACACGGTCGGCCGCGGCCACCACCATTTCCGCGAAGCCGCCGAGGCCGCACAGCGCCACCACCCGCTCGCCGACCTGCCGCGTGGTGACATCGGGCGCCACCGCTTCAATCACGCCGCTCACCTCGTTGCCGGGAATGAACGGCCGCGGCGGCTTCACCTGGTAGTCGCCGCGCACCATCAGGCCGTCCGGGAAATTAACCCCCGCGGCATGCACGCTGATCAGAACCTCGCCGGGGCCGGGCCGCGGGTCCGGCAGATCCTCCAGCGCCAGCGCCTCGACCGGGCCGAATTCCTTGCACACCAGCGCCTTCATGCGGTCTCCCCGCGGTCTTCTGCCCGCTCAGGGAAATTGTGCGGCACGCGGGCGCATCTGGCTAGGCCGGCCGGGCGCCCCAACCATGCGTTTGCCAGCCTGCCCGGCTTTGGCTAGGGCTTTCACCCTAAGCGCGTTGGTTGCCCGACGCGTCCATGTGGGAGGCGAGGGCGTGGCATTCCTGACCGAGCCGGTGCCGGCCTACGGCGTGGCGACGCAAATCCTGCCCGGCGTCCGCCGCATCGTGGCGCCAAACCCCGGCCCGATGACCTATCACGGCACCAACACCTGGCTGGTCCGCGGCACCGGCGGTCTCACCGTCATCGACCCTGGGCCGGACAGTCCCGGCCACGTCACCGCGGTGCTCGCCGCAACCGACGGCCATGTCGATCGCATCCTGCTCACCCACACCCACCCCGACCATGTCGGCGCCGCCGCGGCGCTGAAGGCGGCAACCGGTGCACCGACCCTGTCGTACGGCCGGCCCTGGCATAAGGATTTCCACCCCGACCACGCCGTCGCCGACGGCGATGATATCGACGGCCTCACCGCCCTGCACACGCCCGGCCACGCCTCGGATCATTTCTGTTTTGCTTCGCATGGCGGCGTGTTGTTCAGCGGCGACCATGTGATGAGCTGGAACACATCGGTCGTCAGCCCGCCGGACGGTGACATGGCCGCCTACATGGCCGGGCTCAAAATGCTGCTGGCCCGCGACGACACGCTTTTCCTGGGTGGCCACGGACCGCCCTTGCCGGAGCCGCAGGGTTTGGTGCGTGCCATGCTCGGCCACCGGATGGGCCGCGAATCGGCCATCCTAAACGCGCTGGGAGAGGCGCCTAAGACGACGGCGCGCATCGTCGATGCGCTTTATGTCGGGCTGAGCGACGGTTTGAAGCGTGCCGCCGCGCGCACCGTTCTGGCGCATCTGCTGAAGCTGCAAGCCGAGGGCCGCGTTGCAGGCGACGAGGGAGGCTGGCGCATGGTTGCGGGCAGCCCGACGGATAGCTAGGTGACATACGTCGCGGGAGCATAGAGCATGAAGAACCTGGCTGGCCTGATGAAGCAGGCTTCGCAAATGCAGAGCAAGATGCAGGAGCTGCAGGCGAAGGTGGAGGCCATGGTGGTGGAGGGCCAGAGCGGCGCCGGGATGGTGCGCGTGTATCTCACCGGCGGCGGCGCGCTGAAGTCCGTGGTGATCGACCCCAAGCTCGCCGACCCCGCCGAGACCGAAATGCTGCAGGATCTGATCGTGGCGGCGCACGCTGATGCAAAGCGCAGGGTGGATGCGGCGATGCAGGCGGAAATGGCCCAGGTTACCGGCGGATTGCAGTTGCCGCCGGGGATGAAGTTGCCGTTTTAGGAAGCAGTTCTTTTTTGAAAAAAAGAACCAAAAAACTTTTGCTGATTGCTTTCAACATACGTTCGCGAGCCGTACATCGGGCGCTTTCCTCAATTAGCAAAGGTTTTTTGGTTCTTTTTTTCAAAAAAGAACTGCTTCCTTTTGTTTGGTGTCATGGGCGGCCCTGAAATAGACCGCCTGATTCAGTTGTTCGCCAAGGTGCCCGGCCTAGGCCCGCGCAGCGCCAGGCGCGCTGTGTTGAAATTGTTGCAACAACCGGAAACCCGCATGGTGCCGCTTGCGCAGGCGCTGGCCGCGGCCGCGCGCGCGGTGAAGCACTGCGCGCAGTGCGGCAATCTCGACAGCGCCAATCCGTGCGCCATCTGCAGTGATCCGGCGCGCGATCCCAGCATCGTGTGCGTGGTTGAAACGGTGGCCGACCTTTGGGCGCTGGAGCGGGCTGGCGTGCATCATGGTTTATACCACGTGCTCGGCGGCACGCTTTCGGCGCTCGGCGGCACGGGCCCCGACGACCTCAATATTTCCCCTCTGCAGTCGCGCATCGGGCAGGGCGGCGTCGCGGAGGTTATTCTGGCCTTGAGCGCCACGGTGGACGGCGCGGCGACCAGCCATTTTCTGATCGACCGCCTCGCAGAAAGCGGTGTGCGGGTTACCCGCGTGGCGCAAGGCGTGCCGATCGGCGGCGCGCTGGACGTGCTCGACGACGGCACGCTGGCCACCGCGTTGCGCGCGCGGCGCTAGAGCATTTTCAGCCTGACTGGAATCGGCCTTCATGAGCCGGGGGTTTGAGGCTGATACAAATGCGCTGCAAACAACCGGCTGGAGCGGCCCGTCGGATGCCGATGATTTTCCAGTCAGGATGAAGCCGCTCTAGCAGCCTGTCGGATCGATGTCTTTCGGGCGGTCATTTCAGGGCTGTGCCTGGGTTTAGGCGCTCTGCAGGCGGGCGATCCGCCTGCAGTTGTAAGCCAGTGCGATCAGGGTCCACTCGGT
>Ga0116226_10002230_pt1 | contig 16778 bp, 14 predicted proteins | sample S1TSphfallax_FD_89692 | JGI IMG/M metagenome (GOLD analysis project Ga0116226, IMG submission 89692) | Host-associated microbial communities from peat moss isolated from Minnesota, USA - S1T2_Fa - Sphagnum fallax MG | ecosystem: Host-associated > Plants > Peat moss > Unclassified | place: USA... | reverse complement strand
GGAGGAGGCATTGGCGGACAAGCGGCGCTTGCAGGAGGAAGTGGATCGGCTGGAGTTGCAAGCCTCCACCCGCAATGGCGCGTCGCTTCCGCTCACGGCCGCCGGCCCGAGCACGGGCGCGCCGGCGAATCCTTCCGCCAATTCCCCGGTCGCCGCGCCCACGGTGGAGACGGTGCGGACGCCGGAGGCCAGCGCGCCGTCGGACGATGCGACTCCGCCCCAGCCGCCCGGCTCCGGCCTTCCGCCGGAGGAGACCGATTTCCCGCCCGGCCAACTGGGGTGGCATCGGCTGGTCACGCTCAAGGGCACGGATAACCAGCAGACGCCGGTTTTCACCATCCACGGCAAGTTTTGGCGCGTGGTCTGGCACAACCAGGACAAGCCGGGAAAACTCTACGCGAACACGAGCGCGCTCTTCATCAGCGCCTATCCGCGCGACGATACCATCCCCGAAAAGGTGTGCGCCAAGCTCGGCACGGGTGCCGATTCCACGCAACTTTCGGGACCGGGAAACTTCTATCTCAAGATCGAGGCCTCCGGCGGAAGCTGGGAAGCGGCGGTGGAGGATTACCATTAAAGAACGGCGGTCGGCGGTCGGCCCCAAGCCGGGCTGCCAAGGCGGTCGACTTTTTTCTTGCGCGCCAAAAAGAGGCGATCATAATCAATGACACTTAAGGAGACGTTGGCATGGCGAATGGCATCATTAAGTGGTTTGATAACAAAAAGGGCTTCGGCTTTATTGCGCAAGACGAAGGGGGACAAGATGTATTCGTCCACTTCTCCGTCATCGGGGGCGATGGTTTCAAGACTCTCGATGAAGGTGATCGCGTTGAATTCGAGGCGACGCAGTCGGACAAGGGACTCAAGGCCCTCAGCGTCACGAAGCTGTAATCATGACAAGTGGCGCGGAGCTTTCCGCGCGTCATTTGCCGGGGTGGTGGCGTTTGCCCGTATGCCCCGACCAGCAAAAAGCCCCGAAGACGCGCGTCTTCAGGGCCTTTGGCTTGTCGCTTGAGCTCGAAGCAGCTTAGTACCGGTAATTCTCCGGCTTGTACGGGCCTTCGACCGGCACGCTGAGGTACTCGGCCTGCTTGGGCGTGAGCTTCGTCAGCTTCGCGCCGAGCTTCTCCAGGTGCAGCCGCGCCACGCGTTCGTCCAGCGCCTTCGGCAGCACGTAAACGTCGTTCTTGTACTTGCCCTTGCCGCGCGATTCCCACAGCTCGATCTGCGCGATCGTCTGGTTGGTGAACGAGGCGCTCATCACGAAGCTCGGGTGGCCCGTGGCGCAGCCGAGGTTCACCAGACGGCCCTCGGCCAGCACGGTCAGCACCTTGCCGCTGGGCCAGGTGAACTGGTCGACCTGCGGCTTGATCTCGACCTTGGTCAGCGCCTTGTCGTTATAGAGCGAGCCAACCTGCACTTCGGAATCGAAATGGCCGATGTTACAGACGATGGCCTGGTGCTTCATCTTGTCCATATGCTCGCGCGTGATGACGTCGATGTTGCCGGTGGTGGTGACGAAGATGTCGCCATACGCCGCCGCTTCATCCATCGTGACGACCTGGTAGCCTTCCATCGCCGCCTGCAGCGCGTTGATCGGGTCGATCTCCGTGACCACGACGCGCGCGCCGAGGCCCTTGGCCGCCTGCACGCAGCCCTTGCCCACGTCGCCGTAGCCGGCGACCACGACGACCTTGCCCGCGATCATCACATCCGTCGCACGCTTCACCGCGTCGATGAACGACTCGCGGCAGCCGTAAAGGTTGTCGAACTTCGACTTCGTGCACGAGTCATTCACGTTGAACGCGGGCAGCTTCAGCGTGCCCTTGCGCACGCGCTCGTAGAGGCGATGCACGCCCGTCGTCGTTTCCTCGGAGAGGCCGGAAATGCCGGGGAGCAGCTCCGGGTACTTGTCGTGGACCATGTTGGTCAGATCGCCGCCGTCATCGAGGATCATGTTGAGCTGAGAGCCGTCGGGCCACTTCAGCGTCTGCTCGATGCACCAGTCAAATTCCTCCGCGTTCATGCCCTTCCACGCGAACACGGCGATGCCGGCCTTGGCGATGGCCGCGGCGGCGTGGTCCTGCGTGGAGAAAATGTTGCACGAGCTCCAGCGCACGGACGCGCCGAGGTCCACCAGCGTCTCGATAAGCACGGCGGTCTGGATGGTCATGTGCAGGCAGCCCGCGATCTTCGCGCCGGCCAGCGGTTTCTTGCCCGCGTACTCGGCGCGCAGGGCCATCAGGCCGGGCATCTCGTACTCGGCGATGGTGATTTCCTTGCGGCCAAACTCGGCCTGCGTGATGTCTTTTACTTTGTAGTCGTTGCTCATATGTTTTTAATGTAGCGGCGGTCGATGACCGCCGGTTTTCTGGTTTCTTAAAAATCCTCCGGCATCTCCGGGCCGTGCAGTTCGTTCGCGCCCAGGCGCACATAGCCCAGCCCGCCGATGAAGAGGCAAATCCCCACGATCAAAATCATGACCGCCCACGCGACGAGGCCATCATGATCGCGCGGCGCGGCGCTCAAGAAGGCACCGGCCCGGACCATCACGAACACGCCAATCAGCGCGAAGACGAGGCCGGAAAGGAAGAGGAGGATGGCAGATATCTTGTTCATAAAATTTAGAGATCTTTCAAAATGTCCGTGCGCTTCGCGGCGTATTCTTCCGCCTTCACCATGTCGCGGCGCTTGAGGCGCTCGAGTTCATCGAGGCGGTCTTCGACGGACTTTCCTTTATTTGAAGCATCCTGCCTCCATTCCTTCAGGGTCTTTAAGACAGGCAATAGGCCGAAAAAAACTAGGACGATCACGAGAATAACAGATGCTATGCCCTTGGAAAGCCACGCGCTGGGTCCCTCGGGCATGTGCACGCCTTGAAAAGCATGAGCTATCTGGTCCGGCAATGCAGCGATCAACCACGCAGCCAACAGAAGGTGGAATCCCAAGGCGCGAAGGTTGGCCCGGACAAACTTTTGCTTTGAGCCAAGTGCTCTAAGCTGCTGAATGCTTGGCAGCACACCACATCCGCGCACCCATTCGACCCAATAACGAAAAACCACCCAGATGGCGATAATGTCGAGTAACTTCCAGAAATAGGCTTCCTTCGGCAAAAGCCACTGCATCGCCAGCAAAAATCCAGACACGGCCAGTAAGACCGGGGCGCTGAACTGAAATTTAGACTGGGTGCCCATGGTCATTACGCTCACACCGCCCGCTTGAGGTCCGCCGCCTTATCCGTCTTCTCCCATGTCAGCGCCTCGAGATTATCGGTGCGACCGAAGTGGCCGTAGTTGGTCGTGTGGCTGTAGATCGGGCGCAGCAGGTCAAGCTGCTGGACGATGTTGGCCGGCTTGAAGCTGAACACCTGCTTCACCGCGTCGACGATCTTGTCGTCATCCACCTGGCCCGTGCCGAACGTGTCGATATGCACGCTCACCGGCTCGGGATAGCCAATCGCGTAGGCGAACTGGATTTCGCACCGCTCCGCCAGGCCCGCCGCGACGACATTCTTCGCCACCCAGCGGCCCATGTACGCCGCGCTGCGGTCCACCTTGCTCGGGTCCTTGCCCGAGAACGCGCCGCCGCCGTGCCGGCCCATGCCGCCATACGTATCCACAATGATCTTGCGCCCGGTCAGGCCCGAGTCACCCTCCGGCCCGCCGATGACGAAACGGCCCGTGGGATTGACCAGGTAGCGCGTCTTCGCATCCAGCAGTTCCTTCGGCAGCACGTCCTTGATCACATGCTCGATGACAAAATTCTCAATCTCCTTGTGCTTCACCGAGTCGCGGTGCTGCGTGGAGACGACCACCGCGTCGATGCGTTCGATCTTCCTGCCGTTGTACTGGAGCGAGACCTGCGTCTTGCAGTCGGGACGCAGCCAGCCCACCTTGCCCGCGTGGCGCAGTTTGGCCAGGCGCTCGCCCAGCGCGTGGGCGTAGTAAATCGGCGCGGGCATCAGGTGACTCGTCTCGTTGCAGGCGAAGCCGAACATCAGCCCCTGGTCGCCGGCCCCCTGCTCCGCCGTGGCCTTGCCCTCGGCGGCCTTTTCATCCACGCCCTGCGCGATGTCCGGGCTCTGCGCCGTCAGCGCATTCATGATGTGCACGCCATCCGCGTTGAACGACTCGCCCTTTTCCACGTAGCCAATCCGGCGGATGGCCTCGCGCACCACCTTGTTGTAATCGAAATCGGCCTGGGTCGTGATCTCCCCCGCCACGACGACGAGGTTGGACTTCACCAGCGTCTCGCACGCCACGCGGCTGAACTTGTCCTGCGCCAGGCAGGCGTCGAGCACCGCGTCGGAAATCGTATCGGCAACTTTATCGGGATGACCCTCGGTCACCGACTCCGAGGAAAAGATGTAGGATTTGGCCATGTCGGCACCAAGATAAACGCGAACCGGGGCAGCGCCAAGAAAAATATGAACATATCTGGATGCGTGGATATGTGGATTGGAGCGCTTAGACTTCCATCCTCAGGCTTAAGAGAGGGTTAACCAGGTTCGCGCTATCCCGGGAAGGGCATCAACCACTTCACGGCCGAATAGGACTTCATCCACGTAACCCATGTGCAGAAGATCGACAATCCGACACAGATACGACCGCCCCATGCGCCACCAAGTGTCGTAAGCATCAATCATCAGGTAATGAAGTATGCGATGATTTTCGATTTGGCTGAGTTCCTCCAACTCCATGCCATCTAACAAAGTTTCGTAAACCCCATCCGCGATGCGGCTTCCGAATGTAGTGGTGTAGTAGTATTCCTTTATCTCCCAAACGGCTCGAGGGTTGATGCAGCTCGGAAAGGCCCCATCAATTCGCCGGGCCAGTGTACGAACGGGCAATCCATTTCGGGTAACCGTCGTCAACCTTCTGGGATTGAAATCGCATTCATTCTCGCCAATGACGGACTCAATCAAAGTATTGACCATTCCGGTGAAGTAGTTTGGCACTTTCATTCTTCCCGCCTGCTTGTTGAGAGGGAGATGGCTCTTCGGTTTGAATTGCCGCTTTAACTTCAAGTACGCGGTCTTTGCCTGATCCGCATTCATGAGCCGGGGCTCGACGAATGAGTTGAGTATTTCTGCGCGATACGTGCAGTAATCCAGGATTGCATGGGCGTATTCGGAAATGGCTCCCGCTGACCTAAGTTTGGTGGCATCCAAAAACAGCATTTCGTAAGCCGCCTCCAACTCCAAAATGGTCGGCACCTTGATCTGTCCCTTACCCCTTTGGGTATAGCCGCAAGCTTCTCCGATCGTGCGCACTGCGGCCCAAAAAGATTTCGGCTGACGCAAAAACTTTTTGTTCGCCTTCAACTATTACTCCCTTCGAACTGGCGGGCCACTTTCTGAAAGGATATGCCCAACGCGTGGCAAACCACGCTTACTTCAACGAACGACAGAATCCGCTCGCCTGATTCAACTTTGCTTACCCAAGATTGTGGAACGCCCAATTTTTTCGCCAGTTGCTCTTGCGTGAGACCGACTCTGCTGCGAGTCTCTTTCAGCAAAATTCGCAGTCGTTCGTTATCCGATGAGTAGCGATCAGAAATCACGCAAGCTTTCATTAGGGCACGTTGACAAATATCCAAATTTAGGATATTCCGGTGCCAGTAGTGTTAAGGAGGATACTTTGGACCTATTCGCCGGAACAGAATTTCGACATGTGGCACCTTTTAAGGAACAGTTGCTAAAGTGGATAGGAAACAAGCAGCGATTTGCCCACGAGATAGCGTCCTTCTTTCCCGCTCGGTTTGGTACCTATTATGAGCCATTTTTGGGAAGTGGTGCGGTACTGGCGACGCTGTGGCCTGGAGACTCTGTGGCTGCCGATGTCTTTGCGCCATTAGTCGAAATCTGGCAGACCCTGCAAAACAAGCCCTCAGAATTGTGCGAGTGGTACAGAGAAAGATACACTCTCTTCAATTCCCTTCCTCGGCCTGAGGGATACGAAATGATTAAGCGATCTTATAACGCAGAACCTAACGGAGCAGATCTCTTGTTCCTTAGTCGAAGCTGCTATGGCGGAGTAGTCCGTTTCAGAAAATCCGATGGGTATATGTCCACTCCCTGCGGAGTTCATGACCCGATCAGCCCGCAGGCATTTAACCGCCGGGTACAAACGTGGCGGCAGCGAACCCAAAAGACGCGATTTATTTGTCAGGACTTTGCGCGGACAATGGCCATGGCCAAAGAGGGCGATCTTGTATATTGCGACCCTCCGTACTCCCACAGTCAAACGATTCTGTACGGTGGCCAAGATTTCTCTCTAAAGCGACTATTTGACGTAATTGCTGAATGCAAAGACAAGGGCGTCCGTGTCGCTCTCAGTATCGATGGCAGAAAGAAATCTGGCTCTGTTGAATGCGATTTGGATATCCCAGAGGAGCTTTTTGAGCGCGAGGTTTTTATTTCCTGTGGGAGGTCAATGCTCCGTCGTTTTCAGCGCGAAGGGGAAATCCTCGTTGACGAGGTCGTCGAAGATCGCCTACTAATTACGTATTGATGATCCACTTATCCGGAACGCGAGCGTCTCATGGCCTGGGTCAGCGCATACTGAGTTAATATCAAAACGATTTCTCTCACCGAATTTCACAAAAACACGGAAAAGTGGGTGCGCCGCGCCCAAAAAGAGGACGAGATCGTCGTCACGGTGTGTGGCAAGCCCACGGCCACGCTTTGTCCGCTAAAAGCGCGGAAAAGAAAGAGGCGAACCGACTAAGCTCTCGTCCTAAAACGTCCCCTTCACCGAAACCGACACGCGCTGCTCGTTGGCGGGGCCGTTGCCGGTCGGATTTTTGTCCCAGCGATTGCTGTACTCCAGGCTGGCCGAGATGTCCTTCTGCAACTGCACCGTCGGACCGGTCGAAAGCGTCAGCGTCTGGTCCTGCAATGAAAGCGGGATGGAACTGGCCAGACTCGTGTTCGCGCCTGGCACCGGCGCCTGCGCCGCGTTCGCGCCTGGTGCCTGCACGTAAAGACTCTTCGTGTTCAGCAGCTCCGCGTAGCTGTGCCACGACAACCCATCGCTCATTTTCTGCGAAAGATCGGCAAAGACCGCCTCGTTCAGCTCATGGTCGATGCCGGGAAATTCCTGGTACTGCTGCTGGCGCAGGCCCATCTGCACAGTCGTGTCCGTCAGCGGCTTCCAGACCAGCGATTGCTCCAGCGAAGGCATCGCGCCCGCCGGTGCGCCGCCCACCGTGGTATTCTGGAACCGGCCCTTAAAGACCGCCGTGAACGGCAGCTTGCCCAGCGGCTGCTCGATCTCCGCGTCATACGAATCCGTCTCCGCCGCGCTGGCATCGGGCAGGTCCGCCAGCGTGTGATCGAAATTCAGGCCGATATTCACCACGGTGTCCCACGGCAGGTGACTTTGCGCCGCCACGGTCGCGCCGGAGATCGTCGTGCCCGCCTGCGGAATGCCGGAATCGGTCGCGGAGCCGTGCAGGTTCGCGCTCAGGGCCAGCACCGGCGCGGGCGCGAAGCTGAAGCCCATCTGCTCCGAGCGGGACAGCTCCTCATCATTGGCATCGTAGAGAACATCGCTGGCCTGGCAGGTCAGCGAGCACGCATCGCCCAAGTTGCGCGTGTAAAGCTCGCCGTAGGTTTCCTGCCACAGCGCCCCGCTGGTCAGCACGGCAAAGGGATCGGGCGTAACCGTGCCCGTCGTGGCCTTAAAGCTCTCGCCCGGTGCCGTCGGGCCCGCCGGATCCGGCTGCAACCAGCTCTCCAGTTGCCGCGCCGCCGTGCTGTCACCACCCGGCGAAGCCCCCTCCTGCGCCGCCGCCGGCCACGACAGCAGCGCCAGCGCCGCCAGCGCGCGCGGAAGCATCAGGCAAATAAGTCGTGCAGCCATGGCAGCCAATCGTTTCGCAAGTCCAGCTTATTACAACCCGCGTCTCCTTTCAAGTACCGCTGGAACCGGGCGGAAGGTGGAATCCTCCTGGCACCTTTCGCACGATTTATAGCAGCCTTCGTCCCGGAACGGCAGTTGAAGAGGCCTACGGCCTGGCGACTCGTTTTGGCTTGGCAGGCGGGAAAAGAACCCCAGCGGTCAAGCCGGCAAAAATTGGCGGAGTTATGCCGCCTCTTCGATGCGCTCTCGGAGATTATCCAGCCGAAATCAATCGGTCCCTGGCTTGCCCGCTCAAATCCGGCTTTCGAAGGATCGACTCCGCTTCAAGTGATTGAAAGGGGGGAAGCGGATCGAGTCTGGAAAATGATCTGGGAACTGCGCGAGGGGCATTCAGGGTAGGTGCCCTCGGGCCGTCCGCCGCCGCAAACCCGCCGCCGCAAACCCATAGGGCGACGGCGGCAGCGCGGTTACTCATGCACCGGCTTCCAGCGCTTTTCCTCGCAATCGTAGATGTCGAAGAAGTAACGGATGTGCCGGATGACGCCGGCCGGGATGTTCTTCGGCACGTAATCTTCCATGTACTCCTGCAGCATGTCGGGCAACTCGCTGATGCGCTTGTAGCGCCACTCGTTGTTCCACTTGATCACCTCAAGGCGCGCGCGCTTCGTCGCGTTCGCTTCGATCCACGCGCTGACCTCCGCGTCGTCCGCACCGGTGGCCAGCAGGTCACGCAGGTCGGAGCCCTTGAGGCCCGCGAAGCCGAGAAAGATGTTGTCCAGCGGGCAGTCGAAGTGGTACTCGCCGTTGGTGCCGGCCAGCACCGCGCGGCCTTTGTCCACCGCGCGCTTGGCCAGGACATAGCCGCCCAGCATCGCATGCGGACTGCCCGGGTAGTGTTTCGTCAGGTCCAGCGCGAGTTTATTAACATTAGGATGAACAGTGCTCATACCTCAACCTACCGCAAAAACGCCCGCTGTCGTGTGAATTTCCTGTGACGGACGTTGCGCGACTAAAGCGCGGCGAGCCAAAGGACACGAATCTTAGGGACGCCTCCCCACCCCGCTACCAGGTCTCCGCCAATTCCCGCAGCGCGGCCTCCGCTTGGTCCCGGGTTTGCCGCGCCGTGCTCTCGCCCTGGTTCTGGTTGTCCGCCGTCACGAACTGCACCTCGGTCACGCCCATGAAGCCAAAGACCCCCCGCAGGTAGGGCTCCAGGAAGTTCAGGTCCGCCCGCGCCGAGCCCAGCCGGTACGCGCCGCCGCTGGTGGTGATGACCAGCGCCTTCTTGCCGGTGACCAGGCCCTCGTATCCCGTGGGCCCGACGCCGAACGTCTTCCCTGGCCGCACCAGTTGGTCGATGTAGGCCTTGAAAGTCGAGGGCACGCTGAAGTTGTGCATCGGCACGCCGAAGATGTAGCGGTCGGCCGAGAGGAACTCCTCCACCAGCGAGTCCGACACGGCGATGGCGGCCGTGGCCTCCGGCGGCTGGTCGTGCGCCGGGGCAAACGCGCCCGCGATCCACGGCTCCGTCACATGCGGCACCGGGTGGTGGCCCACATCGCGCAGGAGGATGCGGTCCTCCGGATGACGCTCACTCCAAAGCTCGACGAAGGCGGTGGCCAGCGCCCGCGAGACGGAGCGCTCCCCGCGCGGGCTGGCCGTGACAACGAGGATGGTCGACATAGGCGTAACGAAAACCAGCGCTGCTCCGGCCCAGTTCACGCAAATACTATCGTTTGGTCAAACGAACATTGAGCTGGCAAGGTCAAGGTCTTCATGGACAGCGCGCCGTCCCGCCCCCGCTACACCCTCATCGTGCCCATGGCGCAGTACTCGGCCGATGAGCCGGTGCTCGCCTGCCTGCGCCATGCGCCGGAGCCGGAGGGCGGCCTGCAGATCATCGTCGCCGTGGGCGTGCATCCGGCGCGGCAGCGCAACCTCGCCGTCACGCGCGCGCTCGGCGACGTGGTCGTCTTTCTCGACAACGACTGCTCGCTCGACGCCAACTTCTGGCCGCAACTCGCCGCCGACTTTCAGCGGCCCGGCGTGGAGATCATCGGCGGCCCCGCGTTGCTGCGGCCCGGCGCGGGCGACTGGGAGCAGATCTTCCACGCGCTGCTCACGCATCCCCTCGTGGTCGGCGGCGTGGTCGCGCGTTACACCGCGTGGGGCTCCTTCCGCGCCGCCCGGCAGACCGATCTCATCCTCTGCAACCTCGCCGTGCGCCGCGCCACCTTCGCCCGCATCGGCCCGCTCTCCAACGATCTTTACCCGAACGAGGAAAACGAATGGCTCGACCGCGCCCACGCCGCCGGCTTCGGCGCCTATTACGATCCCGCGCTCCGCGTCTTTCGTCCGCAGCGCCGCACCCTGCGCGAAATGATCCACTCCCTCCTCCGCTACGGCATCGGCCGCACGCGCCAGTTTCGCGTCAGCGGCTGGCGCTTCACCTTTCACCAGGTCTTGCCGTTCATGCTGCTGGCGATGCTGGCCGCGCTCGTCGCGCTGCATCTGGAGCTCGAGTTCGCCCTCCTCTGGCTGCTCGCGGCGGGTGTCATCGCGCTGAGCTGCGAGACCTCGCTGCGCGGCTGGCGGCGGCTCGTGGCCGGTCTCATCGCGCCGGCCATTTCTTTCACCTACGTCCTCGGCCAGGTCATCGGCTGGGCCCTCGCCTGGTTCCCCGCGCCGGTCGCGACGCCGGAGATCCGGCTGCTCAATGAGAAGGGCGAAGACCTCGCGGCGTCGATGCCCCCCGACTCGCCCCGCTGAGCAACAGCGCGACACGAAAATGTTTCAAAGAAACTGAAAAAAATGAGGTGACGCCCCAACTCGGGATGTTAATTAATCTTTCCGTCAGCGATTTTGGAGGGGTCATCCCAAAATGAAACAAATGCGGTTCCAGCGCGGCAGTCGCCGGGCGCGAGGTGGGTTTAACCTCGTGGAAACTTCTTTTACCATCGGCATCTTCAGTTTGGCCATGGTCACACTGGCCCCGCTCACCGGCCTGGGACTTCGCACCTCATCCTCCGCGCGTGAAGACCGGGTCTCCGCCCAAATCGCCCGCACGCTGACTGAGGAAGAACGGCAGAGAACCTTGGGCACCGGCCCGGTCTACCTGGATAACCAGGGCGAGGCCACGACGCTCCTCAGCGCGGCCTACATCGCGCAGCCCGTCACGCAAGCCGCCGGCACAGCCGCTTCCCAACTGGCCCTGCGCGTCACGCCGCTGGGCGCGCCGGGTCGCGCGCGGATTTATGCGGTCGTCCTGCCCGTTGGCGCTGAAAAGTAGGCGCAAACTTCGCTCCTTCACGCTGATCGAGGTCCTCCTCACCCTCGCGGTTCTTCTGCTCATCTTCATCGCGCTCGCGCAGGCCATGGACACGATCGAGCGCGCCTGGAAAACCGGTGCCAGCGATCCCTACGCCGACGCGCAGGACGCCTTTGAGACCGTGTCCAGCCGCCTGGCCGGCGCGACGCTCGAAACCTACGAAGACTACGCCAGCACCAATGGCAGTTTCGCCACCACCTCCACTTTCGTTCCCGACCACCTCGCGCGCCGCTCCGACCTCGCCTTTGTCTGCGGGCCCGCCTCCGGCACGACCGGCCTGCTCGCGTCCAGCCAGCGCACCTGCATCGGCTCCGCCGTTTTTTTCACCGCGCCCCAAGGCGCCACGCAAACCTACGCCAACGACGGCCTCGACCGCCTGCTCAACGACATGGGCTACTTCGTCGATTTCGGCGACGATGGCTCCGAGCCCTCGTTCCTGCTCGCCCTCGCGCATCCTTACCGCTGGCGGCTGCGGCAGGTCCAGCAACCATCGGAATCGCTGGAGGTTTATGCGACGACAACCTCCACGGCCTGGGTGCAGCAACTCGTCCCACCGGGCGCGTCCATCTCCACCCTGGCGGAAAACGTGATCGCGCTCGTTGTCCTGCCCGATCGCTACGCCAGCGACACCGGTTCCGCGCTGGCCCCCGCTTACAGCTACGACTCGCGCAACACGGCGGACGCGGTCACGCTCAACCAGCTTCCCCCGCGCTTGATCCTGGCCATGGTCGCCATCGACGAAAACTCCGCCACGCGGCTCGCCGCGCAAAACGGCTCAAGCCCGCCGCCACTCGTCTCGCCGAGTCTCTTCCAACAGGGCACGCCAACGCAGTTGACGCAAGACCTCGCCACGCTCGATGCCTCCCTCACCGCGCAAAAGATCAGCCATCGCATCTTCCAGCGCGAGATTCAGCTTCCCTCCTGCGCCTGGTCCAACACTAGCACGCCCTAGCCGTTCGCGCATCATGCTTTCCGCGCCGCGCCATCGCCAGAAGCAAAGCATGGTCCTGATCATGGTGCTGCTCGCCATCGCCCTCATCACCGTGCTTTTGCTGGCCTTGTTCGAGGGCGTGACCCTGCAAACCCGCGGCGCGCAAAACAGCACCGTGCTGGCGCAGGAAGAGCTGCTGGCCGATTCCGCCGCCGCGCTCGTCGAGAGCCAGATCGCGCAGGCCACCGCGCAAACCAACCAGGCCTGGATGTCGCAACCCGGCCTCCTCCGCACCTACAGCCTGACCAATCCCGCCACACCCCGCGCCCCGGTCGCCTGCTACAAGCTCTACTCCACCACCAACCTCGCCGCCATGACCGACACCAGCGGCGGCATCGCCTTCATGTCCGGCGACGTGCCGTCGAACTGGAGCTCGCAACCCACGCTCTATGTCGATCTCAACCGCCAGGCGATAACCGCCAGCGGGCAAACCAACTACCCGATCTTCGATCCCGCCGCGACCAACACCGTGCAGGGCCTGAGCATCGACTCGCCCAACGGCCCGCAGATGCCCGTCGCCTGGCTCTACGAATTGCAGGACGGCACGCTCGGGCCGGCCGGCAACGCCACGGCGGCCAATCCCATCGTCGCGCGCATCGCCTTCTGGACCGACGACGAAACGAGCAAGATCAACATCAACACGGCCGGCATCGGCGATTCGTGGAACACCCCTCGCGCCAACTCCCCCGCCGATATCGCCGCCGCGACCAACCAGCCCGCGCAGGGCGAATACTCCGCCTATCCCGGCCATCCCGCCACCACCTCGCTCAACGTCGTCTTCGGCTCGACCAGCACCGCCACCCTCGCGCAGGCGCAGGAGTGGCTCGGCCTCACCCCGCGCTACGCCTGGGGCGGCTCGCAATTCGGCACGGTCACGACCACGCCCGGCCAAAGCGTGACGGCCAAGACCGGTCATCTTTACGCCTCCCTCGACGAACTGCTCTTCGCCGCCACCGGCACCAACTCCCCGCGCACGACCAACCCGATCACGCCCAGCCAGCTCGAGCAGGCGCGCTTCCTTCTCACCGCGCACAGCCTCGCGCCGGAAACGACCCTGCTCGGCGAACCGCGCGTCGCCATCTGGCCCGTGCCCGATGCGGTTACGAACATGACCGCGACCGACCGCGCCATCACCACCGACGCCACGGTCGGCCTCGGCACGTCCAACACAAACTATTATTTCTTCCAGCGCAACACACCGCTCAGCCAGGTCGACGACTTCACCACCAACGCGGGCGCGAGCGTCGGCAGCACCAACGCCGCCGCCAGCAACGTGCAGCTTTTCAACGCTCTCGTAAACCGCGGCACGAACAACCTGCCCGGCTGCAGCGCCACCTTCGCCACCAAGTATCCCGGCGCGGAGTGGACGCAAATCCTCCTCGAGATCACCGACTACATCCACGCGCTCAACGCCGTCGCCGCCACCGGCACGGCCTTCGCGCCCTCGTTCTCCTATAACGGAACGAACATCGGCTGCGGCTTCGTCGAGCCGTTGACCACAACCTACCCACCCGGCACCGGCACGCTCGTGCTCCGCGGCCTCGGCCGCTGCCCAACGCTCTCCAGCCTCACCATCGTTTTCTACGTCAGCGGTTTTACCTATGCGAACGGCACAAGCACGGGGACCATCGATTATGAGCTGAATCCCGACACGCCGTCCGGTGCCAGTTGGAACGCCAACTTCGGATCGACCTCCAGCACCAACCATTGGTCAAGCGTCAACGGCGAACTCATCCGCGCCTTTGTCGTGCCCTGCACCTTTCAACCCGGCTGCGGCTATCCCGAGGTGAGCGACGCTTGCTCGCTTCAAATCCAAGGCCTCAACGGACTGAGCATCAGCTACCGCACTCCTACCGGCCTCCCTAGGAGCGCAACCCTCGGTTTCCCCGCCGCTACCAATTCATTACCACTCGGACTACCCTTGAAAAATTACTCCGAGCGCGCTTGGGGCGGTAACGAGGGACCAATGGCGTGGGTTGCCTCTGCTGATGCCCTCGCGCAAAATGCGTCTGTACACTATCCCTTTGCCACCACGAATGCGTTCTCGGTGCCGATCACCAGCGGCTCTCTCTATAATACGAATCCATGGCCAAACAAACAACGCTTTACCTGCAACGGGGCCAGTCTCACCGTGGTGATCTCCGACCTCAACGGCAACACCCTCCAGACCTGCGCGGTCAATTTCCCCTCATTCGGTGTCCCTCAGCCGCCTGCCATGGACGGAGAGGCGGACCACATGGACGCCATGCCACCGGCCAGTTCCATTGCGGGATGGTCAACAAACACGGCCTGCGCCGTTGCGCCGTCATGGTATATGACGCTTGAGCATCGCCTCGCCACCTCGGCGAGCAGTCGTCCACTCATGATCCAGGCGGGCGATGTTTGCGGCAGCGTCGAGGTGACCGACGCGCGTGTTGCAGCGGGGCTCAACAATACACCTGCTTCACTCTACCAGCCACATCCCCAGAATAATCCAACAACGGCGAACGCGCAGGGTGGCTCGCAAGCCCTCAACTTCCGCTTCGCCGATGGCACCAGCACCTGCTTCGCCGCTGGAAACATTGCTTTGAATAGCGCCGGGTCCTCCGCGTACACGGGAGCCGTCAAGGGCGCAAACTATCCCACGAACATGGCCTCCTTCACCGTAACTAATTGGCGCACTGGATACCCGCTCACCAACTACACCACCACGCAGTTGCCGCCCTACAGCTACTTCACCAACGCCCCGTGCAGCGTGCCCAGCGGAACGATCGGGGTTTTCATGACCAATATCGCGACTCAACCCCAATGCGGCCCCGGCGACTGGGACACCGGCCCCGGCTACGAGCCCGATGGCGCGCTCATCAATCTGCCCGACGCCGGCACAACCAACACGCCTGCGGTGGCCTACCAATCGCTCAGCGGCAACGATGTCGGCGCGGCCACGCAGCGCACGCCCAACGCCCTCGTCCCCTCGCCCGTCATCTTCGGCTCGCTCCCCGCCGGCATCAATCCCGCCGCGCCGGCCAGCTCCGTGCCTTGGCGCACCCTGCTCTTCTGTCCCTATCCCGCCGCGAATACCAACGCCACGCCCTACTACACGCACCCCGGCGCGGCCAGTCCGCCCGACTACCTCATCCTCGACAATTTCTGGATGCCCGTCGTCGAGCCCTACGCCATCAGCTCCTGTATGGCCACGCGCGGCAAAATCAACCTCAACGACCAGATCGCGCCCTTCACCTACATCCACCGCAGCACCGCCCTGCGCGCGCTGCTCGACGACTTGCGCATCCCCGCGATTTCCTACCTCTACGCCGGCGTCTACAAAATCGCCGGAACCGGCCTCGCCAGCTCCATCTGGAATTCCGTCGATGAGAACGCCACCGTCGCGCAAATCGAAAACCGCTTCGCCAGCGGCAGCGCCGACGCCTACCTTAGCGAAAGCGAAATCTGCGCCGTGCCGCTCGTGCCCGCGCTCACGGCAACCCTCACCGTGCCCAACAACGTCGCCGCCACGCAGACCAATCTCGCCGCCTTCTGGAATCCCACCATCGTCGACAACGCCAACGGCGCGCTCACCGGCGACAACCTGCGCGAGCTGCCCTACGCCCAACTCTACAGCCGGCTCACCACGCGCTCCAATTCCTACACCGTCCACGTCTGGGTGCAGGTGCTCAAGAAATTGCCAGGCGATCCCAACCAGAACGTCTGGAATCCCGCCACCGATCAGGTCCTCGGCGAATGGCGCGGCGAGTACGAGATCGAGCGCTACCTCGACCCCGCCGCCCCCGCACCCATCGCCGGTTCACCGCTCAGCCCCTACGATTTCCGCATCGTCAGCAAGCGCCGCTTCGCGCCCTGATAAAGCCAATCAAATTCGCGCTCGCAAATCTCCTATGAGTCCCATCGGTCTCATAAGTCCCATCCGTCCCATCCCTCTAACAACCCCGTTTACTTCCCACCGCTTCGCCGCTTAGTTAATCTATGATCGGCTTCGAGGCCCTCCAGCAACTGCGACTGCCCGACGCCTGGCAGGCCGAGGCCATTCGCGCGCTCGGCGCGGGCGAGGATGTCATCGTCCAAGCGCCCACCGGCGCGGGCAAAACCTTCATCTTCGAGCAATACGTGCAGCAGCGCCGCGGCCCCGGCCAGGTCATCTACACCGTGCCCACGCGCGCGCTGGCCAACGATAAATTCGCCGAATGGTCGCGGCGCGGCTGGCGCGTCGGCATCACCACCGGCGACCTCGCCTACGACACCGGCGCGCCGCTCATCGTCGCCACGCTCGAGGCCCAGCAGGAACCCGCACACGCCGCGCTCTACGTCATCGACGAGTACCAGTGGCTCGCCGATCCGCTGCGCGGCAATCACTACGAAGGCACCCTCCTCTCGCTCCCGGCGCAGACGCAGCTCCTGCTCCTCAGCGGCAGCGTGGCCAATCCCGGCGCGGTGCGCGACTGGCTCGTGCGCCTCGAACGCGGACGCAAGGTCACGCTCATCGAGCAGCGCGAACGCCCCGTCCCGCTCGACGAAGTCGAGATCGATTCGCTCGCTCGCAACGTGCCCGACGCCATCACCGGCTACTGGGTGCGCCGCGTCGCCGGCGCGCTGCGCG
>Ga0116226_10002229_pt1 | contig 16779 bp, 17 predicted proteins | sample S1TSphfallax_FD_89692 | JGI IMG/M metagenome (GOLD analysis project Ga0116226, IMG submission 89692) | Host-associated microbial communities from peat moss isolated from Minnesota, USA - S1T2_Fa - Sphagnum fallax MG | ecosystem: Host-associated > Plants > Peat moss > Unclassified | place: USA... | reverse complement strand
GTTCTTTTTTTCAAAAAGAACTGCTTCCTTTCTTTTACGCGGCGGCAGCCGCGGGCGGTGCGTCGCGGCCGACCATTGCCAATTGCTGCGGCGAATAGCGATCGCCGGTAATCTGGATCTGTGCCGCAGCCTGCTCGATCTGGCGCAGGTCGGCCGCTGTCAGTTCGATGTCGGCTGCCGCAATGTTCTCTTCCAGCCTTGCGAGTTTGGTCGTGCCGGGAATAGGCGCGATGTATGGCCGCTGCGCCAGCAGCCAGGCGAGCGCGATTTGCGCGGGCGTGGCACCCTTTTCGCCGGCGACACGCTTCAACAGGTCCACGAGTTTCTCGTTCGTCGCCATGGCCTCGGGTGCGAAGCGCGGCACGGTGTTGCGGAAATCGCCTTTGCCGAACCGGGTCTCCTTGTTCATCGCACCGGTGAGAAAGCCTTTCCCGAGCGGGCTGTAGGGCACAAAGCCGATGCCAAGCTCGTCGCAGGCCTCCAGGATGCCGTTCGTCTCGGGGGCGCGCCACCACAGCGAATATTCGTTCTGAACAGCGGTAACCGGCTGCACCGCATGGGCGCGTCGCAGCGTCCGCACCCCGGGCTCCGACATGCCGAAATGCTTGACCTTGCCTTCGGCGATCAATGTCTTCACGGCGCCGGCCACGTCCTCAATCGGCACATTGGGGTCCACGCGATGCTGGTAGAGCAGGTCGATCGTTTCGATACCCAACCGCTTGAGCGAGCCTTCCACCGCCTGCCTTATGTGCTCCGGACGGCTGCTGACGCCGCGATTCTCCCGTGTTGCGAAATCGATGTCGAAGCCGAACTTCGTTGCGATCACCACCCGGTCGCGCACCGGAGCGAGTGCCGCGCCGACCACCTCCTCGTTGACGAAGGGGCCATAGACTTCGGCGGTGTCGAAGAAGGTGACGCCACGCTCGACAGCGGCGCGGATCAGCGCGACGCCGTCCTCCTTGGAAAGCGCCGTGGCATAGCTGAAGCTGATGCCCATGCAGCCGAGCCCGATGGCCGAAACTTGCAGGCCGCCGCGGCCAAGTTCACGCGTATTCATTCTCCGTTCCTTTCAGTTTGTTGCTTCGTCGAACACGGGCCGGGCAAGCGCCAGCGCCGTGCTGGCCGCGGGCCAGCCCGCGTAGAAAGCCAGGTGGGTGATCATTTCGATGATCTCCGACTGGGTCACGCCGTTGTCGAGCGCGCGCCGGAGGTGGAACGGCAGTTCGTTGGTTCGGTATAGCGCGATCAGGCTGGCGACGGTGATGAGGCTGCGGTCGCGCGGGCTCAGGCCCGGCCGCAGCCACACATCGCCGAACAGGACGGTGTCGCTGATTTCCGTCAGGCGCGGCGCGAGGTCGCCCCAGGGCGCCCGCATCGGCGTTTTCTCATTCATGGGCGATGATCCCGTCCTTTCGTGCACGCCATTTAGGGGCTGCCAGCCGCCGCGATTAGGGTGGACAATCAGCAAGCGATGTTGAATGGGGCTCAACAATGCCCCGCGAGAGCTTTAGTGACCTGCTGGCCTTCCGCGCCGTTGCCCGTGAGCGGAGCTTTACCCGCGCCGCGGCACAGATCGGGGTCTCGACCTCGGCGCTCAGCCACACGGTTCGCGCGCTGGAGGAGCGGCTCGGCATACGCCTGCTCACCCGCACCACCCGCAGCGTGGTGCCGACGGAAGCCGGGGACCGGTTGCTGGGCGCGATCGGGCCGCATTTCGACGGGATTGAAGCTGAACTGGCGGCGCTGAATTCGCTGCGCGACAAGCCGGCGGGCAGGATCCGCATCACGACGAGCATCCACGCCGCCGAAACCATCCTGCGGCCCGCGCTTGCCGGGCTGTTGCCGGCGTATCCCGATGTCCAAATCGAGCTCAGCGTTAATTCCGGCTTTATCGACATCGTGGCGGAGCGGTTCGACGCCGGGGTGCGGCTCGGCGAAACCATCGCGCAGGACATGGTGGCGGTGCGCATCGGGCCGGACATGCGCATGGCGGCGGTCGGCGCCCCGGCCTATTTCGCCGGCCGCGCGCCGCCCGCGGCGCCGCCAGATCTCGCGCGCCACAATTGCATCAATCTGCGCTTCCCCACCCACGGCGGGCTGTATGCGTGGGAATTCGAGAAGGGAGGGCGGGCGCTCAACGTGCGCGTCGAAGGGCAACTGACCGTCAACGAGGTGGCGCTAGCCCGCCAGGCGGCGCGGGACGGCATCGGCATCGCGTATCTGCCGGAGGACGTGGTGCAGCCGGATATTGACGCGGGACGCCTCGTGCGGGTCCTCGAGGCCTGGTGCCCGCCGTTTTCGGGCTATCACCTGTATTATCCTAGCCGACGCCAGCAGTCGCCGGCGTTCTCGCTGCTGGTGGAGGTGCTTCGATTTCGCGGTTGAGAAGGTTTGGGGGAAGGTAAGGAAGAAGCAGTTCTTTTTTGAAAAAAAGAACCAAAAAACTTTTGCCAATTCTGCGGGCACGTCGTTTTACTTGGCACGGTTGGACGCCATGAGTAAAAGCTTTTTGGTTCTTTTTTTCAAAAAAGAACTGCTTCCTTCCTTGCTAAATCGCGGCGCCCTCAAAAATCCGCGTCACATCACCTTTCCAGGCACCGTGATATTGTGCGAGCCACTGTTCCGCCTGCGACGGCGCGCCGGCGGCGATTTCTTCGAGGGGGGAAAGAAGGGTTTCCTCGCCGAGGCCGCGGGCGCGCAGGCCGTCGCGGGCTATCGCCACGACGTCGCGCGCCAGGTCGCGTAATGTGCCGCCGGCGAAAGGTGTGGCCACGCCGAGACGGGGGACGTCGCGGCGGAGTGCGACGAAAGCGTCGGCGGGCGAGCGGGCGATGAGGGCGGCGGCGGCGGATTGGGCGGATGCGTCGTAGAGCAGTCCGACCCAGAGGGCGGATTGGGCCAGCATCATGGCGGGGCTGCCGGCGTCCGCACCGCGCATTTCGAGGAAACGTTTCAGGCGCACGTCGGGGAAGACGGTGGTCAGGTGGTCGGCGAAATCGCCCAACGTGGGGGTGAGGCCGGCGAGGGCCTCGACTTTGCCGGCGAGGTAGTCGCGGAACGAGGCGCCAGCCACGTCGATCAGCGTGCCGTCGCGGGCAACGAAATACATCGGCACGTCGAGCACCCATTGCACGTAGCGCTCGAAGGAGAAATCCTGTTCCAGCATGATGGCGGGGATGCCGGTTCGATCCGGGTCAGTATCGGTCCATACATTCGCGCGGGCGGAGAGAAAGCCGTTCGGGCGGCCTTCGGTGAACGGCGAGTTGGCGAACAGCGCGGTGGCCAGCGGCTGCAGCAGCAGGCCGATGCGCAGTTTCTCGCGCATGTCCGTTTCGGAACCGAAATCGAGGTTCACCTGCACCGTGCAGGTGCGCAACATCATGTCGAGGCCGAGGGTCCCGACCGTCGGCATGTAGCGGCGCATGATGGCGTAACGGCTTTTCGGCATCCAGGGCATGTCGGCGCGCCGCGCGGTGGGGTGAAAGCCGAGCGGGGCGAAGCCGAGGCCCAAGCCCTCCGCCACGGCCAGCACGTCGGCGAAGTGAGCGTTCAATTCGGCGCGGGTTTCGTGCAGGCTGGCCAGCGGCGCGCCGGACAGTTCGAACTGGCCGCCCGGTTCGAGCGAAATGCTTTCGCCGCCGCGTTTGAGGCCGATCAGGTTGCCCTGGTCGCGGATCGCCTCCCAGCCCTGGCTGCCGATCGCCTCCAGCATGGCGCGGATGCCGCCCGGCTCGTAAGGCGGCGATGCGAAGGCAGCCACCGGACCGCCGGGGCGGAAGTAGCCGAACTTTTCGTGCTCCGTGCCGATGCGCCAGGCGTCGCGCGGCTTGGCGCCGGCGGCGAGGTATTCGGCCAGTTGCCGCGCCGACACGATCGGCGTCGTGTCTTCCTCACCGGGGTTGGACATAGACGAGGGGGGCTCCGTGGCGGCTGGCGCGGAAGGGGGCAGTCACCACGCGGCGCGGACCAGCAGAGCCAGACCGGCGATGGCAGCCGTCTCGGCGCGCAGGATGCGCGGCCCGAGCGAGACGGGCTGTATGAAGGGGGCCGCACGCAGCGCGTCAAGTTCCCCCGCCGAGAAGCCGCCTTCCGGGCCGATCAGCAGGGCGCGCTGGCCGGTGGGAGGAGGGGCGTGGGCGCGCTCGATGGCGGCGGCGAGGGGGCGGCCGGTGGGCCAAGCCGCCAGCAGGGCCGGCAGGGTTTGCGGCGCGTGCATGGTCGGGACGGTCAGGCGCTCGCTTTGCTCGGCGGCTTCGATGGCGATGGCGCGCAGGCGGTCCAGCCGGGTGGCGGCGGCGTTGGTGCGCGCCGAGAGGATGGGGAACAGGGCGCTGACGCCGAGCTCGGTTGCCTTCTGCACCACGAGGTCGGTGGCGTCGCGTTTGAGCAGACAGAAGGCAAGCCAAAGATCCGGCTCGCCGGCTTGCGGACGGGTTAGTGCGCCGATCCGAAAGCGGACGCGCTCCTTGCGCAGTTCAGCGATGGTAGCGGCGTATTCCCCGTCACGGCTGTTGAACAGGCTGACGGCATCACCGGCGCCGCGCCGCAGCACGTTGCGCAAATAATGCGCATGCGCCTCGGTGCCGTCGTGATCGCAACCCGCGGCCAGGTCGAAGCTGACCAAGAGACGTGGGATCACAGCAAATTTGCAAAAGTTTTTTGCTTCTTTTTTTGAAAAAAGAAGAATCCTTCTTCCTCGCTCATTTGCCTAAGTCCTCCTTGACCGGATCGGCGCCCCTTTGGACATAGCAGGCGTGGCTACATCATTCACCGACATCCGTCCTGGCGGCTGGGTCGCGCGGGCGCCGGCCAGGTGGCGGCCGTATTTGCTGTTGGCAAGGCTGGACCGGCCGATCGGCATCTGGCTGCTGTTCCTGCCCGGCGCCTGGGGGATATTGCTGCCCGCCCCGCCGACCTGGGACAGCGTACGGCTGCTGGCGTTGTTCGCGGTCGGCAGCGCGGTGATGCGCGCCGCCGGGTGCGTGATCAACGACCTGTGGGACCGCGACCTGGACCGCCTGGTCACCCGCACGGCCGGGCGGCCACTGGCCAGCGGCGCGGTGTCGGTGCGCCAGGCCATGTGTCTCCTGGCGGTGCTGCTGTCGTGCGGCTTGCTGGTGCTGCTGCAATTGCGGCCGCTGTGCTGGGCGCTGGGCGTCGGGTGCATGGTGCTGGTGGCGCTGTATCCGCTGGCCAAGCGGGTCACCTGGTGGCCGCAACTGGTGATGGGTTTTACCTTTGGGTTCGGCGCGCCGATGGGATACGCCGCCGTCAACGGGCGGATCGATGCGGCGTGCGCCGCGCTATATGCCGCGGCGATTTTCTGGGACCTCGGGTTCGACACGATCTACGGATTCCAGGATATCGAGGACGACGCCCTGATCGGCGTGAAGAGCACGTCGCGTCGGTTCGCGCATATGCCGAAGCGGTTCCTGGCGGCGAGCTATGCGGCGGCTGTCGTTTTTCTTGTTATGGCCGCGTGGCTGGCCAATGCCACGCCTACATTATTGGTGCTTCCCGCCGCCGCCATGGCGTTGCAGGTCGTCCGGCTGAATACGTCCGATCCGGCCGGGTGCCTGGCCTTGTTCAAGTTCAACCGCGAGACCGGACTTCTTGTCCTGCCCGCCCTGCTCGCGACGCGCTGGTGAACGACGCGGCCGGCTTCATTCAGGCAAACACCGTTCTGAGCCGTCCCGCCCTGGTGCCGGAATTCGTGCTTTACCAGGCGACCGAAATCACCCCGATCTGGCAGGCGACCGAGGACTGGCTGGCCGCCCATAATGCGGCCCCGCCGTTCTGGGCTTTCGCGTGGCCCGGCGCGCAGGCTTTCGCGCGTCACCTGCTCGACAATCCGGCACTGGCGATCGGCCGGCGCGTGCTGGATTTCGCTGCCGGCGGGGGGCTGGTCGCACTCGCCGCCGCGCGGGTGGGTGCCGCTTTCGTCGAGGCCAGCGAGATCGATCCGCTGGCGCTGGCCGCCATTGGATTGAACGCGGCGGCGAACGGACGGTCGCCGCCGACTCTGTCGGGTGATATCGTGGGCGCCGCCTGCCGATGGGACCTGATAATGGCGGGCGACGTGTGTTACGAAGCGCCTATGGCACGCCATATCCTTCCCTGGCTGCGGGAAATGGCGGCCTCGGCCGACGTGTGGATCGCCGACCCCGGCCGCGCCTACCTGCCTGCCGAGGGGCTGGAAAGTTTTGCCGCCTACGATGTGCCGACGACAAAAGAACTGGAGGACCGGACCATCCGACGCACCGTGCTCTACCGGCTGCTGCCGCCCGCACGATGATCCATAATTTCCATCATCTGCTGCACGCCTATGGCTATCCGGTTATCACGCTCATCGTGGCGCTGGAATGCGCCGGGATCATTCTGCCCGGCGAGACGATGCTGGTGGCGGCGTCGCTGGCGGCGTCGCATGGGCATTTGAAGATCGGGTTGGTGGTCGGCGCGGCGGCTTCGGGCGCGATCATCGGCAATCTGGCCGGCTACGGGGTTGGCTATTTTCTCGGCAACCAGGTGCTGGCGCGGCACGGCTGGCGGGTTGGGCTGAATGCACGACGGCTGGCGCTGGGGCGGTATATGTTCGCGCGCCATGGCGGCAAGATGGTGTTCCTGGCGCGCTTCGCCGCCGTTTTGCGCAGTTTTTCCGGGCTTCTGGCGGGCGCCAACGCCATGCCCTGGCGGTCCTTCGTGCTGTGGTCCGTCATTGGCGCCGTCACCTGGGCCAGCATCATCGGCTTCGGGGCGTTCTGGCTGGGTAACAAGGCCAAGCAACTGACAGGCACCGCCAGCCTCGCGTTTGCCGTGGGGACGATCATGCTGATTGGGTTTGCACTTTATCTGGCCCGACGTAATGAGCATCGGTTGACGGAGCAGGCGCTGGCTTGGGAGCGGGCTTCGGTGCCTTGTGAAGTTAAGTAAGGAAACAGTTCTTTTTTCAAAAAAAGAACCAAAAAACTTTTACTTATCCCAACGCCGCCGCCCGCGCGGCGAGTGCCGCCAGGGTTGCCTGGCGCGCGCTGTCGGCAGGGCGGCCGAGCAGCAGGCTGAGCGGCTGGCCGAACAAGCCGGCACCCAACGCAACCGTAATGCTTGCCAAAACAAGGTCTTCCAGGTCCGCGCGCGGCGGCGGCGCAGGCAGGCGGGACAGCACGACATCCACAACCTCGTCGACGGCGCGCTTGACGACCGACAGGCGCGCGGCCTCGCCGGTCATAACCAGCCAGGCCGCGAGACGGGCGGCGCCCTGCTCCTCGAAGGCGTCGAACAGGGCGATGTCCGCCTCGGGGCCCGGCGCCTGATCGGCGGGGGCCGCCTGGGCGATGGCAATCACCCGCGCGGCGAGGCGGGTCACCATGCGCTCCATCAGGGCGGTCTGCACGCCGTCGATGGCGCCGAAATGGTGCAGCACCGTCGCCGTCGCGACGCCGGCCCCGGCCGCTACCTCGGTGAGCTTGAGGTCGAGCGGCCCGCGCGCGGTCAGGATCGCTTCGGCGGCCACGAGGATGTTTTCCCGCGCCTCGGCCGGAGAGCGTCGGCGCCGTGTGACAGGGGACCCTGGGACGGAACCAATTTTCTTATTGATAGTTTTATCGGTAAGCATATATCTATCGATACACCGTTAACTCACAGGCATGCACATGAGCGACGCCGCAACACTGGCCCATCCTGGCGCTGTCACTATCACGCCGCGCAACATACGCTTCATGCAGGAGCTGCCGAAAGCGGCCACCTGGCTGGGCGGCGACGTGGTGGCCACCGCCCTGTTCAACGCGCTGTCGCTGACCTTCCCGGACGGCGAGCGCATGTTCATGGATTCGGTGCGCCATTACAAAGACCGGCTTTCCGGGCAGATGCTGCAGGACGCGAACGACTTCATCGCGCAGGAGGCGATCCACACCCGCGAACATGTCTCGCTGAACAAGGTGCTGGAAGGGGCCGACTATCCGCTGGAGCGGATCCGCGGCCACATCAAGAAGGACATCGCGATCGCCGAGGGCCTTGGGCCGCTGACGATGCTGGCGGCGACCATATCGCTCGAGCATTTCACCGCCATGCTCGGCGACTCGATCCTGCGCAATCCGGCGCAGCTAGACGGCGCGCCCGACGATGTAAAGCGGCTTTGGCTGTGGCATGCGCTGGAGGAGACCGAGCACAAGGCGGTCGCGTTCGACGTGTTCAACGTCGCCACCGCGGGCATGTCCGATTTGCGGCGCTACCTGATCCGGGTGCGGGCGATGATGTTCACGACGGTGGATTTCATTGCCAATATCACGTTCTACACGTCGCTGTTGCTGGCCGCCGACGGCATGGGCCGCGGCCGCGCGACGCTGAAAACCCTCTGGTTCCTGTTCGGCAAGCCGGCGTTCTTCCGCCGCGGCATGCAAGGCTACTGGAGCTGGTATCGCCCCGGCTTCCACCCCTGGCAGCACGACAACCGCGCGCTGCTGGAGACATGGCGGCAGAAATTGTTCGCGTAACAGTTTTCTGTTGCCAGTGTTCAGTATCCAGAAGGCGAGATCGCTCTGGAAGCTGAAAATCGGCAACTGAAAATCGGCAACACAAAACTGCCTTTCAGGCCTCGACGGCGGCGACGAAGCAGCGGACCAGGTCGGCCGCGCGGATTGGTTTTCGCAGCAGCGTGAAATCGTTTCCGTCGCCCTCCGCGGCGGCTATGTCGCCGACGTGGCCGGTTAACAAAATGGCGGCCAGACCGGGGCGGCGGGCGCGCGCGGCGCGTATCAGGTCGATCCCGTTCATGCCCGGCATGGAGAAATCCGACACCACGACGTCCACCGGCGCGCCGCCGTCGATCAGATCGAGGGCGGTTTGAGCGTTTTCGGCAACCGAAATGCGGCAGCCGTACGGCGTGAGCGACTCGATCATCGTCTCGCGCACCAGTTCGTCATCGTCCACCAGAAGTATGTGGCGTTCGCGCGCCGTGCCTGATGTGGCAGGCGAATTTCTGGACTCGGCTAGTCCGCGTGCCCGTGCGTCGGTGCGTGCGTCGGCCTGGGGCAGCCAAAGTGTCACGGTCGTGCCGCGGCCGGGCGTGCTGGCGATTGCAAGGGCCCCGCCGGATTGCTCGGCGAAGCCTTTCGCCATGGAGAGGCCGAGGCCGGTGCCGCGGCCGATCGGCTTGGTGGTGAAGAACGGCTCGGTGGCGCGTGCGAGGGTCGCTGCATCCATGCCGCTTCCGGTGTCGCTGATGCGGATGCGGAGGTAGGCGCCCGCCTTCAGCGCCGGCTCCTCTATGTCTTCGGCAACCACGTCGCGTGCGACACTGAGCGTGAGGTCACCGCCGTAGGGCATGGCGTCGCGGGCGTTGGCGGTCAGATTGACCAGCACGGTGTCGAGTTGCGACCGGTCCGCCAGCAGGGATGGCAAGCCTTTCGGCACCTCCAGGCGGATGCCAATCGATGCATCGAAGGTTGGCCGCAGCAGTTCGTGGGCGGCGCGCATGAGCTCGACGGGGTCCACGATCTCGGCGCTCAGCGTGTCCTGATGCGCGAAGGCGAGCAGGCGGCGGCTGATCGCGCCGCCGCGTTCGGCGGCCTCCAGAATCCTGGCCGAGAGGTGGCGCACCTGGCCGCCATCCTGCGCGCGATTGGCGATCGACACCGCACTGCCGGCGACGGCTTGCAGGATGTTGTTGAAATCATGCGCGATGCCACCGGCAAGCTGGCCCAAGGCGGCCATTCGTTGCGCGTGCGCCACCTGCCCCTGGGTGCGTTCGCGGGCATCGTTGGCGGCCTGCAATCTCGCTTCGGCCAAGAAATGGTCGACAAAGAGCTGCGCGTTCCACGTCAGGTTGACCACGATCACGACGGTATAGACGCCCAGCAATACGATCAGGCTGGGATCGATCGGGTTGCTGGAGCGCAGCAGGGCAATGATGCCGCCGCCGGCAACCATGGCAATGAAGGCCAGGCCTGCGATCGGCACCGCGCCGAGCACGAAAGCGCCGGCGCATATCATGCCGGAGGTGAGGCAGCCGATGAACAGCTGTATTTCGGGCGGCGCGCCAGGATAGGCCATTAACGGCACGGCGCCCCACAGCGCACCGAACAGCACGCCGTGCAGGGCCGCGCGGCGGATCGCGCGGTGGGAAACCGGGCGGTTCGGGTCACGCTTGTCACGCCCGATCCAGCTTCGCGCGTAGTTCAGCGCCAGCGCCAATAGCAGCAGCGACCAGATCAGCAGCCCAGGCGTCAATCGGTGCGCGCGGCCGAGTGTGAACAGCAGGATCGCGCCGTTCAAGCAGCTGGCGATCATCGCAACCGGCGTGAGGCGCAGGATGCTGGAAACCTGTGCCGCGCGGATGCGGCCACCATATTCAGCGTCCGCGGTGGTTATACCGAAGAGCATAGCGAGCCCGCGCGGCATCCGGGCGGTCCAGAATGTCCGCTTTGGGGGCGGGTCGCGGCGGTTCAGTTCGGACATCCCGACCCGCCTCCGGTGCGGGATTAAGAGGTTGACGCCGTCTAATAGCTTAGGCGGCCGCGCCAGAGTGTATAACTTTGACGTGATTATCCTAAATTTTCAACGTTTCAACCGTCTGGTCACCTTTTACCAACGCACGGAACTCGCGCCGGGCGCGAAACGCTGGTGTTGCCGCCCGTGCGCGGCGGTACGCGTCGGGGCTTATCTACGGCAGGGTTGCAGAAGAGGAAACCGCTCTAGGAGCGGCTAGAGCGGCTTCATCCTGACTGGAAAATCATCGGCATCCGGCGGGCCGCTCCAGCCAGTTGTTTGCAGAGCATTTGTATCAGCCTCAAACCGCCGACTCATGAAGGCCGATTCCAGTCAGGCTGAAAATGCTCCAGGCGGCGGGTGGCTACGCAGCGGGGTGGGGCTGGCGGGCGAGTTCGTCCATGAGCGACCATACGCGCGACGGCTCCAACTGAACGTCGGGGTCGTTCAACAAACGCTCCACCTCGTCAAGTTTCTGGTCGAGATCCTTCTGGGTCATCGTCCGCCATCCTAAAATGGGCGCAATCCCGAAAATGGCGAGCGCCGAGGTGCTTGAGTAGTCAAATAACGCAAGCATCGTGCCAAAGTTTCTCCAAAAATTGCCATTGGAAACCTGGGCCGATCACAAAGTCGATAATACAGAAGGTGCCAGCGCCGCGGCGCCGGCCTGTTTGTGGCTGGGGTTGCGGAAGCGCATTTCGCCGTCTTCCGCGGCGTCCGGCGGGGGGGCGCCGAAAAGCTCCAGGCGGGACGCGCAGGTGACGGCGACGACGCACCTTGCCTCGGCCCGGGTCAGGAATTGCCGCGCCGCACCCTCGAGGCGCAACTGATCGCGCAAGGTGCGCCATTCCAGCCGATCGGTGTCCTCGACGAACATCGCCAGAATGCCGGGCCGTGTGCCGCTCAGACGGGCCGGGGCGAGTGCCGCCATGCGCCGTTGCACCGCCTCGGCCACCTCATCCTCGCGCGCGGCGCGCGCCGCCATGGCGAAGACGCCGCCGCCGCCCCCTTTGGAGGAGGTGACGGCCAGGTGCGCCTCGGGGCCGAATTCGCGCCGCAGGCCTTCCAGCAGGCCAAGCTCGCCAGCTTGCGCGCCGGCCAGCAACAGCGGCTCCAATCGCAAAACCGCCGCTTCATCATGGTCGGCGCGGCGGCATTCCGACAGCAGGCGGCTGATGCGGGCATGCAATTGCGCCAGCGCCGCGGTGTCGCTGCCGGCGTGCGCAGCCTTCAGGCCGCGGGGCAGGGTCATCTTGAGCAGGTATCGGCCTGGATGGGCGGCGAGCCAGCCTTGCAGTTCGGGATCGACACGGTCGACCAGGTGGAACCAGGCGCCGCGATGGACGTCGCGCCCTTCCTCGGCGGAGACCACCTCGCAAACCACCTCCACCTCGATGCCGCCGCGCGACAGCAGCAGGTCATAGGCGGCGCCCTCGGCCAGGCCCGCGAAATAGACGTGAAAACCGCGTTCCCGCTGGGTGCGGGCGACGCGCAACAGGTGGAACAGGGGCACCAGCGTGTTGGCGCCGGTCAGCGCCTCGACAAACGCGGCATGCAGGCGGGCGCGGCCGGCTTCGCTCAGGGACGCGTCGATCTGCCCCAATTCCTCGAGCAGGCTCGAGACTTGCGTCTGGCCCATGGCAACACCGGGGCCCACGGCCGATACGTTGCCACCGCGCAACATGCGGTCGAGCACCAATTCGAGCGTGTGGTGCCGCGCGAGCGCGCGGCCGGCGTAACCGGGCGTGCAGCCGCGGCGGATGTCGCGCAGGCGCGCCGTCCAGAGCGGCAGGCCAACCGCGTTCAACACGCGGTAGAAACCATTCATTCCGGCAGACGACAAAATTTGGTCCATCACCTACCACCATGCAGAAACTACGGGTCTGCATATACACACAATCATGTGAGGCGAGAAGGCAGGTAGGAGACGCAGTTCTTTTTTAAGAAAAGAACCAAAAAACTTTTAACAATTAAGGGCAGCAACTGATTCGCCCAATTGGCCCGTCCGTTGGGTGCAATTAGTAAATTTTTGTTTCTTTTTTTCAAAAAAGAAATACTTCTTCACTTGCCTGTCGGTAGCCTTGCCTGCGTCGCTGCGCCGGGATTTTGGGCGCGGTGGCGCAGCAGGTGATCGGCCAGGACGCAGGCGACCATCGCTTCGCCGACCGGGACCGCGCGGATACCGACGCAGGGGTCGTGGCGGCCGGTGGTGACGATGTCGGTCTGCGTGGCGTCGCTGGCGACTGTTGGCACCGGGGTCAGGATTGAGCTTGTCGGTTTGACGGCGAAGCGGGCGACGACGGGCTGGCCGGTCGAGATGCCGCCCAGGATGCCGCCGGCGTGGTTGCTGCCGAAGACGACGCGGTCGCCGTCCATGCGCATGGTGTCGGCGTTGCCCTCGCCGCGCAGGCTGGCGGCGGCGAATCCGTCGCCGATTTCGACGCCTTTCACCGCGTTGATGCCCATCAGGGCGGCGGCGAGGTCCGCGTCCAGCTTGGCGTAAATCGGCGCACCAAGCCCAACCGGCACGCCGTCGGCCACGATTTCGACCACCGCGCCGATGGAGGAGCCTGCCTTGCGGATGTCGGCCAGGTAGGTTTCCCAGGCGGCGGCCGTGGTTGCATCCGGGCAGAAGAAAGGGTTCCGGTCGACCTCGTTCCAGTCCCAGCGATGCCGGTCGATGTCGTGCGGGCCCATGCGGACCAGGGCGCCGCGGATGCGGATCGTTTCGCCCAGAACCTTGCGGGCGATGGCGCCGGCGGCCACGCGCATGGCTGTTTCGCGGGCGGAACTGCGTCCGCCGCCGCGGTAGTCGCGAAAGCCGTATTTCAGGTCGTAGGTGATGTCGGCGTGGCCTGGCCGATACGCGCGGGCAATGTTGGCGTAGTCCTTGCTGCGCTGGTCGATATTCTCGATCAGCAACGAAATCGGCGTGCCGGTGGTGCGGCCCTCGAAGACGCCCGAGAGGATCCTTACCGTATCCGGTTCCTGCCGCTGCGTGGTGAATTTGGACTGTCCCGGGCGACGCTTGTCCAGGAATGGCTGGATGTCCGCTTCGGTGAGGGTGAGGCCGGGCGGACACCCGTCGACCACGCATCCAATGGAGGGGCCGTGGCTCTCGCCCCAGGTGGTGACCCGAAACAAAAGTCCGAATGAATTAAAACTCATGAGGAGCGGACGCAACAATTTGCCGGTTGGGATGTCCTTCAATCACAAAGGAAGCAGTTCTTTTTTGAAAAAAACAAAACTTGTACTATGTTGGTTAACGCGGTGCGCACGATCGCAGCGAACCGAAGAGAGCAAAAGTTTTTTGGTTCTTTTTTCAAAAAAGAACTGCTTCCTTCCTGCACGCTTGCCTTCGCTTCGTTGCGCTTCGCTGCATCACTATGAGCGGATAGTAAGCGTAGGATTCCATCCACTAGCCTGCTTCCGTCACCGTTGCGATATCCGGCGCATTAGGATTTTTCATGCCGACGACGTGATAGCCGCAATCCACGTGGTGCACTTCGCCGGTCACCCCGGTGGAGAGATCCGACAGCAGATAGAGCCCGGCGTTACCGACTTCTTCCACGCCGACGTTGCGCTCCATCGGGGCGTTGAGCTGGTTCCATTTCAGGATGTAGCGGAAATCGCCAATGCCGTTGGCGGCCAGCGTCTTCACCGGCCCGGCGCTGATGGCGTTCACGCGGATGCCGCGGGCGCCGAAATCGGCGGCGAGGTAGCGCACGGAGGCTTCCAGTGCCGCCTTGGCGACGCCCATGACGTTGTAGTGCGGCACCACTTTCTCGGCGCCGAGATAGCTCAGGGTGAGCAGCGAGCCGCCGGCCGGCATCAGTTCGGTGGCGCGCCGGCAGACCGCAGTGAAACTGTAGCAGGAGATATCCAGCGCCTGCAGGAATGCCTCGCGGGGGGTGTCGACATATCGGCCGCGCAGGAACTGCTTGTCAGCGAAGCCGATGGCGTGGACCAGGAAATCGAGCGTTCCCCACTCGGCACGGATGGCCTGGAAGGCGGCGTCCATGGCGGCGTCGTCGCTGACGTCGCAGGGCAGCACCTGCGTGCTGCCGACGCTTTCGGCCAGGGGGCGCACGCGTTTGCCGAGCGCCTCACCCTGGTAGGTGAAGGCGAGTTCCGCGCCTTGCGCCGCGCAGGCCGCGGCGATGCCCCAGGCGAGGGAGCGTTCGTTGGCCACCCCCATGATCAGGCCGCGACGGCCGGCCAGGAGCGATCCTTTCAAGGGAAGGGTCAGCGTGGTGTCCAAGCTCGGGCTCCTGGCGAAAGCATGTGCGCGCGTCGCGTGGTTGATCCGGTGTGGTGCCACGCTCCATCGGCGGCAGGCAAGAGAATGGTGGGGTTGCACGCGAGGCCAGTCGGCGCAGATGTGGCTCATGCATCCAACGGACCGAATATGACCGAGTTCGATGACCCCTTCGCCCAGTTCGAATCCTGGTTTGCCGAGGCGGCGGCGGGCGAGCCGAACGACCCGAACGGCATGGTGCTGGCGACGGCGACGCCGGACGGCCGCCCGAGCGCCCGGATGGTGCTGCTGAAGGACTATGACGAGGACGGGTTCGTCTTTTACACCAACCTGGAAAGCCGCAAGGGAGTGGAACTGGCCGCCAACCAGGCGGTGGCGCTGCTGTTTCACTGGAAATCGCTGCGCCGGCAGGTGCGCATCGAGGGGCGGGCCCATCGTGTGAGCGACGCTGAAGCCGACGCCTATTTTGCCACAAGGCCGCGGCTGTCGCGCCTGGGTGCGTGGGCTTCGGACCAGTCGCGGCCGATGGAGTCGCGCGCGGCGCTGGCGGGGCGGGTGGCCGCGCTGGAGCTGCGTTATGCGGTGACGCAGGTTCCGCGTCCGCCGCACTGGTCCGGCTTTCGGGTGCCGCCGGATTATTTCGAGTTCTGGCAGGACATGCCATTCCGGCTGCATGACCGGACTGTGTTCAGGCGTGAAGCGGAGGGGTGGGGCACGGAGAAACTTTATCCGTAAGAAAAAAGAACCAAAAACTTTTATGTATTGCAGGGGTCGTCCCTAATTAGTAAAAGTTTTTTGGTTCTTTTTTTCAAAAAAGAACTGCTTCCTTCCTTCCTTTGGGAGTTGCGACACCCTGTACCGAAAGATCCTGGTCCCGCTTTCGGACACACCGGCCGGCGAGGCCGCGCTAGCCGTCGGCCTGGACCTCGCCCGGATTTTCAACGCGCACCTGGTCGCCATCATCGTGAGGGTCGATGCACGCAGCGTGGCGCCCTTGGCCGGTGAGGGGCTTTCCGGAGCGATGATCGAGGACATGATGGCGTCCACCGAGCGCGAAAGTGGCGACCAGGCCCGCGCGCTCGCTGCCCTGTTCGACGCCGCGGTGACCAAATCAGGCTTGACGGTGGAAAACGCGCCGGGACCATCCGCGGGTGCGACGGCGGCGCTCGAGACGATCACCGGCCGCGACGAAGACCTGCTTCCCGCGCTTGCCCAACTGGCCGACCTCACGATTCTGCCGAACCCGAGCGACGACCCCGACGGCACCGGGGCGGATCGGCTGCACGCCGTTCTTTTCGACAGCGGCCGCCCTGTTCTCATCGCGCCGCCTTCGGCTCCCGCCAGCATCGGCCGGCGGTGCTGCGTGGCCTGGAATGGCAGCACCGAGGGCGCCGCGGCACTCGATGCCATGTTGCCGTGGTTGCGGCGGGCCGACGCGGTGCGGGTGCTGCACGCCGCGGACTATCAGCGCCGCGGCGCGGCGGCCGACGCGGTGTTGCCGTATCTGGCCTTGCACGGCGTGGCGGCCGATGTGGTGTCGTTCCAGCCGCTCAATCGTGACCTGGGCGCCGGGCTGCTGGCCGCCGCGGCCGCCTTCGATGCGGATCTGTTGGGCATGGGCGCCTACAGCCATTCGCGGCTGCGGCAATTAATTCTGGGGGGCGTTACGCGCCATGTGCTTGGGCATGCGCGAATTGGCGTTTTGATGTGCAGGTAACGAAAGAAGAAACGCAACTGAAAATTCTGGCGCAGGCCAAGCTGCTTCTGCAAGCCGGGGACTGTCAGGGTGCGCTGGACCTGCTGCTGGAACCGCGTGACGAGTTCAAGCGGGTTCCGGCCGCCTGGGATGCGATGATCGGCCGATGCTGGCTTCGGCTGGGCGACGGGTTGGCGGCGGCGACGTTTCTGACCGGCGCGCGCGACGAATACGGCGACAGAATGCCGGTGGAGCAGCGGCGGGATCTCGGTGCTGCACTGTTCCTGGCCGGGCGCATGGAGGCGGCGGGGCGCGAATTTAGCATGGTCGCTGCGTCCGGCGC
>Ga0116226_10002228_pt1 | contig 16779 bp, 11 predicted proteins | sample S1TSphfallax_FD_89692 | JGI IMG/M metagenome (GOLD analysis project Ga0116226, IMG submission 89692) | Host-associated microbial communities from peat moss isolated from Minnesota, USA - S1T2_Fa - Sphagnum fallax MG | ecosystem: Host-associated > Plants > Peat moss > Unclassified | place: USA... | reverse complement strand
TTCACCAAATTATAGGATAGAAAATTGTTGTCATTTATTGGATACTTGCTCTAGAATGGTGGATTGGCCTAAAGCAAGAAGTTTCAAGGTTTCCACCAATTTTTGTATTTTGTCTTTCACCTCACAATAATTTTCTTAAATTTCAACATTGCAAAACCTAAAAAGGTACTATGATTGTTGTATGGAATATTGATGACATGTCATTTGATGGTCTTTGATTTTGGAGTCTACAACATGTAATATTTCACATGGCTTATTAATTAGTGATGAATTGAATCCATAACCCCTTTCAAGCTTGATATGAATCTTTATCATTTGAACTATTGATGTTAGGTGTGGTACAAATTAGTGTTGTGTTATTCTTTGATTTTTTTTTATAAAATCAATGTTTTCTTTAATATTTTAAAAATCAAAGAACCCCATGTTTTGGTTTTTTTTTAATGTTCATAATCGTGCTAACAATTTGTTTTTCCCAATTTTGTGATGAAGCCAAAATGGTGGGCATCCCAAAGCATATTTGGCATTAATTGGTAACAATTTTGTAAAGAACTTGAAATGTCCTAACCCACAAAAATAACATTAATTTTGGGCAAGCTATATATACAACATTTTCCTTTCTATTGCACAAGAAGGAAATTTTGATTTTGACCAATGTTGACAAGGAGTTAAGTATGCACATCTTGAAGGATTTCTTGTTTTTTCGTCTCCATATATAAGATAATAGATTTTTCATCCATCAATGGATATTAGCATAAGCTTTACATCATGTAAAATTATTTCAAAGATTACTTGTTAGTATGTTAATTTATAAACAAATGATGTGATCCATATTTCTCAACCATTTTGGTGCACATGGATTTTATCTATTGAACACATTGTTGGAAGTGGTGCAATCTTTTACATTCCATATCCATATATGTGAATCAGCTTATGTATGTGAACTTTAAAAGTTGTTTAAAAAAGGAAATGTTGTTATCAATGATTCAAACCACAATAATTCAAAGTGGTTTCACTTTTAAATGTTTAGTGAAGGAGATTACACTTCAAGTGATATGGTATGGCACTAGTCTCACTATGAATGCTAGATTATTGCATGCCATATATCTTGGAAATACAAGGTGAGCCATGTCCTTTCTTGCAATGAGATTACTTGACAAAATTAGAATTCATTCAACTACAAGTATTACTTTGTTGAATCATAGGCTAATACCTTTTTGTGTTGATATATAATCCAAGAGTCCTATTGATTTGTATTTAAACATATTGTTTGTTGCTACTCTTTCTTTGTTGAAATTTAATTCTATTGTATTTTAATAAAACTTTGACAAGTTGAATAATACAACTTGGTGCAAAGTAACACCATATATTGGTAGGAATATCTTCTCTCATTGTCACTTTCTAGCTTTTGCTTGCACAATAATTTGAGACCTTCCAAGAATTCAAGTACTACTCTTTGTGCGTTATGTAGGTGGATGGAGTTGCCAATTATAGCTTTGTCGTTTAATGGGAATATAAGGTTATTATGGTATATACACATAAGAATTTTAAAAACGTTGTTTTTCATTATGCATAACTTTGAAAGATTTTTTTCCCCATTTACAGTTCCTTGCATGTCCACATGTTGATCATCCTAATAAATGCATTCTTATTGTGTAAGTGTTTTCAAAGTGCTTGTTAATGTGAGCTATGAAACTTCTACCACTAAACAATTGTGGTAGATCTTGTGCATATTATTTTCATTTTACACTAAATAATTTGAAGTTATAATATTACAGTTTGTAAAACACCCCAAACAATTTAGGCTATATCTTAATTCTTGTCTTGGTATGGATCATAGACTTCATGGTTTACCAATGTAAATTTTATCAATTCAAAGTAAGACTTTTGTCCTTCATGACTCATCACATGTTCAACTAAAACTAAATATTCAAACAAATATATGGTGTCAAAATTCAATGCAAACATAAGATATAAAATAGTTTATTTGTATACTAAATTTTTAAAATAATAATAGGGAGGGAAATTTAAAGCTCACTCACATAATACCCATCAACCAACATCTTCTTTGATGTATGTAATGGAAAAATATAACACATAGTGACACCCCAATGAACCAGTGTCATAAATTAGCTCCAATCTTTTTCATAAATCCTAGTTCTTAATGCAATTGTGTTGAGAATTAAAATACAAGGGTTATGACAAATCTATAAATTGAACATTTATGAAATGAAAATCACAACTAAAAGGAGAAGCAAAATATTATAAATTAGATCTGAAAGTTGAACACCTAGAAGAGTTGCAACTAGAATTTTGATGTAGAATTGTAGAAAGATGATTTGAAAGTGTCAAATCCATCTAATGAGATAGGGATTGAAATCAAGGGATTTGTAATGAGAGGTTCAAGAAATTTCTATATTACTACTCTAGATTTAATGATTTTAGTCCCACATTTCAAAACATTACATCTTAGAAAAGACATATTTTAATTATTTCATATCAACCATGCATAATGAAATTCACACCCACAATTTGCACAACCACAAACATTATTTCAATGTTGCAAGATTTTTTAGACATCTTTACTCCCATTTCCTTTTTTGAACCTTATAATCACATGCATTATTAACATATCTTGTCCTTACCCACTTTCTCTACTCTTGGGCTATGTTCAAGAAAAAGAAGGCATACTTTTAGTAGGGCCAAAATGCACGCCTTACACTTGTTGGAGAATAGGGATAGCAAGAATGAGCTTGTCATGAACCCAAATGTGCCTTGCAAATTAAAAAATGGTATGTTGGACTTACTAACATTGGACAAGGAAAATATGTCCCAAGTCAATTTCCATCACATGCAAGAAACACACCACCATGGGTTAATAAGATTGCAACAACAAAAAAAGGAAAATGGATAATTGAAGCATTGGAAGAAGCTATGGATGTTGTTGAAAAAAGGACATATTCATTAAATTCAAGCAAACATACCAATGAACTCTTTTTCTAGAAATTTGATTGGCAAGACAAGGTTATAGAAGGTGGGGTATGTAGGTGTGTTAATAGATGAAGATGATGCAACAATAGTTACATGGACCTTAACTATGTAGTCCAATGTGATTGATAAAAAACCCTATAAGTAACTGAAAATAAAATGAAAGTCACATAGCTCACACAAATAAGACCTTCACCATTTTGTCATGGTAAACTATGGGACAATTGGTGTTATTGGTTCAAGTGCATACATCTTAAATTGAGCATTTGATTAAAAAAAGGACTTGAAGTTTATAAAACACAAGGTTTGATTACCAATTCATGTAATTATTTTTACAACAAGTTGCAAGCATTGTACATTCAAAACACTTATAATGAAAATAACATTTGGAAAATATGTAATCAAGAATGAAGGTTTTGGCTAGGGGAGGTTCAAATAGGCCAAACATATAAAACCATTCTCAAGTTTTTTGAAAATCATTATGCCAAAATGACTTTCATAATTACAAAAATATGATTATAGTCAAATCAAACATGTTGTTTATGCCATTTTTATAGTCACTTATGTCAAAATGGCATAAACAATGGGGCTTATTTGTTTGTGTAGTTGTATGAATGTAGTCATGAAAATCGTGTTTTGGTGTAGTGAATGGTTGTCATAACCCTAACTTTGGGCTTGTGACCAAAGTTAAGGAATGACAAAAGGAGCGGGTTGGGAAAGTGTCATATATTCAGGGATGTTCCCATGGTAAATGTGGAAGAATGAATCTCAATTAGATTCCCACCTTGGGAATTGAAATCAGGTAATGTCATGAATCGTTGGCACCAAATCTTGTCCAAATTGGGCTTTCTTAAAAAATTTGGAAAGGCTTTGAAAAATAAATATCTAAAGTGAGCTCACATCTCACATTTGAATATTTGAAACACATGTTATGGGTGCATTCACAATCCAACGAGCCAAAAAGGGCGTCAAACGATAGAAACAAATAATCAAAATTGGAAAAATATTTATGTTTTACCATTTAAAACCATGGAAATCATGGCAAGTTTCTTCCTTTTCATTCATATGAATGTCAAGAAATTCAAACCAAAAATCTATTTGATAACTTTTTTAATTTAAATTTAAATTAAAAACCTTTGAAAATGAACACCTATTGTGTAAGAAATAATCAATTGTGAAAAGGACTATCAAAAGGACTCATAAAATAATAAGAAGTTGATGGGAAAAAAGAAAAAGATAAAGACCTATTAGCCACATTCAAAAAACAATCATACCCTAAAATATGTGGAATTATAAAAATTGAAAACTTGAAAAAAAATTCCAAAATTGATCCATAATTTTAAAACTTCAAAAGTCTTTTACAACATATAAATGGGGTATAATGAACATGATGTGTTGAAAAAAAGTTGTAGCTTATTATACAAGAAAACATACAAAAAATTTTAAATCAACTTTTGGTTATGATTTGAAATTGTTATCATTTTTAAAGACAAAACATTAAATCTACAAGGAATCACCAAACTTTCAATTTTTCATATTTATTAAAAAATAATAAGAAAAAAATCATGTATTTGGACAATTATAGGCATTTATTGTATTTGGAAAAACAATTGTTCAAAAATTCATTTGTATGAAAAAACTTATTTTTGGGCAAAATGACATGGAGTCTTTTTCTAAAGTAGCATTGTTGGTTTATTGTATCTTGTTTGCACCCTTATGGCCAAAAGAATGATCAAAAGTCAAATTGGTAATTTGAATCATGACCACTGAAACATTTCATAAAAAGGCCAAATAACCTCTGATTGGAACATATGGGTGTTTCCATGTGTTAACATGAGCCATACCCATTCCCTTCGATGAGTGTTTATCCTAGAATATTTCCAAAATACTTGTATTTGTAAGTTGAAAAATGTCATTAAAAAAATCTTATGACTGAACAATATGTTGCATTATATTATTCTTTGAAAAAATGTTTTAAAAATCTCCCCAAATTTTGCTTTGTTTGTGCATCATTTTGACTTTAATTTGCATTAACTACCCTCTTTTTCGGTTTGTGCAAATTGATTTCACCTTGCATTTTTAAAAAAAAATTCATATTCCCATCTGGGAACTCCTAGATGCCCTCTTTCTTTGTTTGAGTTAGGAAGTGCACCCTAAGTTTGCATTCCACTACAAAAACCAAAAATTGATTGTAATATTTACCTTGAATACCACTTGACACACCTAGGGGTGTGTTATGTTAATTACATTTTGTGTGGTAAATGCATGGGATGCATTATACTAAGGTTTTGCATTTTCAAAGGTGAAAGACTATGAAATGACCACATCAAACTTTACAAGTTAGGGACATGTATGGAAACACAAAACTAGGTTTGAATGACAAATTTCCTATTCAAAAAAATTATATGTTTCTTCAAGAGGTATGTTCCAAGTGGAATTTTTCTCACCAATAGACCTTTATTAATTTTGGATGGTCATGATTCAAATGTTACTTTAAAACAAACCCTTCAAAACATCATTTAAAAAATAAAAGGATGTGGTTATGCCGATAAATAATCATAGAGAACCAAACAAATTTAATTTAGTTGGATAGGTGGACAAAACATTAAACTAGTTGTCAACCAAATAAAACATCAAATCAAGGTTTGTGGTTACAATACCATGACCTTTTAACCCTAATGCCATGGATGACAACACAAAGCCTTCACACATTTACACAATAACAAATAATAAGGAAGGTGAAAATATTACACATAAGATGACCAAACTATTCATAGTTAAACATGGGGGAAACAATCTACAATAACATAGCTACTCAATATAACATGAACAACTCGTGGAACAAGAACTAGATATATTTCAATAAATAGGACAAAACTTGAACCAAATTATTATGTTGAAATGCCCCATAAACATACCATTGTAGGAAATGGAAAATGTAATAAATCAATGTAATTAACCTATATTATTTTAGTTTTGACCTATAACAATAATTGCAATTTGACCCATAAAGTAATGAACTTGTTGCACAACATGTTATCGTTATTTCCATTTGCATGCAAAACAATGTTTTTTTATTGTTTTGGAAAAAATGACATTTGTCTATTGTTTCAGCCCTTATGTTGTTAGGCTTACCACTAGTTGGAATGAATTGGAGCCCAATGGCTATAAAAATAATTTAATGGATTTTTTGGCTACAAGTTAAAAGGGAATGGAGTTTCATTAAGCAATTAAATTTGTTGAAATGCGGCTATTTTTTGCTATAAATGTCAAATTATTGTAAGAGTTTTGGCTATTACCAATTTTCACAAGGAGAAATATAGGCTACCTTCTACTAGAACATGGAGACTAGTATCCTAATTAGTAATCACTTGTGAGGGGATTGAACCTTTTAAACTACCCTCTACAACACAAATGGCATGCCTACAAAAACAAATACATTATTTCAATACAAAACCACCTTCAATTTTCAAATTATAATATAATTTGGAAATAGAAGGTTGAATAAGAAGTGGTATCCATTTTGGATCATCATTTTATTTATCAAAAACCCAAAAATTGTCCAAAGTCTGCAAACAAATGAACACAAAAGGGATAGTTGTAAATTAGAAGTGGTTTCTAATGTCCATTATGGATTCTCCAACTCCCATGCAAAAAAAATCAACAAACCTTTGCAAATTGCAACTTGCAAGGTTGTCAAAACCTAGAGATAGTTCCAATTTCCAACTTTTGCATCAATAAATTGTTGAAATGAAAGCCTAAGCTCCCACACCATATCAAGGGCGTTTTGCCCACCACTGCTCGAATGCTTCCGCATATGGAAAATTCTACAGAGTGTAAAACTTCGAGGAGAACATTCTGACCACCAATCCCAAGTTGGTTTTCAGTCAATTATGTAGCTTAGATTTGCAAAATGCCAAGGAACTAAAATATTGTTCATCTTCCAAGCTACCAAGGAATTGTACCATGGAAGTTTTTACCAATTTGAAGTACTCTAGAAAAGAATAAGCAAGTAATATGGATGTTGAAAGAATGCACCAAATACGCATTAAAGGATTCACATCAATTAACTTAGCCATTACAACACATGCATTTGATTTTATGGCCATCTTTAACATAAATTATTCAATGTCAAAGGAAGATGTTGATAAAACCTCAAGAACCCATACATCACTACTAACCAACTTTTTGGGGTTGCAAAATGCAACTTTAATCACATCCAAATGCTTGTTGAAACTTTCATTTGCATCGGACTATAGCCAATATTGTCGATGACACCATGAACAGGGAATCTCCCTTGCAATTTTTTAGCAAGGCAATCAACAACCCTTACAACCACCACATCAATGCAAATCAAACTCCACCCTTCCAAATTCCAAATAAATAATGTGAAAAAAAGAAGAGGTTAAGGTTAAGGTTAAACTTGCACATTTTGTTTCCACTCGCATAATGGTTGTAGCATACACCTCTTTGGTCACATATGAAACCACGTGAGTTTGCAAATCAAGGTGAATAACCCATATGTGTTGTTTATTCACATCAAAAGCTAAATGTTCCATACTAGAATTTAAATTTTGCATTTAGCACATGACTATAGAATCATGTGTAGAAGCCAATAGAGTTTTGTAACCTACAAATGCATCAAACTTAAACCTCATGTTCCAGTTTGTGTATAGTTCAAAGATCTCCCTTTGACATACCTTTGTTGTTGCCACAAAATCACATACAAAAACATCATGCAACTAATTGAACTTAATCAAGTTGTGGAATGCTTGCAATAATGGCAAAATGGCAGCAAGCCTTAATAAACTTTACACATCACAAAGAAGCTCAAATCTTGCCTTGGTTTTGTCATTGGTAGGACCATTAAGGGCCATTTTCAACAACAAAGTTTTGTACTCCACCATCACACGCTAGGTAGGGGACAACATAGATATCCAACAGGTTTTTCACATCCTTCAAAATCTTTGGCCCCTTCATTTCCATAAATTTTACAAGCTTCGAAAATTCCAAATGACTTTTAAAGCTTTTGGAGAAGTAATTGTACAAGGTTTGGAGTAATCCCTCAATTATGTTCACCATTTACAAATGTGACAAAGTATGAACTGCCAAATTGGTTCCATGAGCCATGTAGTGAACCCATGTGGAATGTGGTGCCCACCCATCAAAAATTTGTTTAGTAACACCTAACTTGACGCCTTGAAAAACAAAAACCCCATTTGCACCGAATGCCATCAACTTCTTACTGATCAAATATACCGTTAAACCTCCTTCATGCATGAAGGTTTCCATGAGGATTTGAATGAGGTTATCAACATTTAATCCTGCCACCACACCCTCCAAGGAAAGAAGGATTGGTATTTGCAACCAATTTTGAACCACATAAGCATGAATTGAAAGTTAGTTTTGATTATTGATGGTATTCACTTCATCACAAGTGAAATGAATTGGGTTGCTCCAACATCAAATTTGGTGGCCTCCAATACAATGCCATGTGTTGAGCCATAGCCCAACTTGATGAATATGTCCAATGCATTTTTGGGTTTTCCTTTAAACTTGAAAAATCAAATAGCTCCTTATGAGCTTCATACTCAAGCATTGGCCAACCATGCTTCAATGTGTGGAATAATGTGGCAAACTAAACTAGTTTCTTGCGTTTTTCACCAACCAGCCCAATAGTAGCATGTTACAAAACATATTCCTTCCCTTTGCAAGCATAAATAACTACATTTTTGTTGTGCTTATAGTCATTGCTAGTATACCATGCACCTTTCTTCACCCCCTTCAGATTTCTTTTAGCTTTCTGTTGACTGACATGTTTATGGAGTGAGTCCCATTTTGAGGCCAACAACTTATTTTTATGTTCAATTTCTAAACTTTGCACTTCACAAGGTGCACATAACCATCAACACCCATCTGCAACTCAGCCCAAGGCAACTGGGTTGCCTAGGAAACTTGAAATTTCCTCTTTGACTCATAATCATGTGTTTTGTTAATTTTCTACTCCAAGACCTTTACTAAAACTTGAGGCCCTTCTAATGAATCAATGCCAAGACTTGGACTATCTATAAGAAATTTTGAACATGAATAAATCATAGGTACATTAGTGACAACTTACTTACCTTTTGAAGCAACAAGTTCACATTCGAATTAAATCTCACTTAACTAGAGCCAGATTAGAGTCATCAAGAGGGGTGCCATTGCTAGGGTTGTAAGAGATGTAAAAATATTTGAATTTGAAATTTGGGGGCAACTTATGGGGAAGCATCTTCAAACAAAAAGTTTATACACACTAAGGTTCACAAGAATTGCACAATGCGATCTAAATAAAAGTTACACAAGAACATAATGAAACCACAAAAGTAAACAATGCAACAAACAAGTGTGCAATGCATGTTATGGAACCACAAAATCAAAAAAGCCTTGAAGTAAGAGAAGAATCACAAAACCAGAAGAACCTTGATAGCAATAGAAGAACCTTGATAATAATAGAAGAACCTTAAAAGTAGATGAACCTTGAAACAATGAAAAACTTGCATTTGATTTGCAAATATGGAATGTTGCACAATGCATATGTACACCATACATAAAGGATTAAACACAAATACATACATGAATAAAAAAACAATGAAAAAATTTGCATCCATTGTGTTGCATTGATGTTGACCACTGAACTTCCAAGCTCTACTTTCCAATCTTGGGATCCAATGTTGTTTACAAATCCATCACCATAAATCATGATCATGATTTTATTGTACTTCAAGCACTTGCAAAAACTAAACGTTGTAATCATGATCTTGAGTCTCTCAAGCTATTACTACTAACAACAGTGAGGCTTGAACACTTTTCATGGCAAGCATTCAAGAGTCAAGAGCACAAAACCCTAAATCTTGAAAGCTCAAGGATGGTTGCAAGTTACAAGTTACAACAAAAAGACAATGTACACAAAATCAAGACTCATTAAACTAAAAAACTTCAATGCAATTTGCTCATAAACATATGACAAAATGTAAGTTCTAACATCAAGATCCAAACTTTAGAAGACTCTAGAATCACAAAGTGCAAGTTTATAACATATGAGCTTTAAACCTTTGCCAAATTTGAATAGTAAATGGGAGAAAGAGTGGTGAAAATTTTAGGGCAAGAGGGGAAAGGTTTGGCAAATGGCCCAAATTGAAATAGGAAAAAAATGGGGATGATTTGATGGTCAAGGTAGACACATAGGCAAATGTAGGGTTCCTTTTAAGGCAATTTGGTGACTAGTTGTCACTATGCACTCACTAGAAAGGTGAAAAGTTTGCAAGTTGTGTACATTTTTTGGTGACCTTTTAGGACATCATGATGCTTTTAGGCAAAAAGTTCCAAATTTCACCCCTGAAATCCAAGCTTACAGGTGGGTGACCCTAATTTTTGGAGCAATTTGGTGATTTTTTGCCCCAAAAAAAAAAACATAGATACGAAACACACCAAGGGCTTGAATAACCATTATAAGAAGATTACTCATAGTCACATGTTATGACGTTTGATGAATATTCAGGTATCTTGTATATTTTTAAAAACCATGGACAAGGTAGCAACAAAAGAAACAATATACGTATTTAATGAAAGGAAAGGGAGGAAAAATGAGCTATAAAGAAACAAGGATTCTTGATTGTGGCCAAATGAATGCAACTCAAAAAAAATTGAAAAAAATGCAAGAACAAAATATATTTTGGCTTTGTCTATATTGATTGTAAAGGAGCCAAATGACCTCTTTCACCACAACTTTCAAGCAACCTTATGAGCACATTCACAAAGGGTTAAAGGTGTAGCCTTTGAAATCACAATAGATCAAGAGGCCATCTAACAAGCAAACGTTAGATTACGAACATGAAAGCATGTTGCATTTAAGCTTGCACTTTACTAATTCTTGGTTGAAAGAATATGGGGAGGGGGGTGTAGGGGAGGGAGAGGGAATCACAACATGACCAAGAGCATCATGATTACGAGCAAAATAAAAAACACAAGAGGATCATTACAAGGACAAAGAACTAAATACACGAGAAAACCATCACAATAAAAAATGTCCCCTTGTGTTTGAAAAAAATTGAATAGAGGCAAAAGCCTCCAAGAACAAATCAAGGGCATAACAATGTGGTTAAATAGGATGGGGGTTTTGCAAGAACAAAACCACCACACCCATAAACCTAAAGCAACATCCATGTGCATCTAAAGCTTTAAGGCTTATGTGGAGCCCCTCAAACAGCCATGATCATCAATTCTTAATCGTTCTCCTACTTTACATTTCTATCACACATACAAATTAACATTAAAACATAAGTGGGTGACATTTGATGGTAATCCAAATACCATCTTCTAAAATAATGATCACAAACCAACATGATTGTTGCACCTCATGACTTACCACACATCATGCATAGCAAACTTGTTGGAACTATTGCCAAGGTTGAATCCATTCGACCATTCGCACATGGAATGTAACATGGTGCACAATTTGTTCATGGTTTTTCCATACTTCACCATCTTGACCTTCCAACAACAAAACTTTATAGGGTAAAACCTTTTGAACACTTAAAATGACACCCCTTGCTATCACATCCAATGGAATCGGTGTTGTCTATTACAAATGCACATAACACCTTGATTCAAACTTTCAAACCTTGGGGTGGCATCCATCTCTATGGATGGTGGTATACTACAATGTACTCAATTGCAAACTATAGGAATCCAAACAACTCAAAGCATAACAAAATACAAAATAATAGATTAGTTTTTTTTAATGTGATCTTGAATTTCAAAACATGAAAAATGAGGTTCCATAGCCACACCATGGGCATGTTTGAGCTCAATTCAAACTAAATTTAATTCCAAAAAAACCCCAACTATAGGAAACTAATGCCTTTTACAAAATACCTAACATATGCATTGTATAGTTGGTGTCCTCCATCACCAACAATACTTGTCCTACTAAGGACAAAAAATTGTATGTTCTATTATTGTTCACTATGTTTGAACCCACGAATTCAAGGGAGCAAGAGCTAAAACCACCATTATCCTTTGTCTAATCATATATAATAATACAATCCTTTATGGTATTTCTCTAATGTTTTGCATAAGATTAACCAAAACTTGTGGACAACCATGTTGTCCACACTTACACCCACATGTTCTTCACAAGGGATATTTAGCACCTTGCATAAAACATAAATGCAAATGCCATCATGAACCTAAACACATAGGCCATTTGTTTTAGTCTAAGTGGGGGATGAGTTTTATTGATTATAATTTTTCTCTTAATCCATGGGAGGGAAATTACATTGTTAACTGAATAATTTGTTTTGACCAAAATATTCGACTTTGTTGATGAAATTTTTGGAAACCATTGTTTTTATGATGTACTTTACCTTTCATTCTTCAATATATGGAAGCTACTAGCATCTACCAAATATTATAAAAAGTAGCAATTCAATTAGTCTTTATTTCATGTTCTTATGCACATTTTGACTTTGTGCATTCTATTATTCATTTCTTGGATATCCATGCTTACCATTGTTGTTGTGACCCTAACTTTAAGCTCATGAGCAAAGTTAAAGCATGAGAAGGGAAGCAAGTTAGGATAGTGTCCTAGGATTCAAGTGTGGATAGTGCAACAAAATGAATCCCAACAATTCCAAGTGGATTCCCATTCTTGAAGTTGAAAGCCCCATGAATGTTTCAAATTTTTGAATCAAATTGGGTTTTTAAAAAATCATTGGAAAGTTCTTGACAAATAAGTATCAAAAGTGGGTTCACATTCTCTATTTAGAGATCTTAAACATGAGTTCAATGATCAAAAGAGTGCATGAGAATGAAACTCGCATTTTGATTACTAACCATTAAAACCAAGGAAAAAAACATCAAATGACCTCCAATTGCAACATGTAATAGGGCGTTGGAAAAATATTTTCAAAGGTTATGCCATTTCTCTTGAAAGTTGATGAATTGGAATATGCAAGAGTTATGAACTTGCAAAGTTGTAAAAAAATGAAATTTCTAGTTTGAAGTTTCACAAATTTTTGTCATTCAATGCAATCCATGTTTCCAATCATAAAATATATTATAAAGGAGAAAGTGGTGAGTACTCCTCCCAAGTCCAAACCATGATGAATCATGTGAATATATCTTTTCCCATGACTTCATTTGTGCACCATTTTGCTTCCAATTCCTGCATTGTTTTTTGGTTTGTGTAAATTAATTGCACTTTGAATTCACATTTGTGAATTTGTCCTAGTCCCACTTGGAATTCTTATGTCTTGTCATTTGTGAGAATTGGGGAGGCCACCCTAGGTTTACATTTCACTACAAAATCAAGAATTTGCAAGGTTTTACCTTTAATACCACTTGAAAAATCTAAAGGTGTGTTAACCATGAAGGGAAAAAAAAACTTGGTCCTTACATAGTTATAACCCTTGGAATGGGGTTGTGTAATAATACATGACCTTGTTTCGATTCTTGCTTTGCATGTGTCATGACTAATGTTGGGCATTTTTTTATGAAAAAAAATTCAATTTTGATTTTAATTTTTTGTTCCAATTCCACCAAAAAAAAATCGCCATAACTAGTTTTTGAATTATATATAAAAAAAAGAGTTTTAGCTTTGGTGTTAGAAATCAACCTCAATTGCAATTTTGATTTCAAGAAACCTAGTTTAAAACTAGTGATTAACTACTAAATAACCATTGGTCCCAACCAAATCCCCCCACCCCCCCTTTCCCCTTCGTTTTTTTTTTCCAAAATTTGTAATCTTGACTTTGGTTTTAGAACCAAGCTCCAATTTTGGTTTTAGAACTAGATCCAATTTTAAACACAATAATGATTCTTATTCTAAAAATTTAATTTCGTTTTAATTTGGTTCCAAATAATTGGAGTTGAAATTGATAGTTTTAATTGACCAAACCAGGTAACTGTCAAACATTAGTCACAACTTTAACTTGGTTATGTGACAAACTCTTGAGATAGGCAACATAGTATCCCTCACATGAAGAAAATTTGTTTAAGGCGTCCAAGTTGAATTAAGCTAAACAAGGTGCCAAAATTCAAATGTGTGCAAGAAAATGAAACACATTCCCACATGAAGTGAAAATGTATAAAAGTCAAAGGGAAACATTCCCAAAATTTCCAAATCAAACTTTCTTTCAAAAGAACTAAGAGTCTCAATGTGTCCCAAATCTTTGGATCAAGATTTAATGGACCAAAATTTATTTATATTGAGTTTTTTTTAAACCATTGAAAAGGTCTTGAAGAGTATTATACTATGGTGGGCTTGCATTGTCAAAATAGACATAAAATTAAAAATTATGTTAAAACTATGGTCATTTGAATAAGACAAAAATGTCCCAAACATTTCCAAATGACTACAAGTGTTCTACACATTCAGAGGATGATTTGAAGGGGCAAATCATGTTCAAATAAAAAAAATGATATGACATTGAAAAAATAATATCAAGGGATATAATAACATGGGGTCACTCGTCCCATTTGGACATGTTGTATGGGAAATTATTTCCATTTTTTCAATCAACATGCAAAAATGTATAGGGTATAATTTATTGAAAAAAATATGAAATATAATTTAATCAAATGTAAATAGGGTGTTTAGAATTTAAAAAATCTACCAAGAATATATATAATTTCAATTTCAGTATAATTTTTTCCTATTCAATTAATTCATGGCTACAAATAAAAAACCCCTTTATTTCATGTGTTCCATGAAAAAATTCCCCTAGATTCATTATAAAAGAATTATGAGCATTTTGAAGGGTTAGACAAATATGTCCCAATTTGGGGATGATTCCCATGAGTATTGAAATTTTTGCCACTTTGCTATAGCCCCACTGTCGTTTATAAATTGTAATATAGGGAAGAGAATGATTACTCCTCCCAAGTTGATGTTATAGTGTGTTTTATGAATGTGAGTTGTTCACGGTTTGTGTGTGCATCCTTTTGGTTGCACTAATCACCCTCTTGGTCTATGTAAATTGATTTCACATTGAATTCAACATATTGAATTTGTTCTAATTTCATTTGGGAGTTCTTGCATGCCCCTTTTGTCCTAATGCATGGAATTAAGGAGCACACCCATAGTTTTCAAATTTTATAGTGCATTGTATTTAAAAAAAAAAATTCATATTCCATTGTGTTAAAAAATTTAGTCCAATACCTTGTGACAAGTATTTGGGGTTGTGTCAACATGGATTCATTATTTTTATGTATTCTTGTTTTTTGAGCTTTACCTTACAATTATATGTACTTAAATCACAAGGTGTAAGAGGAGGAGGTTTCTTACAGTTGCTCCTTGAGAATGCAAAGGTTGTTACACCTCTTAAGAAAAAATATTTTTATTGGAGGTAGGTTCAAGGGTTCAAAATGCAATCTAAATTTTCAAAGTGCTGCGTGGCATCATTTTTAACACCTTCAAACTAAAATATATATATTTTCTCATTCTAAAGAAGTAAGGGTAAGATCTCTCCTAGAAGATATTCATGGATTGTGGATATAAGGTGCCTTCCAAATACATTAAGGTATATCTTGGAGTGTTTTACATGTAGGGTAAAACATGAGGGTGAGGGCATTATTGAAATAAGAGCATGTGAGGTGAAAGCTAAGCACTAGCCTAGGTTCAGTAGTGCCCTCACCCATAGGCTTTACGCATTGTAAAAAATTGATGCCAAACTTAAGTTTCTTTACATGAGCATTGGTTTTTTTGTCCTGGCAATTGTTTTCCATAGTAAGACTCCTAGGTGGCTACTAGTAATTCAGTTTCATGTGGTAAACTCTTAGGTGTGAATTGGTTGCAGAAAACATGATGTGTAGGTTGGTGATTGGGCACCATGGGTGAAAAGAAAGGCAACAATGGGAAAGAAGGGGGAAATAGGTGGGTGTGATGGTTTTGGAAAGAAATTGTAGTGTATGTGGAAGGCACCTTATATCCATGAATTTGCCTCCTAGAAATTGCCTACTCTTCAAGGGTGGGATGGAAATTATGCCTACTTAAAGGTGTAAGAACCCTCCCACTATTGAGGATTAGGCACAAGAACCCTCCCATTCATACGCCTTGTAATCTACATAGGTTTGGTTCATGATAAATTTTGCCTCGTGTTTCATGATAGGTAAAGCCCATGGGTGGGAACATTCCCAAAATGCGAAGCCTAGGACAAGGCAAAAATGCCCCCACCCTAGGGCTTTGCCCTACATGTAAAACCTGCCAAGGAAACAGAATACCCATTGTCAAGGTGAAGGAAAGATCGGGAAAAGTTACATGCTCTCCACTTGCAACAGGAAATTTGGACGAGGTTTTTGTGTGTTGGGGAAGAGCTGGTCTTGAGAAGGTTGTGGTCTCAAGCATGTTGTTTGGCAAACAACCTCTCAACCTGCCCTTCTTCCCCAACATTTTTCTAACAACTGACATGATTTGAATGTACCAATCTGTAAGGGTTTTTGCAGACCTCAGAGGAAGATTATACTCTGTAAGGTACTACTAAGTACTACTTACCTGTGTATACATACAGAGGAAGCATTATTATTAGCTCAGGTTTTTATGATGATGGAGTGGGATAAGTCCTCCCCAGAGGTAGAGAGAGAGTAGCACAGATCTGCTCAAAGAAAGGCTTCAGTCTGGCTTCTTCTTCTTCTTCTTTGAGTGGAGTTCCCCAAGAAATTCCAATGAAGAGAGCAGATCAGGTCACTGACATCATTGAAATTCCATCCATATCACTTAATTTACAGTCTCTGCTATGTACCAGGCATCCACATGAT
>Ga0116226_10002227_pt1 | contig 16781 bp, 10 predicted proteins | sample S1TSphfallax_FD_89692 | JGI IMG/M metagenome (GOLD analysis project Ga0116226, IMG submission 89692) | Host-associated microbial communities from peat moss isolated from Minnesota, USA - S1T2_Fa - Sphagnum fallax MG | ecosystem: Host-associated > Plants > Peat moss > Unclassified | place: USA... | reverse complement strand
GAGCGTCGCGTCCGCGTTCAGCTCCTCGATCAGCGAGGGGTAGTCGGCGGGGTCGGTCACGACGGCGACATCCTCAAAGTTTTTCGCGGCCGAGCGGACCATCGACGGGCCGCCGATGTCGATATTCTCGATCAGCTCGGCGAAGGTCGCGCCGGCGCTGGCGGCGGTCTTCTCAAAGGCATAGAGGTTGACGACGACCATATCGATCGGCTCGATCGCATGCTCGGCGATAGCGGCGACGTGCTCGGGCTTGCTGCGCATGTGGAGGATGCCGCCGTGCACCTTCGGGTGAAGGGTCTTGACGCGGCCATCGAGCATCTCAGGAGAGCCTGTCAGCTCGGAGATATCGCGGACCGCGAGCCCGGCCTCCCGCAGGGTGCGGGCAGTGCCGCCGGTCGAGATCAGCTCCACCGAGTGGCCGGCGAGGGCTCGAGCTAAATCTGTAAGGCCGCTCTTATCGGTCACGCTCAAGAGCGCGCGCCTGACCTGTTTGCGCCCTTGCTGGTCACTTACGATCAATCTTGATCAACTCCCGTTGGGATTGCTCCCGGAGACGTCGAGGGAGGGTGTATGCCGGAGAAGTCTGCCTCATCCGGCAACTGTCCCCGAAAGAAGTGTAAGCAGTTCGAGGTCCCTTGTCATGTCCTTGGGTCATTTGTAAACGTCTCGCCTGAGAGGTAGGGTTAGAGGATGAGCGAAATCAGGCGTGGGGACGGCTGGGGCGGCGGGCACGAGACGCCGGTGATCCTGCCGCCCCAGGCCTATGTGCCGGCCGTCCCCGCGTCCTACGAGCCGGCTCCGCCTGTAAAGGTGCGCCGGCGCCACCCGCAGTGGGCGAACGCGCCGGCAACCTACGTGCTGGGCGGCATCAACTGCCTGGTCTTTGTACTGATGTGCTTGAACGGGGCATCCTTCACCTCCCCGTCTCCGCGCAAACTGCTGCAGTGGGGCGCCGATTTCGGTCCGTTCGTGCTGGTGCTGGGGCAGTGGTGGCGGCTGGTTACGGCGATGTTTGTGCACATCGGCGCGATTCACCTGGCCACGAACATGTGGTGCCTGTGGAACCTGGGCCTGCTGGGCGAGCCGCTTGTGGGCGGCTGGGGGCTGATCGCGGCGTATCTTCTGACCGGCTTCGGCGGCAACCTGCTGAGCGTGGCGCTGCACCCCGGGCTCAGCGCAAACTCGGAGGCGATCGTCGGCGCGGGCGCCTCGGGGGCGGTCTTCGGGCTCGCCGGACTGTTGATCGTGCTGCTCAAGTCCAGGCTGCTGCCTCTGCCGGAAGCAGAGTTGCGCCGCCTGCGCCGGAGCGTGATCTGGTTCGCGGTATTGAACTTTGTACTGGGCGCGGGCACATCGGTCGCGCACACGGCGCTGCGCATCGACAATATGGCTCACCTGGGAGGCTTTTTGACTGGGCTGGCGCTGGCGATGCCCATGGTGCCCAAGATCGGAGTCGCCCCGGCGCTGTTCAAACGTCGAAGGCGGGTGGCCATCGGGGGGATTGCATTGGCGTTGCTGCTGTTGGATTTTGGCGTGCTGACCTTTTATGGGCCGCCCGCCGTGCAACTCAGGTCGGATCCGCAGTCGATGAGAGCGCTACGCTACGAGGCAGGTCCGCCACGCTGGAGCAGGCGACACTGAGGCGTCGGGGAGGCTCTCAGACCGCGGCATTGGTGGCTGAGGCAAACTTTTTCACCATCGCCAGCAGCAGCTTCCGGTCGCTGTCGTTCAGGTTCGCCGAGTAGCGGCGAATCTGGGTGAGGAAGCGCAGTTCATCGTCCGAGACCTTGGGCGCGGCCGGCTCGGGCGTGCTCCCGTTCTCTGAGAAAAACTGCGCCATCGGCAGCTCGAGCGCCTGGGCAATCTTGGTCAGAGTATCGAGAGACGGTATCGTGTGGCCATTCTCTACCCGGGACAGGTAGCAGCGCAGCAGCCCGGTTCTCTTTTCTATGTCACCCTGGGACAAGCCCTTCTCCAGACGATAGTCCCGAATTGTCGCTCCGATGTTCATCCCACGCCTCACCAATGGTTCACTTCCCAACTCTAACTTCTGAAGCCGCCCGGGGGGATGCAGGCTCTGCATGTTTGATATTGTTGAAAAAGTACCACAATCTTATGCGTTTACAGGAAAGAATTGCATCTATAGCCAACACAGCGAACACGTAGAGATACGGTGACGGACCAGCCAGATTCCGCACCGCCGAGTCAACGAACAAGCCACACAAGTCCCCCGAACGTGAGCATGCCAGATGACCCAGATGTCTCGCACCAGCTACCAGGTCGACAAAATAGTCCAGACAGCCGGCTCGATTCCGAAACTGTGCCGGGTTCTTTACGAGGAGATCAACCGCACCCGGATTCCATCGATCGGCGCCGCAGTCGCCTTCTTCATGTTGCTTTCACTCGTGCCTCTGCTCATGGTGGCCTCAGCGCTGCTCGGCCTGCTGCCAATTCCCAACCTGTTCCAGCAGTTGCTCGACATGATGTCGATGCTGATCCCACCGGATGCGATGGTGTTCGTGAAAGGGTTGTTGAGCAGCCTGATAACACCTTACGCCGGACGCATCCTCTCGTTCGGTATCCTGAGTTACCTTTGGGCAGCAAGTGGTACCTTTACGGCACTGATTGATGCATTGAATATAGCCTACGATGTAAAAATTCAGCGTCCGTGGTGGCGAGACCGGGTCCAGGCGCTGCTGTTGACCTTTACCAGCGGCGGGCTGGCGCTGATCTCGCTGTTGTGCCTGGTGGCTGGTCCGCATGCCGTGCACATCCTCTCGTACCTGATCCCGATCCCCGAAGTATTCGCCTTTCTCTGGCCGCCGGTCCGGGTGTGCCTGATGCTGATCACCTTCATTCTTGGGATCGAGCTGCTTTACTGGCTTGGGCCAAACCAGAAGGCAACACTGCGCTCCTCGCTGCCGGGAGCCGCATTCGCGGTCCTCATGTGGTACCTGGGCTCCACGATTCTCAGTTACTACCTCGATCACCTGAGCAACTACAGCGCCACCTACGGCTCGCTCGGAGCCATCATCGGCCTCATGCTCTGGCTCTACCTGACCTCGATCTCGATTCTGGTGGGAGCCGAGCTCAACGCCGAGCTGATGAAGAGGCGGGCGCAAGGGAAGGCCGGCGATCAGATGTCAACCGGGCTTACGCCCCCTGCCGGCCAGCCCTCCGCCGAGCGGACGCCTTCGGAACGGCCGTCATCCCCTTCCTCGTTTCCTTCGTCCCGGCCGCCTGGGATACCGGCCGCATGAGCGCTGGGCTCGAACCGTACGACTTCAAGCCATATGCAGACCGCCATTTACTTCGAGCACATGCCCGGTGATGTAGCCTGCGCCGGGCGAGGCCAGGAAGGCGACCGCATGGGCGACATCCTCATCGGTTCCGGGCCGCCCCAGCGGTACGTGCGCAATCATCGCCTCGCGCTGCTTGCCGTCGAGCACCGCGGTCATCGCTGTCTCGATGTAGCCCGGCGCGACCGCGTTGACAGTGATGGTGCGTGAGCCCAGCTCGCGCGCGAGCGACTTGGTGAAGCCGATCAGCCCCGCCTTGCTCGCCGCGTAGTTGGCCTGGCCTGCCTGGCCGGTCTGCCCGACCACGCTCGTAATATTGATGATCCGCCCCCACCGGCCGCGCACCATGGGACTCATCAGCGCCTGGGTCAGCAGGAAGGCGCCGGTAAGGTTGGTAGCCAGCACATCGTCCCAGTCGGCGCGCTTCATGCGCATCAGCAGGCCGTCGCGGGTGATGCCGGCGTTGTTGACCAGGATGTCGACCGAGCCGGTGTGCGTGAGGGCGGCCTTGGCTGCGGCCTTGATCGAGGCTTCGTCGCCCATGTCGAGGGTCTGGACGCTCGCCTGGCCCCCGGCTGAGGCTATCTCTACGGCCACCGCCTCAAGCCTGGGCTGATTGCGGGCAGCGAGGATGACATGCGCGCCCTCGGCGGCCAGCCGGAGTGCGATCGCCCGGCCGATTCCCTGGGAGGCTCCGGTAACGAGCGCGGTTCGGTTGGTAAGAGATCTGGAAAGTGTTGCAGCGTCTGCCAAAAGGTGTGCTCGCTTTCTTGCCCCGCGCTCGCATAGGTGTGGCGCGGGTTCAAGTCAGTATAAGAGAGAGGCGACGGGCCGATCTGTCACGCGGAAGGACTTTAGACCGGAGCGGCCTCGCCGCTAACTGCCCACCGAAGAGCGGCGCGGGCCAGCAGGCGGGTCGAGTCAAGGGTGGGGAGGGGCGAGTTGCCGTCGTTGAGGATCAGCGGAATCTCAGTGCAGCCCAGCACGACGGCGTCGCAACCCTCCTCCTGCCTGAGCCGCCCGATCACCTGCTGGAAGTAGGCGATCGCGTCCTCGCGGAAGATGCCGTTGACCAGCTCGTCCATGATGATGCGATTGATCCCGGCGCACTCCTCGGCACGTGGGCGGACGGACTCCAGCCCGTGTGCGGCGAGCTTCTCGGGGTACACCTCGCTCTGAACCAGCCAGCGGGTGCCGGTGAGCGCGAGGCGGCGGAATCCGGCCTTCTGCGCGGTCGCGGCGACGACCTCGGCGATGTGCAGCCAGGGCAATGGAGAGCGCGCCTGCACATAGTCGAATGCCTGATGAATCGTGTTGTCCGGGCAGATGAGCAGGTCCGCACCAGCGGCTGCGAGCTTGCCGGCGGACGAGAGCATCAGCTCGCCGACCCCCTCCATATCGCCTCGATCGAGACAGAGGACGTACTGCGCGAGAGAGTGGGTGTGCATCGAGACCTCAGGGTGCGCATGGGGGCCGAGCAGCCGCGCGCCTTCCGCGCAGATCGTCCGGTAGCAGAGGGCTGCGCCCTCGGCCGAGCAGGCGACGATGCCGATGTGCTTGGTCATCTACCTCATTCTAAACGGCATCGCCGACCGCGGCCGGGACCGCTGCGAGGCTCGCGAGGCGTGAGCCGGTCGATTCGAGCGCCCAGATATAGACCACGAGCTCGCGCGAGTAGTGCAGCAGGGGCGGGGTGTCCGGCAAGGATAGCCCGAAGGCCTGCGGAAGTTCGTTCAGCTCGAACTCGGCTTCGGCGCGCTCGAGCGGCCAGGGCAGGTGGTGGATGCGCCCCCGCTGCAGCGTTCCGGCCCAGTCGACCGTATACAGGCTGTAGCGCGCGGTGAGGAAGTGCTCGGCCGGGCCGTCCGCGACCTTGCCGAGCGAGCGGTACTTCGCCCGGAAGCGGGCCGGGCGGGTAAGCAGGCGCGTGCTGCGGTAGGCGACCTCGCGGTTGATGCCCTGGCCTTCTCCGTAGTCGACCCGCATGCGGGCCCAGTAGTACGGCAGGTGGAAGCGCATCCGGGCAAAGGCGACCGCCAGAGGGTTGGTCGCATCGAGCGAGAAGAAGAAGACCCCGCTCTGGTTGGTGTTGCGCTCGCGCACGTAGGTGCGCAGGTTGAGCTCGGCGAATCGGTTGGCGCCAGGCACCATGGGCAGGCCCCGCAGCTGAATCTGGTCCATCGTGAAGGGAACCACGCCCAGCCACGCCGAGCCTTCAAAGGTGTCCGCGACCAGCCCGTCGGGCAGCAGGCGCTCGACCTCGCTGACCGGCGCCGGCCAGTGCGCGAAAAGAAGATCATTCCAGCGCTGGCGCATGACCCACGGGCCGCCGGGCAATGGGTCAGGCCGGTGGCCGGTCGAGAGCAGGACGGCATCCTCCGAGCCGTCCTGGCCGCGCCGCAGGACAGATACAGGGCCGCAGGGGAACGGCCGGGGCTGATCGCCGGAACTCGGGCCGCCGTCGCCTAAGGTATCCGAAGTTCGCCCGTCGTCCATGGAACAAGCCAGCATACTTGTATTGTGCGGCAGCGCGGAGGATCGGGGAAGCGGCTTCCGGGCTCTGTGTTGGTCTCGCCGACTTGGATCGGTCTGGACTGGCTCGATCTCCGGAGCGGCTTGCTGGTCGATCCGGGCGGCATGGATGGCTTATCCTGAAGTGGATGCCAGAGCTTCCCCTTGCTGTCGAGACGCCTGCCCCGCCCAGTGCCGCCCGTAACGTGACCGAAGTGTATGCCGTGCATGGCGCCGACCCTGAGGTGCTGGCCTACGCGATGGCTAAGTACTCGCGCTCGGGGCTCTCGATGAAGGAGTCGCTGCGGCAGATCAGCGCCGGGCGCGCCGAGCAGTTCCTGAATACCTTTTACTTTCAGTACGGGCACCGCTCGATCGCCGACCTCGCTCACCTCGCCTTCGCGATCGAACGGCTGTCGCTTCTGGCCGCGATCGTGTTGGTCGACGAGCAGCGCTGGGACGGCCAGGAGCGCTCGACGCGCTACCAGGACTTCGAGAAGAGTGGCTGGTACCTGCCTTCGCTCCCGAGCCCGGAGGCCGAGCAGGAGTTTACCGCGACCGTGACCGGGCTCTTCGCCGCCTACCGCGAGGTCTCGGACGGTGTGTTTCGCTCCTTGAGCGACCGCATAACCCGGCCTGCGGCGATGAAGCAGGATGCCTTCGAGCGCACGCTTCGTGCGCGCGCCTTCGACGTGGCGCGCTACCTGTTGCCGCTCGCCGCGAATACCTCACTGGGCCAGATCGTGAATGCGCGGACGCTCGAGACGCAGGTCTCGCGGCTGCTCTCTCACCCCCTGGCCGAGGTGCGCGAACTCGGCGAACGGCTGCGCGAGGCGGCTGCCGGGACCGCCTGGAACCCCGGCCAGTCCGCTGGCGTCGAGCTGGCGGCTGAGATTGCGGCGCTCGACCCGGCACTCGGCGCACGCGCGAGAGATCTGCTCGCGCGCGAGGTGCATGTCGCCCCGACCCTGGTGAAGTACGCTGAGCTGAACCACTATTCGATCGCGGCCGGGCGATCACTCGCGCAGGCCGCTGAGGAACTGCTCGCCCGCGAGCCGATCCACTCCGCGCCCGTCGTCGATCTGGTCGAAGACCTGCCCGGCGAGACCGATGCGCTCGAGATCGAGCTGGCCGCGAGCCTGCTCTACAGCGCCTGCCACTATCCTTACCGGCAGATTCGCGATCACGTCGCCGCGCTCTCTGCCGCGAGACGGGACGAGATCATCGACCTTGGCGTGCGCGATCGCGGACCTCACGATGAACTGCTGCGCCAGTTCTGCGCGGGCCATGCGCTTCGCTTCGACATCCTGATGGACATTGGCGGATTTCGCGACATGCACCGGCACCGCCGCTGCGTGCAGCTGATCCAGCCGTTCACCTCCTCACACGGCTACGAGATTCCCGAAGGACTCCCGGAAGCCGGTCTGGTGCCTGCCTACTGTGCTGCCATGGACTCCGCGCATGCCGCCTCTCGCCGGTTCGAAGAGACGAGTCGCGGAGATACCGGCGGCGCCGGAGCCGGGCAGTACCTGTTGCCGCTCGGCACCCGGATCCGTTCGCTCTTCAAGATGGACTTCGCGGAAGCACTCTATATCGTCGAGCTGCGGTCGAAACCCCAGGGCCACTTCTCCTATCGCCGGGTCGCCTGGGAGATGTACCAGGCCGTCGCGCGCCGGCACCCGGCCCTGGCGCGGCACTTCCGGGTTACCGACATCAACGAGCCGGTTGATCTTCTGCAGAGATGAATATCGGCCGGAGAGAGCCGGATGTTCAGGCCGGACGAGCGGATCAAGGGCGATTCTTTTGCCGGACGAGCGATCGCGTTCCAATTGTGGAAAAGCGGTGACGTAAGTGTTTGTCTTTTCTTCGCCTTTTTGTGCGGCTTCGATGGTAGCATTTTCTAAGCTTTGTATCGGAACAAGACACATCCGCCGCACGTGCCTGGGCGGAGCCTGACGGCGAGCAGAATGGGAGATCTTTGTGGCCGACGAACGTTCGCGCGCGATTGAAGCGGCACTGGCAGGGCTGGACAAGCAGTTTGGCAAGGGTTCGGTGATGCGGCTGGGCAGCAAGGAGACGCTGCCGATAGCCTCCATCTCAACGGGTTCGATCTCATTTGACGCAGCCCTCGGAATCGGTGGCGTGCCACGAGGCCGCGTCATCGAGATCTTCGGGCCGGAGTCCTCCGGCAAGACGACGATTACGCTGCAGATCATCGCCGAGGCCCAGAAACTGGGCGGCATGGCGGCGTTTGTGGATGCCGAGCATGCGCTCGATCCGATCTACGCAAAGAAGCTCGGCGTGGACACGGACAACCTGCTGGTCTCGCAGCCGGATTATGGCGAACAGGCGCTCGAGATCACCGAAGCCCTGGTTCGATCGGGCGCGATCGATGTGCTGGTGGTCGACTCGGTTGCGGCGCTCGTGCCGAAGGCCGAACTCGATGGCGAGATGGGCGACTCGCACATGGGCCTGCAGGCCAGGTTGATGTCGCAGGCGCTTCGCAAGCTGACCGGAACAGTCTCAAAGTCGCGCACCTGCCTGATCTTCATCAACCAGATTCGCGAGAAGATAGGCGTGATGTTCGGCAACCCGGAGACGACCACCGGGGGCAAAGCGCTCAAGTTTTACGCCTCCGTCCGCATCGACATCCGCCGCATCGCCGCAGTCAAGGAAGGCGATCAGGTGGTGGGCTCGCGGACCAAGGTCAAGATCGTCAAGAACAAGGTCGCCGCGCCGTTTCGCGAGGCGGAGTTCGACATCCTCTATGGCGAGGGAATCTCGCGCGAGGGCGATGTGCTGGACCTGGCGGTGACGCACAATATCGTCGACAAGTCGGGCGCCTGGTACAGCTATTCGGGCGACCGGATCGGCCAGGGCCGCGAGAACGTGCGCCAGTTCTTCAAGGATCACAAGGACGTGTTCGCGCGGGTCGACCTGCAACTGCGGCAGAAGCTGGGCATCGCTCCGGGATCCCTGCCGGTGGTCGAGATTCCGCCGGTACCGGTGGATGCGCTGACCGTGGCGCAGGAGACCGTGCGGGCGCCGCGCCGTCAGTAGTTCCGCAGGAACCCCGACTGGGCAAGGCGGGGATTTCGGGGCAGACCGCTCGCAGGCAGATGGCGCAGGGGTGGTCGCCGGCGGTCTGCCTGCGGCGCGATGACGGAGTCTTCCGCGCGGAGGCGGTGGCATTGACGCCTAGCTGCTACACTGCAGGTGCTTTGCACACTGTGACCGCGATCTATCCCGGCAGCTTTGACCCTGTGACGAATGGGCATTTGGACCTGATTGCGCGTGGGTCCAAGCTCTTCGATCAATTGATCGTCGCCGTCTTGCGTAACTCGGCCAAGAACCCGCTCTTCACGGTGGAGGAGCGGGTCGAGATGCTGTGCGAGGGGACAGCCGGCTATGCGAATGTCGAAGTGGCGACGTTTGAGGGCCTGCTGGTCGACTTTGCCCGGAAGCGGGGTGCGCGCGCCGTCCTGCGCGGCATCCGCGCCATCTCCGACTACGAATACGAACTGCAGATGGCCATGATGAACCGTCGCCTGAACCCTGAGGTGGAGACGATCTTTCTCATGCCCGACGCGCAGTACTCCTATGTAAGCTCACGGCTGGTCAAGGAGGCGGCACGGCTCGGTGGCTCGGTCCACGGGCTGGTGCCGGAGTTGGTGATTCGCCGTTTGGAAGCGCGGCTCGAGACGCGGCCGGCGGTCTCAGCATCCGCCCCTGTCGCTGCCGCAGCGGCGCAGCTACCCCGCGCGACGGCCTCGCTCACGGGCACCATTCGGGATGCGACGGGCGCGGTCATCCCCGGCGCGACCGTTACTGCAACCGATCCGGCCAAATCGTTCTCACGCGCGGTCATGACCGGCCCGGATGGGCGCTATCGCATCCCGGATCTCCCGATTGCTGTCTATAAGTTGGAGGCGCAGGCCCCCGGCTTCCTCACGCAAACGCTCACGGCGATCCTCACCCCGGCCCAGCCGAGCGTGGCCGATCTGACCCTCACGATCGGCCAGGCTGCCCAGACAGTCGCCGTCCAGGCAAGTCCCGCGCTGGTCGAGCTGCAGGCCGCGCCGCCGGTCACCGCGAAGATCGTCCCCCAGAACTCGCCGGAGTCGGCAGCCCCGATCTTCGAGATCACCACCGAGACCGGCGAGCACTGGACCAGCACCGACGGGCTGGTCTGGAAGCGCAACTAGCCTGTCGCTCCGGCCGCCGAAAAATTTTCCAAGTCCCCCTGCAAGTTCCTCAAACAGCAGCGTTCTCCGGGCAGACCCATCTGCCGGCCGCGATCCGGCTGCCCGAGGAGAACCCATGCGCATGCACCCTGTCCTCCGTCTTCTGTTTGCCCTGCTGGTGGCCGTTGCTGTGTTTCCTACGTTTTCGAATGCGCAGCAGCCGGCCGCGTTCTATGCCCACGGCAAGCTGAGCGTCACCCTGCCGTACCACTCGGCGCACGCGGGCAAAGGGCGGCTGACGGTCGAGATTCTCGACCCGGAGGATCACGTGCTCGGCCGCTCCGAGCGCCCAGCCGCGATCGCAAGGGCCGATGACGCCTGGCAGCAGACGATCCGGCCCGCCCAGCCCATCGCGTTCGACGACCTCGTCTGGCAGCGTGTTCGCTACCGGTTCGTCTATGACGGCGACCAGGCGCCGGCGATTGAAGGGATCGAGGCGATCTCGCGCATTCTGCGCCGGCCGGTCGTGCGTGTGCTCGGGCAGACGAGCTATCTTGCGGGCAGCGAGGCCGCGGTGCGCGTCATCGTCTCAGACGGAGGCGAGGCCGGCACGCCTGAATCCGGCACGCTCCGCGTCGAGCTGCTTGTAAACGGCAGGACGCCGCAGCCGCTCTTCTCCGGAAAGCTCAACCATCGCGGCACCGTCGAGGCTCGCTTTCGCCTGCCTGCCGGGCTCGCCGGCAAGTGCCAGATGCGCTACGTCGCTGAGACCCCGGTCGGCGCGACCGAGTTCACCCAGCCCATCGAGATCGACGACAAGGCCTCCATCCTGCTCACCACCGAGAAGCCGATCTACCAGCCGGGCCAGACGATCCACGTGCGCGCACTGGCGCTCAACCGCGCCAACCACCGTGCAGATGGCGGCCGCCCGCTTACCTTTGAGGTCGAAGACTCGCGTGGGAACAAGGTTTTCCGGCACGCCACGGTCACGAGCCCGTTTGGCGTCGCCTCGGCTGAATTTGCGCTCGCCGACGAGGTGAACCTCGGCACCTATCATCTGCGCGCGCTCGTCGGCGACCCTGCCGCGCCGTCGGACACAGCCGAGATCGCGCTCAACGTCGAGCGGTATGTGCTGCCCAAGTTCAAGGTTGCGGTCGACTTTACGCCTGTCAACGGCAAGCCGCGCCGCGATTACCGCCCCGGCGACCACCTCACCGGTACAGTCCGCGCGAACTACTTCTTCGGCCAGCCGGTCGCGCACGCCAAGGTCGCGCTTAAGGCCACCAGCGCGGATGTCGACCTCTTCGAGGCCGGCTCGGCGAGCGGCGAGACGGACGGCGAAGGCGAGTGGCGCTTCGATCTGCAACTGCCGGCCTACTTTGCCGGGCGCGCGATCAACCAGGACGCCGCGCGGGCGCTCGTCGAAGCGACAGTCACCAACACCGCCGGCCACGCCGAGACGCGCGGCGAGCCGGTTACGATCAGCGAGTCGGCGCTGCTGCTCACGGCCGTCCCCGAGGGCGGCACGCTCGTGCCCGGGCTTGAGAACGAGGTGTTTCTGCTGAGCGCCTATCCGGACGGCGCACCGGCTGCGACCTCGCTGACCGTGCAGATCGCCGGCGAGCGCGACCAGCATCTCTCGACCGACGCTGCCGGGATTGCCGTGATGCACATCAAGCCAGGCGCTGGTGTGGACTCGCTGCACGTCGAGGCCGACGACCACCACGGCGCACGTGCTGCGTCCACGCTGCCGCTCCAGGCCCGCAGCGGGGAGGACCAGATCCTGCTGCGCGCCGATCGCGCTATCTACAAGGCCGGCGATCCGGTCACGCTCAAGGTCTACTCCACGCGCGCCTCCGGCTCGGCGTACATCGATCTGGTCAAGGATGGCCAGACGATCCTCACGCGCGACCTCGACCTCCGGAACGGGCAGGCCGAGCTGACCCTTACCGCGACGCCAGCGATGGCGGGCTCGCTCGACATCGACGCGTATCTGTTTGGCCGCGACGCCCAGCCGGTCTCCGATCACCGGCTCGTCTTTGTGCAGCCGGCCGATGAGCTGAAGATCGCGACCTCGACGGATTCGCCCGTCTACCAGCCGGGCGGGGAGGCGCGTGTCCGTTTCCATGTGACGAACGGGCGTGGCGAGGGGGTGAGCGCGGCGCTCGGCCTCCAGGTCGTCGATGAGGCGGTCTTTGCGCTCGCCGAGAGGCAGCCCGGCTTCGCGAAGGTCTTCTTTTATCTGGAGCAGGAGGTGATGAAGCCGCGCTATGAGATTCACTCGTTCTCGATGCCGGAGGTGATCGGCGCGGGTGGATCGCACGACGAACAGCAGGAGCGCGAGGCGAAGGCGCTGTTCTCCGCGACCGAGATGGCCTCGGGCAGGCGGCTCGATACGGAGTTCGGCCGCAGCCTGCCGCAGGCGAAGTTCGCCGAGTATCAGGGGCGGTACCGTGCGGCGTTCCTCGACCGGGTCCGCGAGATTGCTGCGAAGCTGAGCGAGCAGCACCCGGGACAAGATGAGTTCACGCGCGCCTTTGAGCACGTCCGGCTCGGCGACGGACGGCCGCCGCGCGACGCCTGGAGTACGCCGCTGCGCATCGACCCGGCGGGCCGGATGCGGGGGCGCGACACCTACTACCTGGTGCGCAGCGCCGGGCCGGACGGCGTATTCGATACTCCCGACGACCTGACGGTTTACCTCGCGGATCGCTGCGGGAGCGTGGGGGACGAGCCCGGCAGAGGATCGCTCGGCCTGAAGATCGAGCATGGCCGCGGGCCCCTGCATGGCCGCGCGGAGGTGACCGGTACGGTTGTCGACGAGACCGGGGCGGTGATCCCGGACGCGAGCATCACCCTGCGAGAGATCGCGACCGGGGTGGTTCGCAGCGCCCACGCCGACGCTTCGGGCAGCTTCACCTTCTCGTTTCCGGGGCTGGCGGCCGGCCGGTATAGGGTTGAGGTCGTCGCGGTGGGATTCAACCCGATGACCCGGGAGTTTTCCGTTGCGGCGCGCGATCGCGCTGTGCTCTCGGTGCCGCTGGCCATCGGGAGCGTCAGCCAGAACGTCGCGGTCAACGCTGCGACCGCGCCGGTGATGCTCCTCGATCGGGGCGAAGTTCACGGATTCGGATCTGGCTTTGCCGAAGGAAAGGGCGGCGGGGCGATCGGCGGCGTGGTGATGAAATCCGCACCCATAGCACAAGCCATGTCGCTCCGGTCGTTCGCGGTCCTCCACGCGGGTCCTCCGGGCCAGGCGAGCACGCCCGCGCATGTCCGTTCCTGGTTCCCTGAGGCGCTCTACATCAACCCTGAGATCGTCACCGACGCCCACGGCGACGCCACCATCTCGATCCCCATCGCGGACTCGATCACCACCTTGCGCATGGCCATGCTCGCCTTGACGCAGGCAGGCGCGCTCGGCTCCGGGACCGCCAGCCTCAAGGTCTTTCAGGAGTTCTTCGCTGACCTCGACCTGCCGGTCACCCTCACTCAGGGTGATCGCGTCACGATCCCGGCCGCTGTCTACAACTACTCCGGCTCGGCGGGCGAGACGACGCTCGAGCTCGAGCCCGCCGGCTGGTACTCGCTCGACGGCGATACGGCTGAGAAGACGCTGCCGGTTGAGTCCGGTAAGGTGGGCGGCGCGCACTTTACCCTCAGCGCCAACCGCATCGGCAAGTTCAAGCTCACGCTCAAGGCGCGGCTGCGCGCCTCGAACGGCCAGACGCGCGAAGACATCGTCGTCCGCGAGATCGAGATCGTACCCAATGGCCGCGAGCAGAATCTCGTCATGAACGGGCGGCTCGACTCGACCGCCGCGCATGATCTGAACTTCCCCGCGGACGCGATCCCGGACGCGACGAGCATCCTCGTCCGGCTCTACCCCGGCCCGCTGAGCCAGGTGATTGAAGGCATGGACAGCATCCTGAGCATGCCCGGCGGCTGCTTCGAGCAGACCTCCTCGAGCACCTACCCGGATGTGCTCGCGCTCGATTACATGAAGCGGACCAAGAAGCTCACGCCGGAGGTTCATGCCAAGGCCGAGGGCTACATCGCGAACGGCTACCAGCGGCTGCTGACCTTTGAGGTGCCGGGCGGCGGCTTCTCCTGGTTCGGGCAAGCGCCGGCGAACAAGATTCTCACCGCTTATGGGCTGATGGAGTTCAACGACATGGCGAAGGTCGCCGACGTGGACCCGAAGCTGATCGAGCGCACGCGCGACTGGCTGATCGCCCAGCAGCAGCCAGACGGCAGCTGGAGGCCCGATACGCAGTTCATCAACGAGGGCGCGACCAATCGCTACAACTCGAATGTGCTGCGCATTACTGCCTATATCGCCTGGTCGCTCGCCAACACTGGTTACCAGGGGCCCGCGCTCGTCCTCGCTAAGCGCTATATCGAGTCGCATATGCAGGAAAAAACCGGCGCCTACACGCTGGCCGTCATCGCAAATTTTGCGGCTGACTCCACGCGCGAGAGCGATCGAGAGTTTACGCGGCGGGCGATGCAGGCGCTGCTCGACGCGCGATCAGAGCAGGGCGATCAAGTCTCCTGGCCGGCTGAAGAGACAGGGGTTTACTCCACCGGATCGAGTGCGGCCATCGAGACCACCGGCCTCGCGACGCAGGCGCTGCTCAAGTGGGGACAAGCCTCGGGGGCCGTTCGCAAAGCGCTCAACTTTCTTACCTCGACCAAGCAGGCCTCGGGCAACTGGGGCACCACGCAGGCGACGATCATGGCTCTGCGCGCGATTCTGCTTGCGTCCGAGAGCAGCGCGTCGGACGTGCGCGGGGCGGTCGAGGTGCTGCTCAACGGCAAACCTGTGAAGACGCTCGAGCTCACGCCCGGGAACAACGACCTTCTGCACCAGTTCGTCTTTCACAACATCGACCCGCACGAGGCCTCGCAGGTAGAGCTGCGCTTTACGGGATCAGGTGGCCTTGCGTATCAGGTGGTGGGCCGCTACTTTACGCCGTGGGAGCACACGCCGGCGCATGAGCCGCTCTCGATCTCCGTCAACTATGACCGCACCACACTTGCGCAGAACGATATTGCCACAGCGACTGCGACAATTCGCAATAACTCCGAGAAGACCGCTAACATGGTCATGGTCGACCTCGGCATACCGCCCGGCTTTGAACTGCTTTCAGAGGACCTGCAATCGTTTGAGGAGAAGTCCGTCAACGGACAGACCGGCCAGCTAGAAAAATTCAGCCTGACCGCGACCCAGGCGATTCTTTACTTCAACGCGCTCGCGCCCCGGCAAACAGTAACGGTGAAGTTCCGGCTCCGCGCTAAGTATCCTATCCGCGCGCACACCTTCGCCTCGCGCGTGTATGAGTATTACGATCCCGAGATAAGTGCGACCGCGGCACCGGTCAGCCTGGATGTCAGATAAGCCGGGCGACGCGGGAGATGCCCCGGATTGTAAATTGCCAATGTATTTATTTTGGATGCATCTTCGGTTCAGCGGGGGTCGTGCAGTAATTCTCAGAGGAAAGACAGCGTCTCAGAATCAGGCGCCACGCGGATAGTGTTTCAGGATCGCAAGCTGCTCCGCATCACGCGGTTACTCGCTGTCGCTCTCGAAAAAACCGGGGCCTTGTTTCGCCCGGAGACGCGAGTGGATCGCGAACAAACTCCCATTCCCGGCTTCGATTAGGTTCAAATCCTCCGGCTTCAGATCGCGGTAGCAGATGCCGCGTCCATCCCGTCAACCCGGGGTATTGCTCGAATTGCTCGAACGGATACGGATGATCGGCCCGGCGTCCTGTTTTGAATGCCTTGAGTGCGCTTGTTCCCGGCTGGGATGATTAAACGATGAATAGTTATTGTTAAGCATAAAATTAATACTCCATGGCAAGAGGATTAGTTGTTACTAACGTGTGCTGTTCTTAGATAATCTATTGCCTGTGACGTATGACTACGGTACAGTTCTTACAGATCGACAGGCTTCAGGCGATTCTTGCTGCAGCTAGAGATGTAAGTAGCAACCATAGTCAGGGTTCTCTTATTTCTGTAAGCCATCTAGCTTATCCTGCGCTTGTTGCCGGGCGGGCAAGGGACTTATCGTCAAGCGAGGCCACGACCACTCCTCCTTAGGTTAAAAGATGAAAAAAATAATATATGTTGGTCCCCCCACGTTGGCTTTGCTTCTTGCAGTTATGCCGGTCTCCTCGCTTGCCGCTTCACAGCCCGGTGTGTTCAATGTGTCCGACTACAGTGCCAGCAGTACGCACACGGACTATGACATGGCGCGTCAGGCGGCAGATGCTTATGCGGCCCAGTACTCATGGAGTACTGGCAGTGTGCTGATCCTCAAGCCCGGACAGAACTTCACCTGCGATGCCGCGCCACTTCCTTCGCTGGGAAACCCGTCGACGACCTCGATTATCGGGGCTGGCTCCGGGGTGAGTTCCATAGTGAAGAGTCCTGGTTGCAGCCCGGGTGCTGCGACACTGCGCCACAGTGACAGTCCGAATGGATCCCTCAGCCGTGGCCTCTACCAGGGTTTCACGGTGGACGCAAATCATATCGACGCTGCGGCCTGCGAGATGTACGGGATGATACTTACATCTTTTATCGATGTGTCGTGTGGCAACGCCGCAGCAAATGCGGATCACGAACTGGAGTTCGGAAACAGGGACGCGAACTCTGTGGGCTGGATGGACAACATCTATATCTACAGCCTAAAGACCTTTGATTCGGTGGTCCCGGGCGCTGGTGCGGTGCTGGCCCCCGTGTGGAACGGGAGCGCACTAAGCTCGGTAAAACTGGTAAATGG
>Ga0116226_10002226_pt1 | contig 16782 bp, 11 predicted proteins | sample S1TSphfallax_FD_89692 | JGI IMG/M metagenome (GOLD analysis project Ga0116226, IMG submission 89692) | Host-associated microbial communities from peat moss isolated from Minnesota, USA - S1T2_Fa - Sphagnum fallax MG | ecosystem: Host-associated > Plants > Peat moss > Unclassified | place: USA... | reverse complement strand
GATCGCGGTCGAGCTGGTGCTTAAGTACTCCCCGCCGGGGCAGCGCGAAGTGATCAAGGTCAAGACCATGACCTCGGACGAGGTCGGCATGAACGAAGCCTTTGCGCTGGCGGGCATCGTGCCGTGGGAGACCGACCTGGCTGACATGATCGTACAGATGGGCCGCGATCAGCCCTCGCACATCGTGGTGCCGGCTCTGCATAAAAATCGCCACCAGGTGCGCGAGATCTTTCTGCGCGAGATGAAGCTCGATCAGCTTGGAGACCGGCCGGAAGACCTGACCGACGCCGCACGGGCGTTTCTGCGCGAGAAGTTTCTGTCCATCAAGACAGGGGTGAGCGGCGCGAATTTCCTGATCGCGGAGACCGGCGGGGTTTGTGTCGTTGAATCCGAGGGCAACGGCCGCATGTGTCTCACCATGCCGGAGACGCTGATCACCATCGCCGGCATCGAGAAAGTGATTCCGCGCTTTCGCGACCTGGAGGTATTTCTCCAGCTGCTGCCCCGCTCGGCGACGGGCGAGCGCATGAACCCTTACAACTCGCTGTGGACGGGCATTTATCCCGGCGATGGGCCCCGGGCGTTTCACATCATCCTGCTCGACAACGGCCGCACCGGGCTGCTGGCGGACGAGCGCGAACGCGAGACGCTCGATTGCATCCGCTGCGGCGCATGCCTGAACGCGTGCCCGGTCTATCGCGAGACCGGCGGCCACGCATACGGCTCGATCTACTCGGGGCCGATCGGCGCGATTCTTTCGCCGCAGCTGCAGCAGCTCGAACACTCGCGCAGCCTGCCCTATGCCAGCTCGCTGTGCGGTGCGTGCTACGAGGTGTGCCCGGTCAAGATCAATATTCCCGAGACGCTGATTCACCTGCGCGGGCGCATCGTGCGTAAGGATCAGGCGACGCTGATGGGCAAACTGCAGCCGGAGAACCTGGCGATGCAGGTGGCGGCCAACGTGTTTATGAGCGAGAAGCGTTACGTGGCTGCGCAGCGGCTGGCGCGCGCCGGGCAACTGCTGTTTCAGCGGGACGGTCAACTGACGAACCTGCCTGGACTCGCCGGCGGCTGGACGGAATTCCGCGACCTGAAGCCGATTCCGAGGCAGTCGTTTCGGGAGTGGTTTCAGCGGCGCGACTCGGGCAAGACTCCGGAGCGGGCAGATGCCTGACGCACGAACCGTTATCCTCGAACGCATCCGCGACCAGCTCTCCGCGAGCCCGCCCCTGCATCGTCTTGCCTACGACGAGATTCCGAGGGAGTATCTGCAGGCTGGCCGGCGTTCTCTTCCTGACCGGATCGAGCTTTTGCTCGACCGCCTCGCGGATTATGACGCGGAGGTGTTCACGGTGGAGGAGAGCGCAATCGCCGAGACCGTCGCAGCGGTGCTGGCGCGGCACGGAGAGACCGCGCTCATCGTCCCGGCTGGGCTACCGGCGGCGTGGGTGCCAGCGGGGATCGAAGTCTTGCGCGACCAGGCCGAAACAGCGCTCGGCACATTCGCCCGCGCACAAGCCGTACTCACCCCCTGCGCAGGCGCGATCGCCGAGACCGGCACGATTCTGCTCGAGCACGGCGCGCAGCAGGGCCGGCGCGCCGCGACGCTGCTGCCCGATCACCACATCTGCGTCCTGCGCACAGATCAGGTTGTCGAAACCGTGAGCGAAGGGCTGGGCCTGCTTGCCGCCGCGAGCGCCTCGCCGATCACCACCATCTCCGGCCCCTCCGCGACCGCCGATATCGAGATGACGCGCATTCGCGGAGTCCATGGCCCGCGCCGGCTTACCGTGCTGCTCATCCCGTCCTGAGTCTGCGGGCCGAGAGGGAGCACGAAAGCCGCATGTTTCATGACATAGCGGGCCGGAGCATCCGGAATTCGACTTTGCATGCCCGCCTGGTCGAAAATGGCGCTCGAAACTGGACTGGCCGATTTTGCTTGCGGGTTCACGGCGCGATCGCCGGGGGACCCCGGGGACGAGGCCGGCGCAACGGCTGCTCCGTCTGCCGCATTTGCGCATCGATCTTAGAGCTGCTGCTTCTCATCTCGTCGGCAAACAGGCAGGGGGATGCATCGTCTGGCCAATCACGAGCGGTGGTATGCGGTCGCGCTGGTCACAGCCGCGATCGCGATCAGCTACTTCGACCGGCAGACGCTCCCGGTCGCGATCTCGGCGATCGAGCGCAGCATTCCCATCTCGAACCAGCAGTTCTCCTACCTGCAGACCGCATTCCTTCTCGCCTACGCAGCGCTCTATGCGATTGGCGGACGCCTGCTCGACCGGCTGGGTACGCGCCGGGGCTTTCTGCTGATCATGCTCTGGTGGTCGATTGCGTGCGCGCTGCATGGGCTGGCATCCGGATTCGCACTGCTGGTGTGCGCGCGTTTTCTGCTCGGCATGGGCGAGGGCGGTGCCTTTCCGGCGGCCGTGCGGGTGGTGGCCGAGTGGGTTCCGCCCGAGGAACGCTCGACCGCGGTCGGCATCATCAATGCGGGAACAGCCATCGGGTCGGTCCTCGCGCCGCCGCTCATCGGCTTCATCCTGCTGCGGAGCGGCTGGCGGACGGTGTTTCTCGCCTCCGGCTCGGTCGGCCTAGCGTGGGTCGCCTGGTGGATGCTGACCTATCGCAGCAACACGCTCACGCTCTCCTCGAACACGGTCGAGGCGCGCCTGCTCGCCCGGCAGCTTACCCTACCTGAGATCCTCGGCTTCCACAGTGTGCGGGCGCTGATTTTTGCGAAGTTCATGAGCGACTCGGCGTGGTATTTCCTGCTCTTCTGGCTGCCCAAGTATCTCTATGATGCGCGGGGCTTCGACATCAAGCAGGTCAGCTACTATGCCTGGATTCCTTACGCGGCCTCCGGCGTCGGCAGCTTTCTTGGCGGGGTCTTCTCAAGCCGGCTGCTGCGCCGTGGCCACTCGCTCGACCGTTCGCGTAAGATCGCGCTTGGTTTGAGCGCGCTCTGCATGCCTGTCGTTATGATGGTTCCCCTGGTGCCCGTGCAGCTATCGATCCTGCTCTTCAGTATCGCGTTCTTCTGCCAGCAGTCCTGGTCCGGGCTGATTATGACCGTGCCTGCGGACATCTTTCCGCTGTCTGCGGTCGGCACGGTCTCGGGGCTGGTGGGCTTCGGCGGGGCAATTGGGGGCGCGATCTTCGGCGTGGTCGCGGGTTCCCTGCTCGGTCATGGCTTCGGCTACGGAACGCTGTTTGTGCTGGTGGGCACATTCCACCTGATTGGCTTTGCCGCGATCCTGCTCTTCACCGGCAGGATCGAACCCCTTCGCTCACACGATCTCAAGGAGATAGAGCACATCGCATGAAGATCACCGAGGTGCGCACGCGCGTCGTCCAGTGGGAGGGCGAGACCGTCCCGCTTCCACCCCACTTCTGCACCAATCCGATGGACCTGGTCAACTTCGGCGAGGCCTCGATGGGCAACTTCGCCTTTCATGGCTGGGTGGTCGTCGAGATATGTACGGACTCCGGCCTGGTCGGCCTCGGCAACGCCGCGCTCGCGCCGCTGGTCACCAAATCGCTCATCGATACTTACCTCAAGCCCGTCCTGCTCGGCGCGGACCCCTGGGACACCGAATACCTGTGGCAGCAGATGTACCGGCGCACGATGGCCTTCGGGCGCAAGGGGGTCGCGATGACGGCGATCTCGGCGGTCGATATTGCGCTGTGGGACCTGCTCGGCAAGGATGCGAAGCAGCCTGTCTACCGGCTGCTGGGCGGGCGGACGAAGGATCGCATCCCGGTCTATGCGAGCCGGCTCTACGCCATGCCGCTCGACGAGTTGCGCGTGGAAGCGCAGAGGTATAAAGACGAGGGCTACACGGCGATGAAGCTGCGCTTCGGCTGGGGGCCGATCGACGGCGCGGCCGGCATGCAGAAGAACCTCGACCTGGTGCGCACGGTTCGCGAGGTGATCGGCGACGGCGTGGACCTGATGGCGGACGCCTACATGGGCTGGACGCTCGACTACGCCCGGCGCATGCTGCCGCTGCTCGAGCCATTTCACCTCAGATGGCTGGAAGAACCGGTGATCCCCGACGATACCCGGGGATACCGGGAGCTCAAGCGGCTTGGCCGCATCCCGATCGCGGGCGGCGAGCACGAGTTCACGATCTTTGGATTTCGCGCGCTGCTTGAGGAGAACGCTCTCGACTACATCCAGTTCGACACCAACCGGGTGGGCGGGATCAGCCAGGCGCGCAAGATCTCGGCGCTCGCCGAGTCGTTCCAGGTGCCGGTCGTGCCACACGCCGGGCAGATGCACAACTACCATGTGGTGATGGCGAGCCTGAACTCGCCGATCGCGGAGTTCTTTCCCAAGGTCGACGTCGAGGTGGGCAACGAGCTCTTCTGGTATATCTTCGACGGCGAACCGGTGCCGGTGAATGGCTCGATCGATCTGGACGCATCGGTGCCGGGGCTCGGGCTGACGATCAACGAAGAGTCTCTCAAGCGCTTTACCGTGATTGGATAAGCGATGGCGACGCACCTGGTTCAACTTGCTGACCGAACCACGCGCCGGGTCGCGCTGGTCGAAGAGCCGTACCTGCGCTGCCTGCCGGGCGTGCCATCGATTTATGAGCTGGCGCAGCGATGCCTCCGCACCGGGCAGTCGATGAGCAGTTATGCGCGGGCCGATTGCGGAGGGGAGACGCTGTTTTATGACGAGGTCTTCGATGGCCGCTCGCCGTGGCGGCTGCTCGCGCCGATTGATGTGCCGGGCGAGCCCTCGCGGGTGCTGGTCGCGGGCACGGGGCTGACGCATTTGGGCAGCGCGCGCGAACGTCAGGCAATGCATCTTGGTCAAGACGAGCCGAAGCAGGAAGAGGTGCTCACCGACAGCATGCGCATGTTTGCCTGGGGCGTCGAAGGCGGGCGGCCGGCCGAGGGCGAGATCGGGATCGCGCCGGAGTGGTTCTACAAGGGGGATGGGTCGGTCGTGCGCGGGCCTTTCGAGCCGCTGGCGATTCCCGGGCACGCCGAGGATGGCGGCGAAGAGGCCGAGATCGCCGGCATCTACATCATTGCGGAGGACGGAACCCCGTGCCTGCTCGGGATGTGCCAGGGCAACGAGTTCTCGGATCACAAGTTTGAGAAGCGGAACTACCTGAACCTGGCTGGGTCGAAGCTGAGGGAGTGCAGCCTGGGGCCGGAGTTGGTGCTGGGCGCCGCATTCAGCGACGTGCCGGGTGTGGCGCGCATCGAGCGCGGCGGCGAGACGCTGTGGCAGAAGAGCATCCGGAGCGGCGAGGAGAATATGTGCCACTCACTCGCAAACCTGGAGCATCACCACTTCAAGTTCGATGGGCACCGCCAGCCGGGCAGCGTGCATGTGCACTTCTACGGGGCGGATGCGCTGTCGTTCGGGGCAGGCGTGGTGCTCGAAGATGGCGATATTGCCGAGGTCAGCTTTAGCAGCTTTGGGCGGCCGCTGCGGAATCCGATCCGCGAAGAGGCGAAGTTGACCCAGCCGGTGCGGGTGCGGCCGCTCGGGTAAGACTTGTCAACAATAGGAGGATTTTTGTGGCGAAGATGGCAGTAGCACTGATGGGTCTGGGCACGATGGGGGTTGGCATGGCGCGCAACCTGCTGAAGGCCGGGTTCCCGCTCACGGTCTACAACCGCACTGCGGCCAAGGCGGAGATCTTCGCCGGCAGCGGGGCGCGGGTGGCATCGACTCCGGCGGAGGCGGCGCGGGGCGCGGAGGTCGTGATCTCGATCCTCTCGGACGATGATGCCTCGCGTGCTGCCTGGCTTGGAGTTCAGTCTGGGGCGGACGGCGCGCTCGACGCGGCTGAGCCGGGGGCAGTGCTGGTCGAGTCAAGCACGATCAGTCCGGCCTGGGTGGCCGAGCTGGGAGCGCTCGCCTCCGCGAAGGGGCTCAACTTGCTCGACGCGCCGGTGACCGGCAGCCGGGTGCAGGCCGATGGCGCGCAGCTCACCTTTCTGGTGGGTGGAGACGAAGGCTCGCTGGCTAAGGTCGCGCCGGTGCTTGAGGCGATGAGCAAGCAGGTCGTCTACCTGGGCCCGGCCGGTTCGGGCGCGAAGATGAAGCTGCTCAACAACTTCCTGTGCGGCGTGCAGATCGCGTCGCTGGCCGAGGGCATGGCGTGGCTCGAGCGCAGCGGCCTCGACCGGGAGAAGGCGCTCGATGTGCTGAAGAAGGGAGCGCCGGGCAGCCCGCTGCTGGCGGGTATCTCGGCTCGCATGACCAGCCGGGACTACGCCGTGAACTTTCTGCTCCGGCTGATGGCGAAGGACCTCGCCTACGCACAGGCTGCCGCGACCGCCACGGGGGTGACCCTGAGCACGGCCGCGAACGCCGGGGCGCTCTTCGCGCAGGCGATCGCAGCCGGGTATGGTGAGAAGGACATGGCGTCCGTCGTCGAGCCGCTGCGCGAACCCAGCGAGCGGATTTAGACTAGCCGCGCACCCAGGCTCCGTCGATGCTGCGCCAGAGCTGCGCTGACGGCGCCTTGTCCCGCAGAGCGGCGGGCAGGCGCTCCGGGCGCACGTTGTCGTAGCAGCGCAGCGCGGCGAAGCGGAGCATCGAGGCCGGAATCCCCACCGAGGTGAACAGCGGATGCCCTGTCGAAGGATACGGGCCGCCGTGGTTCATCGCCGGGCTTAGAGCGACGCCGGTGGGCATCTTGTCGTTGAGCAGGCGGCCGACGCGCGCGCGCAGCTCCGGCTCGATCGCCGCGTAGGCCTCGTCGTCCTCGCCGGACGCACTCGAGTAGATGCTGCCGGTGAGGTTGCCTTCGAGATGCCGCACCAACTCGACCAGCTGCGGGAACTCCCTCGCCGTGACGACCAGCGCCGCGTTGCCGAAGGCCTCGCGCTGCAGGGCTTCGGCGTTGGCGAGAAACGTCGCCACGTCGGTGCGGAGCAGCGTATTGCGATAGCGGTAGCCTTCGCCGCCAGCCGGTTCGCCGCCACAGATGAGCGTGGCTCCGGCGTGCCGGAGCGCGCGGACGCCGGCCTCAAGGGACGCCAGGCCGGCACGCGAGAGCAGCGGCGTGGGTGGGCGCTGGCTGAGCGTGGCTGCGAGCTGCGCGATGAACGCCTCGGTCGTCTTGCCGCTCAGCGCGAGGATGAGATTGGGGCTGGTGCAGAACTGGCCGGAGGCGGCAAGGCAGCTGTCGGCGAGCTCGGTCGAGAGCTGCTCGCCGCGCTCGCGGAGGGCTCCAGGAAGAAAGACGACCGGGTTGAGGCTCGACATCTCGAGGTAGGCCGGGATGCCGGCTGCCTCAGCGGCAGCCTTGATGCGAAGCCCGGCTCCGCGGCTGCCGGTAAAGGCGACCGCGCCCAGGCGCCGGTCGGCAACCAGGCGCAGCCCGTCCTCGGGGGTCAGGTGGTAGAGCATCTGCACCGTCGCCGCAGGCAGGCTGGCGTCGCCCAGGGCGTTCGCGGCCAGCTGGGCGAGCGCCTGCGTGGTCGCAGGATGCAGCGGGTGAGCCTTGGCGATGACAGGATTGCCGGCTGCGACGGCCGCAGCCATGTCGCCGCCCGAAACCCCGTTGAAGGCGAAGGGGAAGTTGTTCGGTCCGAGAACCAGCACCGGGCCGATCGCCGCATAGTGGGAGCGGATATTGAGCTTGGTATCGAGCACGCAGTGCTGCCAGGAGCCCTCGCGAGCGGCGGCCGCTGCTTGCCGAAGCTGGGTGACGGTGCGGGGCAGCTCAATGTTTTTCAGGCGCGGCGCAACCGGGAGCGCTGTCTCGGAGGTGGCCAGCTCGCAGAGGGGGTCCGCGCTCGCCTCGATAGCGGCGGCATAGCCTTCAAGGAAGCGGCCTATCTGGTCACCGCTCACCTGGCGCAGCTGGTGCGCCGCTTCGCCGGCTGCGGTGAGCGCCGCGTCGAGGTCGGGCCAGTCGCTGACCGGAAACTCGAGCGCGTGCGCCTGGCCGGTGGCTGGGTTGTCCGCGTGAAAGCTGCTGATCGCGTCTGCCGGGCGCCACTCGCCGGCGATCCACACGTGCTCAAGTGCCATTTCTGTTCCTCAATTCCGGGTTAGTCGATGCAGGTTCAAGCGACCTCGTTTGCGAGCGTGCCGATCGGCTCGATGGTGATCTGCACTTGATCGCCGCTGGCCAGCGTAAATGAGTCCGGAGGCACGATGCCAGTGCCGGTCATCAGAAAGCAGCCGTCCGGAAAACTGTTGTCTCTATAAAGGTAGCTGACCAGGGTTTCGAGGTCGCGCTTGAGCTCGGTCAGCGCGACTGAGCCGGCGAATGCAGTCTCTCCTCCGCGAACAATTTTGATCTCGATCAGGGTCTCGCGCGGGATCGGCCTGTCGGTGAGATAGATGCATGGGCCGAGCGCGCAGCTGCCGTTGTAGACCTTCGCCTGGGGCAGGTAAAGCGGGTTCTCGCCCTCGATATCGCGCGAGCTCATGTCGTTGCCGATGGTGTAGCCGAGGATCTTGCCGCTGGGGCTGATGAGCAGGGTGAGCTCCGGCTCGGGGACCGACCAGGAAGCGTCCTTGCGAATCTGCACTTTGCCGCCCGGGCCGATGACGCGGCGGCCGGTCGCCTTGAAGAAGATCTCCGGGCGCTCGGCCTGGTAGACGCGGTCATAGAATGTGCCGCCGCCGGCGTCCCTGGACTCGTCCATGCGGGCAGACCGGCTGCGATAGTAGGTGACGCCGGCCGCCCAGACTTCCTGGCTCTCGATCGGCGCGAGGAATGTTTCGGGCGCCAGGATCACGTGGTTCGCGCCCTGCTCGAGAATGGACGCGCAGAACGAGTACAGGTCGTCTCGACGGACCAGATCGTCCCAGGAGCTCTCAAGCGCGCAGGCCTGGATCCCTTGTTCGACGTAGCAGCCGGTGGTGGTGCGGTAGAGTTTCACGTGTTTGCCTTTCCTTCCTTGGTTGCTTCGAGCCGCGCGAGGATCATCTCTGTGTCGTAGACGCAGCCTCCCCAGACCCCGCCGCTGGCCTGCACGAGCGCCGCCCAGAGGCGTGTATCGGCCGGCAGAGCGGGGTGCGCCGCGAGATCCGGACGTGGCTGCCTCGCTGCGAGGCGACGCCGGCCTGTCTCCGCGTCAAAGCTCTCGCCTGCTTCGCCGACCAGGTCGACCGTGCCGACGAGGGCGCGGCGATCGACCGTAATCTCAATCACGTCGCCATCGACGACGCGGCCGATCGGTCCGCCGCAGAGCGCCTCCGGCGAGATGTGGCCCAGGCAGGCTCCGGTCGAGACGCCGCTGAAGCGCGCATCGGTGAGCACGGCCACGTGCTTGCAGTGGGGCAGCTGCTTGAGCGCGGAGGTGACCTGGTAGATCTCCTGCATGCCGGCGCCGGCCGGGCCGCCGCAGATCAGCACCAGCACGTCGCCGTGGCCGATGCTGCCATCCTTGATCGCGCCGATCGCGGCCGCCTCGGTGACGAAGACCTTCGCCGGCCCGCGATGACGGTAGACCTCTTGCTCGTCGATCAGTGAAGGGTCGATCGCGGTGCTCTTGATCACGCAGCCCTCGGGCGCAAGATTGCCGGCCGGGAAGCAGATCGTGGGCGTGAGGCCGCGCTGGCGAGCGAGCCCGGGCGGCATGATGACCTCGTCCGGGTCGATGCCGTCGCGGTCGCGCAGGGTCTGCTTGAGCTCGCGACGGCGCGGGCTCTGCTCCCACCAGTCGAGCGAGTCGCCCAGACTCTGGCCGGTGACGGTGAGCACGGAGGTGTCGAGTAGGCCGGCTCGGCGCAGGTGCAGCATCACCTCAGGCACGCCGCCGGCGAGAAAGACCTGCACGGTCGCGAACCCGTGGGGGCCGTTGGGCAGCGCGTCGACCAGCCTTGGTGTTTGGCGGTTGACCGCGGCCCAGTCCTCGGCGGCAGGCCTGCGGAGCCCGGCTGCGTGCGCGATCGCGGGGACATGGAGCAGCAGGTTGGTCGAGCCGCCGAAGGCCGCGTGGACGACCATCGCGTTGCGGATCGCCGCATCGGTGAGGATGTGCGCGGTGCCCAGCCGCAGCTGATGCAGGCGGAGCAAGGCCCGGGCCGAGCGTGTGGCGGCGTCGAGCCAGACTCGCTCGCCCGAGGGCGCGAGCGCAGTGTGCGGCAGTGACAGGCCGAGCGCCTCGGCGACCACCTGCGAGGTGGCGGCGGTGCCGAGAAACTGGCAGCCGCCGCCCGGCGAGGCGCAGGCCCGGCAGCCCACCTCGGCCGCGTATGCGAGCGTGATCTGCTGCTGGGCGTAGCGCGCGCCGATCGTCTGCACGCGCCCTGCGTCTTCGCCGGAGTCCGGCAGCAGGGTGACGCCGCCGGGGACGAGAATGCTCGGCAGCGGGCCCGAGGAAGCGAGCGCCATCAGCATCGCCGGCAGCCCCTTGTCGCAGGTGGCCACGCCGAGCACACCCTTGCGCGTGGGCAGGGAGCGCATGAGCCGGCGCAGGACCATCGCGGCGTCATTGCGGTAGGGGAGCGAGTCGAGCATGCCGTCGGTGCCCTGGGTGCGGCCGTCGCAGGGGTCGGTGCAGGCGCCGGCGAAGGGCGTGCAGCGGTGGTTGCGCAGCTCGCGCGCGGCCTCGGCGACCAGCAGCCCGACCTCCCAGTGACCGGTGTGGAAGCCGAGCGCGATGGGTGTGCCGTCGGCCGAGCGCATACCGCCATGGGTGCTGAGGATGAGAAACTCCGGGTCGAGCAGCCGCGCCGGCTCCCAGCCCATGCCGGCGTTCTGGGTCAGCCCGAAGAGGTTGCCGGAGGGCTCGGCGAGCAGCATCTCGGCGGTGATGGGCAGATGGCCCTCGGGCCCTGGAGCGTGGGTCCTGACCTCGCGCAGATCGAGGCTTTCGCTGGCAAGGATCGAGCTGAGCGAGATCATGGAAATACCTTACTCCGGCGGGTGACTTGTTACTGCTTGAGGACGGCTAGGGCCTTGATTGTATCGGGGTCGTTGGGGTCGAGTTTCATGGACTGCTCAAGTTCGGCGCGGCCCGCCGGAATATCGCCCGAGTGACAGAGCGCGAGCCCGAGATTCTTATGCAGGGCGGCAGCGATGGCGCAGTCCCCGCAAGTGGCCAGCGCCTGTTGGTAGATGCGGACAGCCTCGGACCACTGCTGGTTGTTCGACGCCTGGTAGCCCTGGTCGCCGAGACGCTTGGCCGCCTCGAGCGCCGCATCCTGGTCACGCACAGCACGGAACTGGGCCATCAGCCGCGTGGCCTGGGCGGGGTCGGAGGGCTGGAGGATGCGGGCAAGCATGTAGTACGCGCTTTCGGCGTGCGGATTGAGCTCGATCGCACGGCGCAGGGCGGGAATCGCCTCGGTGGTACGGCCCTGCTCGTTGAGGCTGCGGCCGAGCAGGAACCAGGCCTTGCTGTTGTCCGGCTGCAGTTTGACGGTGCGCTGGAGCAGCTCAGCCTCATGCGGGAGGTGGCTGCGCTCGCGCTCGAGCAGCGCCCAGTAGAAGTACGTATCGGGGTTCGCGGGATCGCGCCGCGCGGCGATGGCGAACTCGGCGTTGGCCTCGTCGGCACGCTTGAGGTCAGCGAGAATGCGGGCGCGGTTGAGGTGCGCGAGGGCGTCCGCTGGCGCGAGATGCGAGGCGACGGTCGCTTCGTCGAGAGCACGGTTCAGATTCCCGGAGTCCGAGAGCGCGATGGCGAGATCGAGATGCGCGGCGGCCGAGTTTGGCTTGAGTGCCACGACCTGCTCGAAGAGCGCGATGGCTGCGGAGGATTCGCCCAGGCGGGTCTTGACGCGGGCGAGGAGTGTGAGTATATCGGTATCTTTTGGAGCGAGTGCGTTGGCGCCGGTGAGGGCGACTTCTGCCTCGGCGAGGCGGTTCTGCTGGAGTAGTATCTGCGCCTGGGCAAGCTGCTGCTGCGGACTGGCGGTCTGCTGGGCCTGAGCTGCGATGGCAATCGAGACGGCAAGCAGGAGGAGTGTGCGGCGCGGGGTCAGCATCTGGATGAGGTCGAGCGGTCGAGCCCGCAGCTTACCTGTGAGTGTATATCGGGCGTGGCGCGGAAAAAACGCCGGAGCGCAGGAGAGATTTCCTGTGCTCCGGCGGGAGGTTTACGAAGTTAGAACAGGACTTTGAAGCCTAGCTGCACGGAGCGAGGGCTGTTATTGGTGGATGTGATGACTCCGAAGGTCGTCGAACCCAACGTCGAGTCCGGCTGTCCGAAGATCTTATGGTTGAGCGCATCGAAGGTTTCGGCGCGTAGTTGAACGTCAAGGTGCTCGACACTGACATCCTTGAACAGCGACAGGTCGAAGTTCTGCGAGAACTGCGTTCTCAGGCTGTTGCGACCCATGTCGCCATAGGTGTAGTCCGCCGGAACCGCGAAGCCGGCAGGGTCGATCCAGCTTTGGTCCGAACGGTGCGCCGGGGTGGACGAGCCAACGACATTCGGCCGCTCATACCCGCCACTTCCGATATTTGCGATATCTGCCGAGATATGTACTGCATACGGCGTGCCGCTATGAAACTCGCTCAGCCCATTGAACTGCCAGCCGCCGGCAATTGCATCGAGCGCCCGGTTGTTGATGTTTAGTTGCTTGCCGCGGCCGATGGGAAGCTGATAATTCCAGCTCACAACAAAGTTCTGCGGCACGTCAAAGGCTGACACACTGCGGTCGGCCTTGATGTTGTAAATCTGCTGCACATCGCAGCCCTCCGATCCGAAGAACCCGGAGCAGCCTTCGTCGATCGACTTGGACCATGTGTAGGCAACCGTTGCCGCCAAGCCGTGGGTGAAGGAACGGTTCAGCTGCAGCTGCAATGCGTTGTAATTGCCCGACCCGTTGCTGCGTGAATAAAAAGTGGGGCTGATGTAAGGGTAAGGCTGGCGCAGCGTTGGATTGCCAGGCCCTGGTGTGAGCGCGACGTTGTAAAAGCCGCCGACATTGAGCCGGCGATTCGCGGAAGCGACATACGTAGCCGAAACTACGGTCGCGTTGTCGATCTGCCGCTGCACGCCGAAGTTCCACTGCATCGAATACGCATCCTTGAGGTTCGGATCGACGTACCAGTTCTCCAAGCCAAACGGCGTTGCCGGAGGCAGCGAGGTCAGGTTGGGAATCGTCTGCGGAGTGATGCCCGGGAAGGGATTCGCGGGCGTAGGCACGTTGAAGTTGGTCTGCTGAATCTGCCCTACGGAAGGCCAGTTGCCGCTCACGCCGCGCACATTCTGCACCAGTGCGGCGTACTCATCAAAGGCTACACCGAAGCCGCCGCGCACCACGGTCGTGGGTAGCAGACGGTAGGCGAAACCGAAGCGAGGCTGCAGATTCAGATCGGTATTGTTAAGCACTTTGCCAGTCTTGCTCGCGACGACGTCGGTGGGCAGCGAACCGTCCGGCGTCGGGATGCAAGGAGCATTGTTCAGCACCGCGCACGGGCCCGGCACCTTGTACACAACGTAGGTACCGTTGTTGAAGTCGAAGTTGCCTGAATATTCATTGCCGGCGGCGTAGGTCCCGTACCGGGGGATCAAGCCCAGGTCGTAACGCAGCCCGAGGTTGACGGTCAGCTTCGGGTTGACCTGCCACTGGTCCTGAACAAAGGTGCCGAAGACCCCGCCGAAGCCGAGCGTCTCGCTCAGGTTCCGCTTGGTCGCGTCATTTGGCACGCCGATCATGAACGATGCAAGCGCATCGCCGGTGTTCGCCGTGAGTCCGTTGTAGGAGACCGTTCCGGTTGGGTCGCCGGTCTCGTTGGGCCGGGTCTCGATATTGCCGTACTCGATATCCTGCGCCTCGCCTAACTTGTTGAACTCGGCGCCAGCCTTGAGCGTGTGCCGGCCAAGAACGTAGGTGTAGTCGCCCTTTAGTGACCAGCCATCGGCAGTCACCTGCGGGCCTCCGTTTTCCCCCGTGTCCCCGAAATAGTCATCGACTGTAAAGCCCGGAATAAGGTTGCCGAGGGTTACGTAACCAGACGTAAGTCCGGTGGGGTAACCGACCGTGGAGGCGAAGTTCGCCGGCAGTCCCTTGAAGCGCTGCAGACTGAGCCGGTTGAGATAAACTCTCCCACCCTGGACATGTAGCACACTGCTGGGGCTGAAGATGTGCACGTAATTCAGAGCCCACTGATAACCGTCGGTTGTCGTTGTGTTCGGCAACTGGCTGCGTCCGCCTGTCGAAGGTCCCTTGAGACCGCTGATGCGGAAGAAGGCCGAGTCCTTCTGCGTAATGGTTTCATCGACACGCGCGTTGTAGGAGTTGAAGGTGTTCGTACTCGGAGCAGGTTCAGAAGCATTGTAGCCGCTGCTGCCGGTGGCTGCGGGTAGCGCATTCTTCGCATAGAAAATATCGCCCTGGTTCAGGCGCGCCGGATCGATGGTATTCAGCACTCCGTTATAGGCAAATGGCTGGCGAGTACAAACCCCGCTCGCATCGCACGTGGAAGTTGCCGGATCATAAATAATCGTCGGCGTCGGACCCTGCAGGAGCGAGGTGAAGTCGCCGGCATAGTTTTGTTCGGTAGGCACCTTAAGTTGCGCCGGGTTGCCAGGGTTGTTGTAGCGATAGCCCTCGTAGGCGCCATAGAAGAAGGTCTTGTCACGGCCGTTGTAGAGGTGCGGGATAATTACGGGACCGCCGATCTCGCCGCCAAACTGGTTCTGGCTTAGGGCCGGCTGCTTGGAACCCGCCGCCGTGAAGTAGGGCAGCGCCTGGAGCGAGCTGGTCTGGTTGAACTCCCAGCCGCCGCCATGAAAGGTATTGGTGCCAGCCTTGGTCGCAATATTGATCGTGCCGCCGGTGCTCCCGCCGAACTCGGCCGAGTCGTTATGCGACTGCATCTTCTGATCCTCGATTGTGTCGATGATCGGCTGCACCGCATAGGCGTTGCCGAAGGTCTCAACATCGAGCACGCCGTCGAGATAGAACAGGTCGCTGCGGTTGGTCTGGCCGTTGAACGAAGGGATCAGGATCGGGCCGATGGAGGTCGTGTAGGAAGCGACCTGGCTGCCTCCGGGGGTGATCGGCGAAACGCCGGGCGTGGTCGAAAGCAGGCTGGTAAAGTTGCGGCTGTTCAGCGGCAGGTCTTCGACCTGCTTGGTGCCGAGCACGCTGCCTACCTCGGCAGTCGAGGCCTGCACACCCTCGCCAACCGCGTTTACCTGTACGACTTCCGTCGTGCCGTTTCCGACGGCGAGCATGAAATCGAGGTTGCTGGTCTGGTTGACGGCCAGCGCGAACTCGTTCAGCTTCTGCGATGCGAACCCTGGGCTGGACGCCTCCAGCGTATAGCTGCCGGGATTCAGGTTGAGGAACAGGTAGTCGCCCTTTTCATTCGAGGTCGTCGTCGCCTGAACGCCGGTTGCGACATTGACCAGCCTGAGTTGCGCGTTGGGCACGACGGCTCCGGTGGCATCGTGGACATTGCCGCGGATGGAGGCCTGCGAGACCTGGGCCACCAGCGGGGTGCTCCATGCGGCAAGCACCAGCAGCAGCATGGAGAGACAGGCGGTAAGGACGCGGCAGGCGAGAGGCGCGCCGGTAACGCTTTCTGATTGGCTTGACTTCGTACTGCGATGAATCATTGTGCTGGCCTCGATCAGTGGAAGTAGACGCACGTGATATTTAGATAGGAAGTAGTATGGGCGTCGGGAAGACGGCAGTGGCTGACGGACGCGGATTCAATGTAGGCACCTCGCCGGAGAGATGTCAAGTGCGCTCTTTACTTGAGCGCTTACGCTGCGCTGGGCGAGGGTTTCCGCTCGCCCGGCGGCATCGTGTTCCGGCAGCAGGTACGCGAGTTGCCCTGCGAAAAATGACGCGGAGCAGGCGTCCGGGACGGCCATAGTTTTGCTAGATGTGTATCAAAGCTGAACACCTCTCTTGAGATAAGTGCGCATACCGGCCGCGCCTGTGCGCGGACGAAGGCGAAAGCGCTCAAGTATTGACGAACGCACGCCCAAGACCTTATAGTTCCCGAGGTTTCGACTATTGAGAAAGAACCGCCTTCAGCGGACCGGCGCAACCATAAGGCTGGCGCCGGAGAGCAAGGTTGCGGATAGATGAAAGACGATCAGGAGATCTTCGGCCTTATCGAGCGGCTTTTGTACACGCCGGTCGTCGGCGATGTACTCGACACGCTGGGATTCTGGCACCAGTTTTTGCCCCAGCCAGTGCAGCCGCTGACTCCGCAGATGCGGATTGCGGGCCGGGCCATGCCGGTGCAGATCGCCGATGCCTGGGGGCCGCAGACGGCTCCGTTCGGCCGCATGACCCAGGCGCTCGACGCGCTCGCCCCGGGCGAGATTTATATCGCAACCGGGGGCTCGCAGAACTGTGCCGCCTGGGGCGAGATCATGACCGCGACGGCCAAGACCCGCGGCGGCGCAGGCGCAATCATCGACGGCTTCCACCGGGATACGCCGCGGGTGCTCGAGCAGGACTGGCCCGTGTTCAGCCGCGGGCGGTTTGCACAGGACGCGGGGGTACGATCAAAGGTGGTGGAGTTCGGCTGCCCGATCGAGATAGGCGGCGTGCAGATTCTGCCGGACGACCTGATTATCGGCGACCTGGACGGCGTCGTTGTGGTTCCCCGGAAGGTCGAGCAGGAGGTCATCGCCAAGGCTGTTGAGAAGGCGACTGCCGAAAAGGTCGTGCGGAAGGCGATCGAGGGCGGCATGTCGAGCACCGACGCATTTCATAAATTCGGCATACTCTGATGAGCGAGGCGAAGGCGTTTCAGGTCCATGAATCCGATAATGTGGCAACTCTGCTCGAGGATGTTGCGGGTGGCCCGGTGATGGTGTACGGCTGCGCGCGGGGCCGCGTCATTGACGCCATAAACCCGATTG
>Ga0116226_10002225_pt1 | contig 16782 bp, 14 predicted proteins | sample S1TSphfallax_FD_89692 | JGI IMG/M metagenome (GOLD analysis project Ga0116226, IMG submission 89692) | Host-associated microbial communities from peat moss isolated from Minnesota, USA - S1T2_Fa - Sphagnum fallax MG | ecosystem: Host-associated > Plants > Peat moss > Unclassified | place: USA... | reverse complement strand
ACCCCCATATCTTCCTCCATTCCTTTACTGAATTGAGCAACTTTTGCAGTGTTGAAAGCATTATGTAAAGAGCTACAAATGTTCTTTTAGCTTCAGAATTAGTGGAACAATGTGTGAGGATTCTCTTTTGAATTTTTAAGTGTTTGCCTGACCAGCCCGTCTACCCTAACCTACTGCTGAAAACTGGAGAATCAAATTTCCAACCTCCTAGTTATTAGTTATTACTTACATCATAAACTTCTCATTTTCATATATTTATGTTTTTATAACATTTTAATAATGTGTTCAAAATTAATTGAGGATATAATCATTGATATGATGTTATGATAATATTTTAACATAATATTTTGATCCAAATATTGGGTTACAATATCATCACAATATTGTATCAACACTTAATTCTGAACACATTGTTAAAATATCATGATATCACAAATCCATGAAAAGAGAAGTTTGCGATGTATTGTCCGTACGCACTACTTATTTGATAGCAAACTATTCTTGCTGGCACATTTCTGAGGACAACTTACAAGTCAGTACAAGTTGACACATGATATGTGTGCTATGCTTGCTTAATAAGAATTTGTTTTTTGAAAAAATGAATTCTAAAATGATCTGCAGAAAACTATACCCACACTCACGCAATGCGCCATTTTGTTAAGGGGGAAAATTCTGGTTCTTACAAATAATGTCCTGTTTTCTTAGCATATAAAAATGTCAAAAAATTCAGCAAAACCTATCTTACCTTACTCAGGTACTTTATTTCAGGCTTTTTCCTTAGAGTGTAACATGTGATCATCTACTGCTACCACTTTTGGTTCTGGCAGTTCCAGTTTTGATGTGAATGAATCAATTGTAGTTCAAATTGTTGTCATGTGAATCAATTGTTGAGAACATGGATTACGCTCTGGAACAGACCCTAGTAGAAATGTTACCATCTAATGGAATGTCATGTCCTCTGAGTCAAGATGCTCCTAAGTGAGATTGGCTGTACCATACCTGGCGAGTTCCAAAGTACCTTAAAACAATGCATCACAAACACGCTGGCCCTGCCAATATTGCACATCTACCTACTGTGTCCACACTGTGAACACCAAAACAATCCATTCCAATCTAAAGAGTCTAAACACTTTGACCAAAGAAACCGGTTCTCCTAATACGAAACTGATTCTAATAAGGTAAAACTTCCAAAAGTTGGATCAAATGCGATTATTATTGTCAAAGAAGTTATCTTCCTTCATAGATAGATAATGAATGGGATAAAATATCAATCTAGTCATTTCTGCCTAGTGAGGGAGGCTCTTAAATCTAAAAGAAAATTGAATGGGCAAGTGGCATTTCAAGCCAAGAAAATAAGATTATTTTACACCCCATGCTTTAAGCAATGAAATATATCCCATCCCACTAGATGAGATAGCCATGAAAAACACAATAGTTAAAAAAGTCTTGTGTTTGCAAATCCATGGTGGTTGGACTTTTAGGGTTTAAGAGAAGCAAAGATGAGAAAAAGAAAACACATTGTGAAAGGTTGAAGCCTCAATTCCTACTTAATGGCTTTACATGTGAACTCGTTGACCCAAACAAATAATATGTTATTAATAACTTGGGTCCAAACAACCAACCAAGAACTGTTCAAATTTTTCATCATTACCTTCAAGATTTTTATCCCATATTCATTACTAAAAAAAGTGTTCCACTACCTATATAAAGATAACTTTTTCACTCTTAGTAGCAACATTTTACTCTATGTCTATTACACAATAAAACATAATTTTTTGTTCTTTAGAGAATTGTAATTTAAAAAATCATTTTAATGTAGTTTTATTTTCTATAGATAATTTTAGTAGAGAAACTTATATGGCTGCCCGTTTCTCCCTTCCTCAAGGAAGAAAAAATCAAATGATTGTTTTTCTTTTTTTTTACATTAAATTCAGGTTTCTTATTCTAAAAGAAAACAATCTCCTTAGGAAGAAAAAAATTGGGTTGGGGACCCGAATTTCCTTACTACCTAGGTAGATTAAAAAAAACAATGTTTGAACCTAGATTGCAAGGGATGACCTAGTGACTAGATTGTTTTCCATCATTTGTAGACATGGTGGCCACCAAATCATCCCTTGCAAAAAGATATTTAAAATTTTTTTTCTTTCGCAGTTTAACATGGAACAATCTAGTGGCCACCAAGTTTCCAAACAAGGAAAAAAAAACGACCTAGTAGCACTTAACAATATAAGTTCGAACATTGTTTTTTCTATCTAGGTAGTAAGGAAATTTGGGTGTGCAACCCAATTCTATTCTTGTTAAAGAAATTACTCTCTTTTTAAAAGAGCAAACCCAAATTTAACCTGAAAAATTAAAAGCAAAAGTAGTTTTTATAATTGATCATGAAATGAACATTAGGTTCTATTTGATGTTTTATGTGTAGGTTGAAAAAAAAATGATGCAAAGGAAAGGATAAGAATTTACCTTTTTGAATGTAAATTGAACACTTGATGATTTGTTGTGTAGTTGTAGAATACAAGTTCAACTAAATTCATCCATAACCTTTGTTAAAATTGTGTAATGTTGTGCCCTAAGAGATCAATCTCCTTTTGCTGATGTTGTCACATTCTTAATTAAAACCATTCCACAATGGCTTCCATTGTATGCCTTAAAAAGTTGTTCATCATATGTTTTAAAATTGTTAATTAAAACAATAACCTTTTCATCAAATTCACCATCTCCATTTGGAATCAACAATTGTTTTTCACCTTTGTTATCCCTTCCTCCCCTTATAGTAATGACAATGATAGCAATGGTAACAAACCTCCAACTTTTAATAGAACTTTTGACTTCTCTAATGGAATCCATGTGACAAAACATTGGAATTAACTCAGGCTGGAATGCAAGAATTGTCGACAGAATGGTTATCGACTCTATTATGATGACAACATGCATGTCATCCTTTTCAAAACCTTTTTTGGACTTTGACTCAATGCCAAAATTTTCCACCCTCACAAGTAACCCTTTCTGTAAATGATATTCATGCATTTGTATATAAAGCAATTTCACCTTCAAGATGATTATATTCAAAGCTGCCCTATTTGTCGCAACCCTAGCCTTGGGCTCGCGACCAAGGCAAGGGCTTATAAGGGTGCGGGTCAAAAGGGAAGCCCATGAGTCACATCTCATGCTCCCAAAAATGTAGGAGAGTGTGAAGGAATGAACCCTCACACTCCCAAGTGAGCTCCCACTTTGGGAGTGGGAGTCCTAATGGACTTCCAAATCTTTAGAGAGCAATTGCATGGATCAAATCCCATTGGATTGAAGATTTCCTTATATCATTGGAAAGATCCTAGAACTTAGATGTCTTAAATGGGCTCGCATGACCCATTTGGACACTCCAAACACAAGTTATGGCCAAAAGAAGGGAAAGTCAAATTGACCATTTGACTCCTGACCACTAAAAGTCAAGAATCGCTCCAATTTCCTTACATATAGGTGGTGTGTGACATACCGTTGGAAATTTCTTGACAACGGCTACAATTTTCTTCAGACCTCATCTCAATCAGAGCTTTACACACAAAGATATGGGCCCCAAAAGTTGTGGGAGTCCCAACTTTGGGAATTTCGGGACTACCACTTGGGAGTCCTGGGCCAAAATGACATTTGGGTGCTAGTCTCATGGCTAGGCACAAAGTATACTATAAGGGGGAAGTTGTTGGCTTCCCCCAAGTCCGGGCTGTGGTGAGTCTTGTGAGTCCATGTTTTACTCATGTCTCATCCGTGCACCAAAGTGTTCTAACTACGCACTAACTAACCTCTTATTTGGTTTGTGCAGGTCTATGTGAGTAATTGAATTGCTTGTCAATATTCCTAGTCGTCATCCCAAAGCTCCAACACGCCCCTCTACCCCCGAGGTTCTACGAGCCGGGGCGCATGCCCCAACTCCTTCTCCTTCCGTCGTTTTCACCTTTAGATTCATAGTTGAGTCCATCAAAAAGCTTGGCGGTTTGCCACTATCCAGCAAATGCCAATGTGAATATGGATAGCGTAGATTTTCCATGTTTTTATTTATCATTCGATCAATGGTACCATACATATTCAACACCTTTACTTTAAATGCAACATCTCTAATTTTGAAATCCAAATCATCCATCGCAACAACTAATTTAGATTCCTTCACTAAAATAATAACCATTTTCTTAAAAAAAGGAAATAAGAACATACCAAAATGAATTTGACAATAAACAAATGAAATAACATTTAACAAAACTAAAACTTACAAAAGCACATGGCAAAACATACATTTGTAAAAACACAGACTTGCAAAGGAAACAACAAAATAATCATCAAATGGTGAAAGCTTAAACTAAATTGACGCACTCCCAAGCTCCTTAATAGACTCAAATGTGAGTCTAAAATGAAAGCAGTGAAAAAATAAAGAATTGGGGTACGTTCCCTCATTTGTAGCACTTTGGAGGTAAAAGGGTGTGCTAGAGCTTCAAGATGGTGACTAGGAAGAATGATAAATAATCACTCACTCACACGGAACTATATAAAACCAAACAACAAGTTGGTTAATGCATAGCTAGAGCACTTTTGGTGCTAGGACAAACCATGGGCAAACTTGAACTCATAAGACTCACCACGGCCCGGACTTGGAGAAGTCAGCAGCTTCCCCCTTATAGTATACTTTATGCCTTGCCACAGGACCAACACCCAAAATGTCATTTTGTCCCAAGACTCCCAAGTGGGAGTCTCGAAATTCTCACACCTAGAACTCCCGCAACTTTGGGGGCCCCATAACCTTGTGTGAAAACCTCGGATTGAGATGAAGTCTAAAGCAAAGTTGTAGCCTTTGTTGAGAGCTTTTCAAAGATATGTTGTAAACCACCTACACATAAGGAAATTGGGGCGATTTTTGACTTTTAGTGGTCGGGAGTCAAATTGCCAATTTGACTCTTGGCCCTTCTTTTGGCCGTAACTTGTGTTTGGACTATCCAACTGGGTCATGCGAGCCCATTTTAAACATCTACGTTCTAAGATCTTTCCAATGATATAGGGAACTCTTCAATTTATTGAGTTTTGGCCCCTAAAATCACTCTTTGAAAATTTGGAAATCCATTGGGACTCTAACTCCCAAAGTGGATGCTCCCTTGGAAGTGTGAGGGTTCATTCCCTCACACTTTCCTACACTCCCGGGAATATGCGACGTGACTCTCGGGCTCCTTCTTGGCCCGCAACCTTGCAAGCCCTTGCCTTGGTCGCAAGCCCAAGCCCAAGGTTGCGACATAAACACATTGTTCTTACTATGAAAAAAAAAAGACAACAAACATAAAAGTAATATTTATATGGAATGAAAGACCTAACTTAAACCCTAAACCTAATTCTAAACCTAACTTGAAACCTTTTCCTACTTTATATTAACTTTTGTCATGCTTATATGCATGGCTTCATACATGACAACTGGTTATGGGCATGCTAATCATGCCTTTAGGGTTAATGTACGCTCTTAAGGTTAATGTACGTTCTTAGGTTATTACATGCTATTAGGTGTTTTAGGGTTATGGCTTGTTTAAGGTTTCAACTTTGTTGACAACTATATAAAAGGCCAAGCTTTTCCTTTCTTTTGTTAGTTTTTATAAAATTAAATTGAATTGAAAAGAAGGAAAGAAAATGTAATGTATGTAAACAATGGTCGTGTCATAGTTGCTGTGAACATCTAAAAATCCAGTATGGAGGAAACTCTCCTTGACAAAGGAATTTTTAAAAAACTACTTTTTGTCGTTTAATGTTGAAAGTGACAGATTTTTCCTCATTTCTTTCCTTCTTGGCTTTGAGTTTCTCGGGTGTTTTTTTGCTTGTTAGTTTCATGTGTTCTTGAGTTGTTGTTACTTCTTCTTCTTTTTCTACTTTTGTACTATAGCTACAATAACAACCATAATTAACATTAGCATAAACGTCGTCTTCTTTTCCACAACAAGAGCAACTTTGGTAGCAACCCCGGTTGTTCCTCCTCCTACCATGACTCCAATAGGGGTGAAGGAAACGACTATGACGCCAAGCTCCTTTTGCAACCTATCCATCAAAATTTGAACTTGCTCAAAAGTTAAGCTCTTGATTTCCTAAAATAGTTTTTCAATATCAAGAATGGCAGCCACCCAACCAAAGACCAAGCTTCATCTCCTTATGCCAAAGCTACCCATGTTGTTGTGATTCATTATCAAATGGTTGAGCTCCTTTTTACCACCGCAAAATCCAGTTCTACTAGTTATAAAAGAGAAAGCCATAAGTGTACTGAGCCACTAGGTACCACCACCCAAAATCCTCACTTGGGCAAGAACCACCATTACTTCAATATCAGAAGAGAAGCCGAAGAGGTGCTGGGGAAATGATGAACACACACTTCCTCTCATGTAGAGACATAATAGAAGGCGAAGGAAGCTTTGAAGTCTCTCGAAACTGCTAAAACCTAGTGTAGTGTCAAATAAAAAAAAGAAATATATATATATATATATATATCTATTTTTTCTTATGCAAACCATCGCTATAGAGCTCATAGATGTCGACCACTCTATAGCACCCTTGCCGTCACAGTTGCCATTTGTCACCGTCCATTGTCCGTGATCATTGGTCATTTGTCATCGTCGACCTTTTATCACCGTTCGTCACCATTGGCCCTTCGTCACTGTTCATCATAGTCGGTCGTCCATCACCCTGGGTCATCCATCATCATTTGTCACTGTCGCCACTAGCCCTTTCGTCATCATCGCCATTGGCCCGCCATTGTTGTCGGTTCGCCATTGCCATCACCATCATTGTCGCCATTGGCCTTCCATTGTCATCTGTTGCTTGGCGTTGTCGCCGTCATTGTTAGACCCCATTCATCGTTCGTCATTTGACACCATCACCATCCACCATCCGCCATCCATCGCCATCGTCGTCCCTCGTCCATTGCCATTTGTCGTTCGTCGCCATTACCATCTGCCGCTCGTTGTCTGTCGCCATCGCCATCCATCATCCATTGTCCATCACTGTTCCATCAATGTTGCCGTCCATGATAGTGCGATCCAACATCCATCACCTTGAGTCCGACGTCCATTAACGTCTGTTCGTCCGTTCGACCTTTTCATCCACTAATGTCTGTCCATTATTATTCATCGCCTTGAATGCGCCATATTTTTAAAATCATATGCAATGTGTACATATGTATCCAATATTGTATTATTCGAACCGTATGTACATTTTTATTTTATTTTATTTTTAAAACCTATATACAATCTTGAAGAATATGTACATCTATGTACTTTTGTATTAATACACACATCTCCATATTTCGTATTAATACGTAGATCTATGTTATTTTTATATTAATACATATGCTTACGTAATTTTATTAATACATAAATATACAAATTTTTTCTTCCTCTACTTCGTCATTTAGCACAAGTTATTACAAAAACTGAAAATTGCTTAAGGTACATTTTCTTAAGCACTTCACATTGTAGTTTCCATTACGGTTGCATTTAATTGAATAGGTTATGTTAAAACTTTGTAGGTAGTGCTTTCTATTGTTCCAAAATTTTGAGACTTAAGACAACACCATGTCTTTGGATGACTAGAGCATTACCACTTAGTGAGAACCATGGTATCAACTGTGAAATAACACATCATCATTTGAAGCGATTTATTTAAGCTCATGATTTTCACAACAGTACAGCGCACCGTCATCTAGTACAACTCCTACCGAGAATTTAAGTTCAGATTTCACTACATCAATGGTACATCAGAGTCCGTTTGGAGGGGTTAATTAGTGGGGTACGCTTGCTACTACACCAACTTTCACACCATCACCGTATATTACACTGCAAGTCGTTACCTCTACACCCATATACACCATGGAGGTCAACAGTTCCTATGGGAGAATTAAGAAGTTGAGTGAAAGGCTAAGTACCATTTCTTTGAACGAGTTCAAGGCAACTTTCTCAATTGTGGTTTGTGAATTGGAGCTTAAGTATGGCGCTAATTACACCAAAGCGTTCATATTCAAACGTCTGACTCATTATGTACACTATGAGGCCTTAGATGTTTATGAGCAACCATTCTCCAAGGATTTTGGGCATCACCTAGATCCCCAATCCAGCTTATGCCACAACCATCACCATCGCCTTTGAAGTTGCACTGTAAGTTGCCATTGCACATCATGGGATTGTGCCCAATCATCCAGATCCGGCACCTCCTTTAATAAACATTTCTCCTCAATAACTCATTCCTGCTAGCATAAACATTTCTCCCACCATTGATGCACTAGCCTTTGTTGATCCAATGGGGGAATTCTTTCTAATTTTTGAGCTGGAATTTCCGGTTAAAAGGTCTGCAAAATTTTTATAGCTTGCCACCTTCTCTCAGTAGAAAGATGAAACCTTCAAGATGTTCTACAAGGAGGTTTCTCAAATTTAAAAAGGATACTCAAAGCATCACAAAACTGGAAGCTACCAATAAGTATCTTTGTTCGTTAGAAGGTATTTCGACACTCCATGCGGAGGTTTTGCAACGGGTTTTATAGAATTTGGAAAACTTAAACACTTTGTTGGATGTGTACAAGATTTCTAAAAAGTTGGAATTGGCTCATGCACACTATGAGGCGAGTATTATGAGGCTTTGATCACATCCAAGGCCTCGGCCTCCACCAGCTGCATCAATTAGATCATTACATTCTTCTTCAAGGGTTGAAGCAATGCACTCAGCTACACCCATCCTACCTTCTTACAACTACTATGGCAATCTTATTCACAAAGCTAGTGAGTGCAACATTCCTTTTGAGGATTTATTTTGTGATTACTATGGGAAAGAGGGAGATCATGAAGTTGTTTATTTTGCGTTGTTCTGAGAATGGAAGTAACTTTGATTACCACAGCAAAACATGCCAGCATCTTTCGCTACCCCTCAACCAAAAGTTAAGGCACTTCAACCTTCCATTTAGGCTTTCCCCACCAAGGGTAATTCCAATAAGAATGCTAAAAAGAAGAAGCATAATGTTGACAAGAGGGAGGTGCTTCAAGCCCATGCCGTTCAAATTCAAACTCTACAAAATTAATCGAATCATTAAGGGCCCAATTTGTTAATCTAAAAGGCAAGTCTTCCAAACTAACTAATCATCCCAACTTATATAGGGTTCAAGATCATGGGAGGGACCTCCTAGGTCGTTCTATGGCCTCTCACATGATGCCATGGTTGGGGAGTATGTTTTTTCCAGTGCACACAATTCTAGTCTCACATTAGAATTTTGTCACTTATTTTTGCCCTTCCTATTTCGCGGCACAAGAGGCTAATGTGGCACCTAGAGTTTTTTCCACTAGGCAGGTAATTTAGAATGATGGACTTGCATCTGGTTTAAGTCCTATTACTAGGGCTATAGGAGCTCGAACAATCATGCCACAATCTTTTCGTCCTCTCAACACAAAAGAAGAACACACCTTATTGGTGAAGGGGGAGGAGACTATTACACCACAAGCTGTTAAGGCATCAAATTCTTGTTTCCTAGGAGTACATGTACATCATGATAACACACAACTTTCCATTGATCAGCTTATGGAGTGCCAACTTCAAATGCATGAAGTGGTGCAAAAGCTTGTGAATACACCATTGTTTAGTTTTCAAGATTTGAAATTAAGCACCAAGGACATAATTCCAATACTAAAGGATACCCTAAACACTACATTAGCTCATTTACCAATCCTTAATTCACATGCTACAAAGGTCCCATCCAGCACCTTAAAGAGACATTTGATTGGTTCACGTATTGAAAATGGTGCTCGTAATCTGGTCATTAGCTTTAACATGGCTAAACTAGTGGGTTCTCTTACTTCTGATTCTATATTCACATATCAGAAGGGAGTTAAGAACACCTCACTTGTGGATTTGTTATTCAGCAAAGGCATTGTGGATAGCCATTGTTTTCACAAAGTCTCTCACTCATTTTCGAAGTTGGTGCCTAGTGAAAGAAATTCCATCGCCATCGGAATTGCCATTATTAACAATACTGAGTTAGCAATCCAAGTGGGAGGACATACACCCAAAGTGGTACTTCTTGATACATGTGCCCAACCAATGATTCTTGGAATTCAATTTGCCAAGAAGATGAGCATGCTCGATTCCAAACTATGGAAATGTATGTGGCAAATGCGCGTCGCTAATGGGAGCGTAAAGGAGGTACTTGGGGAAAGTTCGAATTTGATTACACTTAACTTCTATGAAGGTACAGATCAAGAGCTTTGCCTACATGTTAAATGTTTTGTCACCAATGCCACTAGTTACAATGTGTTCATTGGGCAAAAGGCCCTATTTCCACCAAGTTTTACAATTGATAATTGGTTCGAACATGTGTACTATCGAATGGATTGGGAGACTGATGGCCACCACCTAGGATACATACCCCTTGATTTACATAGGAACCATAGTCCTATGGCTCACCATTGTATGCTCAAGGAAACACACACTATTTATTATATCCAACAAGTTAGCCATGAATGGATAGAGGGAGATGAAAAGGAGACACTTTACACCTACGCTACTGAAAGCTTGAGGGTGGTTCCTACCAACATTCAACATGGACCAAAGGTTTTACAGAGGTTCAAAGTGCCCATGAGCCCTTGGTCAAAGTTTTGTCTAGTTTTCAGAACATGGAGAGCCATGGCAAATCGATTAAACCAATATTACATCAACTAATCACCTGGACACCGCCTAAGGAGGGGATTACATTACTAGAGCGCTTTGGTGGTATTGGTATAGGTCTCAAAGCCTTACTATAATCAAGGATGGTGATTCGGAAGTATTTATACATAAACATTGACCCTATTACAAAGCAAGTGGCAACATTGAGAATGATGGAACTCACAACCAAATTTCCACAATAATTTGCATGGAAGGTCAATTTCACTTTTTTACCCTCTAACATACAACTAATTCAAAAGAAACATATGGAATTACTTGGCGCTGTGGACCTCATCATTTCAGGTTGGCAATGTCAAAGATTTTCAACAGTTCGATTTAGAGAAGGCTTGAGTGACACGAGATCCAGTCTCTTCATGGACATGGTACAATTGATCACATGGGCTCAATCCATTTATCCTATTCTTGGTTATGTAATTGAGAACACCCCTTCTTAACTTGACCATAGCGAGAAAGTCTAGGAGCACTACACATTGGTTAAGCATTACCTTGGAAAGCCTCTCCTACTTGATGCAGCATAATGCAATTCTTATGCGCATCGATTACTCAACTGGTGGACAAACCTTGCACCATTCTTAGTTTTTCAGGTGGTTTTGAAATACACCATTAGAAACCCCAACCTGCATGTTTCTCACATATTGGATGATCAGAGCTCTTACCAACTAGTTACAAGGGAAGAAAAACCTTTGAAGTTTCTTGTGAACATAATAGGAAAACCAAGAGGTGTTTGGCCCACCTTTGTTTCCTTCCCAGGAACACATGCCTTTCAGGAAAATGGACCAGGCTTGGTGTATCGTCATGCTTCAGCCACTTAGGATGAACCAAGCCGAGAAGAAAAAGAAAGGGCTATGGGGTTCCAAACTGACACTACTAGTCACTCCAAGGTGACTAGATTCGAGCGTAATGCTCTACTGGGGAGAAGCATGGACCTGAACTCCCTTACATGGTTATTGGTAACATGTGTACTCTTTCAAATGTACATAACACCGGCACTAATTCAATCAGCTTGCAGTTTTAGCAATGTGACTACATGGCACCCTGACTAAATACATTTGCCTATCTTCAACACTCTACACTTCATTCTTAGTGTTGGGGGGGAGGAGGTACCATGTAATTTGACTCAAGTTGTTTTTGATACACCTAGAGGTGCATTAGCTTCTAGAAAAACAATTACAACCTTCTACGAATATGCGCAATTGGATAGTGGAGAACCCAATACACCAAGTTCTTCAAACACACTTTCCAACTCCATTCCATGTGTTTCTAACTACCCTTTCGTTATGGGGAACCAGTTCATCAAGAAGGAAAGAAAAGAGGTCACAAACTTGTTAATTAAGTATGAAAATGTGTTCGCATTCTTAATGAAAGACTTAGGTAGGTGTAAGACCATGCAATTCTTTATAGACCTTACAGATAAGACACCCATATATCGAAAGAGACATAGGTTGAGCAAGCATGAGTGGGAACTAATAGATGGAAGATGCAAAGAGTTCCATGAGGCTGGTTTCATTCAGGCATCAAGTTCTGATTTCGTAACTATTGCAATAATGTCAACAAAGAAGGATTCAGCTAGATTATGGATTGAAAAAAGGATGTGTGGGGATTATAGGCCTTTGAACCTGGTTACACCTCAGGACAAGTACCCCATGCGCATCCTTGAAGAATTATTTGATAGCATTGGAAACTCAAACATTTTCACAATTGTGGATCTGAGGCAAAACTTCAACCAGATTGTGTTCGCTACAAAGGATCGCAAAAAAATGGCATTCCATGGAAATAACAAGTTATGGGAATGGCTTGTGATGCCTTTTGGATTGAAGAATGCACGTGTTTTCTTTCAACAAGTCATGGACCAGGTTTTCAAAAGGGCAAATTTCCTCAAGTGCTACATAGATGACATCCTAGTGCATAACAAGGGACTCTTGTAACACTTGGTTCATCTTGAGGAGTTATTCAAGAAGCTCCATGAAATCAATACAAAGATCCATCCTAAAAAGTGGTAGTTTGTTGTCATCTCAATAGTCTACCTTGGACACATAATTTTGCCAAATGGTATTATGGTTCATTGGGCCAAAGTAGTAGCCATTTTGGAGAGCCCAATCCTATTGATGTTCACACTTTGAAGAACTTCATCAGATTATGTAATTACTATAGGATTTATGTCCAAGACGTCAGTACTATTGCTCATCCTCTCTATGCATTGTTAAAGAAGGATGTTGTTTGGACATGGAGTGAAAAGGCTCAAGAAAGTTTTCAACACACTCAAGGAAAAGCTTTCAAAGTTCCCCATTATGAGAAGACCTAATTTCAGCAAGGTCTTCATTCTACACGTTGACTGGAGTGCTTTTGGTATTTGTGTTATTTTTGGCCAACTTGATGAGAAAAGGCAAGGAATATGTTATCGCCTATGCATCTTGAAGTAACAACAAGGCTAAGAGCAACTACTTTTCATACAAAGGGGAGTTTTTTATTGTTGTATGGGTCGTCATACATTTGAGGCCTCATTTTTATGGCACCAAGTTCACTTTGTATATCGACCACCAGGCTATCAAATGGTTGATGTCTAACAACAAGCTTACTAATAAGTTAGCTTGTTGGGTGTTTATATTTCAGGAATATGAATTCAGGTTATTCACCAACCTGGTATTACAATTAGAACGCACATACCATGTTGAGGAAACCCCTTGTTACATTTAAAGGTTTCTTAAAAGTCAGGCAAGACTTCAACCAAATTCCAATAGTACATGTATTTTATGCATCTAGTTATCTTGCATTACTATAATGTAACATGGTTGAGCATCCCATTGTGGATATATAGGAGGACTTGGACACTTTGAGGTTTCTTGAACATGGGGAATACTCTCCCCAAGTTACATCAAGTCATCGGGATCGCATACAACAACAGTCCAAACATTATTCATGGAGGAAAAATCACCTTGTCCGATGCTTACCACAAGGCGATAGAGTGGTTCCTCCACCACATGAACAACTTGGTCTTATTTAGAAGGTACACTCAGAACTTGGACACTTTGGAGTTAAGCATACTTATAGCCTTCTCGCTCCTCATTATCATTAGAGAGGTATGTATGTTCAAGTCTGAGACATCATTGCTAGGTGTGAACAATGTGATAGAGTGAGAACTTCCTTCTCCTCTCGACAACTCACGATTTCTCCATTCCCTATTCAGGGCATGTTTTATTGCTAGTCATGCGATTTAGCTAGAGAGTTACCATAGACCTCCAGGGGTAATGTCTACATCATGATTATGATTGAGCATTTTTCAAAGTGGGTTAAGCTTGTTGCGCTGCTAGACAAGTCATCACATAGCATCAACCAGGTTTTTTTACAACAAGTCCTAAGTAGATTTAGGGCTTGTGTTAAATGCCTTATTGATCAAGGATCAAAATTCAGAGGAGAATTCCAAGACCTACTTGATCATGCTCTCATTGACCATCACCGAACATCAAGGGATCATCCCGAAGTTGATGGCCTTGTAAAAAGGATGGTTCATACATGTAAGAAGGGATTTCGAAATATTTGCCTCACTAGGAACAAAGAGGATTGGGACTTGGCCTTACCTTACATTGCCATGGGTTATAGGATGTCCAAACATGACGATTTGTTTCATTTTGCTCCTTATTTTCTACTTTTTGGGAGACATCCCATTCCACCTTCTTCCATTCTTACTCAAATGGACCAAGTTGTGGACTTGGATTCCCCGGCCACTTGGGTTAGGGTCATTGCAGAGAGGGCTACTTTATTCAGGAAGGTTATGGCCATGGCCATGGAGAACTTGTCCATTGCATAACATCGAAACACCTTACGGTATGCACACACACGAAGTGGTAGTTACAAACCTAAAGTGAAACAATTTGATGTTAGTGACTTTGTGTATCTCCAACAACACCTAATGATACTCTAGACACTTCTTATAGTCGCACTATCTTGAAAATTAAGACGATCAGACCTTCAAATGTGTTGGAGTTGCAAGGAGTTGATGGATGCACAATTCGGGATCATTCCAAAAACTGTGCACCCTACCACTTGCCAAACTTGAATTCTACCATCATCACATCGACTTGGATTCCTCCACTTGACTATCCATGTCAGGTATGTTAAAGGACAGACGATGTTGATCAGATGTTGTTTTGTGATAATTATAATGGTGGATACAAATCCATGGTTTGGTAGTTAAATCATGATTTAACAATGAACAAGACATCAATACCCTTGACATTTTATAAATTTTAGTTATTGACTTTTACTAACTTTGACCATTAACCATGGATTTTGATGAGCCATGGTTTGGTGATTAAATTGTGGTTTAATAATGAACAAGACATCAAATGCCCTTAACATATTATGAATTAGAATTGTGCACTTCATTCTTACACCCAAACTTTAAATATCTCAACAAGATTTGAAAGATATTAATACATAAAACTTAAAATTTTCTCCATAATTTAAACATTATTTTCATTCCACTTAAATATATCATTATTTATTTGTTAAACATCAATTTTTAACACACAAAAAAATCAAAATTCTTTTTATTTCCTTTTTTGGTTAAATGTATTAAGTTTTCAATTTTAAACAAAATAATTTTTGTTCTTTTAGTTAGATTTTTTAAATGAAATTTTTGTGTTGAAAAATTTCCATTCCCAAAAAAAAGATATTAATTTTTATCAGATATTTTCTTGAGAAAAAATCTTCACTAAATCACCATATCACAAAAGAAAAAAACTCAAAAACAAAACATACCCGTCCACTTTCTCCAAATGCCCCATCCCACACCACCAATTTAAGATATTTTTGAAAAAAAAAAAAATCCCACCTTCCTCCCTTGAAAAACAACCAAAATTTTCCCTCCCATGCCACCCAAGAAAGAACCCTTTGGCTTAGTCCCCATCTCCAATCCCTTAAAAATATCTGCTTTTGGAAAAAGGTGGAATTACCCCATCCTCCCCTCCTCACCCAAGAAAAACACTTTTGAAAAAAGAAAAACAAAATCCTAACCCCTGGTCCCCTTTTCTGAAAGCTCCATTTACAACTTATAAATCTTTCAATCTAATTGAATTATCCACTCCTTATTCCTATTGAAACCTCATAATAAAAAAAACAAACCTATGTGAGAGGGGAAAAAAAAAAGAAAACCTAAACCCCTTTGCTCACCTTAAATTTTCACCTATAAACCTCACTATCCCCCCACCCAACTTTATTAACTAGTTGTGTTTGCCCCATGCATGCTTGGTAAAACTTAAAATCATAGATGGATATCTACAGTCTTAGGGCAATGATGAATTTTTATGACATAAAAAAATAACAACAATAAAAAAAATTAAAGATTAATTTCATCATGATTTTTGTTATTAAAATCTTCATCAAAACTTTATTGAAAGTTTAAAATAACATCAAACTAGTTTAAAACATTTATATCTCAAAAACAAAATTTATATTTATTTTAAAACTGATGTGTTTTTATCTTAATCAATTCTTGCATAATTTTTCAAATCTCATTTCAATAAGATTTAAAGGGATTGAATCAAATTATTTGTATGTTTATCAACCAAATTTTGTTTTAAAAAATTAGTCATATGAAATCTTTTTTACATTTCATAGCGGTATGAAACTCGTGATACAAAAAAGCAAGTAACAACCCAAAAAGAATAAAACATATTAGTGGGTGCCCGTGGCCGAAGGCCACTGTGAAGTCCCCTGTGGGTGCCTGTAACCTTCGGCCACTGTTTTTTTATTTTTTCTTAGTTTTTACTCTTTATTTTTTACTGCCCTGCCCTGCCCTACCCCTGCCCTACCCTTGCCCTGCCCTGCCCTTGCCCCTGCCCTGCCCTGTTTCGAATTTTCCTTTTGGTGCCAGGGACAGGAGGAGGAAGTTACACAGGGAATGGGTACTTAAAGCAAGACCGTACGTACACGTGGTGGGAAGCGTTTGAGCACATGCAAAAGCTACTTAGTAGAAAGTAACTTAGGTAAAAGAAGGTAACTTCAGACAGACAGTAAATAAAAGAAGGTAATAACAGACGGACAGACACTGTTGCCATTATATATAAGATT
>Ga0116226_10002224_pt1 | contig 16788 bp, 12 predicted proteins | sample S1TSphfallax_FD_89692 | JGI IMG/M metagenome (GOLD analysis project Ga0116226, IMG submission 89692) | Host-associated microbial communities from peat moss isolated from Minnesota, USA - S1T2_Fa - Sphagnum fallax MG | ecosystem: Host-associated > Plants > Peat moss > Unclassified | place: USA... | reverse complement strand
AGTCACGGTTTATGCACCGCCCGGCGATTTGGGAGGCGCCCCATTTTCCGTCCATCACCAGGCCATCCACGGCGTTCTCCACCAGGCTGCACAATTCCAACATGCGGCGGACCGCGGCTCGCTTCCGGCGGGCAAGATCGGTTGCGAGCGACGATTGTCAGGTAGCGGTTAGCGCACCGTTTTGACGATCGTCTCTATTTGTTATCGCAACGAAGGGCCTCTTGCGGTGGGAAGTTCTGGTCACAGTCTTGTGAGCGGGCCGCGGGCAAGTCAACAAAAAAATGGACAATTATGTATATCTTTTCTGTTTTCGTCCCGCGTAATGCGAATTTGTTGTGTGGCCAGTCTGCGGCGCTACTTGGACGCGAAGCCGCGGGAGCTTTGCGGGCTTACCGAGGCGGACCGCGTAACGTGCCGCAACACGAAGTCGCTGCCGAAATGCAGGTAGATCGTCTGTCCTTCGGCGCCAGGGTTGGCTGCGGTCGATACGCGTGACGCGGGATAGACGAGGGTGAGGGCGCCGTCGGGTTGCATGCTTGTGTCCATGGGGGCGCCGAAAACCTGCTCTACCTCGGCCACGGTTGTGCTGCCGCCGACGAATTTGCCGGAGGTTGTGGCGGCCGCGGCGACGCCGCTGATGGCGAAGGCGAGAACGGCGACTGAAATTGGCAAACGCATAATAGCCTCCTGAATATTGGACAAATATGTCTATTAAAACATTTCAAATCAAGTCAAAAATGTCCCGTCATCCCATCGTTCGTCAATTAGATGCGTCCAGCGGCCATTAGACGATATTTTTGGACATTTGTGACCCAATTTAAAAACAAATCTCTTGCAGCTCAATTTGATGCCATGTTATGACGTTGCCGCGTTGGCCATGAAGCGCGCGTGCGTTTCCTGCTTGGCGATCGATTTGCAAACCGGAGAGGCACTCGCATGGCGCGGAACGGCTGTAATTCTCGCGGCACTATGCGCCGCGGCGCGTCAACGAAGGTTTTATTGCTGACAGCGACGGTGCTCGCCGCCCTGGGCGCGCCAACCGATGCGGTGCTGGCGCAAACGGCCGATGCGTCGTCCGGCGGAGCGAGCACGGACACCAACAATACGGCGCGGCATCATTGGCGCCACCGGCGGCATTATTATTACCACTCGCACAGCGCCACCGGGCAGGTCGCGCCACCCGCGTCCTCGCCGGCTTCGCCCCAGGGCGGCCCCTCCGTGGCACAGGCGGCGCCGGCCGCGCCCGATGCGGCCACCAAATCGGCCGCGCCGATCAAAGTGACGCCGGCGCTGTTCATCGTGCCGCAAGCCAAGGCGCCGTCCGACAATTCGGGCGCCGGACCGGGGCTTACGCCCATGGGCGCGATCCGCGCCGGCAATGCGGACGGCACCATCCCGGCCTGGACCGGGGGTCTCGCCGGCACGCCGAGCACAAAACCGATGCGTTCGCATCCCGATCCATTCGCCGAGGAAAAACCGCTGTTTTCCATCACCGCGCAGAATGTCGATCGCTACGCCGACAAGCTGGCAGCCGGCACGATTGCGATGATCAAGTCGATGCCCGGCTATCATGTGGACGTGTATCCGACGCACCGAACGTTCGCGGCGCCGCAATTTATCTATGATAATGCGATTGCCAACGTGTCGCGTGCCAAGCTGGTGCATGGCGGCGAGGGCGTCGAGGGCGCCAGCCTGTCGGTGCCGTTTCCTGTAGCGCATGACGGGCGCGAGGCGATCTGGAACCATATCCTGCGCTGGCGCGGCACCCAGCTCGTGCGCACCGTCACCAACGTGATCAGCACCCCCACCGGCGACTATTCATTGCAAAAGTGGCATGAAGATATCATGCTGCCCTACAATACGCCGGGAATGGCGAACCCGAAGCGCTGGGATTCGATGTTCCGCCAGGAAATCCTGGCGCCGCCGCGCGACGCGGGGTCGCTGACCCTGGTGATCAGCCATGAAAATCCTTTCGTGCAGGGTCGCGAAGCCTGGAGCTACAATACCGGCGAACGCCGCGTGCGCCGCGCGCCGGAGATCGATTACGATACACCGCTGACCGACACCGACGGGCTCGAGACGGTGGACGATTACGACCTGTTCAACGGCGCCACCGACCGTTACAACTGGACGCTGGTCGGCCGCCGTGAAATGTATGTTCCCTACAATACCTACAAACTGCAGGACCCGTCGCTGCACTATACCGATCTGATCGGTGCCGATTCAATAAAACCGCAATATGTCCGTTTCGAGCTCCATCGCGTTTGGGTGGTGCAAGCCAAGCTGCGGCCGGGCTTCGGCCACATCTACACGAGCCGCACGCTCTACCTTGACGAGGATAGCTGGACGGCCCTGATTTCCGACCGCTATGACGGCCGCGGCAACCTCTGGCGCACGGCAATGTCGTTCACCATCCAGCAGCCCGAAGTCCCCGTGCTAATCCCGGACGCGTATGAATATGTCGACCTGTTCCAGCACCGCTACCTGGCGCAGGGCCTGCATAACGAGGAGCCGGTGGCGCCAGTGAGCAACGCGACCTGGCTGACGCCGGACGATTTTACGGCCGAGGCGCTCAGGCGGATGGGGAAGAGGTAAGAAAGCAAGCAGTTCTTTTTTCAAAAAAGAACTGCTGTCTTCCTTAAGCCGCCCCCCGATCATCCGACCCATGCACCCCCAGTTGCTTCAACTTGCGGTGCAACGCGCTACGTTCCATGCCGACAAATCCCGCGGTGCGGCTGATATTATTGCCGAACCGCATAAGCTGTGCATGCAAATACTGCGACTCAAACAAATCCCGCGCCTCGCGCAACGGCAGCGCCATCACATCCGCGGTCGGATCGAAATTCAGTAACGCCGGCGCCCCTTGGCCGATTTCCGGCGGCAGCATGTCGGCGCGGATCGGCTCGGCGGGGCCAGCCGGCGCCATGATCAGCAGCCAGTCGATCAGGTTGCGCAACTGGCGCACGTTGCCCGGCCATTCATAGGCCTGCATGGCGGTGAGCGCGTCGGCCGACAATTCGCGGCCCGGCATGCCGGATGACTCCTTGGCACGCTGCAGGAAGAAGGCAGCAAGCTCCGGCACATCCTCGCGCCGCTCCTTCAGGCTGGGGATTTTCAGCGGCACCACGGCGAGGCGGTAGAACAGATCCTCGCGGAACCGGCCGGCGGCGATTTCCGCCTGCAAATCCCGGTTGGTGGTCGAAATGACGCGGACATCCACCTTCACCCGCGAGGACCCGCCGATGCGCTCGAAAGTCTGGTCCTGCAGGGCGCGCACGATCTTGCCCTGGGTTTCGAGCGGCATGTCGCTCACTTCGTCGAGCAGCAGGGTGCCGGTGTGGGCGCGTTCCAGCACGCCGGCCCGGCGAGGTGCCGCCGCCGGGTCGTTGCCGGCCTCGATGCCGAACAACTCCTCCTCGAAACGTGACGGGTTCAGGGTGGCGCAATTCAGCACGACGAAGGGGCCGTCGGCGCGGCGCGAGCGGGCATGCAGCATGCGCGCCGCGACCTCCTTGCCGCTGCCGGCCGGCCCGGTGATCATCACGCGCGACCCGGTGGGCGCCACGCGCTCGATCTGGCCGCGCACGTGGTTCACCGCGGGCGAGGTGCCGGTGAGCGTCGTCTCCGGCCCGGCCCGCAGGCGCAATTCCGCATTTTCCGCCCGCAAACGCGCAGATTCCAGCGCGCGGCGGATAACCAGCAGCAGCCGGTCGGTCTGGAACGGCTTTTCGAGGAAGTCGTAGGCGCCCTGCTGGATGGCGGTGACCGCCATTTCGATCGTGCCGTGGCCCGAAATCATCACCGCCGGCACCTGCGGTTCCTCACGGTGCAGCGCCTTCAGGATGCCCAACCCATCCAGCCGCGAGCCTTGCAGCCACACATCGAGCACCACCAGCGACGGCCGGCGGGCGCGGAACGCGGATATGGCGGCATCCGAATCGGCCGCCTGGCGGGTTTCGTAGCCCTCGTCGCGCAGCAACCCGTCGATCAGGAGCCGTATGTCCGGCTCGTCGTCAACGATCAGAATTTCATGCGCCATCGGCACCTTTCACGGCTTCGGCCGGTTGCGAAGAGAGTGGCAGGATTAGCGTTGCAACCGCGCCGCACAAGGCCCCATCTTTGTTGGCAGTAATGCCAAGGGAAGATGTCGAACTGTGGCACGCGAGATCATCCAGTGTGATCGATCCGCCATGGTCCTCCATGATCTTCTTCACGATGGCAAGCCCCAGCCCGGTGCCTTTCGGCTTGTGGGTGACGTAGGGCTCGGTCAGCCGGGCGCGGTCCTGTTGCGGCAGGCCCACGCCATTGTCGGCGACCGCAATGCGCACCTGGTCCGCCGCCGCCGTCACAGAAAGCTCGATGGCACCTTGCGGCGGCGCGTCGCCGTTGTCTCGCACCCGCATCGCGATCGAGTCGGCGGCATTCTGCAGCAGGTTCGTGAGTGCTTGGCCGAGCTGGCGCCGGTCGCACGGGGCCTGCGGGCCGCGCTCGGGAATGTTGGTGGTGAACACGATGTCCGGATGGGCGGATTTCTGCAGCACCAGCGCCTCTCGCGCGATGCGGCCGATATCCTCCGGCCGCATGACCGGAAGCGGCATACGGGCGAAAGCAGAGAATTCGTCCACCATGCGGCCGATGTCGCCCACATGGCGGACGATGGTGTCTGCGCATTGCGCGAAGGTCTCGGGGTCGGAGGTGATTTCCTTGGTAAACCGCCGTTTCAGCCGCTCGGCGGAGAGCTGGATCGGGGTGAGTGGGTTCTTGATTTCGTGCGCGATGCGGCGGGCCACGTCGCCCCACGCGGCCTTGCGCTGGGCGGCCTGCAAGGCGGTGATGTCGTCGAACGTCACCACGTAGCCGTCGGTGCGCCCGGCCGTCTGCTCGGCGCCGATGCGAACCAGGAAGGTTCGCCGCGCCCGCGACGGACCTGTCTGGATTTCGGCGGTGAGCGGGCGTTCGGGCTCCGCCATGACGTTGGCGAGCATGGGCCCGAATTCCGGCACGGCATCCGGCAGAAAGCGGCCGATATCGTCGAAAATATCCCGCGCCAGGAAGTCGGCGGCGGCGCGGTTCGGCAGTTCGATGCGCCCCTGCCCGTCCAGCCCGATGACGCCGGCGGACACCCCGGATAGCACCGATTCGGTAAAGCGGCGGCGCTCGTCGATCTGGCCATAGGCCCGCATCAATTCGGTTCGCTGCGCGGCCAACTGGTCCGTCATGCGGTTGAAAGCGCGCGACAGGCCGGCAAGTTCATCGCCCCCTTCCGCTTCCGGCACCCGCACGGTGAGGTCGCCGCCACGCACCCTTTCGGCCGCCTCGATCAGCCAGCCGACCGGGCGGATGATCTGCGTCGCCAGCACCAGGCCGATCAGCACCGCGGCCGACAGCACCAGCATCGCGACGAGGGCGAAAATGAGCGCGAAGGTCACCTGCAGGCCGCTGCGGTTCTGATCGACGCGCTGATACTCGTCGACCGCCTCCTCGGTTCGGCGCATGTGGTCCAGGATGTGCGGGTCCACCCCACGCTCGATCAGCAGCATCAGCGGCGGCGTGCTGTTCAGCTCCACCAGGGCACGCACCTCGGTATGGGCATCGTTGGGCATCACCGGCACCTCACCCTGCCGCGCGGCCAGCACCTCCCCCTGTTTTATCTGGCCGGGACCGATGCCCGCCATCATCCCGGCGCTGGCCACCACCACGCCCGAACTTGCGTCGAACAGCACCGCTTCATCCAGGCCGCGCAGCGTGGTCTGGGTCGCCAGCACCTGGCCGAAGGCGTTGGGCGAGGCGGTCAGCAGATCGACGTTGCGCTCCAGGTCGGCCTTCATGCTGAGCGCATCGGTCTTCATGGTGTCCTCCTGCTCGGAGCGGTAGCCCTGGCTCGCCTCCAGGCCTTCCTGCAGGGCGGTGCGGACACGATCGTTGAACCAGATCTGAATGCCGGCGGAGAAGAATACGGTGGCAAAGATGCCCACCAGGATGGTCGGCGTGACGGCCACGACGCCGAACAGCAGCACCAGGCGCAGTTGCAGCCGGGCGCCGGCGAAGCCCTGGCGGCGGGCGAGCCACACGCGGGTGAGCCTTCCCGCGAGCGACACGCCGAGCAGCAGCAGCACGGACAGGTTGGAGATAACCAGCGCGCTGACGAGGTTCGGCCGCAGCGAAATGGGCGTGCCGCCGGACAGCATGATGAAGCTGCCGATGCCGAGGCCGCCGGCGGCGGCGGCCAGGATCAGGGTGGCGAAGCGGCCGAGGAGGATGTCGGCGATGCGGCGCAGGCGGGAAGGGCGGGGTAGGGAGGCGGCGAGGGTGGCGCTCATAAGGAAGGAAGTATTTCTTTTTTGAAAAAAAGAAACAAAAAACTTTTACCAATTGCGTCCAACAAATAGTCCAAAAGGGCCAATGGGGTGCTGCCCGCAATGAAAAAAGGTTTTTTGATTCTTTTTTCAAAAAAGAACTGCTTCTTTAGAATGCCTGACTTATGCCAAGAAATATCTCCCGCCGCGGCCCGTATTGCGGCGCGAATTCGCCGATGCCCGATCCGCTGCGCAGCAGGTAGATGTTATCGAACATGTTGATGAAGCTGAGCCGCAGCGTGAGGGGATTGCGGTTGTGCCAGGGTTCGAAGCTGCGCGAGAGGGCGGCGTTCCATTGTGTGTATCCCGGCGTGTGCTGTTCGTTGGCGAAACCTTCGCGCAGGCCGCTGCCGTAGATGCCGTCCACGCTGGCAAGCACGCCTTTCCAGCGGTAGGAGGCGCCCCACGAGGCGCTGATGGTTTGGGCGTCGGAGGCGTAGGTGTAATGGTTGGCGAGGTAGGCGAGTTCCACCGGATCGTCGATGAGGTATTGGTTTGAAACGATCCTGCGGCCCTTGGTGATTTCGGCGGAGAGATTGGCGTAGACGCGAAAGCCGTTTTGATTGTAGTTCAATTTGAATTCGGCGCCGTGGCTGTAGCCGCTGGCGTAGTTGAACTGGTCCAGCACCACGGCCTGGCCGAACTGTCCGTCGTCGAGCGTGTCGGTGGAATGTTTGTAGTAAAGGTCGATGCCCGCATCGAAGCCGGCGGGGAGCTGCTGGTCCAGCCCGATATCGACATATGTGGCGCGTTCCGGGCGCACCGGGTCTTCCTGCGCGATCGCGGGTTGTTGCGTGGTGTTGCGGAACAGGGCGAGGTTGTTCGGGGTGGACTGGGCCTGCATCGGGGGGGTGAAATAGCGTGATACGCCGGCGTGCAGGGCGGTGCCTTCGAAGGGTTTATAGACCAGGACGATGCGCGGGCTGAACTGATTGGCGGAAACGAACTGGCTGATCTGGTCGAAACGCACGCCGGTGTTCAGCGTCAGGTCCGGCCGGAGCTTCCATTCATCCTGGATATAGCCGCCGGCCGTCCAGCCGAGTTTAGCTTTGGCATCGTTGATCGTGACCGGCGTTGGCAGGGGGGTGCCGTTTGGCGCTAGCGGCAGGACGGTGGAGAGGTCGTCCGTTCGGGTTTGCTCGGTGCTGAATTCGAGGCCGGCGCGCAGCGTATGGGTGTCGCTGATACGGTCGGCGGCGTCGAATTGCAGGCCGCCGAGGAGGCTTTTGCGGGTGACGTCGGAGGCGACGTCGTTGAAGGCGAGGTCGTTGAACACATCTGGAATGAAATGGGTGGTGGCGTCGCGGGCGAAGAGGGAGGTCTGGGTGTCGATGGTGTCGTCGTGGGTTTGCAGGGCGACGACGCCAAAGAAAAAGCTGTCGTTTTCGGTTTCGTTAATGCGGCTGGATTGAAGGGTGGCGGGGCCGAAATCGCCGAGCGGGGCCTGGCCGGTCACATCGGGGATCTGGAAATGGCCGACGAAGCCGCCCGCCATGTAGGTGAGGCGCGTGGTGTCGGATAGCAGGGTTGATCCGTATCCGAAAAATTTTTCCTGTTCGGTCTGGTCGTGCAGCGGGCTTTGCGTTGGCGTGGCGCTTTCCAGGCCTTCGTTGCTGTGCAGATAGCTTGCGGTGAGAAAATACTCGGTGGGGCCGGCGATGCCGGCATAATCGATGCCGGGGTTGATGGTGGCCTGGCTGCCGAGATTGACGTCGATGTTGCCGCCTTGAGTGAAATTCGTTTTGGTGGTCATGTCCACCACGCCGGCGGTGCGCAGGCCGTATTGCGCGGGTAATGTTCCGTCGAGCAGGTTGAGGTTGCCGATCAGGGCGGTTTCCAGCACCGGGCCGAGTGCCGACACGCCATCCGGCAACTGCACGCCGTTGATGCGGTATTGCGTGTTCGCGTACTCGTTGCGGATATGGAAATCCGGGTTGCTGATCGCGGTATCGGCGGAGACGCCGGGCGCTTGCAGCAAGACGCGGTCGAGCGGGGTGTTCTCGCCGAGCGGCAAAGCGGCGATATCCTTCCGGCTGATGCTGTAGGTGGTGGCGCCCAGCTTGGGCAGAAGGTTGCGGTCGCGCGCCGTGTCCAGGCCTTCGTTCTTTTTCTCCACGGCGGGGCGCTTGCGGGCGGTGACCACGACTTGTTCCGTGTTGGCGTGCGGTCTTGGCGGCGGTGCGTCTGCGCGGGCCGGCAGGGCGGCCGCCATAGTCAGCCCTAGCGCGCACGCGGCCATACCGGAGGGGGCGTGATGCGGCACCCCTGGTTGGGGCGGAGCGGGCGGTCGGCGGGACGGCATGAGGGCATTGGTCTCCGTGTGCGGTGGGGCACTGGCCTTCTACAGGCAGGCAATCGCAAATGCAAATCAATCGCAATTGGCGCGCCTTGCGTGGCGAATCGGCGGAATGGGCCAATGTGGGGCTGATGCGTATGCTACTTGCCCTGCTGCCGCCCCTGCTGCTTGCCGCCTGCGCGGTGGCGCCCCCGGCCTGCGCGCCCCAGGGGCGGTGGGTGGCGCCAGGGAGCCTGCGCCCGGTCGCGGACCCGGTCGCGGTCGCGGCGGCGGAGCCTGTGGTTCTGCTTGGCGAGGAACATGACCGGGAGGCAGATCACCGCTGGCAGCTCGCCACCATCGAGCGGCTGTATGCCGCCAATCCGTCAATTGTGCTGGGGTTCGAAATGTTTCCCCGGGGCGCCCAAGCGGTGCTGGATCGCTGGACCGCGGGGGACCTGTCGGAGGCGGCGTTTTTGCAACAGTCGGACTGGGCGCATGTGTGGGGATTTCCGCCGGCGCTGTATCTGCCGATTTTCCGTTTCGCGCGCGACCATCACATTCCCATGGTGGCGCTGAACGTGTCACGCCATCTGGTGCATCGGGTGGCACAGGGGGGATGGGATGCGGTGCCGGTGGCGGACCGCGAGGGGATCGGCACGCCGGCGCCGCCGACCGCCGCTTATCGGGCGACGCTGGCGGACGCGATGTCCGGCCACGGCGGGCCGGCGATAAGTGCCGCGCGGCTGCAACATTTCATCGAGGCGCAGCAGGTGTGGGACCGGGCGATGGCCGAGGCGATTTTGGCCCGGCGGCCGCGTCAGGTTGTTGCGATCATGGGGGCGGGACACTTGCAGAATCGCGATGGGGTGCCGCACCAGTTGGCCGCGCTGGGGGTAGGACGGGTTGCGGTTTTGTTGCCGGCGCATGATGTTTGCGCGCCGGTGCCGGCGGGGTTCGCGGATGCGGTGTTTATAGATTAGAAGAAAGCAGTTTTTTTTTGAAGAAAAGAACCAAAAAACTTCTGCTAATTGCGTTCAGCAACCGGTTCAAAAGGGCACTCCTTACCTTCCTTTCTTTTCAATGCGAAACATGTAATTGGGTGTATACCAGAGACGCGAACTGATCCAGCTTCGATGACTTTTCTTCTTTGGGCAACGATTTGTTCTTGAACACGACGGGACAATAGGCCGCGGTCAATTGGTTCACGATCTCATCGCCCTTGGCTTGCGGCACCTGGTGGCGCACCTCGCCGATCACCTTATCGATGGTTGGCAATTCATTGGTGTCGTTGATTTGCGCCAGTGCGGACTGAACGCTGCCGTTCTGATCGGCGACGAACTGGCCGAGCGGCGTGTCACCCGGCTTGCCGCACCAGTGCGTGGCCGCCAGCATGCTGTCGGTCTTCGGGCGGAGCTGCTCCACCAGTTGCGGCGTCGCGGTCGCCGGCGCGCCATTGCCCCAGCTCTGGCGCACGTAGTTGGCGACGTCGGCAATTTGCACCGATGTCAATCTCGTGGCGAAGCCCGGCATGGCGGCGTAGGTGTCCTGCGCCGGCAGGCCGCCGAGCACGGCACGGATGATGTTTTCGGAACCCTTCGCCGTGACGGCGCCGTTGCCGGCGAGCGGCGGCACGGCGCTGGCGAGCCCTTTTCCGTCCGGCTGGTGGCATGACGCGCAGTTCGTGTCGTAAATGTCGGCGCCGGAATTATAGGCGATCTGGCTCAGCTTGGTCGGGTTGGTGTAACTTGTCTTGGGGGGGATCGATTTTATATAAGTGGCGATATCGTTCAAATCCGAACCGGTGAGCTTGGCAAGGCTCATATGCACTTCCTTCATCGGCCCGATGGTGACGCCCTTGTTGGGCGCGGCGCCCGTCTTGAAGTAAGCGACCAGATCGCCAAGGCTCCATTTGCCGATGCCCTGCTTCGGGTCCGATGTGATGTTGGGCGCATACCACTGCGTAATTTCGTTGCCAGCAAACGCCTGGCTTTCGATCGGCGCCATCGCGGTGTTCTTCGGCGTGTGACAGTCGCTGCAATGGGCGAGGCCCTCGACCAGGTAGGCACCGCGATTCCATTGCGGTGACTTCGAGGAATCCGGCTTGAACGTGCCTGCCTTGAAGTAAAGTGCGTCCCACCCGCCTAGTGCCGCGCGGAGGTTGAACGGAAATATCAGGTGGTTCGCGCGATCGGGGATGTTCGCCGACGGCAACGAGAACAGATACGCCTTGATCGCCAGCACGTCGTCGCGCGTCACCCGCGTGTACCACTGATAAGGCATTGCAGGATAAATATAGGCGCCATCGCGTCGGACGCCGGTGTGCAACGCCCGGTAGAAATCGTCGTCGCTCCAGGCGCCGATTCCGTATTGCTTGTCGGCGGTTATGTTCGGCGGCGCGATGCCGCCGAATGGCGTGTCCATGTAATCGCCGCCACTGAAGGCGGGCTTGCCGGCGCGGCTGTGGCAGCCGACACAATCGCCCGCGATCACCAGGTATTTGCCGCGCGCGACAAGGTCCGATTGTTGCGTGTTTCCGGCCTGGCTTTGTTGGCTACTGCTTTGCTCATCGGGGCCGGGCGCCGGCGCGGCGAACGCAGCGGCGGGAATGGCGGTGCTGTATGCAAGCGCCATATACAGGTGCAGCCTGGTCTTCCTTGCCATTTTTGTTGTAGCCCCTCGAGTGCCTCGGCGGGAACGTGTGGAAATGAGGAAGGTTCCGGCTGTAGATAATGGTCGGGCGGTTCGGCACCGGAGAGGGCAGGGCATGGCGAAGGAAGTGGCGACCGAAGCAGGGGCGTCCGATACGGCGATTCCACGCCGTATTTTTTTGCAGGTGGAACACGGGGTTTATACGGCGCTGGGCGGCCTTCTGGCGGTGGTGGCCGTGGTCGCCCTGGTGCACGCGGCGGTTGATGTGGTCGGCGGCGTCATTGCGTTCAACGACGACAAGCGGTTGCTGTCCATTATGGACCAGCTTCTGGTTGTGCTCATGCTGGCCGAAATCCTGCACACGGTGCGGGCCTCCATGCGGTCCGGTTCGCTGACCGCCGAGCCGTTCCTGGTGGTGGGATTGATTGCTTCCATCCGCCGCGTGCTCGTCATTACGCTGGAATCATCGGATGCCACGAAAAGCCCTGTCGCCGCGCCGGAAGAGGGTGTGTTCAAGCACAGCATGGTGGAACTGGGCGTGCTGGCCATGCTCATTTTAGTAATGGTGATTTCGATTTTCCTGCTCCGGCGTTGCCCGCCGGCCAGAGCGGCCGACTCGGACGATTAGGGGCCGCGCGTGCCCATGAGCAAAAGTTTCTTGCCTCTTTTTTTTTCAAAAAAGAAGCACTTCCCTCTCTTCCTAATGCCCCGCCACCGCGCCTCGTGGCGTATTCGGCAACAGCAGCGCCACCGGCGCGAGAATCGCCGCCGCGCCGGCGAGAATCAAAAACAAATCGTCGTACGTCATCGCACTCGCCTGCATCGAAACGCGGTGCATCAGCGGCGCCAATGCGGTGCCAACGCCGTATCCGTCATACGGCGTGAGATGTTCCACCAGACGCGATTGATGGAACTGGCTGCGCACCGCGAGCATGTTGGTAATATAGCTGACCCCGATGCTGCCGCCGAGATTGCGCGCCAGGTTGATCAGCGCGGAGGCGTCGCCGTTGCGGGCCGCCGGCACTTGCGCGAGGCTTGCGAGGGACACCGGAATGAACAGGAACGGCAGCCAGATCGCCTGCAGCAGCCGCGACGTGGACAGGTTCCAGAAACTCGCCTGCAAATCCAGCCGCGACGTGTACCACAGGGCGCCGGCGGTGCCGCAGAATGCCATGCACGCGAGGAACCGCGGCTGCACTAGGCGGCCGCTGGCAATGCCGGCAATCGGCATCAGGAACAACGTGGCAATGCCGGCGATGCCAAGGGTGAGCCCCGCCGTGGTGGCATCGTACCCCATCAGGGTCTGCGACATTTGCGGCAGCAATTGAGTGGCTGTAATCAGCGTGAAGCCCACGCCGGCCATGAGCGCGCAACTGACGGCGAAGCTGCGATAACGGAACAGCCGCACGTTCATCACCGGTTGCGGCTGGTAGATTTCCCACACCACCAGCACCGACAGCGCGACGGCACTCACCACCGCGCAGGCGACCATCAGCGGCGAATCGAAACCGTCCTCGCGCTGGTAGCGGTCGAGCAGGATCTGCAAGCTGCCGAAGCCCAGAACCACCAGGAAGAAGCCGAAATAATCCAGTTTCAGCCCACGTTTCAGCATGGCGGCGCGGTCGCGTTTGAGGGCCGGGCTGTCATGCACCAGCAGACAGGTCAGCACCAGGGAGACGAAGCCGACCGGCACGTTGATCAGGAAAACATAGTGCCAGGACAGATTGTCGGTGAGCCAGCCGCCCAGGATCGGGCCGCTTGCCGGGGCCAGAACGACGGTGAAGCCGTACAGGGCGAAGGCCTGGCCACGCATGCGCAACGGAAAACTGTCGGCGAAAATGGATTGCTCCACTGGGGCCAGCCCGCCGCCGCCCAGCCCTTGCACGATGCGCCAGAACACCATTTGCGACAGGCTGGTGGAGGTGGCGCAGAGCAGCGAGCTGAGCGTGAACAGCGCCACGCAAATCATGTAGAAACGTTTTCGCCCGATCACGGTGGCGAGCCATCCGCTGATCGGCACGACGATGGCGTTGGAAACCAGATAGCTGGTGAGCACGTAGGTGCTCTGGTCCTCGCTCGCGCCGAGGCTGCCGGCGATGTGGTGCAGCGACACGTTGGCGATGGTAGTGTCCAGCACCTCCATGAAGGTGGCGATCGAAACGACCATGGCGATGAGCCAGGGGCTGCGGCCGCCGGCGGCGGAGTAGGGAAGCTCGTCCCGCGGCACGCTCAGCGCACATCCACGCGCGGCGCGACCGACATGCCGGGGGCGAGCGGCAGGCGCTGCGCCGCGTCGCCGTCGAAGACGATTTTCACCGGTAGGCGCTGCACGATCTTCACGTAATTGCCGGTGGCGTTTTCGGCCGGCAGGGCGGAGAAAACCGATCCGGTGCCGGCCTGCAGGCTTTCGACGTGGCCATCGAGGTTGGCATCCGGGAACGCATCGACATGAATTTTAGCCTTCTGTCCGGGCCGGATCTGGCCGAGCTGGGTCTCCTTGAAATTGGCGGTGACCCACATGCCCGGCTGCACGATCGACAGCAGCGCCTGGCCGGGATTGACGTAGTTGCCGACTTCCACGGTGCGCCGTGTGACGCGGCCGGGCGCCGGTGCGAGGATGTGCGTGTAGGAGAGTTGCAGGCGCGCGTTGGCGACATCTGCGTCGGCACTTTGCAGCGCCGCCTCGCTCGCCTTTACTTGTGCCGCCATGGCAACTAACTGCGCGCGCATGCCGGCTGCGGATTGCCGGTTCGCTTCCAGCTTTGCTTCGGCGCCGCGGAGCGTGGCGGTCGAACTGTCGAGCAACTGGCGCGTGATGGCGCGCGGGTTGATGGCCCGGTAGCGCCCATAATCCTGCTGCGCCTGCACGAGGTCCGCTTGCGCCACCCGCACGTTGGCCGCGGCCTGGGCCAGATCCGCCTCGCGCACGTTCAAGGTGGCGCGCGTCTGGTCGCGCTGTGCGGCCGCCTGCGCCTGTTGTGCCAAGGCCTGGTCCAGCTTCACCTGCGCGTCGCGCGGATCGATGCGGAGCAGTTCGTCGCCGGCAGCGACAACCTGGTTGTCCTGCACCGGCACGGCGATGACGCGCCCGGCGATCTGGGCGGCAACCTGGCTGATATGGGCGTCGATATAGGCGTCGTCGGTGCTTTCGATGCCGCGATTTTGCAGCCACACAAAGCCGGCGCTGCCCCCCAGCAGCGCGAACACCAGGAACAGGGTCGCAAACGCGCGCAGCTTGCCGCGGGCCGGCGGCGTGTCCACCGCGCTCCCAGCCTTTTCGGCAATTTGTGCGGGAAGCGGCTTCCTGACGTCGTCCATGCTGCCCTCACGGATGTTTGGCTATACCGAACCGTTCGGTCTGGTCTACACCCAAATCGGGGCAGCCTCCAAGCCGGCAAGCTCCATTCAGACGAAACGTCAGATCAGAAGAAACGTCAGAAACGGCAGAAACGGCGATGGATACGCAGGAAGCGGGGCACACGCAGGAGACGGCCTTCGGGCCAGGCACGGCAGGCTCGGCGGCGGGCGAGGCACATGCGCTGCCGCGCGAGACGCGGGAGGCGATTCTGGACGGTGCGGCGCTGACCTTCGCCGCGCACGGCTACGAAGGCGCCAGCATGTCGATGATCACCGAGGCGGCTTGCGTATCCAAGGGCACGATCTATCAGCATTTTTCCGGCAAGGCGGCGCTGTTCGGTGCCGCTGTCGGCCGCGAGTGCGAGCGGCGGCTGGCGCATCTGTTTCAGGATTTGGGCAGTTCGCCCGATATCGCGGCGGATTTGCGCGAAATCGGCGGACGATTTCTGGCCATGCTGACCGACACGCCGGTGCTCGCCATCGAACGGATCGTCACTGCCGAGGCGGCACGCTTTCCCGAGCTCGCGGAGGCGTTTTTCGCCGCCGGCCCGGCCCGCGCGATCGGCGCCATGGCGTGTTTCCTGGCAGGCCAGGCAGCGTCCGGCCGGCTGATCGTGCCGGACCCGGCTTTTGCGGCCGAGCAGTTTTTCATGCTGTGCCAGACCCGGGTCGTCATGCGGACGCGGTTGCGGCTGGCGATCGACGTGGGAGAGTCGCGGCGGGTGGTCGATGAGGCAGTGCGGGTGTTTCTGGCGGCCTATGCGGTAAAGTAAGGAAGCAGTTCTTTTTTGAAAAAAACAACCAAAAAATTTTTATCTCTTAAGGGTAACATCGGATTGGCCCCGTTAAACCGAATGCTGGCCGCAATGAATAAGAGTTTTTTGTTTCTTTTTTTAAAAAAGAAGGACTTTTGTTTCTTCCTGATTCCTTACGCGGTCACGCCCGGGGCGGCGCCTCGCCATGCTTTCCACCACGAGCCGAGGCGGCGCACTTCTCGCACCGGCGGGGGCTGCGGCGATAGATTCTCATAGCTCCAGCGCAGAATTCGGGCCAGGCGCTGGCGCGCCTCGGGGGCATCGCGCACCCGATCGAGGCCCTGCAGCAAATGCTCGAGGAGGTTTTCCGCCACCGCTCGAAGCTCCGCCACATGCCGGGGCTGCACGCCCAGTTCCAGGCAGGTGCCGATATAGACAAGCAGTGCCGCGAGGTAGCGCTGCTCGCCCGGCTCGACCTCGGGAAGGAAACTATCGGCACGGCGCGCGAAGAACAGGTCCCACGCCTTGGCGAAATTCTCCGGGTGGACATCGCGCGCGAAGACCCGCCCCATTTCGCAGTAACAAAAATAGTTTCCGCGGCGTGCGCCTTCCTTCAGGTGCCGCATCGTGCGCCGGCGGTCGGAGCGCGTTTGCGGGGTGAGGTCGGCGAAGATGGCGCCGAGCCGTTCATGCGCGACCAGCGAGCCGCGCGCCGCGGCGAGGCGATAGCAGCGGACCGCGTCGGGCAGGTCCTGCAACGTCTCGCCGGTGCCATTCAGGTGGCTATCGCCGTCGGCCACCAGGTCGATACCGCTACGTGCCGGTGTGAAGGCGGGCCCGGCGCCGGCCGCGGCGGCGACCTCCAGCACCACGCGGACAATTTCAGCCGGCGAACCGCGAAAGAATTCCCGGTTGGCGGCGATGCGCTGTCCCCTTCGTTCCAGCTCGGCATGCACGCTTTGCTCGGCGGCGACGCAATCCTCGAATTCCTGGTCGAACGCCAGGACGAAGGGGGTGGGAACGCCGGTCGCCGCCGAAAGCTCGGCGACCCGTTCCTGCGTCGATCTTGAGGTGCGGCCAACTTTCACCAGTCCGGGAAGGGACGAGTTAACCAGCACATAGATCCAGCCCTGTTCCATAATTGGCCTCTGGTGTTTCGCCGGAGTTATTCCTGGCGTCCGGTATTATGTAGCAGCCGCCACAAGAACGGGGCGGGAACATACCCACATCAGCGCCGAAAGGACGCCCCACCCCGAACGCGGGAGGGCGGTGAGGTGTAGTCAGGTGCGCGCTGTGGCGGCGTTGGCCGCTATCTTAGGTACTTTTATTGCAATCACTTCTTACGGGGGTGGGAGTAAACGCGATCAATCCATCTGCCCGTGGGGCGGAGCTT
>Ga0116226_10002222_pt1 | contig 16795 bp, 16 predicted proteins | sample S1TSphfallax_FD_89692 | JGI IMG/M metagenome (GOLD analysis project Ga0116226, IMG submission 89692) | Host-associated microbial communities from peat moss isolated from Minnesota, USA - S1T2_Fa - Sphagnum fallax MG | ecosystem: Host-associated > Plants > Peat moss > Unclassified | place: USA... | reverse complement strand
CTTAAGTTAATTACTAGTTTAAGCTAGATAATAATGTTAAAATCATATTTTCATTAAGTAATTATAATTATTAAAAAATCCTACAATCATCTTTGAAGTGCAAAAGACAAGGAGTAATGAAAATTTAACAACAAGAAAAACATGAAAAATAAGAAAAATAAGTTGTTTTCCAAGTTACAAAACGTGTTTTTTTTCTTTTCTTTGGACCCCTCCTACTTTCAAACATCATAACTTTCTTATTTCTTATTCATTTTAAACAATTTAAAGTGTTATAGGAGCGCCAACTGAAGTTCTATAAATCATATTGGTACTTTAATAGCAAAAAACCCAACATAAAAGGAATTTTTTGGGTGTTTAAGAATCGGGCTTTGTAGTGTTCAATGTTCTTTTTTGAATTTTTGACCCCCTTTACTTTGGGGGACCATAACTTTCTCATTTCTAATCCATTTTCAACGGTTCTTATTGTGTTAGATGTGCCAAGAGGAGGGCTTCAAGTTTTTTTTTGACACCAAAATCAACAGAACCCTCCCTTGGCTGCTATACTTTAATACATTAGTTGCATCTGATGTGCAACTAAGTTGGTTCATGAGGTTTGCAATGGAATGTTTTATCCCATATCCTTTAACTTCCAATTCTATTTGGCTTAGTATATAACTAAAAGCAATAATTGCATAGTAGCGAAACACTAAATGCCATTAGGGATGAGTGAATTTAAAAAACTTGACCTTTATGAAATGGTTAATCTTAAAAATGAAATTGAATTATTCTAAAATAGGTGGGCCTTAATTTCCACATGTCACCATATAATTGGTGTTTTAAAATGGACACGTGTCAATTAGTCAATGAACGTTCCATGGTGTGCCACGTGTCATCATCTTAGTGGCATAAATTTTAATGATTGAGATTAATCCAATGAATTTTTTATTTTGAAAACACAAAAATAATTAATTAGTGACACATGTCCACAAGTTAGTTGTCCAATTTTTAAACATGTGTCATATTTTTATTAATTACATTGTAGTTGCAAGGAGAGTTGCACATAAGGTGCAATTACATTTGGATTAGTATATATGGATGAGCATGTATATTAATAGCATATATACATGTTGCATACATAGTGTCGCATGCAACTAAATGTCATGCACAACTTGTTTTATGCAACTACACAAATTTGTAATTACATGTGTCACATGCAACTGAATTTTAGTTGCAAATGACAGTTGCAAAACCCAAATTTTATAGTAGTGTCTTGACCAACCACCACACCAAAAACTAGTTCAAATTCTTGATAGGCATAGATAATCGTGCAATTGATGGGCTTTAAGAGCCAAATCACTACCCTTTTCATAACAATCCTTGAACTAAAGTCATTAGTTGTCATAATTTTGATTATAGCTTGTTCCAATCTATCACTTATTCAATTCCATCCTAGCCAAACTTACTTGTCTATAACACAACATTTTTTCATGAAGAAACATACACATCACAACAAACACTAACTTGATGAAGTGAAAAAAGCTTCATGAAACACCCCTTTGGAACTTTGTAAAAACATGCTTGGATATTTGGTAACCCTTATTGAATCAATGAATAAGCATTAGAAGAGGAACCCACAATTGAGAAGAGGAACATACCACTTGCATTGTTCAATGATGCAACCTTGAAATTGGGTTCACAACTAAGTGTAAAGTGCAAACACACTCGCACAAATGGGGGAGTGTGCAAAAGATGGAACCCAATGACTCCCAGGTGCATTCCCACTTTAGGAATTGCACTTGTGTGGGAGTCCCGAATGTTTAGAACCTTGATTGAAAAAACAAACAAGCACCAAATTGGGCCCTTAAGAGGTTACATAAAAAGAAGTGTGAGAGGTGAAAGGAGAGGGATTCTTAAACCCATTTGTGAAAGATAGAGACTCCTAAAAGTCAATGAAAATAAGTCGATTCCTCCAAGCAAGCAAGAATATGTGTTTAAGGATGAGAGGACAAAGATTATGAAAAGGACTCATGGTGAACTTAATTAGGGAACATAAAAGGAAAGTTGAATCCTTTGAACAATTTTAAAAATAAAGAAGTGCAAGAGATAAAAAGGAAATGGACTATGTTGAAGGTATCTTATGAAATTGGAAATACAATTTGGGGACATGAATCACTTCTGTAAACGAAAAAATCACAATTATTAGCAAGATACAATAGAGGTTTGAAAGAAAACCCTAGATTACATGAAATAAAGTGGATTTGAAGGTGACATAATCACATCAACTAGAAAGGCTCTTGGAACTAAATGAAAAGAAATCGAGTCCTCCATGCAAAGTAACAATATGTGTAATATAAGGGATGAAAGGGGAGGGATTTTGATTGGAGCTTATGGTAAATTATACAAGGAAATAAAAAAGTTGAATCGAATCCTTGAACAACATTAAAAATAGGTGCAAGAGATGAAACGGCCATGGATTATGATGAAGGTACAATATGAAGTTAGAGAGACAATTTGAATCCTTAATGAATTTCAACAACCATTTACACATGGAAAAATTATAAGTACTTATCAAAAAATACAAGGGAGACATAAAGAAAACACCAAATCCCATGCAACAAAAGTTGAGAGCACGAGGTTGTAAGAAGATTGCCCAATGAAAGCAAGTCGAATGCTTAGAAAAGTGTCTAAAAAATAGGAAGTGTGAAAGACGAAAGGAAAGGGAATTTGATGAAAGGTCATGAAAAGAATGATGTAGGAAACAAAAAGAGAAAAAGACTTTGATGGGAGCTCTTGATGAAAGAGTCTTAATATGAAATACACAAAAAGAAGTTGAATATTCAAATAACCTAAAAATAGGTGTAACAGATGAAGGGGACAACTATCGAAGGACACAATGAAACATAGTGCAAAAATATGAAGAAATACAAACTGCAAAAACCTCAGTAAACCTAAAGGAATGCAAAAGTTGAATGCATAAAAACTTGAACCAATAAGGAAAAGTTGAATTCCCAATGGACTCAAACAGCAGTTGTAGACAACAAATCACAAAGCACCAAAAAGAAATGAGGAAGGGAAATTAAATGCACATTAATATTTGTTAGACTAAAATTTAGGGCAAATAAGCCTCAAGGTGCAAGTTGAGTACACAATGAAACCAAGTTGATTGTAAACTAGAGAGGTAGAAAAAAAGAAGCGCAAGAGATGACAAGAATGGGGTTATGTTGAGTGTTCATGAAGAAGGAGGTTAATGACACAAAAATGAAAAATCAAATCCTTGAAGGCAGTCAAAAATAGGTGTAGGAGATAAAAAGTAACGATTCATCATTCGAGCAAATGATGAGAGAAGTTCTTGAAACATGCAAGCAAAGTTGAATCCTCAAATAACCCAAAAATAGAATGTAGGAAATAAAAGGAGAAGGGTTATGATGAGGGCGCAAGAAACAAATTTCTTATAAGTATTGAGACAAGCTGAAACCCTAATCAACATCAAAGATTAGTTGTAGACAAAAAAACAAAGTGCCAGAACAAAATAAACAAGAAAAAAAGGGGCACACCAAATCCTATCAAAGAAAATGCACACGTGAAAAAAGTGATGGAGGTTAGGAGGAAAGGATATGTTGTGAAAAAAAACATCCCACATGGTGAAAATCCAAAACCTTCAACCAGGTTATGAAGACAAAGGAACATAAAACTTGTGTGGACCAAAAGGAACACACATGGTGAAAGTAAAAAAAATTAATCATAAAGGAAAATTCGAATCCCTATGGACATAATAAATCGGTTCCAAATGAAAATAAAAAGGCTTGGAGAAAAGAAGTATAAGAAATAATGAAAAGAAAAAAAAACATTTCCCCAAAAAGCTTATAGGTTTATTGCACACAAGCATAACCCATTATGGAAAAGTCAATTCCCTAATGTCTTAAAAGTCTTAAAATATCTCTAAAAAAATTTTTGCTTACATTTTATATACGGGATAGTTTTGCAAAAGTTAAGATTGATATAAAAATTCTAAGAATAAAGTTTGGATATAGATGTCATTTATACAAGCTGATCTTCCTAAGTGATGTTAGGGAGAAAAATGATGCCAAGAAAACAAATCATATTTTAAACAAGTTTAATATGACAATAACTTCATCTCCATCCTCAAAGGACGTGTACTCTTCAAACTCAAAGGACTCTGCCAAAGAAGTAATTTTGCCCCTAATAACATAAATATCTAGGTCAACAATTTAAGTTCCAAGTTGATGAGCAAATGTAAGGCCATCACAATGAGGTATAACCAAACTGTCCAAGTTATCTTCAACCTAATACTGGTATTAGTATCATTGGATTATAATAAATGCAATATTTAAACACATTAAACTACTTGCAAAATCAAAGAAGCACGAACCACTTCATTTTGAATGGGAATGTCCCCCATAGTTTCATATGTATGAAATCCATTGTTTGGTGAAAGATAGTATTGTTTCTTGACAAATGTTACAACTATTTTGTTAGCTTGAAGATTAGAAGATTGCCAAATATCCATATTGCGTGGATGAAGAAAACTTACAAAAGAAACAAAGGTGATAATGAATATAAGAGTAAGGGAAAGAAGCATTGCAAAAACCATCTTGGAGACGACAAAAAGGCAATGGAAGAATGCCCAAGACATCGTATACAAATGAATCAATCAAGTCAAATTTTTTACATGCAATGGCGCAAGGCCCATCTATTGGAATCACCCTCCCTGATAGGATTCACTTTGCATCCAAGATTGGGGTCAAGACCACGATTTCCACCTATGAAATCTACTCACTTTGGAGATTTTTTGCATGACATTAATGGCTAGTTGTTTTCACCTCTACACTTTTGGCTTGTGACGACATAGGATTCAATAATTAGAATAATAACCTAGTCGATGCACTACCATGGAAATTGCTGGCTAGTCATTAATTGCCAAGTGCCCTAGTTGTGACCACATAATTTTGAAGAGTTTGATTGCATCAATAACGAATATTATATCCAATGTTTAAAAGATTTCACCAAAATCACAACTTGTGCCAAAGTCAACAACCGTGCAAAACCTAATAATTTGATTGATATCTTGCCCAATACACTTTACATGGTATCCCAGGGGTGTGAAAAATTCCTTGTTTTCTAGGTGCGACAATGAAGGTCCCAAGAAATATATTGCAAGAGCAATGGATATGGTCTTCACTGCTTCAAGGTTTGGTTCATTTTGCGTATAAATTTTTAAATTGCTATGGCACAAGACCTAAAATAATTGGATTCATAGCTTGCTTGAATCGAATTAAATGGTATCCCAAAAGTGTTAAAAATTCCACTATTTTCTATGTGCAACGACACAAGTCCCAAGAAATATGTTGCACTAGCAACAAATATGGTCTTCACTGCTTCAAGGGTTGGTTCATTTTGCTTATAGATTTTTACCTTGCTATGGCGCAAGACCCAATAATTGGATTTATGGGTTGCCCAAAATATTTTAAGTGGTGTCCTATGGGTGTGCAAAATTCCAATACTCTTTATGTGTGATGACACAAGTCCCAGTAATCAAAACACACCAATAGTAGATATGGTTTTCATTGCCTAAAGGGCTAGTTGGCTTTACATATAAATTTTTACCTTACTACGATGCAAGACCCAATAATTGGATCCATAGGTTGTTCAATATGGTTAAGTGGTATCCTAGGGGTGTGCAAAATTCTGTTATTTTTTACATGTGACGACGCAAGTCCCAAGAATCAACATGCACTAGTAACGGATATGGTCTTCACCGCCTTGAAGGCTAGTTCATTTTCTGTACAAATGTTTTTTTTGTTACAACGCAAAACCCAATAATTGGTTTCATAGCTTGCCTAATAAACTTTTATTGGGAATCTAGGGTGGTAAGTAATTCCCTTATTTTCTACATGCAACGACATAAGTCCCAAGAAATAAATTGCACCAGTAGCGGATATGGTCTTCACTACCATAAGGGCTAGTTCATTTTGTGTACAAATGTTTTTTTTGCTATGGCACAAGACCCAATAATTGGTTTCATAGCTTGCCCAACAAACTTTTATTGGGATCCCAAGGTGGTGAGTAATTCCCCTATTTTCTACATGCAACGATGCAAGTCCCAAGAAATATATTGCACCAATAGGGAATATGGTCTTCAATGCCTAAAGGATTGGTTGGTTTTGCATATAAATTTTTCCTTGCTATAATGCAAGACCCAATAATGAGTTTCATATATAGCTTGCTCGATACAAATTAAGTGGTATCCCAAAACTGTTAAGAATTCCATTATTTTCTATGTGCAGCAACACAAGTCCCAAGAAGTATATTGCACCAACAATGGATATGGTCTTCACTAGCTCAAAGGCTGGTTGCTTTCATGTATAATTTCTTACCTTGCTACAGTGCAAGACCCAATAACTGGATTCATAGTTTGTTCAATATGCTTTAAATGGTGTCCTAGGGGTGTGAAAAATTCCCCTATTTTTTATGTGCGATGACACAAGTCCCAAGAAGTATACTGCACTAGCAACGAATATGATCTTCATTACCTAAAGGGTTGGTTTGCTTTGCCTATAAAATTTTACCCTGCTACGATGCAAGACCCAACAATTGGTTTCATAGCTTGTTCGATAAACTATTATTGGGAACCCAAGGTGGTTAGTAATTCCCCAATTTTCTAGCTACGACGATGCAAACCCAATTATACAATTTGGTGTATTCTTTTGACTATATCCTAGGTTGGTTATTTTTTATTACAATGGAAACCGAGAATGATTGTTTATGTTCAAGTTTTGAGTTTGCAACGGCATAAACCTGAAAAACTAGAATATTTATCGATGTTCATATTGGAATTCAAGGATTGTCATGATTGTCTAAGTTGAACAATTGGAATCAAAAGGATTCTCCTCCCAATATGTTTTTAGTGTTGACTCTTCTACTTGTCCAACAATGATACTAGAAGCTTAAAGCATATGGATACAATGACAACTAATAACTATAAACACAAAATTAAAATATTCATGGTAATGCCCATTATGAATAATATTTTTTATGTGTTTACAATTTGTAGGAATGAGCAAGTCACAATAGTAAGTGGGAACTATGTTTTTCTTATAGTGTTGTGTCAAATATCATTCTTAATTTCTATGTCATGTGTAATTAACTTCTTTCCAAGTGTAACAAAGTGTTCCCTTCTTATTTCATTGCTTTCAATCTTAACGCATATCTATACATTATGAGACTCGATATGTTAAAACCTAATAAAAATCATGTTTTATAATATTCTATCGAACATAAATTTATCGCATGCAAGAATTTTTTTTATGGGGTGATCATAATTTAACTATTGATTAGATAAATATCACACCACACGATCCACGATGATATTCAAAAGCACCTTCACACATAGTATGATTTGACAAACATGATCACCTTGCCATGATGTTCTTATACACAATTGCAATTTAAGCTACCATGTGATGATCTTATTAGTCATCGTGGGATTCATCATCTATGTAGATGCATTGATATCTTTTGCTTCTCCCTTTGCTCACGCATTGGTTGTAAATTGGGTTCACAACGTACTCGAGAATTGTGAGCCTTGAAGGGGAAGCTAGAAGTACCCCGAACATGCCCTGCAATCCTTGGGTTTCTTTTGAAACCCATGGCTAGTTACTAGATATCAAAATGTAGGATAAATAGTTACGCATCGTTTGAAGGAAAATAAAATACAATACTTAATAGTGTTTTGAGCCAAACTGAATACCTAAGTTCTTTTTGTTTTTGGGAACCTCTCCACTACCATGGAGGATATGTGCTACAAGTTGGTTTGCATTAGACTTCTTTGTTGCCTTTAATACAAATTTGTACATTTCTTTATCTTTTCCATTGCATAGATGTGGCGGCTTGAATCTCTAGCAACTATTATGGAAGATCATGCACACAAAATTTTACACTTGCATTAGTGTGTTTATTTAGAATGTTATGAAAAAAAAAATCATTGTTCACTTGGCTTTATTTGGAGGGTACATATATGAATGAAAATGTTGAGTACTCGCCCTCTGGGGGGATTACATGTCTCCAACAAGATTTGCATCAATGCATATGATTTACCCTTTGCACCCCTCCATGGTTCACTCGATAGTTTTTTTGATATGGCGTCCTCTGTTACAACATTATATTTAACACATCTTCTCCATGTGACTTGACAAGCGGATCATTGTAGTTAATTAATGGAAATAAATCAAATCTTGATCTTGATGCAACATAACACACAACCTGCAAACATAATGCTTTTCCACACTTGAAGTTATGGAGAATGCAATTTACTACCCTCTAGTCTCAAACATGATGCTTGAATCTACTTGCCAAGCAATGTTTTTTGATTTGTTGATCAAAATCTTGGTTCACAACATAAAGAAAAATGTTCCAACCATCATCATGCACAATTGTGTTTATGAGTGCAAGTAGGTTTTCCCACCATTAATCATTTAAAGAAACGTTCCATGTTGGAACATTTCCTTTTTGTTTCACTCTAGCAACAACACATCCATTAGGACATCCACGGTCAACATGTCCATGCCGATGGTTGAAAGTATACCATCTATTGTGGTTGGCTTGGTCATCACCTCCTCAAAAAAATTCTTGAGATGTAGCCAATCTTTTGGGATTTGTCCTTCCAACAATGACATCATTAGATCCTTCCAATTTGTGTTCACAATAGTTTGTTTAGCAATAGACTACTCTATTCCATGCAAAACCTTTGTATGGAATGGATGTTGTGTCACTTGTGGTGAATGTGCTTTCTCCACCTCCTTTTGGTGTCATCTCTACACTTATTAGGGAGGGGATTCATAATTGACCCTTTGAAAGTTTGTGGCCTCCTTCAAATATGGGGTATTCGAAAAAACTTCTTTTGCACATTCTTCCCCATGCCTTCCTTTTTGGTGCTAGTTGCTTTTTGGTCATGTTGTGAAACTTTAAATCTAATCAACATGATTTTTTTGCTCTCCCTCCCTATTTCTTGACTAGTATTCTAGATGGGTGTCTTCATATTAACATCCTTTAAAAAAATCTTTTTCATTCTCGGGAATGTAGTTTTCCATATCCACACTTTTCACTTTTCGAGAAATGAGAATCTGTCCAATCATCATGATGTAAATCTAACCACAATGTTTTCAATGCATCCTTCCAAATAGATAGGGTGAGAGGGTCCTCTAGTAACAAATCACCAACATTTAGAAGTATATCAAAATGTATTTCAAACACTCATTGATGTAGTTTCTTTTGCTTCATATATTACTTGTAATGAATATTATATGTGCATAAGTAATTTTTGTAGGAGGGTTGCTATCTTGTAAGCTTGTGAGTGGTAAGCATGTGAATGTGAAAAATACAACACATGAAATGTTGATGCAATACTTTAAATTATACTTCATTTTTCTTAATATGAATTTTTGTAGCATCTCAACCATTTAGAATTTTAAATTGAATCCATTTAGTGGCATATAAACTTGTTTTGACCTGCTAATCCATACACTACCCCCATTCAATACTAAGAAGCATGTGCCCATTAAAAATTGAAACAATACCTTACTACAAGCCTATTGGCCCACTAGTGGACTGTGTCGATCCATACATTACCCATTCACCACAAAGAAAAATGTGCCCATTAAGAATTGAGACAATACCAAAAAACCATTGACACTCTACATAGTTTACACCATTTCAAGCTATTGGTTATTTTCATTCACAATCTCAACCTTTTGCATCTAGCACCATTCTGGCAACTTGTGCAATCAAATTGCAAATTTTCCCCTTTATTATTAATTTGCCCGATCTATGTTTGAATTTGCATTCACTCCACCCTTATTGCCTAGTTGCATCCTATATACCTTTAAAATGTGTTTATAAACATGAAACTTTTATTCTACAATGGGAGGAAGAAAATTGACACCAAATAGCTAACTTGGCGAGCAAGAAAGTTTTATTGGTTTACAAAGATTCCAAAATTCAACAACGCTTGAAAATCAATTTTTACATCTTCAACTAAAATTTAAGATGGACATTATTTTCTAGAACTGAGAAGAGAACTAAACATCCCATTGCATTTTGATAGCAATTTTTGAACTTTTCCATGTCTGGTGGATAATTAAAAATAAGAACTCCATTGCATTCAAGCCTTGAGATCAAGGTTGAAACAATGTAAATAATCATACTTGAATGAACATATTAGGTTAAGTTGAACTAGGACCTTATTTGGCACCTTCATTTTGTTAACTAAACAAATTGACATATTTAGGTATTTTATCATCTTCCCATGCAATTGTTTGGGCTTTGGATCGTGCAATGGATTGATCTCTACAAATTAAAGTGAGCTTAGGCACTTGATATGTAATTTGTACTATGAGATTTATATGTACTTGGAGAGAAATTTGAACATGATCTTGGAGTGCAACCTTGTTTGGATTTCACATGTGTGGTGCCAAGACTTGTGGATGTAATTGGGATTTCCTTAAATTCTAAATTGAACATGAGATTGTGAGGTGCAATGTGTAAGGTATAACTCTAAAGCAAGTTAAGCCTATGTGGTGAATTGGACTATAGATTTCCTACATCTTAGGTAGGATTTTCCAGTGCTGATATTACAAAGACCTAGCAAAGGAGATTTAATTATGCAATGTGTTCATGACACGCACAAGCCTTTGGCTTATTTGTCGAAACTTGCAAATACTAGTAGTGAACATATAAAGTTACATTTGGGGTCATGGGTCCCAAGTCTTCAACAACCTATTTTGTGGTTTTAAACATACCTTAGCTAAACCATGGACTATATAGGATTAAACCACTTCACTCATTGGTGCATCAAGGTGTTAGTTGAAATTTTTTTATAAAAGGAGATGTAAAAACATGGTCATTAATAGTTCACTAGTTCATGTTTGTGTAGACTGCATTTGAATATTCAACAATAGCAGTGACCTTAAGAAAGTGTTTTTGAACTTTTTTACAACCTATTCAAAACTCATAGCTTTAGCAAGTTGTGGTGGTTGTGACCCCAAGAATAGGGATGCTCAAGGTGTAACTATATTCTCAACCATGTTGAACATCCTTTTTCTTGGAGTTCAAAACTTCCACAACTTGTGTGGATTGTTTCATTATGTAAGTAGCTCCCTAGTAGTAGCAAGCATTGTAGTTCTTAGCTTCATGATTAATGATGGAGTTAGGTCCTTTTGGAGATTATAGTGATTCACATCCATGTAGAGCTACCATAGGAGTTGAGGAGTGGTTTGGATCTCATGGCATTTCTATAAACACATCATGGACATGCAGTATGAGCCCACCCATCTACAATGTGTTTATCGAATAGTCATGACCTCCATAGTCATTGACTTTTTCTAAGTGTTGGTGGACCTTCCAAGTTTGTGACCTTGCTCATGTTCAAGTTGTTTAGGTTCATGGTCATTAACAAACTAATTCATGTGTGTACAAATTGGAGTTAATTACAAATCAATAGCAATTTGTGTTGTGCAACATGCTTACTAGATTGACACACCCTATCTTGAATGCTTAGCCCTATAATTTGAATGTTTAATCAACAAGGCAATTATAATAGTTATTTTTTTGGGCTTCATAAGAAGTTTTGCATCAATTGCCTTTGTAAGTTTGGTCATCATCAAGCCATCTCAAGAATCTTAATAATTTCAAGCTTTATTTTCCCTATTATTTTGGTAGTGTTTTTAGGAACGCCTAAATTGTAAAACTTTTGAGAAGGCTACAACCAATTAGATAGATCTTGCTACATTATGAGTTTTTCCAGCAAGAAAAAACACTTGATGGTGTCTGAGACCAAATAATTTTCATCACATAAATTTTTCACTAAAATAAATAAAAGAAAAACGAAAAGACTTAATTAAGCACTAAAGGCCCTGCCTGGGCTTGCTTTTTTTTAAAAAGTTGTGTTGGAATTTGGGGGCATCCTAAATGCTTTTGGAAAGGTCATGCAAACAATCAATAGATAAAATGTAATTTTGTAAACCATTTGTCGACCCAAAGAGTGAAAAATATTAAATATTTAGTGGATTTTGCTATTCCAAATATTGTCAAATTCCAAAAGCGAAGTTCTGGAAGGAAAAATCAACTAAACTTCACACATGGGCCAACAATTGTGGCTACACTAGTAAGTAAAAGACCTTTGTTGGACAAAATGAAAAATAATTTTAACTTAGAAATCAACTTGTAGTTGTATGGTGGCAAAACTAGTAAATAAAACTTAACAAATTGACCACCACACTACACACATGGGCATAGTGTAGCTAACTATGTGTGCGTTTTGACTAGGTGTTTAGCCACATTGACTAACGTTATCTAGCTATTAGTCCAACTTGACTAAATGTTCCATTTGACACATCATCGATTGGGTCACTTTAGTCAACTTAAACAATTAAAGGCTACACATGTCATTCATGTTGTGGGCCTCTGGTCAAAATGCACAATGTATTCAATCAAGTTGAACATTGCAATCAATTTCAAGGGCAAAAAAAAACCACGATTTATAGTATTGATTAATATGGGTTGAGAACTCTAAACCATCAAGGTTTTTCAATTGAATTGAATTGTTTGGTAACATCCTTGATGATATAAAGACCAATCCACAAGGCGTTAAACTTGCCCAAAAATTCCAACCTCCTAGCATCTTGCACCATGACCCATATGCTTGCATTCAAGGTCTTTTTTTAAACCTTATTGTCAAAATAAACCTTCCTTTGCCTTTGAGTTGTCTCCACATGTTGGGCCGCCAATCTCTGAACCTCACTTAGGCCTTCAAGCCTTTCCAACCTATCCTTTAGTGATTGTGAATTGTCCAACCACTCATTAATGGCAATCCTCAAGGATGGAAGTTCAAATTCCATTGGCAAGATGGCTTCTACACCAAACACTAATGAAAATGGGGTGGTACGGGTGGAAATTTTGTAAGTGGTTCTATATGCCCACAAGGTGGCGATCAATTTGTGATCCCAATGTTTTTTTGAGTCCATCACAATCTTGCATAAGATGCGCACCAAAGTTTGATCCACTATTTCAGTTAAACCATTGGTTTGGGGGTGGTATGGAATGGTCTTTTGATGGTTAATGTTGAAAAGTTCTGTCAAGTCAACAATGGCATCATTTAGGAAATGAAAACCATGATCACTTATCAAGATCTTTAGATAACCAAATTGTGAAATGATGTTTTCATAAAGGAAAATTGATGTTTGTTTAGCATCGGCAAATTTGACTACTTTGGCTTTCGCCCATTTGGTCAAGTATTTAGTTGCCACAATGATGTATTGCATTCCCCATGAAGAGGTTGGATGAATGGGCCCAATATAGTCTATGCCCCACTTCTCTTGGTTTATGTCTATTGATTATTGAAGAGGCCTCAACATGTTCAGGAACACTTCTTGGACCAATAGATGTTCGCTTGAAGTAATTAAAGGAATGCCCATCTATTATTGTTAGTGAAATTCACATCTTTTATTGTGGTGATTGGTTACACTTAGGCCCTACGGTTGGCCCAACATTGTTTACCCAACCTACTCCAAGTTCATTTGTTCAAAATTGGGTTGGTTACAACCTTTATAAAAAAATTAACCACTTAATGTACTTGATAGAATTCATGTGTGAATAACAAAATATGTAATTTGCAATGTCTTTTAGAAGATTTTGCATTGTCACTTCAAGCATCCATGACATGGATGCCATTAATTCAAGACATGTACAATTCAGTGTTATGTATCAACTATTTTTCAATTCAAGCCCATTTTACTCATGTCAAATTTGTTCTAAATTGCCTTCAATTGCTCTTGTGGAATTTTTTTTTCCATGCAAAGGGAAGCTATACCAATATAGTTTCATGCATGTGTCAATAAAGGTTGTCAGTCAACTTTTTTTGCTTTTGACTATTAAAGCTTGAATTAATTGCATGATGACAAAACAAATCATTTGCCCATGATTTTGGAACTTGTAGTGGGAATGCCTATCATGTGCACAAAAAGTGATGTTGGGCTAAATGAGGTTGTTAATGGAACCTTAGGTCATGTTGTCAAGTATTGACTATTAGAAATTGCAACCATGCATCACCAAGTGATTGACAAAAAATTTGGGTGTACAAAATTAGTTTCATCCACATCATTTAAAATAATTTTTGTTAAGTTGTTTGTCTGATAGCAAGTTCTTGATCTTGACCTTCCACTACTCATTATTGGCATTCATTTAATTTTGGACAAAGATGTTCATCCAATTTCCAAATAAAAGGTTTAACGTTTGTTTCAAGCAAATCCAACTATCCTTGCTTATACTTTAAATATTGACAAAATCCAAGGATTGATTTTTTTTAGGAGTTATTCTTGACCCACTTTTTACATTAGACGTGATTGTCTTCCAAAAAAATTAGCACATTTTATGCAACTATATTAATAGGTTTTTCTATTCCCATTGAGGTTGTTCAACTTCTAATTTTTCTAGCAACATGTTCCTAAAACAATAAACATGTATATTTAAACTAACAAAACTAGAAGTATTTACAAATCCTAAACTAACATGTACTCAATTTGCACATAGTTTCAAAAAAGATATTGCTAAAGTACAAAAATGCTTTCATGTTTTCAATGAAAGAGAAACACAAAATCAAATTAACATTAAAAAATCTACTACTTAATGTAGATATATTTTCCTAAATTTTGAACAAGTACAAACTACTCGGTGCTAACATGTACTTTAACTTGTAGTGAAATACAAAATTGTAATAAGAAATGAGAGTTTATGCATTAGAGATTCAAAAAGTAAGTATGGAAAGTAGACATATGATATCTTTCATGTTCTACCATCCCTCTTTTATATTCTAGGTTTGAACTTTTAAATGCCTTGTGTAAATCACCTAAATAGTAACTAGCTAATAAAACTCCTTGTTCTAATCAACTAATAAAAACTAGCTAATAAAATTGTAATAAACATTCATAATTTTCAAATTTTGCTACCTATTTTGTTAACTACCTATTCTGCCAACTACTTGTTTTGTCAATTATAAGTTTTGCAGACTAAATGTTTTGTCAACTACAAGTTCTATATACTACCTATTTTGTCAACTATAGTTCTATAGACTACCTATTTGTCAACTACAAGTTTTATAGACTACTTATTCAATAGGTGTCATCGATTCATTTACAGTTACTATTGGTTATACTATCATTACCAATTCAACATGTGTCGACACCAATTCAGTTACTACCAGTTAAAGTACTGGTTCACAAAGAGTTCTGGTTAACAAGCTTTTTCATGTGTGAAACACTTGACTGACTTGCAAGTTCTTGAGCCTCTTTTCGAAACTATTAAAAAGTTCTTAACTTGGAAATGTTCGTATTGCAAAAGATAGTTCAATGAAAGTTATTGATTTTTCATTTATAGTAACAATCAATTATATGAAAATATAATTTGAAACATTTACAATTTCCAAAGATTCTTAACATTTATCATAAATTTGGTTTTCATATTATTTTTGCATTTCTATTTAGAAGTATAATCATTGCTAGGTGCTACTTGTAAATGAATTGGGGAGAATTTCTCTTTGGTCTAAGGTTTTTTGCAAATATAGTTTGAATGAAACATTGCTATCAATTTTGGGGACTTAATAAAAAAAAGTGAGCAACAACACATTATATAACAAGTTATATAACTTTGGATTAATCCAAAGCTCTTTCCTCGACTATGGGGTTTTAATTTGAATGTTGAAAGGTATTATATTTGTTCATATTTTAATTTGTAGTTGATCTTACTTACACACATTTAAAATTCATTTAAAATCACCATCAACAAATATGCATCATGTTTTGCTATAAGGAAGCTAAAATTAATAAAAAGGTTTCAAAGTTCATATATGTGAAATACATTTTTGAAAATTGTCATAATAAAAAAAAACATTTAACCAATTTCAATTTCAAAAGATTAACTAATTTTTGAATGTCAATAGAAGCATAAAGAAAGAAATGTAATGAGATTGGTACATTTCAAGGATCGCACATCCAACTTTGTTTCAAATAGAGAGTGGGTCATAGTTATCTTATTTGCCACACATAAGGGGATACATTAGTTTGCAATCTTTTACTCATATTTTCATTACATTCTTGGACACCTTGTTTTAACTTCACATAAATCATGTCATTGGACACCATCGACTAGTGATCTCTTATTTCTTTTTTCTCTAAGTGCATTTTCTTCACATATATATTGTTCATGAGCATGTGACGACACTAATTATAATTATTGTGCAAAGATGTAGTATTAGATAACCTTGTTATCCATTTAAGAAGGGCATTACATTGTAATTCACTCCATTTTAATGTTCAACTCTAATATTTCCTTTATATGGAGGAACTTGCAATGGTTAGTACCATGACTAATTTCCCTTCTTGATCCTTCTTTTTCACTATTGTGGCATGCATGCAACTAACTCCACACATAATCAATTTTATAGTTCAATGTTTAGGATCTAAAATCTTATCACCATAATAAGAAATACACATGATGTATAGGTCTAGTGAACTTGCCCTTTCCATGTAATCCACTCATGTGACCTATTTATTATATTACATAGGTGTTGTCAAATAACCCTTTTTTCTAAGCAACCCAAGTTCCTATGCAACAATCCAATAAGTTGCCTCCTCCCACCAACAAGGGGGCCCTAGGCCCCAAATGGCTTGTTTTTCTCTACATAAAATTTAACTTTATCTTGTTTGCTAGTCAATTAAGTTACTAACCTTGTAGGTCATTAAATCTCACT
>Ga0116226_10002221_pt1 | contig 16796 bp, 11 predicted proteins | sample S1TSphfallax_FD_89692 | JGI IMG/M metagenome (GOLD analysis project Ga0116226, IMG submission 89692) | Host-associated microbial communities from peat moss isolated from Minnesota, USA - S1T2_Fa - Sphagnum fallax MG | ecosystem: Host-associated > Plants > Peat moss > Unclassified | place: USA... | reverse complement strand
CGAGTTGAACATGCTGCGCCCGGATACCTATTTCATCGCGCAGTTGTTTCCGATGCGCGACAAGGATGTTATCCTGTTCGCAAATTCTTCGACCAATGCTGTGCAAAAGGCTCTTGGTCTGATCAGCAATTTGTTCAATCCGTTTGTCGCGGTGCGGACGGCGGCCCAATAGTCCGCAAGGGGGACCCATGCGGATCGGTATCGACGGCTATAACCTGGCCATCCTGAACGGCACGGGTATAGCAACGTATGGCGCGTCGCTGGCCGAAGTGCTGACAGGGGTCGGACACGAAGTCATCGGCGTGTTCGGGCTCGATCCCGGCCCGCGATCAGCCACGCGCGAAACGCTGTTTTTCGAACAGTTCGGGCGTGGCCACAATCGCGGCAACGTGGTGCTGCGGGCGATAGCGTCGATTGCGCTGCATCATGGGCCGCGACCGCTGATCGAAGTTGCGCTGACCGATCATGTCGACAAACGCGGTTTCGGTCCGCGCTGGCCGGATATGGCCGCATTATGGACTAGCCCGGTGTTGTTTGAGGCAGCGTGGGGGCGGTTCCAGATGTTTGGGCGGTTCACCACCGTGCGGATGCCCAATCCGCCCGAGGTGATGCACTGGACTTACCCTGTGCCCGTGCGCATGGCGGGCAGCCGCAATGTCTATACCATGCACGATCTAGTGCCGTTGAAACTGCCGCATACGACACTGGACAACAAGCGCTATTACCATCGCCTGATCCGGCAACTGGTCGATGGCGCCGATCACATCGTCACGGTGTCGGATGCAAGCCGCAACGACATCCTGGCCATGTTCAACGCCGATCCGGAGCGTGTTACGAACTGTTACCAGTCGAGCCCGCTGCCGCCGGCCGTTGCTGCGGGCAGCGAGGCCGAAGATCATGCGATGATCGAAAGCGTGTTTGGCCTGCCACCCAGAGGATTTTACCTGTTCTTTGGCGCGAGCGATCCCAAAAAGAACATCGGTCGCATCGTTGCCGCCTATCTCGCGTCGCAAAGCCGGCGGCCGCTGGTGGTGGTGTCATCGCGCGATTGGGGGATGAGCGAGGCCAGCGGTGGAATGGGCAAGGATGGCATGGTCTATGGCCACAAAGTCGACCGGCCGATCATTCAGTTGCAATATCTTCCCCGCGAAACACTGTTCAGGCTGATCCGTTCGGCCCGGGCGGTGCTTTTTCCGTCGCTTTATGAAGGGTTTGGCCTGCCCGTGCTGGAGGCCATCCAACTGGGCACGCCGGTCATCAGTTCGAATACCAGTTCGCTTCCCGAAGTCGTCGGCGGGGGCGGCTTGCTGGTCGATCCCTATGACACCAATGCAATCACCGGCGCCCTGCGGCAGATCGATCAGGACGACGCGCTGGTGGCCAGGCTGTCCGCTGCCGGCCTTGAGCATGCGCGCAAGTTCACCAACGAGGGCTTTGCCACCCGCCTGGCGGCGATGTACGCAAAATTGCAGCTGCCCGGGGTCTGAGCGATGTCGAGCGTGATTGCCTTCGACCTGGCCAGATTGTTCCTCGCGCCGCTGTTTCTGGCACCACGCGGGATTGACAAAGTGGATCTGGCAATGGCGCGCCATATCTTTCCCGACGATTCCAGCCCGCACATCGGCGTGATGCCGACATTCTGGGGCGTGCGCGCCTATCGCGCACCCGAAGTGCGGCGCATGCTTGATCATGTCACTAAAATTTGGGCAGAACACCCCCCAGGCGACGCGAAGTCCGAGCAAGACCTGCGGTTAAGCCAGATCATCGCCCGGATTCACGCGGCCACGCCTGTGCACCATGCGCCGATCCCGCCACCCAAACGCCTGTCGCTGGGCGACAAAGTGGGGCGCATGCTGCACGAATTGCATGCCACCGGCATGCCGATCGGCCGCCCGGTGCGCCAGGCTCTTCCCAAAGGCGCGACGTATCTGAATATCGGCCAACTCGGCCTTGCCGTGCCGCTGTTTTTTCGATGGCTGGAAGATCGGCGGGACATCATATGCGCGTTGATGTTGCACGATGTGATTCCGCTGGATTTTCCCGATCTGTGCCGGCCGGGGTCTGCCGACCATCACGCGCGTATGGTCCGCACTGCGGCGCGCCATGCCGACTGCATGATCTATACCACCGCCTATGCGCGCGACACAGTGAATGCCTCGTTGGCCCATAACGGGCGACCGCGCCTGCCCAGCCTGGTGCGGCCGCTGCCCCTTTCTGCAGCGTTTGTGGAAACCGCAAGCGCCCTGCCGGAACTGTCGGGCGCGCGCTATTGCGTCGTGGTGTCAACGATCGAACCGCGCAAGAATCACGATTTGCTGTTGCGTGTCTGGCGGCGGCTGATCGCCAGATTGGGCAGGGATGCACCCCATCTGGTGATTGTGGGTTCACGCGGGTTTGATTCCGACCGGATACTCGCCCCACTGGAAAACAACGCGATGTTGCGCGCGCATGTCCACGAAGTGTCCGGCCTGTCGAGCCATGCGCTGGCCCAACTGGTGCTGGGCGCGGCCGGTCTGCTCAGCCCGACCTGGGTCGAAGGCTTTGGTCTGCCGGTGCTGGAAGCCAACATAATGGGTGTCCCGACTATTGCCTCGAACATCGCCGCGCACCGCGAAATCGCGCAAGGAGAAACCACGCTGCTGGCCTGCGATGACGAAGACGCCTGGTTGCAAGCGATTGCTGCGCTGCCGCCAGCCGGCTCGCGGTGTCGCCCGGTCATCCCGGTGGACGTTACGGAAGCAGCCTATTGTAGAGACTTGGTCAATTTCCTGCGTGGCATTTCATCCGGACAGCATGGCGTTACATCGCAAACCGCTTCGGAACAGGGCCCGTCTGCCGGTATCGCAGCCACATGGCCGGGTGGGGCATAGCGGATTTGACTTGTCCGACATTCACCAATCCATAAAAGAGGCAGACCGTGACCAGTTCGCACATTGACCGGCTTTGCAAAGCCTGGGTCGCAGTCCTCGGCGACGTCATGATCGACATGTATATCAAGGGTACGATCGAGCGTATTTCGCCCGACGCGCCGGTGTCGGTGCTGCGCGCGCAATCGCAATCCGCCGTGCCGGGCGGTGCGGCAAACGTCGCCGCCAACATCGCCACGCTTGGCGCAATGCCGCTGCTGGTGGGCATCATTGCTGCGGATGGCGGTGATCTCTACAATGTACTGCTGGACCACGGGGTCACCTGGCACGACGGACTGGTCATTGCGCCCGATCGGCAAACGATCCGCAAGCAGCGCATCATGTCCGGGCAACAGATCGTCAGGGTCGATTTTGAGGACACCAGCCCGGTGTCTTTGGACATCGAGGCGCAGCTTGTCGCGAAAGATTTGGCTGGCGTGGACGAAGCGGACACCATTGTGCCGTCGGATTACGGCAAGGGCGCCCTGGGCGCCCCAGTCATTCGCGCTGTCACCCAGGCAGCACGGGCACGCGGCAAAATCGTTAACGCCGATCCCAAAAATCCCGATCTGACCATCTATGATGGGGCCGATATTCTGACGCCGAACCGCGCGGAGCTGACCGCTGCCACCGGAATGCCGTGCGAAACCGACGAACAGGCGGACCAGACGGCGCTTGTGGCGCAACAGGCCTTTGGCGGTGATATCCTGCTCACCCGATGGGAAACGGAGCTGTCGTTTTTCCGGCCAACGGGCCGACGTCGCATGCCCCGACATTGGCCCGCCAGGCGTTCGATGTGTCCGGCGCGGCGGACACCGTCGTCGGCACGGTGGCCGTCGCCATCGCAACCCGGATCGCCATTCCCGAGACGATCCGCATCGCCAATCAGGCCGCAGGCATCGTGGTGGCCAAAGTGGGCACCGCGACCGCCAGCCCGGCTAATCGCGGCGTCTTGATGACCGATCAGCATTCTGCGGCCCGCAATGCCGGCAAAACGGGCATGCCGATGGCGCTGCTCGACCGTGATGGTGTTATCAATCGCGATGTCGGCTATCCCTATCGACCCGATCAGATCGTCTGGATCGACGGGATATTCGATGGCCTGGCCCGTTTGAAAGAGCAGGGATCCCGGGTCGTGGTTGTGACAAAGCAGTCGGGCATTGCACGCGGATTGTTCACCCGGGAGGATATTGAACACCTGCACGCATCGTTGGCTGATGAAATTGCTGCACGCAGGGGCAGGATCGATGCATTCCTTTATTGCCCCTATCATCCAGACGCTCCGGTTGAAGTTTTCCGCGTGGATCACGAAGATCGCAAGCCGAAGCCGGGCATGGTTTTCAAGGCGCTGAAAATGTTGCCGACGCTGACCGAGCACAGCTTCATGATCGGCGACAAACCGACCGATATCGCGGCTGCGAGCGCGGCCAGTTTTCCCGGATATCTGTTTGCCGGCGGCCGGATCGACCGGTTTGTCAATTCCATCCTGGCCAGTTATGACCCTTGACGACCCGATGAGCCCATGGCGCGGATAAGCAGAGGATGACGCCACGATGGGTTCTGCACATCGCCGGGCTGGTCGTGCCAAAGGTGCGTTCAAACCTGGCTGTCGATGCGGGCGATGTCAGGCGTGACCGGCGTGAATGGTCGAAAGCCGCGCAATGCTACGTCCGAGCGCTGCGGATCTGCCCCGATCGGCGGCCGATCTGGGTTCAGCTTGGGCATGTGCGAAAGGAAAATGGCGAGCCCGAGGCGGCGCTGGCTGCCTATCGCCTGGCGTGCAGCCTGCCGGGCGACGATGATGCGCACTGGCATCTGGGCCTGGTGGCCAGGCGCCTGGGCGCGCTGGTCGAAGCCAAGGCGGCGCTGCGAGAGGCAGCCCGGCGCAAGCCGGACAACGCCGATCTGCGGGCCGAATTCCTGGAATTGGTGCACGATCCGCTGGCGGCCGATGAACACGCGCGGGCGGTGGCGAAAGCGCTGAATGCAGAAGAAGAAGCACGCGTTGATGCGGTGGCATCGGCCCGACGGGTGCCGGTGGTTTTTGATGCCTCCGATCTGGTCAGTTATTTTCGCCACTCGCGCCTGCCCACCGGGATTCAGCGGGTCCAGATGGAGGTCATCCTTGCCGCGTTCGACATGCAAGTCGACGCCCAGGTCGGCTGCCTTTCAGATTGGGCAGGCACTTGGTCGCGCATTCCTGCCGCGCATTTTCAGACCGTGTGCGCGCTGGCGGTCAGCAGTGGTGATCGGATGGATCCGGCCTGGATCGACGCGCTCGACATCCTGACTGCCACGTTTGCCGTCACTAGCCCTGTCACATTCTCGCCAGGCACCTTTTTGGTCAATCTGGGCTCATCATGGTGCATGCCGAACTATTTTCTGCATCTGCGCCTGCTGCAGCAGCGCAGCGGCATCCATTATGTGCCGTTTGTGCACGATTTCATTCCAGCGATCGCCCCGGAACATTTCGTCGAGCAACTATCACAGGATTTTCTCGGCTGGGCGTTTCAGGTCTTCAGGCATGCCGATTTCTTTCTCGTCAATTCGCGGTCTACGCGCGATGATCTGCACCGGGTGGCAAACATCCTGGGCCATAACGTGCCGCCGGCGCATGTTGCGTGTGTGCCGCTCGACGCTGATTTCCGCCGCCCCGGGCTGGTCGAGGCGGCGTTGTCCCGGTTGGACCAATGGGGGCTGCGCGATGGGCGGTTCGTCCTGTTTGTCTCCACCGTCGAATCGCGCAAGAACCACCCGATCGCCTTTCAGGCGTGGCGTGATCTGATCGATCGCCACGGCGCGGATCGGGTGCCCGATCTGGTGTGCGTAGGCCATCGCGGCTGGTTGAACGATCACATCTATGCCGCGCTGGACGAGGACCCGGTGCTGGCGGCCAAAGTCCACATGCTGTCGCAACTGTCGGACGAACAGGTGTCCCTGCTCTATCGACGATGCCTGTTCACCCTTTATCCAAGCCTGTATGAGGGATGGGGCTTGCCGATCACGGAATCGTTGTCTTACGCAAAAGTGCCCGTGCTTTGCCGGCAATCGTCCATGCCCGAAGCGGGCGGCAGATTTGCGCTCTATTTCGAGCCGGGCGATTTGGCCGGGTTGGTGATGGTGGCCGAAAAGCTGATATTCGACCCTTCTGCGCGCGAAGCGCTCGAACAGCAGATCCGCGACGGTTTTCTTGCGCGAACGTGGCGCGAAGTGGCGCAACAGATTTTGGACGACATCGACCGGTTTGGCACGTCGGGCGATGGTCGCCCGAAGGTCGTGGCCAATCCGGTGATTGGGCTTGATCGCCTCTATCACATGACGCGCAATCAGCGGCGTGTGCTGACCCCGTTCATCGACGAGGGCGAGCAATTGCGGACCGGCAACGGTTGGTGGCAACCCGAAGACTGGGGCTGCCCGACGCGGCCCGAGGGCGGGGGAATCGCTTTTGCGGTGGGCGATGGCACGACACAGATGCGGGTCTGGTTGCGCCTGCACAACCCGCCCGGGCGCCGTAGTGAAGTCACTATTGAATGCGGAAACCGCGAATTGCGCTGCGATTTGCCGAGCGGCGCGGCGTGCTGGGTCTCGTTCCTTGCCGACGTGTGCGACGGGAATGTGGCGTTTGTCATTCGCGGGCACGCCTGCGTCGACCTTGCCACCGAGACGGGTTGGCGGGATCGGCGCAAGATCGGTGTCGGCATCAGCGGGCTGATCGTTACGGCAAACGAACAAGTCCGGACCTTGCTGGCCCTGACCCGGACAATAGCCGAAAATGCGCAAAGCACGGTTCGTCTGGTGCGCGACGCGCATCTGCTGTTGGTGAACCGCAAAGTCGATGCGTTGGATTTGCAGGACTGGTTGTCGTTGCTGGAAGCGGGCGTCACATCAAAATGGCAGATGATCGAAGCGCTTGCCAGAAGTCCCGATCAAGGCAGAACTTCGTTGCGGGCGATCGTGTTCGATTAGGAACCTTGCCGGATGAGCGGCAGCAACCCGGTCAGGATATGGTAGGACGGACTGGCTAGCACGTTCTCTTCCAGAAAACACTGCGCCCCTGCATTCCAGCGTTCGGCTCACAAGCCCGGACGGCGCGCGCCCAGAAACCGTTGCAAGTGCGCGAGCGGACGGGTGGGCTCCGGGGCGAGGCGACCGTGCAAACGCGCAACCATTCGGTGATTGTCCATAGCCGGCAATTCGCGTCGGCGACGGTGCCGTCGGCCAGAACTGCGGCATAGGGCAGGCCGGTCTGCGGCGAAAAACCCGATGTGAACGACGTTTTGCCAAGCGCTTTCAGTCGACCGGGAACGGCAAAGCCTGCGATCCGGCATTGGTTCAGCAGCCACATCCATTCGAAATGACGGCCAAGCTCGAACACGCGCCGGGCTGATGGGCAGTGCAGGCCCAGTCATCCTCAAGATATTCGAACAGACAACCGTGGCTGTCGGACCAGAAATGGCGGTCGTCCAAAGACAACACCGCCTCGATCGTGTCACGATAAGCGCGCTTGGCGCTGAGCGGCAGCCAGCAAACGCATGCCTCCGACAGATGCATGTGCGGATTCTGACGACGTGGGAGCGAGGGGGGGCAGGCTCTCGGCAAAGCCGCTTTGCGGATGAGCCAGGCCCTCGTGCACGAATGTCAGCAGGGCAAGCGCCTCATCGGCAAGAAAGCTGTCGCCGCTGCGCTGATAGGCTGAGGCGAGGGCGAACAGGGCAAACGCCAGATCATAAAGGTCTCGCGACTCATCCAGCAACCGTCCGTCCAGATCAACGCTGCGCACAAATACGCTACCGGCGTGGCGCAGGGGGGCCGAACAGAAATTCCAGGCCGTGATCCATCGCCTGCTTGGCCCGCTCAAACCCAGTTCGTCGAGCGTCGCAAAGACGAAAATTTGCCGGCGAGTCACACGCAATGGTTTGAAATCGCAAGCGTTGGAGGCATTGCGGTGATCAAGCTGATCAAAATAGCCACCACCTGCACGATCGGCACCATGTTCCAGCCACAGTGGCGCTGTGCCACTCGCGCAGTGCGGCTCGCGGGTGCTGGATAACGGAGCTCGAAATTCAACCAAATCCAAAGTTATGCTTCCCTGGCGTGGCGCAACAGCAGTGCCCGTCCGCGCCATACCAGCCATCGCGGACCCTCGATCAGGTCTTGCCGCGGACCGAGCAGGCGTTGCAGCAATCGTCCTTTCCAGCTGTTTGGCCGGACGAGCATGAACGCCGCAATCCGGTTTCGTTGCAACGCGGTCAGCCACGCGTAAGGAACGGCATAGCCCGGTTCACGGGCCAGCGCGCGTTGCACGGCAGGTTCAACTTCGTCACCGCGCCAGACCTGTTCGCCAAGCAAGGCAACAATCGGCTTTGTCTCGGTCAGCCCGCAGTCGTCCGCCTGGTCGCGCGTGAAGAGATCGAGCAGCGCAAGCGCCTGACGGGCATAGCCATGGTTTTGTACCCTGGCGCGGCCTCTTTGGCCCATGCGCATGCGCAAGTCTGGCGCGGCGACAAGGCGATCGAGCGCGTCCGCCAGGGCCTGAGGATCGTTCGGCGCGATCAGCACGCCTTCGACGTCATTCTCGATCATGTCGGGAATGCCGCCGACGCGACTGGCCACGACTGGTCTGGCACAGGCCATCGCCTCCATCAGGCAGACCGGCTGATTTTCAGGCCAGATCGATGGCAAGACGAACACGTCGCAGGCGGCATAGACATCCGGCATCGCCGCAGGCTGTATCTTGCCTCGAAAACGGACTTGCGCGGCCAGGCCGAGACGTTGGACCAGGGCGCGCAACCTGGTCGCTTCTGCCCCGTCGCCCACAAGGTCGAGCCGAACGCGGTCCCGCCAGCGCATCACCGACAGCGCCCGCAACAGCACCTGCAATCCCTTGTGTGCGCCGAAATGGCCGGCATACAGCAGCATAACCAAGCCCTTGCGCTCGGCCCGATGCCGGGATTGCGCCTCGGCAAACGGCGCGATATCGATGCCATTGGGCACAACGGCCATCCGTCCTGGCGGGAAACCGGCGGCGAGATAGGCGTCGGCGAGATAGCGACCCGGTGCAACAAACCCGGCAACATGATCAAACGCCAGCGCCATCATATCGCGCCGCACGCGCAATGCCCAGTCTGCCTCGGGCGTATCGCCCAGGCACCCGGCACAGGCCGTGCGATCATGGCATGGCATGCCGTTTTCCAGCATCAGGGTGTTTCGCAGACAAAATCCCCAGAAATCATGCAGCGTCACGAACACGCGCGCGCCGCTTTCAGCCGCCGCAATCAGCAGGCAAACCGACAGCCCGACCAGATTGTGGGCGTGCACCACTGACGGTTGAAATTCACGCAGGATAGTCGCAAAATGCGTATCCACAGCTCTGTGGACATAATTGATCGCATGGTGATCATAATCCGCACTGTGCGTGGTGACGCGGTAGACCTGAACACCTTCAAATGTGTCGGACATCATCGTGTTGTGATCGCGGGAATCATCCAGATTTCCGGCAAACACCGCAACGTCATGCCCCAGCCGTACCATCTGCCGCGCGATCTGGTGCGCAACCAGTTCGGCTCCGCCGACAAACCGCGGGGCATATGCGTTTGTACAAACTAGGATGCGCATCAGATTGGCCTCACAATTCAACAAGTTAATGCTTGGCGCCCATATCCGTTCATGCGCGACTGTTCAACTCGGGTCAGGGCAGGCTCGCCCAGCCGACCTTGCGAGCGATCGGTGCCGGCTCATCCTCTGACAGCAAGCGAAGCGTATCAGCCTGCGCGGTCAATATGGCTTCTGGATCAGCCCGAAGCCGCACACGTCGGTGTAGATTAATGGCCTGGCAATGTTGCGGGAAAAATTTCCGTTGAGCAGGACGCTGTTGGCGCCCTTCATCTTGCAAAATTCGAGCGCGGCGCGGTGTGATCCTCCTTGTTTCGTCCGGTCGAATTCTGCAGCCCACTGTGAAATGTCGTCCATAACGATGAGTCCGCCAGGCAATAGCGCATCCCACCACAGGTTGAGTTCCTGCAATGTATGTTCATACTGGTGCGAGGAATCGATATAGACTAGCTGTGGCGGGCCGCCGAGAAAGTCTATCGCTTCACGGACGTTTGCGGGGTCGGCGGAATCGCGCACCGCGATCTTGATATCGTCCTGCAGACCTGCCTTGTTGACCCAACCTATAGCGTATTCGCTCGGAACTGGATCGAGATCCACTGTGTAAAGAAACCGACTGCTGCCCATCTTCCGGCCGATGAAGCCAAGCACAAGTGTCGAGAAGCCAATGTAGTGACCGCACTGAACTATCCGGTCGAGCCCGGAGGACATAATCATACCGGTAAGCATTGTCATCATTTCTACGCCCGAAGCGCCCGCGTTGGGCCATTCGACGTTGGCTGATATCTGCCAGTCAATCAACACGGCATGGTCCGCTTCATCCATGACCAGAAGGAAGGGGGGATCGTAATTGTGGCGACGATACCAAGTAGAGTCTACACCTTCGTTCTTTGCGGCCATCTGGCCGTACGCGGTTCTGGTCATTTTCAGCCTACCATTTGATTCTAAAAAGCGACAAATTACGCAGTCGTATCTGAGTGATGAACAATCAACCCATATTATCACGAATTGAGTGGTAGTTCAAAAATAATTCAGAGTAATTAATTTTTGACGGAAAAATGGAAGGTTGGTGTATTTGAATTCTTTCTGCATCTATTTCTATATTGTGTTCTTTTGACGAGGCAAATATCATTTCAATAAGATCCTTTGGAATGCTTTTATTATTCGCAATAACACTATAGTCTAATTGATAGAATAGATTATAATCCTTCATGGCTTCATAAATTAGGTTTCTATGCCAAATAACGTTTTGTCTATACATAGAGAATTCATATTCATCTATGGATAGTCCGCTAAAAACCCGCTTTTCACTAGGCCGAGTGTAATAATGCGGTTGATCACCGGATATTTCAAGATATTTCATAGAAACAAATGAATCTAATATATCTCTTTCTAAAGATATAACAACCGCTCTGATATTTCTCAAATATCCATAGAATGATAAATATCTATGAGCATTCCAAGTTACGGAGGGTATTTCAATTTGATTAAACATCACATCGATCGATACTATACTGAATAATCCAAAAAAAGATTCGAAATAATTATTCAACAATTCATCATTTCCGTTTGGGATCAATTTACAACCTCTATTCTTCATAAATTCGAAAAAAGATCCTACGTAAGAAACATCAGGGTTGAATACCTCACCAAAAGGAGTCACGACCGTGCCAGATTTGAAGCAATTAGCAAGCAATTTGGTTCCAGAGCGCTGAGTTGATAAAGTCGCTATTAACACAGTTAAATGCTCCCATTTATTCTCGATAGGCGTTTGGGTCGCTATCCTTGAAGCCAAGCAGAGATGGGTCGGTTTTTTTGAACATCGATTGGCGAAAGATAAGGCAATCGTCTACCGGCTGTTTGCTCCAATTGCTGATATGGGTGTTCCTTGCGGGGAGGGCGTAGCCCGACTGGAATGTCCCCCTATTTCGGCGGCAAAATTCATGCTGCCGCCACCACGGGCAGATTGTCAAGTAATTACCCAGTGCGCCGGTAAACCGGCAAGGAATAGAAAGTGACAGTCCATCGCGATGAGTAATTGCTCAGGCTCCCTGATTCCAAGGTCATCAACTGTCATATGCGCCAGCCACGCGGCTTCTTCGGCGAAGGCCTTGTCGGGGCGGGTACATGCACCCATCATGGCAAGGCGACGCCCGGCCATTAAGGAAGCTGGGCGCAGCTGCGCGGTGGCCGTTGGCCATACTTGACCGCCGGACAGCGGCTCGCCCCAAAGAGCCCAGGTCGGGACGAAGGGATGGTCTCTGCAATCGATCAAAGGGATGCTTCGGAAGCGTTGGCAGGCGATTAGCAAGCCAACCACAACCCACTCGGCTTTCAAAAGGGACCAAAATAGTATGTCTGAGACAATTTCGGTCTTCGCCATCGGCACCTTTCTTTGTTTTTCCTGTGGTTCAAGACAACAACTGTCCTTACGGTCATCCGGATGCATGGAGCCTATCATTCCAAGGACATCTCTCAGCAAAACACGTTTCTTACTCAAGGCCGTGCAGCGAGGGCATATTGCGAAGCGCAAAAACCTTTAATGCTTTTAAGATCCTCTTTAACGTCTTTATCCAAGGAAATGATCGGTGCAGCGTCATAAATCAGGTCTAATTCGGGCGTGCCCGAGAGCTGATCATCCATCATCGCCAGGACATTGTTGGCAATGACATCCATTTCCCAATCGAGTGTGCGTGTCGATACGAACTTGCTAGCTTTACGAGAAATCAGGGCAGTCGATTTGGCATCGTTCAAGAGGGAGAGGATAGCTTTTGAGAGAGAGTGCGGATTTTGAAAACTTAGAAGTACGGTGCCGGATTTATGGTCAAGCAAATTATTGTAACGATACAGATCAACCGGCACGCAACCCGCTGCCATCATTTCGTATGGAATGCGCGACGGATTGGAGCCACTAATGCACAAGCCTGCAATGCAGCGGTTGTACAGACGATTGAGCTCGCTTAGATCGGTGATCAGCCCGAGGTTGGTAACCTCGAAATCAAGGTGCAGCGGAATGTTGGAGCCATAAACATAAATTGTGCATTCCGGCATTGCCTGTTTGACCAGCCGCAGTGCATCTATGCCAAGTGAAGGCATACGGCGTGGTTTGTCCGGCTGGTAAAGAAAGCAAACCGCGGTCTCGCGGCGAATTTTTGGCGCCGCCAATTTGCGCATTGCTGCCAACGATGCGCTGGCAACGGGTTTGCGACCTCCGCGCAGAAGGCCGCTTGCTGGATCATCGTCAACATCGAGCCGATGATAGATGGCTGTATCGACACCGAGCCCAGCAGGGGACGCCGCAGCACCGAATGTGCTGTGGATGACGTGCGACAGCCAGTTACCGATCGTGAAATGTTGCAAGCCTTGGGTAAAGCTGTTCTCGCCGACGATATAGCCGTCACTCATCGGATTGAACATCGCTTCGAAGTCTTGGACCAGATAGGCTCGGTGATTGCAATTCGACAGCCTTGAGACGTACATTGCCGAATGTGCCACTGTAGCAAAGGCGACCTGACTAGGAATAAAGCTGTGCCATTCGGTGTGGATCATGGCTCTTGTGCCGCTCAGGTATTCTTCAACAATTTCCACCCCGTCCCCTCTTGATTCAAGAAATATTTCCGGATTAAATCCAAGCTTAGCAAGGCGACGGACCATGTTGAAAATAGTTCTATGACCACCTGATGCCCTGATTGGTGGCGGAACAAACACCAACAGGTTCGATCCGCGTGCCTTGATGATCGCCGGGGAAAATTGGCTGGAAATCACGATGGGCACGCATGCTTTACGGGCAGGTGACGCTCTATCCCACCATTTGCTCATTTCGGACGCCCGAATGGCTCCTTCGACCCAGCGCTCACGGCTCAACGCAGCGGTAACCGCAGCGTGGATTTCACTGCTCTCGGCGCTCAAATTAAGCGCCTCTGCCAAGGTGGACGTTGCGGAAACGCTATCGACAGCTCCAAAACCAAAAGACTCATTGTGGTCCAACTGCTGGAATACGGAAGCTACCGCTGCGGGGGGGTTTTGGGATAGGCTGGCACAAAGTCGACTTGCGAGATTCCGCAAATCTTCGGCCATTAGGCCATGTGCTTGGACATAGTTCAAACACGCAGGGACAGCCGCCAGGATGCCCTGTTGCAGTGCCGCCACGGGGCCAAGAACGATAGCTTCCTCGCCAGGAATCACATCTGTTCGGGGCTGGACACCTTCCGGCGATATATCATATCCTATGACTGATCCGCCCGGACCATTGAAGATCATTTCGATCGGAGCAAGGTCGCCAACTTGTGCCGCTCGGCCGCACGGCTCATCGAACACCCAACCCGCCTTTGAAACGTTGAAGTCTTGGCGATTCAAGTAGTTGTGAAGCCCAAGATAGTGCCCAGTCACAAAGGTGGCGGGCAAAATTTTGGCGATGTTATCCTGAATCGTTCCCCGCCATCCAATATCGGCAATTTTCAGAGTGCTTGGCGACGTTATGCCCTTCGTCGCCAAATACGCCAGCAGGCCTTTGCGCTGCTGCAAACGGCTTCGTTCCGCGAGCGACTGAAATGGTTCTGATGCAAGAAACTTGATAAAGGCGGTGTCCTGCCACGGGTATTTCACTGGCGCGCCCGCATCCAGTCCAGCCTTGGCCGCCATGGCGCCAACTGCCTGGACATCCAGGTTCAAGCTTGTTGCCAAACCCTCGAGCGACTGAATCGAATATTGCGACCACAATCGCATCAATTCTTTTGGCGTCACGCTCTCCAGCGAAGCGGCGAATGTGGCACGCCGACTCACGTGCAGAATTTGAGCATCTGGGTATGTAGTTCGATAAGGATTGGCATCGACTATTGCGTCATGTAGATCTTTGAAAAAAAGGCCTTCGCGAGTAAAGTAATGAACCGTCGGAACGTTTTCCCTAATAGCACTCTCAATAATAGAAAGCACGTAACTTATCGCCAGAGGTGCGAGGCGAACACCGATACACCTTAACTCCGACTCTGCATCATCGCACTCTATCGCTCCGGCTAGATTTTCGCACAGAGCCATTATACGTCGCTCATGAAGTGTGTTGTCGTCACGTCTCCATGCGTAAAAGGCCTCACCATACCAATTTCGCCGATCAACTTCGCCATCACTATGGTAATGATAGGCAGTTATACCTTTCTCTCTGGGCTTCAAAACGTCGGCGTGGATGTTGTCACCAATATGCAGAATATTCGTCGGAGGCACGCAAGTCTCAGATAGGACACGGTTGAACAGAGCGCCGCCCCGCTTGGTTTCAAAGGTATCGGATGACACGTAACCTTTTACGAACCAGCCCAAGGCACCGTGATAATCGAGCAGGTCACTTATAAACCGACTTGAAGTATAAAAATCAGATACAAACATTGCTGGAGCGCGGAGGTTTTGTAGATAGTAACGCATGGTTTCGTCAAGACGGGTGGATTCACTCTCAGATCTGAACTCATGTTCTATAACATCAACTCGAATCGCGGCAATTTTCTCCAGAGGTATGCCGCCAACCAGCACTGTATCCAGAAATCGATCAACCGCATCTTCAAAGCGATATTCAAATTCGTCATTATCTGCAGACAAGTTTTCTGAGGTTATTCGGGCCTGAAAGAGCGTTCTAACATCGCGATAAGCATATTTAATATCTGGAAAAGCCCTTAGATAAAAAAATCGAGCAAACTGCAGTTTAATTTCGTCAGGATAACAGTTTCGACGAAGTACAGTGTCCCAAATGTCCAAAGTAAACAGCTGAATGGTATTTGTAATACTGTGCGATGGCTGAAGCACATGCGGAGGTGGTATTCCCGGAGCGAGATCTTGCTTACCAACGAGACCCGAAAAACCGCTCAGATCCAGTGCAAAGGCGATTGGGCGCGGTCTATCCTGCCGGCTGCTGTTGCCATTGCCTCGTCTATATCGGCGCATATGAGCGATGATCAGTTTTCTCGCGGTGTCATCGCCATGCCCGGTAACCAACCGAATATAAGAATCAAGGCGGCTATCGCTTGCCGTTGGTTCCTGCGCACGAAAGAGGTCGAGATTGATTGCGGGGTGAGGATCGAAACCTTGCTCGGCGCCCACCGCAATGAAATGCGCAAGCGGATTCTTGAAGTCAGCCATTTCTGACAGGTGCTGCCGTAAATACCATGCCGAGGAAAAAAATGGATTTGGATCCTTCCCCGAACTGACGCCGCAAGCTGCGAAATGGGTAAGAGGGTTAATTGACTTTCCGTTCAAATCTTTATTTTGCTTAAGATAATATCTAGAATCAAAAAGAGGGCTTGGTGAAATTTGCTCGATAGCTCCTTCTTTAAGATAGTGCCGGAAGGCGGCTCCGCGGCTCAGAATCTTGCCGGAAAGTTGTTTTAAATACCACTCATAATCAAAGATAGGACTTGGAGTTGACCCACGTTTTTGCCCAAAAAAGATAAAATGCTCAAGGTCGGTAAAAATGTTATTCAACGAGCCTCGGTTTTTAAGGCGATACCAGGCGACGTCAAAAATGGGGTGCGGCGCCAAACCCGTAGCGCGGCTATTCACAAGATAGTGAGTGATGCTAGCTCGGCGATTGCCTGGGTTTATGCCGTTAGCCTCGGCATACCAATTCGCGTCAAACAGGCCCGATCGTTCGATTACAATCGTCCGCACAAATAGAGAAAGTTTGTTGTTAATAACATGCCGCGTGAAGTATGGTAATTTCGTTTCAACTCCATCCGTCTTTAAGTTTATGTCGGAAGATGATGGCACAATATTACCCCTCAAAAATAAAAATTGAAATACTAATAATCTATTTTGCATCAATGTCGTTTCCGCTTGATCGACCGGTCACGAAATCATTGTGATAATTCTTTCAGCTCCGACAGACCGCAAAATAGGTCACCACAGTGCACGAGTTAGATGCGAATTGAACCCTTTGTTTTTCTCTTCCGATTATAAAAAGTGCTATAAAGATTGTCTTGGTTCGCAGCATTCGAAAAGCGTCCAAATTGCATCTAAATTCCCGGCTTCGTCACGTGGCGACTATCTCGTATACGTCGATCTCGGCTCAGTTGACCGAGGTATGGATTATGCCCAAGTGATGCCGAGGTCAGCAAATCCGACCCGACAAGATTGAGGTACGAATGCCAAAATTGACCCCATGGCTTGGTCCTCCATCCTAATTTGTGACTGCCGAAACGCAATAGCACGGTAGCGCACACATCAGGAGGAAATGCCATGGAGCGTGCGCATTCGTGCGATAACATCTGAACGCCCAAGATTTTTGAGCTCCCGCGCGGCATG
>Ga0116226_10002220_pt1 | contig 16797 bp, 16 predicted proteins | sample S1TSphfallax_FD_89692 | JGI IMG/M metagenome (GOLD analysis project Ga0116226, IMG submission 89692) | Host-associated microbial communities from peat moss isolated from Minnesota, USA - S1T2_Fa - Sphagnum fallax MG | ecosystem: Host-associated > Plants > Peat moss > Unclassified | place: USA... | reverse complement strand
CGTGCCGCCTTTTCACATGCTGGACACGCGGCTCACCTATACCAAGTCGCATCTGCTCGCGACCGTCTATGTCAACAACCTCACCAACACGCTGGGCATCAACGCCATCACCGACCCGTTGTTTTGGGGCAACCGCACCTCGGCGGTCATCTCACAGCCGCGCACCTTTGGCGTGACGCTCGGCTATTCCTTCAAGGGGTACTGATGGCGGTGATGTTTCGTGACCGCGAGGCGGCGGCGGCCAACCTGCCCGTGCTGATCTGGACCGGCACGGGTTGGCTGGCCTCGTTCGCGCTCATGGCCGCCAACTCCGTGGCGCTCAACGTGGTGGGCACGCTGCTGTGCCTGCACACGATGGTGCTGGCGGCCTACCTCGTGCACGAGGCGGCCCACCAAACCTTGTTCGCGGCGCCGGCCGCCAACGCATCGGCGGGTGAAGCCGCGAGCTTCATTGCCGGTTCAAGTTATGCCTCCTTCGAACGCATTCGCCACATGCACATTCGTCACCACGTCGAGCGGTCCGACCTCACGTGTTTCGATTTCAAGGGTCTGCTGCAACGGCACCGGCCGGTGCTGCGCATGCTGCAAGTCATGGAGTGGTGCTATTTACCGGCCACCGAACTCTTGATGCACGCGCAGGTGGTGGTACGGCCGTTCTTCGTGCCCTCGCAACACCACCATCTGCCGCGCGTGCTCATCATGCTTACGTTGCGCGGCAGCTTTTTTCTGATCCTGGCGTGGTGGTCGATCAAAGCCTTCGCCTTGTACTGGCTGGCCTCATTGCTGTTGCTGCACGTGCTCAATTTCTTCGATGCTTTCCATCACACCTTCGATCAATTCTTTGTTGCGCCGGATGAGGCGCTGCCACCCATCGCGCGCGACCGCGGCTACGAGCAGGCCAATACCTATTCCAATCTGATATCCACCCGTTTTCCGTGGCTCAATCTGCTCACCCTGAACTTCGGCTATCACAATGCGCATCACCATCGCGCCTCGCTGCCATGGTACCGGCTGCCTGCGCTGCACCGAAGCCTGTACGGTGAGGAAACACCCGCGGTCATGCCGTTGCGCGAACTGCTGCGCACGTGGCATCGCCATCGGGTGCAGCGCGTCCTCGGTGACGACTATGGCTCCCCCGGCGCGGGCGCGCACAGGGCCGACAGTTTCATCGGCGCACATGGCGTGTCGTTTCTCACGGTGATCTGACCATGGTCGGGCCGGCCGCAGCTGCTGGTGGGCGATCGCTCGAAGGGTTGCGCGCCGTGGTAACGGGCGCGGCCGGCGGCATAGGCAGCGCCATTGTGCGGCAGCTCGCCGCCCACGGCGCCGCGGTGCACGGTCTGGACCTTCATGTCCCCGGACTTGCGCAGCTGGCGGACGAGCTGGGCGCCGCATCATTCACCGCGCACGAGGTGGATCTCACCAACCGCCATGCCGTCGACCTCACCATCGCGCAACTGCTGGAGCATATCGGCGGGCGCTGCGACGTGCTGGTCAACAATGCCGGCATCGCCAGTTTGCGCTCCCTGGAAGAGACCGACGATACCGTGCTCGATCGCATGTTCGAGGTGAACTTTACCGCGGCGTTTCGCATCACCCGGGCGCTGCTGCCGGCGTTACGCGCCGGCGGGCGCGGCGCCGTCATCAACATCGCCTCGGAGCTGGCCCTGATCGGTGCGGCGGATTACAGTGCGTATTGCGCCACGAAGGGCGCCATAGTCGCATGGACCCGCGCGCTTGCCGTGGAGCTTGGCCCGCAGCGCATCCGGGTGAATGCGGTCTGCCCGGGTCCGATAGAAACCGCGCTCTTGCGCCAGGAATTCATGACGCACGCCAAGCCTGAGGAAGCCCGGCTCGCCGAGGTGGCGGCGATCCCCTTATCAAGGCTCGGCGTGCCGCAAGACATCGCGCCGCTGGTTTGTTTCCTCGCGAGCGACGCTGCCGCCTTCGTCACCGGAGTGGCGTGGCCCGTCGATGGCGGGAAGACCGCCCGGTGAGCGCCAGGTGACCCCGTGATCCGCAACCCGGTACCGTGGCCGAACGGCGCGAAGTGCGCCGTCTGCTTCACGTTCGATATGGACGCCGACAGCCTCTTGCAGCTGGCTCACCCGCAGCGCGCCCACACCATGATCTCGGCGGCTTCGTCGCTGCGCTACGGGCCCGAGGTCGCCGTGCCCCGCATCCTGGAATCGTATCGGCATTTCGGCATCCAGCAGACTTTCTTCGTGCCCGGCTGGTGCGCGCAGCGCTACCCGCATGCCGTCGAGGCCATGATGCGCGACGGCCACGAGGTCTCCGCACATGGCTACCTTCACGAACATCCCAACGAACAAACCGACGCCGACGAGCGCTACTGGCTGCACCGCAGCCTGGCGGCGGTGCGCGAGGTGACCGGCGAAGCCTCGCCGGGCTGGCGCGCGCCGCTGTATCGGTTCTCGCATCGCTCGGCGGAATTGCTGCTCGAAGCCGGCATCACCTACGACGCCTCCTTGATGGGCGACGATGTACCCTACCTGCTCGACACGCCGCGCGGCACCTTGCTGGAACTGCCGTCGCATTGGGGCATGGACGACTGGCCGCCCTTCATGCACTTGAACGAACTTGAGTTCGAGATGCCGATTCAATCCGCCGCCCGCGCGTGGGAAACCTGGTGGGAAGAGTTCGAGGCCATGTGGGAATTTGGCGGCCTGTGGGTGCCGGTGTGGCATCCCTTTTTATCCGGCCGTCTGGCGCGCTGGCGCCGCACCCATGCGATGATCGAAAAAATGCTGGCAAAAGGTCAGGTTTGGTTTGCGCCGATGCGCGCCATCGCAGCCCATGTGCGCGCGTGTGCCGCCAACGGAACCTGGACACCGCGCACCGAATCCGTCACCGAATACATACCGCCCCGACCCGAGGCCAGATCATGAGCAACCAAGAACAGACCACCCGCCTGGAACTGCGCACCATTCAGCCGATCGCGCTCGATCAACGGCACGGCCGGGCGCGCGATCTGTTCACCATCTGGTTCGGATCGAACGTCATGCTGCTGACCATCGTCACCGGTGGATTGTCCGTGACGGCGTTCGGCCTCTCGTTCGCCTGGGCCGTGGTCGCGCTGGCGGCGGGAAATTTCATCGGCGCGATTTTCATGGCGCTGCATGCCGCCCAGGGACCGACGCTCGGCGTGCCGCAGATGGTGCAAACGCGCGGCCAGTTCGGCTCCCTCGGTGCGCTGCTCGTGGTCGGTATCGTCATCGTCATGTACGTCGGATTCCTCTCTTCGAACATCGTGCTCGGGGGCGAAGCGCTCGCCAGTCTGGTGCCGGGGTGGTCCGACACGCCCGGCATCGTGCTGGTCGGCGTGCTCGGGGTGGTCGCGACCATCTATGGTCACGACCTCATCCACGCCTATGCGCGCGTGATGTCCTACCTCTCTGGGGCGGTGCTGGTGCTGGCGGTGGTATGGATCATCTACGTGCACGGTCTGCCGGCCGACTTCCTGACGCGCAACGGCATCAGCGCCACCGGCTTTCTCGGCACCATCTCGGTCGCCGCGTTGTGGCAGATCTCCTACGCCCCGTATGTCTCCGACTATACCCGCTACATGCCCGCCGAGACCGGCGCCTCACCGGCGTTTTGGGCCAGCTACTGGGGCTGCACCTTGGGCTCACTGCTGCCCATGATCTTGGGCGCCGTGGTGGGCCTCGCCGCCCCCAAGGGCAGCCTGGTGCATGGCCTCGCCCTACTGACCTCCGGGATCGCGCCGCTGGTGCTCGTGGTCTTCTCCGTCGGCATTGCCTCATCCAACGCCATGAATCTGTACTGCGGCGCGCTCTCCACCATGACCTTCGGCCAGACCCTGTTTCCACGCTGGTCGCCCGGTCCCCGCGCGCGTACCGTCGTGGCGCTGGTGCTGTTCGCTTTCGCGCTCACCGGCGCAATCTTGAGCAAGGACGCCTTCATCGCCAACTATGAAGATTTCATTCTCTTGCTGCTGTACGTGCTCGTACCCTGGACCGCCATCAACCTCGTCGACTACTACCTGCTGCGGCACGGCAACTACCACGTCGAATCATTCTTCCGGCAGGACGGCGGCATCTACGGCCGCGTCAACAGCGCCGCAGTGGCATGCTATCTGCTCGGGATCTTGGTTCAGCTTCCCTTCGTGGCTTGTGCGCTCTATACAGGTCCCGTCGCGCGCGCCATGGGGGGCATCGACCTCTCGTGGATCGTCGGCTTGAGCGTCACCTCACCCGTCTATTACTGGTTGGCCAAGCGCAACATGCGTGCAGAGCCGATCACTCCGCTGCAAGCTCCAGCAACGCCGACATGAGCACTCGAGCGCCCGCCGTGACATCGGACTGCGCGGCATACTCCAGCGGGTTGTGACTGACGCCGTCCCGGCAGCGTACGAACACCATGCCGACCGGACATGCCCTGGACACGAACAGGGCATCGTGGAACGCGCCGGACACCAGCTCGAACACCGGGTAATCTTGGGCAAGCGCAGCGTTGGCCACCACGTCCACCATACGCTGCGCAAACATCTCGGGCACGTGATGAAACAATTCGCGCACCGTCAACTCGCACGGGGCGGGTGCATCGGTTGCGGGCGCATGGGCCGCGCCCGGTTCATCTGCGCTGAGCGTGAATGCGCGCAACTCGCGGCCAAGCTCCGCGAACGCCACCGGGTCCGCGTCGCGAAAATCGACCGTGAATGTCGCACGGCCGGGCACGGTGTTCGGCGTATTCGGCTCGAGCGCCATGCGCCCGACGGTGAAGCGGCATGATGGCGAGCGCTTCAGGCACACGTCGCGCAAACGGCCGATGAGACTCAAGGCCGCCTGCAATGCATCACGGCGATATTCGTGCGGCGTCGTGCCCGCATGCGCAGCCGCACCTCGCACTTCATACTCGAGCCACAAGCAGCCTTGGATACCCCGCACCACGCCCACCGGAATACCGGCGCGATCGAGCCGCGGACCCTGCTCGATGTGTGCCTCGAGGTAGGCGGACGGCACCGGACCCGCGCCGCGGGCGGAAGCCTCGGGCAGCGCCGCCAAGGTCTCCTGCAGCGCATCGCCCAGCATCACGCCCGCGGCATCGCGCACGGTCAGCACGTCGGCGAGCGTCCGCCAACCGCCAAAAAACTGCGAGCCCATGGCACCGGGCGCGAACCGCCCGCCCTCCTCGTTGCTCCAGGCCACCACTTCGATGGAGCGCGCCGGACGGATCCCGGCGCGTGCCAGGGCGGCAACCGCTTCCAGGCTCGCCAATACGCCATAGGCGCCGTCGAAACGCCCGCCGCTCGGTTGACTGTCCAAGTGGCTGCCGGTGAGCACGGGCGGGAGTTCGCGCTTGCGCCCCGGATAGCGCAGGAACAAATTGCCGATCGCATCTTGCGATGCTTCCAGCCCGCACTCACACCCCCAAGCGTACAACAGCCGGCGGGCGGCGCGGTCTTCCGGCGAAAATGCCGCGCGATCCACGCCGGTCTCGCCGCGCCGGCCGATCTCCGCCAGCGCCATGAGACGTGTCCAGAGCCGCTCGCCGTCGACGGCAGCAGCGCCGTGCTCAGTCGATGAGGGCATAGTGCGCCGACACCGGCTTGCCGGAATTGATGCGCACGATGTCCTGCGGACACGCCGACATCACCATGACGCAATCGACGAGCGCGCGAAACACCACGGTGTCGCCGGGTTTGGAGACCGTTTCACGCCATTCGATCTCCATGCTCGGCAGCACGGGAATGTTCATCCACAGATTGAAGGAGGCCGGACACTCGGCCACCTTCAAATCGAGCGCAGCCAGCGCCCGGTGCAGATTGTCGGCGCAACTGGCGTGATCCGGAGCACACCCGAGCTTCGCGTAGCGCGCCGGATCGCAGGGCGGAATCACCGTGTCGTGCACGCCCGGGGAGGAGTCCGATTCGAATGCCAGAATCGGTTCACGGAGATTGTCGACGAGGGTGTCGCCGGCACGCGGAATCAGCCTGCTGAGCACCGCGCGGGTGTGCTGCATCGACATGTAAAAGCGCAGATCCCGCGCGTGATAAGCCCAAAAATCCACGACCTGGGTGCCGTAGGTATTGATGATTTTCAGCGCCTTGCCGCGCGCCACGTTGACCGCGCGCCCCTGACGCGCCGGCAGCTCTTGTACAGACGCCATGATCTTTCACCCCTTGCGCATACGCGTATGGCTACACGTGTTTGGCTACAAATCGATCGTTAACCGCTTCGAGCGGCTGCCGGCGCAGCAGATCATCAGCGTCGAGAGCCGCACGTGCTCCTCGGGGCTGCGCACGAAATCGCGATGTTCCGGCGTGCCGTCCAGCAACTTCGTTTCGCACGCGCCGCAGATGCCCTGCTCGCAGGAGTACGAAACATCGACGCGGGCATCGAGCAAGGCCGCGAGAATCGTCTGGCCCCGCCGCACGGGGATCTCAGTCCCGGAGCGCCCGAGGATCACGGTGAATTCTTCGCACAGCGCCGCCTCCTCAGATGGTTCCATAGGTGATGCCCATGTTACGCAGCCAGGAGCGATACTTCTGGCTCAGCAAGTCGGTGCGATGATGCAGTTCATGACGCAGCTCCAGCGGTATGCGCTCGGGCCTCTGCGTGTCGACGATGGCGCTGTCCTGGGCGTAGACCAAGTCCTGCCGCAACCGTACCTGCTCTTCGGTCGGCGCGGGCGAGAAGTTCATGGCGCACCAAATGCGCACGATGCTCATCACCGGACTGACTTGCTGTACCGTGAGGAAGGTGCAGAAGCGATCGTCCGGGTTGCCCTCGGCGGCTCGCGCCGGGTCGGCAATTTGCACGCGCTTGGTGAAGTAGGCCACCAGCGGACGCAGCGCCTTGTAGGCGTAGTACGCGATCACCGGGATATTTCGCGGATCGCCGAAAGGTTGCGTCACGCGGATCTCGGAGGTCGCCAAACCCTCGGCGCTTTCCATGACCTCGTACGGCAGGATGGCATCGGGTTGATCGAGCACGCCATTCACCCCCGCGTGCACGAATGGAAAATGCGTAGGATCGAGAAAATTCTCGACCGCGCGGTAGCCGGAGCGGAATTGATAAGGGCCACACAGCACTTTCTTGAAGCGGTCGTCGCTCCACTCGGGAAAATACGGCACGTCGTGTGCGGGCGTGCCCAGGGAGACCCACACGAGGCCGTACTTCTCGAGGGTCCGGTGCGCGATCGCCCGAGCCTTCTTCAACGGCGGTTCGTTCGGCGCCGCCGGCATCAGCACGCAACGCGCGGTAGCATCGTAATTCCAACCATGATAGGGACAGATGACTTTGTCGTCACGGATGCAGCCCTTCGAAAGCCGCGCACCGCGATGGATGCAAAGATCCTCCCAGACGTGCACCTCGCCCGCGTTGTCACGCCAGGCGACCAGGTCGCGTTCCAGCAGCGTCACCGGAACCAGATTTCCGGCGACGATGTCCGCCGCCGCGGCCACCACGTGCCAATCGTTGAGCAGGGCGGGATCGCGGCATTCTTCCGGCAGGATGGAGGAGGGATTGTTCATATATCAAAGCGGAGGGTAGAGTAGAACCACGCAGGCTTCAAGGCGGCCTCGCGGATATGCCTGTAATTTAAATCACGTGTCTCCGGTCTGCTTTGCAGGCATCGTTCTTTTTCTGATGCGGGAAAGGATAATCGTGATCGGCACCCACACCGCGCAGCTTCGATTATTGACTCGCCGGCGCAAACGCGAACCCGGCGCGGCCGGCTGCGCCATGGCTGTGATGGGGAAAGCATCCTCGCCCGGACGCACGAAGACGCGGCTCGTCCCGCCGTTGAGCGCTGCGGATGCGGCTCGTTTGAACACCGCGTTTCTGCAGGACATCATCGGCAATCTTCTGCATGCCGGGCGGGAGATGCCGATTGCCCCCCACGTGGCCTTTGGACCCGCCGGCTCCGAGGCATTCTTTCGCGCTTGCCTGCCCGCGAATTTGCCCTTGATCGACTGCAGCTTGCCGAATTTTGGCGACTGCCTGGATCTCGCCATTACCAGCCAGCTGCAGCGGGGACATGCGGCTGCCTGTGTGCTCAACGCCGACAGTCCCACCCTGCCCACGCGGGTGCTCATACAGGCGGCGCGCGCCCTCGAAGGCGCGGAGGACTGTGTCGTCATCGGACCTTCGACCGACGGCGGCTACTATCTGCTGGGCGTGAAGCGCGCGCATCGACGCCTGTTCGAAGATATCGAGTGGAGCACGCCACGCGTGTTCGATCAAACGAGACAGCGTGCGGCGGAATTGGATCTGCGAGTGACCGTTTTGGAGGAGTGGTATGACGTCGACGATGCGGCGGGACTGCAGCGCTTGCGCACCGACCTGGCCGCGGATGACCTGGGCGCGTCCGACGGGATTTACCCGGCACCTAACACCCGCGCAGCGCTCACACATCTGACATGCCCTGCGCCGGGCGTCTCGATCGACGCCGCCCGCGCGCCGGCAGATCGATGAGGCGGCTCTCGCCACTCGCCGGTCTTGCGATTTGCGGCCTGCTCAGCGTCGGCCTCGGTCTTCTGGCCTTGAGCTACGTGCGTGAATGGGAAATCGAGAAGTTCGTCGCCGTATTCATCCTGCAGATGGGGATCTATGGGTACGCGGCGTGGCGCCTGCTCAAGAGAGCATGCTCGGACCCGCGGTTCGAGCGTCACGCACTGATTGCGATTCTCGTCGTTGCCGCGCTGCTGCGCGCCATTGCCTTGTTCGCGCCGCAAGCGCTCTCGACCGACGCTTTCCGATACGTGTGGGACGGTCGGGTGCAGGCTGCCGGGATCAATCCCTATCGCTACATCCCCGCCGATCCGGCACTCGCCGCGCTGCGCGACGATGTCATCTACCCGAACATCAATCGGGCCGATTACGCCCACACGATCTATCCACCGACCGCGCAGATGTCATTTCTCGCCATCGAGCGCATCAGCGACGGCATCCTCGGCATGAAAATCGGCATGCTCGCCTTTGATGTGCTCACGATTGCCTGCTTGATGACGCTGCTGCGTCGGCGCGGTCTGCCTGCGACGCGCGTGTTGCTGTATGCGTGGCACCCGCTGCCGGTCTGGGAGTTTGCCGGCACCGGTCACGTCGATGCGCTGGCCATCGGATTGCTGATGCTGGCGTTCCTGGCGGCATCGCGTCGCGCCTCGCTCTGGACCGGCGTCGCCCTGGCCGCGGCCACGCTGGTGAAGTTCTATCCGGCGGTGGTGGGGCCGGCCCTGTACCGCCGCTGGGATTGGCGCATGCCGGTGGCTTTCGCCGTGACCCTGGGTTTGCTCTACGCGCCGTATCTCCATGTCGGCACCGCGGTGTTCGGCTTTCTTTCCGGCTACGCCGATGAGGAAGGCTTGCGCAGCGGCGATGGTATTTTTCTCTGGTCGCTGCTGCGCGCTCTTTTCCATCTGCCCGAACATGCCGTGCAATACTTTGCACCGCTTGCTGCACTGCTCATGCTGGCCGCCGCCGCCTGGCTGCAATTCTCCCGCCGATGGCGTGGAGAGCACACCTGGGCGGCAGCGCTGGGATTGGCGAGTCTGTTCACGTTGCTGGTTTCGCCGCACGATCCTTGGTACTTCACCTGGCTCGTGCCATTTTTATGCTTTCGTCTGACGGCCGCGCATGTATGGCTGACCGGTGCCGCCACGCTCATGTACGTACTGCCCCATCCGACCGGTCTTGCGGTCCAATCGCTGCTCTACGTGCCGTTCATCGCCCTGCTCTTGTTGCAATTCATTTTTCGCCGTCCGCTCACCTCACCGGAGATCCTGCATGCAAACGGTCCGCACAGCCAGTCCAGCGCCTGAATCGGCCAAGCCCGATCCGCGCCGTTATTTCGACGCGGTCGGCGATCAGAGAACCTCGGTCGCGGCGGCGGCGCCCGTGTGCTTGTATTTGGAAACCACCAATCGCTGCAATTTGCTCTGTACCACCTGTCCACGCACCTACGAGGAGCTCGAGCCACCGGCTGATATGAGCTGGGACCTGTTCACCCGTATCGTCGATCAGTACCCGAACATCTCGCGGGTCGTGCTGCATGGGATCGGCGAACCGATGATGGTCAAGGATCTGCCGCGCATGGTGCGCTACCTGAAGGACCGCGGAACCTACGTGCTCTTCAATACCAACGGTACGTTGCTGCGGCCGAAAAAAGGCCGCGACTTGATCGATGCGGGACTCGATGAGTTGCGCATCTCGCTGGATGCAGCCGAGGCCAAGGCGTTTCAGCTGGTGCGCGGCCGCGACTGGTTCAACCGCATCGTGCGCAACGTCAGGGAATTCGTCGAGCTGAAGCGAGGGCTGGGCGCCGAAAATCCGCGTCTGTCGCTGTGGTTGACGGGCTTGCGCGAGACGCTCGAGCAGCTGCCGGATTTCATCAGGCTGGCGGCCGACATCGGCGTGCCGGAGGTGCACTTGCAGCGGCTGGTTCACTTTCCCGAGGGACAAGGGCTTGCACGCCCGGAATCGTCCCTGTTCGAACGGATGCAGCAACAGGACGCAGTCTTCCTCGAGGAAGCGCATCGCGTGGCCGCGCAGCTGCGGGTGTCGTTCGACGCTTCGGGTGCGGCGGAGCCAGAGGCGAGTTTGAAGCGCTCCGCAACTGCACAACCGTGGTCGATCTGCCGCCGCCCTTGGACGCTGATGTACTTCACCGCCCACGGCCGGGCGATACCTTGCTGTATCGCGCCGTTCTCCATGCGGGGCTATCAAAGTTTCACGCTCGGCAATGCCACCCAGGAGTCGCTACGCGACATCTGGAACGGTGCGGGCTATCAATCGTTCCGCAGTGCGCTGCTGAGCGATGCGCCGCCGGAGGCTTGCGCCGGCTGCGGCTTGCGATGGAGTCTGTAGATCGTATGGAGCAATTGAGCGACCTGGAGAACGAGGCTCTGCAAGCTCCGGCAACCGAGGGCGGCGCGCTCGATTCGGCACGCCATTCACCGTGGGGCGGCCGGCCTGGGTCGGATCCCGCGGCGAACATCGGGGCCGAGTTGCGCGAAGATGCGGCGCGGCGCTTGGGATTGGCCATGCTGTGCCTGGAACAATTTTTGCGCCGCGAGCAATGCATGCAACCTGACTGGGAACCTACCCGCCGCCTCGGTGCGTCGTTCATCGACGAGGGGCGCCGACTGCTGCGCGGCGCCTTGAGCGAGTCGGCTGCGCCCCCTTGCGAACCGACGCTCCGCTCCACGTATCGCTTGATCGGGGTGTTGGGCAATCTCACCGCTTGGAGCGCACCGGCGACGCAGGAGAGCCACGCGATCGCCTCATTTCCGATCGCGGCGGCGCGCGACGTGGTCGCCTACTCGCGCTTCGGCGGTGCCGAGATCGCCGCGCAGGAGGCGGCCTACGCCACCATGTTGGGATTCGATCCGCTGCGCACCCGGGTGCTGCTGACTTCCTCTGGGATGACGGCGTACGCGCTGATCGAGGCGTACCTGATGCGCGAGGTTCTCGAGCGGCAGGACCGCATTCTGCTGCATCCCAGTGTGTACTTCGAAACACGGCAGCAGATCTCGAATCTGCCGCAGTTTTGTGCCTGCACGGCCGCCGGCGGCAGCCGTACCGACATGCTGGCGGCGATCATCGCATGCAAGCCGCGGGTGGTATTCGTCGACCCCTTGAGCAACGCCGCCGATTTTCGCGCCATCGACATGCTGCGGCTCTTGGACGAGGCCGATCAGATCTGTGAACAAGAGACCTGGTTCGTCGTCGACAGCACACTGCTGTCCGGTGCGTTTGATCCCTTCGCCGGGGCAGGGCGCCGGCATGTGCGAGTGCTGTACTACGAGAGCGGCTGTAAGTACCTGCAGTTCGGCATGGATTTGGGGCCCGCCGGCTTGGTGGTGGTGGATGCTGCGCTGTCTGAACGGTTCGAGCAGCTGCGGCGCGGCATCGGCGCCATCGGCTCCGACGCCCTGGTGCTGCCGCGCGCCTCGCGGCAGGCTTATTTGAATTACCTGCGGGCGCAGACGGCCTGCGCGCAGGCCGTCGCGAAGGCTGCGACCGTCGCCTGCTCGGCGTCGGGACGCCGCATCATTGCACCCATTCATCCCTCGCAGGTGTGCCACCCGGATCACGCTGAAGCCCAGGCCTACCCGCACTTGGGCGGCGTCTTGGTGTTCAAGTTTACGCATACGCTCTTGAACCGGCGCCGCCCGCTCGAGGACTTCATCGATTTGCTCATCGACAGCGCGCGTTCTGCCAAGCTGCCCCTGACCGCCGGGGTCAGCTTCGGCTTCTGCGTGCCGCGCATCGGCGCGGCGTGGGCGAGCTATGACGAGGATGAGGCGTTTCTGCGGCTGTCCGCCGGCATCGACCTTGACCTCGCCAACGCACTCGGACGGCTGGTGGTCGAGTGCGCACACAAATTTGTCGCCAAGGCCGTGCATTGAACGCCGGCGCCCGTCCCCAGGTGGTGCTGATCGTGCCCACCCGCAACGAGGCAGGCGCCATCGGCACGGCGTTGCGGCTCGTGCCGCGCCACATCGTCGATCGCATGATCGTTGCGGACGGCGGCAGCGAAGATGCGACTGCCGTCGAGGCGCAGGCTGCAGGTGCGCAGGTGATCGAGGCCGGTCGCGGCTACGGCCGCGCTTGCTGGCAGGGCGCGCTCGCAGCGGATGCGGATGCCATTCTGGTCTTCATGGATGGCGACGGCAGCGACAGGGCTGATTTCATCGAGAATCTGGTCGCTCCCATCATCGCCGGCCGCCAAGATTTCGTGATCGCCTCGCGCGTTCGGGGAGAACGCGCCCCCGGCAGCATGGGGCTGCATCAAGTATTCATCGGTTTGGTCATTGGGCGCTTGATCAAGCTGAGGTACGGCATCAAGTACACCGACATGTGCGCCTTTCGCGCCATTCGCCGCCGCGACTTGCTCAGGCTGGGCTTGACGGAAATGACCTATGGTTGGAATTTGGAGATGCAAATGCGCGCAGCGCAAAATGGGCTGCGCATTCTGGAAATTCCCGTGCCGTATAATTGCCGCGTGGCCGGCGACTCCAAGGTATCGGGCGATTGGTGGGGCACGATGCGCGCCAGCACCCGGCTGTTGCTGACGTTCTTGAGGGTCGCCCTGCAGCGCGGCTCAACGCTCCCGAAAGTCTTGAGCGTGGCGCTCGCAGTTTTCGCATGCCTGCACAATATCGGCGCGTGGTCGCAGCAGCCCGCGCCGGCGGGCGTCGATCTCGCCGCCTTTGCGGCCAAACGCTTCCCACAACCCGTGCGTGTCGGCGACCTGATTCATCGCACGGTTCTACAGCCCGAGGAGAGCCGACCCGTGCTGGGTCACGTCGTCACCGTCATCCGGCAGGGTGACGGCAGCCAAGCCATCGTCATCAAATTCGGCGCCACGTGGGGTTTTGGGGGCCGCGACATCGCCGTTCCCCTCGATGCCATGGTGTTGCTCGGCGCGGAACTGGAAGTGCTCGATCTGACACCCGAGCAACTGCGTGCGCTTCCGACCTACGGTGGCGCAGGCGTCGCGCTCGGCGCCGACGAAATCATCCATATGGGCCTGGCCCATCCCTCACACTGACGTTGCGCCGATCTCGGCAAGGAGGCTTGAAATGCGAAGAAAGTCCCGCGGCACGAGTTTGCCGCCAAGGCTGCATCCGCTGCCGGTGCGGTTGATGCATTGGACCAACGCGCTTGCCATGATCATCATGATCATGTCCGGCTGGGGCATCTACGATGATTACGTCATCATCCACGGACTGCATTTCTCCGCGGCCTATCGTCTCGGCAGTTGGGCGGCTCCGAGCCTGCTGTGGCATTTCGCCGGCATGTGGCTGCTGGCGTTGAATGGTGTCGCCTACCTGGGTTACGGCATCGCCACCGGCAGGCTTCGGGAACGGATGCTGCCGATCCACTTCAAGGATGTGCTGCACACGGTACGCGACACGCTGCACTTCAAGATCGAACACGATGATTTGACCGTCTACAACGCCGTGCAGAAGCTCTTGTACATCGTGGTCATCCTGGCGGGCATCTGGCAGGTCTTCACGGGTCTTCTGATCTGGAAGCCGATTCAATTTTCGTCGGCCGTGTCGCTGCTCGGCGGTTTTCAGGCGGTGCGCATCGAGCACTTCATCGGCATGTCCGTGATCGTCGGGTTCTTGATCGTGCACGTTGCGCTGTCGATATTGGTGCCGCGCACACTGTGGGCCATGTTGAGCGGTGGTCCGCGTCTGGCCGGAGGGACTCACCCATGAAATCACCATTCCGGCCCGCGCAGCCGCCCACCGCCGCGATACTCGATGATCATCGCCGCCTGATCCGCCTCATCGAGCGGCGCGGCATCCTGCGCGGCGGTCTGTCGCTCGGCATGCTCGCGATGCTGACGGGCTGCGACGTCACCTCGGAGCCCGCGGTGGACAAAGCGTTGCACCTCATGTCCTCTTGGAACGACCGGGTGCAGGCGGCCTTGTTCGATCCCAATCATCTCGCGCCCACGTATCCGAAGTCGATGATCCTGCAGCCGCCCAAATTCAATGCGTACTACGACATCACCGAAGTGAAGCCGGTCGATCCCCAGACCTGGAAGCTGGAACTGGCGGGCCTCATCAGCGATAAACGACCATGGACGGCCGAGCGACTCGCAACGCTGCCCGAGCGTGAGATGGTGATCAAACACATTTGTGTAGAGGGTTGGGACTACATCGGCGGCTGGTCCGGCCCGACGCTGCGCAGCTTTCTGGAGCGCGTGGGTGCCGATCTGCACGCCAAGTACGTGGCGTTCAAAACCGCCGATGATTATCCCAGCAGCATCGACATGGCCACGGCCCTGCACCCGCAGACGCTGCTCGCCACCAAGTATGCCGGCGCACCGCTGGCCGATCCGTTCGGTTTTCCGCTGCGCCTGCGCATGGCGACCAAGCTCGGGTACAAGAATCCGAAGTGGATCACCGCCATCGAAGTGACCAACCGGTATCCGGGCGGTTACTGGGAAAATCTGGGCGAGAACTGGTTCGCCGGCATGTGAGCGTCCCGACCGATCCCGTGCTCGGGCAATTGGGCTATGCGCAGGTGCAATGTGCGCCCGGTCCGATGCAGCGCCAGATGCGCGAGAATCACGATCTGCTCCTGTCGCTCGACGAAGATGCGATGCTGCGGCCGTTCCGACTGCGCGCCGGCCGCGCGGCACCGGGCTGCGATATGGGCGGCTGGTACGATGCCGAGGCGTTTGCACCGGGCGCTACATTTGGCCAATGGCTGGGCGCGCTCAGCCGCTTTCACGCAATCACCGGCGACGGGCCGACGCGTGACAAGGTGCATCGGCTGCTGCGTGGCTTCGCGGCGACGATCGAGTTGGATGGCCGCTTCTTCCGCAACAACCGCTTTCCGGCCTATATTTACGACAAACTGGCGGCCGGGCTGCTCGATGCGCAGCTCCTCACGCAGGCGGACGACGCCTTGGCCGCCCTCGCGCACACTGCGCAGGCTGTGCAGGCTTACCTGCCGGCGCGCGCCGTCCCGCGCAACGAGCACAGCCAACCGGGCGAGGACTTCACGCACCACGCCTGGGACGAATCCTATACCCTGCCCGAGACGCAGTTCCTCGCCTGGCATTCGACCAGGGATGACACGTATCGCTCGTTGGCTGTGCGTTTCCTTTACGATGATTTCTTCGCAGCGCTCGCCGCCGGCGACAATGTACTCCCCGGCAAGCACGCCTACAGCCATGTGAATGCCCTGAGCTCCGCTGCCCAAGCCTACTTGTCGCTGCACACCGTGATGCATCTCGACGCCGCACGTCAGGGCTTTGCCATGATCGAGGCACAGAGTTACGCGACCGGCGGTTGGGGACCGGATGAGCATTTCATCGAACCCGGCGTCGGCGCGCTCGGAGCGAGTCTGGTCGATTGCACGAGGAGCTTCGAGACGCCCTGCGGGGCGTACGCCCATGTGAAGCTGAGCCGCTACCTGTTGCGGATCACGCGCGACGCCCGTTACGGCGACAGCATGGAACGCGTGATCTACAACACGGCGTTGGGTGCGCTGCCCCTGCAATCCGATGGCCGTGCGTTCTATTACTCCGACTACTCGCGAAATGCCCGCAAGATTTTTCATTGGGATCGCTGGCCGTGCTGTTCAGGCACACTGCCGCTGTTGGCGGCAGACTACGCGGTCAGCCTGTGTTTCACCGATCCGGCCGGGCTGTACGTCAACCTGTACGCGCCCGCGCAGGTGACCTGGCAGCAAGGCGGCATCCATTGCCGCTTGCAAATGACGACCGACTACCCGTACGACGGTATCGTGTCGCTCGAGTTGAATATTCCAGCCTCGTTACGCTTCACGTTGCGCCTGCGTATCCCGGCTTGGACACCCGTGGCGCACGTGCACATCAATGGCCGGCGCGATCCTTTGATCTGTCAACCGGGCACGTTCGCCGTCATCGACCGGGAGTGGCATCCTGGCGACCGCGTGGATCTCGAACTCTCGCTGCCGCTGCGCACCCTTTGCATCGATGCGCAGCATACCGACACGGTGGCGCTGATGGCGGGACCCGTGGTGCTGATGCGCATGCTGGACGCAGAACGCGGCCCGGAAACACCTCTCTCGACGCACGATTTGTTGTCGGCACGGCGGCCGGTCGCGACGGCGCACGAGTGGCAGGTGCAAACCCCCGGTGCGCCGTTGCGCTTTCGTCCCTTCATGGACATCCGTGACGAGCCCTATCGGATGTATCAGGACGCTGCCGCCGCCACACGCGCCGATCGGAACACCGGCGCGATCGACAAGCCTTGAGGGCGGGAGCCGGTGCAGGCGTCATTGACCTTGTAGCGGGCGATCAACT
>Ga0116226_10002219_pt1 | contig 16798 bp, 6 predicted proteins | sample S1TSphfallax_FD_89692 | JGI IMG/M metagenome (GOLD analysis project Ga0116226, IMG submission 89692) | Host-associated microbial communities from peat moss isolated from Minnesota, USA - S1T2_Fa - Sphagnum fallax MG | ecosystem: Host-associated > Plants > Peat moss > Unclassified | place: USA... | reverse complement strand
TATGAAATAAATTTCATTAAATCTAATTCAGCAATTACTTTCCAACAACACCAAATACACCTTTGGATTTGGGTAAATTTTCTATTTACAATTTTATTAATTTTTATTAAAAAAATTGTTCAATAATCAATAACCTTTGCATTGTACTCCAAAAAATTTCAACCCAAGTCAGTGCACCCCTATTCATTGTTAGGTTTTCAATATCAATAGCATTACATGAAGTAATTTTGTTTGGGTAACTTCAACATGATAGAATAAAACAAAAAAAATTATCTGCGTTCATTAATAGATTAAATTAGGTGTAAATTATTTTTGTATAAAATGAATGGTTATGTATGATACTAATTTTTTTATGCACACAAATAATAAATTTTGATTGAAGGAAATTGAAGGAAATTTTGAAATATAAAATTTTAATAATGTGCATGTTCAATACACCTAATTATTATTTATATGTAAATTGGATTTTAGTTTACAACATATCAAAGAATGATACATAATTAATATTTTTGTGGAATTTTAATGTTTATTAATCTTTATAGACATGATATTTCAATATTTGTTTTAAATTACAATAAAGTTCCATTAAACATTAAGCTACATGTAAATTCTATTTTTGCAAATGAATGCGTATGTATGATGCAAATATTTTTTGTGCATCTAAATATTAAATTTTAATTTCAAAATAAAATCTAAGGAAATTTAGAATTATGAAATTTTAATAACGTAACTTCAATATATGTAATTTATTATTATTTTGTAAATCAAATGATAATTTACAACAAATCAAGCAATGATACATAATCCATAATTTTGTGGAAGTTTAATGTTTATTCATTTTTATATTTATGATGTTTTAATATTTTTAAAATTACAATAAAAATTCATTAATTATTTAGGTACATGTAAATGTTTTTTTGTATAGATGGATGGTAACATGTATGATGAATTCTTTTGTGCATATAAATATTACACTTTAATGTGAAAATTATATTTAAAGAAATTTTGAAATATAAGTCAATTTAATAATGTGTATGTTCAATACATGCATAATTCATATATAAATTCAATTTTAGTTTACAACATATCAAGTAAAGATATTTAAGTAATTTTTTTTGGGAATATGTTCAACACACATGTAATTTATTATTTCCATGTAAATTAAATTTTAATTTGCAACATATCAAGTAAAGATATTAAAATAATATTTTTTTGGAGTATGTTCAATACATGTGTAATTTATTATTTCCATGTAAATTCAATTTTAGTTTACAACATATAAAGTAAGAATATTTAAATAGTTTTTTTTGGAATATGTTCAAGATATGTGTAATTTATTATTTCCATGTAAATTCAATTTTAGTTTACAACATATCATGTAATGATACATAAATTTTATTTTTATTCTAATTTATTCTATTACTTCCAATAAGTTTTTTATTTATTATATTTATTTATTATGAAATTATAATAATGTTTAGAATAATTAGTAAATATACTTAATAAATTATCATATAATTTCAGAAACTATATTTATTTAACACGAATATGATATTAATTTTTTTTAATTTAATATTTAATATACTAATTCATGTAGTAGTTCCAACAAGTTACATAAAAATACAAATAAAAATAGTTAAATGACTAGCATAACCTAACTACTAGCTACAATATTATTAGTAATGTTGTTGTTGTAATTGTAGTCAATTATTAATTATCAAGAAATTATAATAATTATAATATCATCTAAATTTTATTATTGAATATTTTTATTTGAATTAATTCTTTGTTTTATGAAATGTTAATAAAAATTTCTAATGAATTTCGAATTTTTAAAAATATTTAGTGACAATTAATTATTTAATTATATAACTATATAGTTAAAAATAGTTGATGAATAAATAAGTAATTAAGGTAAGTAACTATACCTATGGTAGGTAGATTATTAGTTTACACCTACGCCTAGCTAAACTTATACTAACTTTTAGAACTAGATTACAAGTATTTGAATTGCAATTAGGTTACAAAGGGTAGACAACAAATGGTATTTTATCACTGAACACTTTCAACTTTTCCCTCGTTTCAACACCAAATTGAACATTTTTTATGTCATTGGAAGTGCAAAATAGTGAGCTACAAATGTTCTTTGAACCTCAAAAGCAAAACAAAAAAATAGAGGATGTAGGAAGATAAAGAGTGATATTTTGTTTCAAATTTTGTTCATTTTTCATTCATTTGAACAATTTCAAAGGCTTCAAATGCACTATCTCAAAATCTATAAAACTTGTTTAAAGTGAAAAATAAAAAATAAAAATTGAAAAGCTTAAACTTCAAAATCATATTGAACATTTATGAAAAAATCCAAAGCACAACCCCCTTCACTTTGAAAGGGCATATTTTGCTCATTTTCCATTAGATTATAACATTTTTTATAGATTTGGATACGTCAAATGGAGGACTACAAAATTGTCTTAAAATTTCAAAAGGAACAGACCATGGACAAGAAAGTTATAATGATCCAATATTGTTAAGTGTTTGGTGATAATTGTATTTACCCTAGGTCACAATTAAAATCTTTATCCCATATTGTTTGGTTTCCATTCCATGAATCCAAACTATATAAAGGAGTGCACTAGGATTGTTGGAGAACACAATAAACATGAAATTTTAATAACCATTTGCTATGAGCCAATAAAAAAGGTTCAACCCCAAAGGTAAACCAAATGAAATACTATTTCATTTATTAATTGTCATATGGTTTAAGTTTAAGTCTAACATAGGTGCCTAGATCTAACCTTAATTCAAGCCTAAATTAAATGGCCTATGTTTAGGTTTGACCTAGGTGCTTAGGTCTAGACGTAACTTATGCTTAGGCACCATGTCGCCTAAACTATTAATGTGGATGTGCCACATGTCATTTAATTATTTGTTGATGCCAAATTTTGTGAGCATGCCATGTGTCATTTCATTATTTGTTGATCCCACATTTATGAATGTGTCACATGTCAACATTGTGAGTGTGCCATGTGTGACCAATCCATTAGCCAAATGTTCAATTCACATAATTGTAACAAAGTTGAAATGTTTAACTTACATAGTTGCAACCTAGTTGAAATTGTAATTATATTTTTGGTTGATATCATGCTTAGTTCATGGCACATCAATATTATCGACTCAACATAGTTCATTCAATTGGGTACATTCAACAAGGAAAATACCCGAATTAGATGAGTAGAAACTTACAAAAGGAAAAAAGATATCGTGTCTACGATGCTTGATTACATAACCCTAAAAAATAGTTAATAGTTGTTCAACTTCTACTATCGAAGACTCATAGCAATTGCATCCAAATAGGAGGATGCATTATTCAAGTTGACATAGTTAGATCATTGGGTATTTTAAGTACCAAAAGTACCTGAATTCCTTTATGCAATTATTGACATGGGACCACTCCTATCACGGATGTGCTTCAATGCATGATTCAACCTAGCTACAGTGCTTGGGTTTGGAATTTTGATAAACAAAGAACTCCCCTTTCAAATTATTGCACGAGAGATGAAGAAAAAACCTTGATCTCTTCCATGGACCTTTATGTTCCCTTGAGATGTAAACTTACTAAGAGTTTGTATAAAAACTTTCCTTCATTGTTGTGTTCGAGTATAACCAAATGCAACCAAGTTGGACACATCAAAGGTTGGATTAAAAAATCAACAAAGATTGGGCATTTTTGGCAACAAATGCACTTGACATTGAATTGGAAAGAAGACCTAAACCCTAACACACTTTGATAATTAGTATCACTCCTTTACCTCATGCTTGCACATGTTGTTGAAGGATGTTTGATTTGATCGACTCGAGATCCCTTGATCCAAGGATCAAGAAAATGTGTTCTTCTCTTAGACTTCATGCATTGGATTTGAGCTCATTAAATCCATGACCTTGAATAAAAAATCAAAAGCTCCTAATGAGCTCCTTGGATTTGTGAGCCTAATAAAATCAAATATTCAAAGCTTTTCAAAATTGATAATCTCCCAAAAGCAAACAAGAGCCTTGAGACAATGAGGGAAAAAAAACTAATCCTTTTCTCCCTGTGGATTCATTCAAGAAAAACTTTTTTAAAAAAAGAAGGAAAGATAAGATGGAAACAAGCTTTTGTCTAGGTCCTTCATCTCTTACAACCAAGGGACACCTCAAGGTCTTATCGTGATGTCAAAGACTATTAAAAAGGTCACCCCTTGCAAGATAAAACCCTAAAAAGAAACGAGCCCGAGATTTTTTATTAGGAGGTTGCAAGGATGAAACCTTGGATCTTCCATTGTTGAATCTCAGAAATGCTTCACATTATGTGTTCATGGATCGATGAATCAACATAGAGAAAAAAAATGGACACATAAAAAAAAAAAAAAAAATAGAATTGAAGTTTTAAAAGACGAAAATGAGCTTGGAGATTCTGAGTTTGAGGATTGGAGCCTTCTCTTCCCAGTGATGCATCCATGAAAACTAGGTTTAGAAACATTGAGACAACCTTGCATTCCCATCCTTCATCTACTGCAAGCAATCCCAATTTGCATGCTATGGTCTTGCCTTGGATGAAGAACAAGAGCGCAAGCTCATCTCCAGACAACCACTCTACAATAAAAACCTTTTCATAGGAACTTGAAACGTGCAGGAGAAAAGAAAAAAAAATGCGAAAAGAGCTCCATTCTTCCCACGCATGGATTGACAAGCTTACCTCCAAGGTGTAGTTTACTTGTAAGGGGCCGCTTACAAGCACACAAAAACTACAAGTGTTGAGTTTGGATTACAGATTGAATGTGAAGCCTAAGTTTTGCTACTTGTGGAGTGCTCCAAGTTGCACTCGACAAGAAAAAACTTGGTTTTCTCATAGCTCCTCTCACCAACTCCTTGCAAGCACTTACAAGCAGTCGACAAGGGAGCTTTGGTTCTTCCTTGTGACCTCCCTCAAGAGCTTAGAGTGAGGGAACTTTCATTGCCGAAAGTACCCAAGAAATGTTTCGATCCAAGATGGAGAGCATTCAAGACTGAAATAATTATTCCAAAAAAACCCCAAGGGTTTTCAATTAAGCTCCTTCCTTGCTACTAAACCCTTGGAACTTTAACCTAGTCTTTCTTGCAACAAATGTTCAATATGGAGGAACCTAAAACAATTAACAAAATATAGAGAGAGAAGAGAAAAGACCTAAATGCATCGAGTCCAAAAGTTGTAGAGAGAAAGAAATAAATGAAAACATATTGTGAAATATGTTGGCATTGGATATGGTTTATGTCATTGCCTTTGGCAGTAGGGATGTTCGAGCGAATAAAACAAATTGCATTTTTAAAAATTCAATAAAAGAACCAAAGAGATTTTTACCTCTTGATGACATTTGGTTACAACCTACAAATCAAAGGAGCAACGTTTCAAACTCATTGAATCCCTAGAAAACACATTGTTAAAAAACCCAAATTTGTTTGACTCACTTGAGATGCTAACTTCAAGAAGGTGAAACTACGAAATAAAATCCAATAGAAAATTACACTTACTTCTTCATCAAGTTTTTTGTTGTGTTGCAATTATAAGGATTTTTGCAAGCTTGTGCCATTGAATTCATCTTCCTACGTTATTTTGAACTTGTCCACATATGATACTACCTTCGCCTTCTTGGAACACTAGGCTTGACCTCTCTCACTTCTCCTCCTTGCATTTGCAATTTTAATTATGATTTCTACCATCATGAATGTTATTATTGTTATTTAGATTTTCCAACATTCACCTTCCAAGATACCACTATTTCATTCTAACTTATTAGAAGTTTTTTTGCTTTTACCCATTAACCATGGTGAAAATTTCATATCCTATGGTGATTCGTGGATGGATACTTTTCTGACAACACTTTAAGTAAGAGAGGTTGAGAGACACACCCCCTACCTGACATGTTTACTGGACAAAATAAGTCCTTCAAAAACAAATAATTTTCCATAATAATGTTTCCAACATGCAATTACCAACATTATTTATTGTTTCAAAATAAAAATAACTGAAAGTAACATTGTATTTATTTAACGTTAATATCAGTTTTTAGGACATAAAGTAGTTTCCATTATTGAAAAAAATGTTATTTATATGTTTTGACAACTTCATGTGAATTTTCCAACATATTATTTTACTTTTATTTGATTCAATCATTCTAAATTTCAAGATCTTCCAACAATATATATTTTTATAATTAATTTTTGTGTTTTAATGTGTTTATTTTAAAAAGATAAAAAAGTTATTCATTTTCAAATAATTGAAAAATTATTTTCCATGTTTTATTTCTCGTGTTGATGTAATGCATGTATTTTTGTTTTATCAATTCTCATTGGAAATTCATTCCAATAAGGTTTCTAAATTTTCATCTTAATTCATTTAAGAAAACATTTTAACACTTTGGATTTTAAGGGTGAAAGGACATTGAGAGATTCTAACATCGTAAAATGTTCTATCAATCAATATAATTGTTATATTGTTTTAAATTTATTTATAATGCAATAATTGATAAAAAAATTCATGTGGTGCTTTTGGGATGTTGTTTTTTCCATGGATATTTTGTAAATTCATTTCTCTTGAAAAATAAAATGACCTTTTCACAATGACCAACTTTTTCACTGGAAAATATTAATGGTGTTATGGATGTGTCATGTTATGGAGATTCCATTTGTTATCACCCCAACATTTACATTTTTACTTGTGCTTCCATGTCATCATATTTATTTTGTAGCATGAAATCCCGCTATTTTATAACTTCAAATAACTACTTCCCATAATGAAATGAACATCCATTCAAATACACATAATTAAATTTTTTTTGACAATGTTTTTATTTGTAATTGTATTCAGACTGTTATAGGTACATTTTTCTTGTTTGCATATAATGTACCATTTTTAACGTACTTTTGTTGCATATTTATATCAAATTGCATCACATTTAAGTTTCTCCACTGTTTTTTGTATCTAACAAACTTTTAATTAGTTGTTGATTTTTTTTTGTGTCTATTAAGGAACCAAAACATTGAGGAACATTAGTGTCCTTGATAATCACAAACATCTTTTATGTTAGGATGTATTATATTGTATTCATTTCATTAACAAATTTGTTATTTCTTGGGCATTGGGAGGATTACAATAGCTTTTAATCTTTGCTTTCGTATTTATTTTTTAAAATTGAAGATATTTTTTTCCTTTTTAAAAAATGTATGTTGCAATACATAATAGCTTCTCATTTGTTTTTTTAATACTTCTTTTCCCACTAATTCTTCTATAATGTAACTAAAATTGATGACAACTTTCCATGCAGAAGGACAACCCGATCTCATAGTGTTGGTGGGAGATGAAAAATTTGTTTAATTGATGGAAGAATGTTTTGCGCAATGTTTAGCTTCTTGTTGGGTTTAATTCATGTTTCCAAAAATGTTGCATATGGAAACAATAATGTTATCATCAGTTCCATTTACCAAGTCCCATCATTTGTGATGCACCCCCAAGCTCCTTGATGGATTCAACTATGATTCCAAAGGTGAAGACAACGGAAGGAGAAGGAGTTGGGGTGTGTTCCCTGGCTTGCAACATTTCGGGGGTAGAGGGGCGTGCTAAAGCTTCAGGATGAAGACTAGGAAGATTAAGAAACAACTCAATTACTTATAAGTTGGTTAGTGCATATTTGAAACATTTTGGTGCATGGATGAGCCACGGGCAAACACGGATTCACAAGACTCACCACGGCTCAGACTTGGGGGAAGCCACCACCTTCCCCTTTATAATATAGTCTATGCCTGGCCACGATACCAGCATCCAAATGTCATTTTGTCTCGAGACTCCCAAGTGGGAATCCCAAAATTCCCATAGCTAGGACTCTCGCGACTTTGGGGGCCCATAACTTTGTGTGCAAAACTTTGATTGAAATGAAGTTTAAAGCAAAGTTGTAGCCTTAATTAAAAAATTTCCAATGGTATGTTGCATGCCACCTGCACACGAAGAAATCAGGGCGATTCCTGACTTTTAGTGGTCGAGAATCATATTGCAAATTTAATTCCTGGCCTTTCTTTTGGCCATAACTTGTGTTTTAAGTGTCCAAATGGGTAATGAGAGCCCCTTTTAGATATCTAAGTTCCAAGAACTTTCTAATGATATAAGGAACTTTATAATCCAATGAGTTTTGACCCCTATAATTACCCTCTAAAAATTTGGAAGTTGATTAGGACTCCAACTCCCAAAATGGGAATTCATTTGGGAGTGTGAAGGTTCATTCCCTCACATTTTTTTGCACTCCTGGGAGCATGAGATGTGACTCACGAGCTTCCCTTTTGGCCCGCACCCTTACAAGCCCTTGCCTTGGTCGTGAGTTCAAGACTAGGGTTGCGACAATATGGCCTTCAAAGTTTGTAGTGGATGGTTAGCAATGGCAAATATCGAACAATAGGCGAAATTTTAGTTAAAAATTCATAAGATATAATTCTCACATTGGGCATGGCCACTTTTGTTGTTAATTGTGTTATTCCAATAATCAAAGTCAAAATTAATCCTAATGAGCAACCAGTGCACTTTGGGTCCTCGAAGCCACTTCACAAATTAACATTTGTTGACCTTGGTGATTTGTTTAACAAAGATGGGAACTCTGGTATCGATTCTAATTTGTCTAATGCATGTGAACGAAAAATGTTGTTTTGTAAAGGCCAAGTGAAATCTTGTGTTGGTTTTTTTATTTCGACAAACATCGTGCATTATGTTGTGGACTTGCTAAAGATAATGTTTCAAATTTGGCATACTTATAACAAGTCAAGGTCTTTAGATTATGCGACAATGAAAATTGAAGTAATCAACTTCTCCTGGTGAAGTTTGATGGCGACATGTTGTTTGAGCTCCCCCTCATCTGTAACACACCTCCTCCTTCCTACATAATTGTTTGTAAGATTTGTGGTTCTTCCTTTATGTGTGCAAATTTGTATATGCCACATATATTATGTAGCTCATTCGATGTCTAATTTGTCTAGAGCAACCATCCACCTCATGATGCATGAACATCTTATCTTTGAAGGAAAGTGCAAAAAGTCCCTCAAGGAGATGAAGAACATGGTTATAGTAGAAGTTTTGTGTATGCCTAATGCTACATCCTCTACAATTTCCTTGGCTGTGAGCACAACGTTCTTGTCTTGTCATTTTTTTAATGAGGATGGGGAAGTTCCTATGGAGCTTCAAAAATATGGAAAACTCAATCAAGCCATGTTAATGTTCTTTCCTTTGTGTTTTCCTGACTTTCATAACTGGATATCATCAATCAAGCATTGTTCGAAGAACATGGGTTCCTTTGATTCCATTCTCGTGTTCAAGTACCTTCCTTCATGGATAGATAAGGTAACATGTGTTGTTGGACCCAAGTGTGAGCACACTCAATTCATTTTCCTTTCTAAACCCAATTTTTTGTAATTTTTGTGAATTTTCAACAACAAAATTCATTCAAAATTTAATATTTCCATGCCTTAAATATGAAAATTATGAATTAAATTTTATTAAATTTAATTCCATGAATGTTTTCCAACAACACTAAGTACACTTTTGGATTTGAATAATTTTTTTAATTTATGATTTTATTGATGTTTATTAAAGAATGGTTCAATAATCAATAACCTTTGCATTGTAGTTTCAAAAATTCTTAACCCAAGTCAGTGCACCCTTATTCATCATTAGGTTTTCAAAGATATCAATGGCATTATATGAAGTAATTTGGTTTTGGAAATTTCAACATGATATAATAAAACAAAACAAATTATCTACATCCATTAATATATTAAATTGTGTGTATTTTTTTTTTTGTATAAAATGAATGGTTATGTATGGTTTGAATATTTTTTATGCGTATAAATAGTAAACTTTGATTTAAGGAAATTTAAGGAAATTCTGAAATATAAATTTGTAATAATGTGCATGTTCAATATACCTAATTAATATTTATATGAAGATTGGATTTTAATTTACAAATATAAAATAATGATACATGATTAATATATTTTGTGGAATTATAATGTTTATTCATTTTTATAGACATGATATTTCAATATGTGCTTTGAATTGCAATAAAAATTCATTAAACATTAAGCTACGTGTAAGTTTTATTTTTGTAAATGAATGTTTGTGTATGATGTTTTTTTTTGGTGCATATAAATATTAAAATTTAATTTCAAAGTAAAATTGAAGGAAATTTTGAAATATGAAATTGTAATAATGTATGTTCAATATATGTAATTTATTTATTTATTTGTAAATCAATTGTTAATTACAACAAATCAAGTAATGACACACAATTAATAATTTTGTGGAATTTTAATGTTTATACATTTTTATACATATAATGTTTTAATATATATTTTAAATTAAAATAAAATAGAAACTCATTAATTATTAATGTACATGTAAATTTTTTTGTGCATATAAATATTAAAATGTAATATTAAAATAAAATTTAAGGGAATTCTAAAATATAAAACAATTTCATAATATGTATGTTCAACACATGCACAATTCATTATTTCCATGTAAATTCAATTTTAATTTACAACATATCAAGTAATGATACTTAATTAATATTTTTTGGGAATATGTTCAATACATGTTTAATTTATTATTTTCTTGAAGATTCAATTTTAGTTTACAACATACCATGTAATGATACATAATTAAGATTTTTCTTAAAATATATATTTATTCTAATTCTAGCTATTAGTTCCAATATTTTTTCATATTATTATAATTCTTTATTTATTCATGATTAAATTTTAATAATGATTATAATAATTGGTAAAGATATTCAATAAGTTATCATATATTTTTTTTAAATATTGTTATTTAACAGTACTATGTTTTAAATTATTTTTCCTTTTTAAATATTTATTATACCATGTCATTTAATAGTTCCAACAAGTTAGGTAAAAATACAAGTAAAAATAGTTAAATAACTAGCCTAGCCTAACTACTAGCTACAATATTATTATTAATGTTGTTGTTGTAATTATAGTCAATTATGAATTATCATTACATTATAATAATGAATGAAATTAAAGCATAATTAAAAATTTATTACTGAATATTTATAGTTGAATTAATTCATTGTTTTATGAAATGTTAGTAAGAATTTAGAATGAATTTGGATTTTTTTAAAGTGATAATCAATTATTTAATAAATGATGATAATATGTTTGATTGTTTAATTATACAATTAAAAAATTAAAATTTTTGATGAATAATTATTATAAATAATGAAGGTAAGTACCTAGACCTAGGCTAGGTATATTATTAGTTTAAGTTTAGGCCCAACTAAGCTTATACTAGCTTATACAGCTAGATTACAAATATTTGAATTGTAATTTAGTTGCAAATGGGTTATAATTAGGGTAGACACAATTATCACCAAATGATACATTATCATTAAACAATTTCAAGTTTTCCTTCATTTGATAACCAAATTGAACATTTTTTATGTCATTGGAAGTGAAAAACAAAGAGCTATAAATGTTATTTGAACCTCAAAAACAAAGGAACAAACAAAAAAATAGGAAGATAAATATTCATATTTTGTTTCAAATTTTGTCTCTAGACCCCCCTTATTCCCACCAACTATATCCTATTCATTTCTCATTCATTTCTCGCTCATTTTGAACGATTTCAAAGGCTATAGATGCATTATCTCAAAATCTATAAAATTATTTAAAGTGAAAAGACAAAAAAATAATAGTATAAAAACTTAAGCTTCAAAATTGTACCAAACATTTATGAAAACAACCAAAACATAAACCCCCTTCATTTTGAAAGGGCATATTTTGTTTATTTTCCATTAGATTTGAACGTTTTTTACAAATTTGGATGCACCAAGTGGAAGACTACAAAATTGTTTTAAGTTCCAAAAATAATAGATCATGGACAAGAAAGTTATAATGATTCATCATTAAATGTTCATTGATAGGCATGTCTATTTTAGGTTGCAACTAAAATCTTTGTCCCATATTGTTTGGCTTTTATCTTATGAATCCAAACTATATAAAAAAATGCATTAAGATTGTTGGAAAACACAATAAACATGAAAAATGTAATAGCCATTTGGGATGAATCGATAAAAAAGGTTCAACCCCAAAGGCTAAACTAGATTATAGGATTTAATTTATTAATTGTCACGTGGTTTAGGTCTAGGCTTAACATAGGTGTCTAGGTCTAGCCCTAACTTAAACCTAAGTTAAATGGCCTATGTTTAGGTTTAGCCTAGGTGTTTAGGTTTAGACCTAACCTATGTTTAGGCACCATGTGGCCTAACCTATTGATGCGGATGTGCCATGTGTCATTTAATTATTTGTTGACCAATTTTTTTGTGAACATGCCACATGTCACCAAACCATTGGCCAATTTTTCAATTTACATAATTACAACATGTTCAACTTACATAGTTGCAATTTAATTGAAATTGAAATTATATGTTTAGTTGATGTCATGTCTAGTTAGCGAATGAAGTTCATCCATTGGTTGAATGCAATTAACAACATGCTTTGATTAGATTAGTATAACCATTTTCAACTAAATCGGTAAGTAGTGGCAAGTAGTGGTTATTGTTGTGGTGTTGACATGTGGCATACACTTTTTACTTGTACTTATCAACATTACTACTTAGCAATTGAAGAAAAAAATTCCGAATTGCAAAAAATAAGTTACAATTATATGTGTAGTTTTTGACCTAGTTTATAGTTGAACATTAATTGAAGACATAGTTGCAAAACGGGGGGTTTTCTACTAGTGAAAATGTTTCAACATAAACGTTTCTCACAACCCAAATATTTTCATAATTATTAATACATCACAATTCTACCATAATTTATTTCTCGTACTAATATGAAGAAAGAAGCAATTAGATATTATAAAAAAATTACAAAAAAAAGCTCCAAGATCATAGTTCAACAACTTTGTGTATATTTTCAAAACTATTCTATTTCCATAATTGTTGTTCTCTTTCCTATCTTTTCTATATTCCCAATATTGAACATCCAAAGAAAAAAACGAATTAAAATAAAAGTCCCAAAAAAAAGATCCAAAACCTCCTTAATCCTCAACTTTCCTACCTAAAACATCATTTGTATTCCACGTCAATAATTTTAATTTCAACCTACCTTGTACTTACTGAACTTGCCTTGTCCAGCTTGTTTCGAAATAAACATCACAATGCTTATTTGGTTTGATTACTACATTACAATTGTGCCCTTAATAATAATCTAATCCAGGGAGTAAGGAGTAGAATTGGGAAGGGAACAATATGAAAAGGGGGAAAACCTAAGACTAGTTACCCTCCTTGATTTTGTAATACCCTCAACGCCCCCAAATATTGCTTAGGGTGTTTGTAAACCTTTCTATTACTACTATGCCTCCTCCCCCACGCATGCAAGTTTTTTAATGGTTCTGTTTACCATTTGTAGCCCTTGAAAAGTCCCTCCTCTATTTTGTACTATTTGCAAACAATTGTCTTCCCTCCAAATTCCTACCAGCCTATAGAAGTGCCTTCCAACCTACAAGAGGTAAGTTGTTGGTATGTTCCCCTTAATTTCCAACACTAAGGATTGGTTACTACCCTCCAATGGCAACCAATAACTTCATGCTCCAAAGATTACCCAATGGTCAACCCATTATTCTCTGTCCTAAAGAAACGCAAATATATTAATTCAAGGAAGGAAGCATCCTACTTACGTAACATAACCTACTCTACCTCCCACACTTAATAAAATAATAATGCACCACAAGAGACTCGAGTCCTTCATCCATTCTCCATTAAAAATTACACACAAAGTACATACATCTTTTTCCATTCCTCACATCATTCCCTTAAAAGTTTCAAATAAATTCAAAATCCCCCAAGACTTTCCCTAGTCCCCCTTCCCCACATACCACACAAAGCTCACATTGACCCTTAAAAAATAAAGTTTTTATTTTAATCCCTTTTTAAAAATATCTTAAATGATTGGATGGATTACCCCAACCACTCACTAACCCAAGCTACCTAATCCCATTAGTTTCATTCCTTGGGTAAAAGATGGTATGTCTACCATTAGTAATTAGTAGTCATTAAAAAACCTATGGAACTAATTAGTTAAAAAAATTCTACATGTTAACAAACACATCAAATAACAATGCTCACATTCATGAAACATAAAATTAAAATCGCATAAAGGTTTTTGCAATCATAAGACACCGTCAACTTATAATAATGAAAAAAAACTCTAAACCATCAACATTGAAAAAATTAACTACAAAATCGAATTCAAAAATAAATAAAATAATGAACCAACTAATTTAGTTACATTCAACTAATTTTGTAATTAATGAAAATTAATTAATTGAGTTTGGATTCTCAACAAATTGGGTTTTTGATTTTTTTGAAACTCACAATTATGAATTGTAAGACCCACCTTTAACCACTAGGGGTTTGTTCCTAATCCTAATAACATATTTGGAATGCTAATATTTAATTTGAGGGACTTTAAATATACTTGAAAAATGATGCCCAATTAATTTCTTGAATTGAAAATAATTTAATTCACGATTTTATTATGTTTTAAACATTTTTGTGCTTTTATAAAAATGTGCATATATAATTATTATGTAAAGCACCACAATGCCCTTGTCAACATAACATTTTCTAAGTGTTCAATAATCATTTGTAACTAAATCTGACTATAAGTAAATAAATATAGAGAAAATAATAAAACTATAATTCGACCTATTGTTACATGTCATAATGTTATGTGACCTTAATCTTTACATGATATCATGTTTTAAAAAATGACATATGTTAATTAGCATTGACTTAAAGATAAATTAACTTTTTTGGCTACTCGTTCACACCTAGGTTAGTGTTAACTTAAATGAGAGTTTCAAATGGAAAAGCTAAATATCTTTTTCAGGATGGATTCACATCATTATGATGAATGTCAATGATTAGTTGCATTGTCATAGAAATACAGTTTGTTAGCTTAACTTTGACTTAGAGCACACCCTGCTATGGGATGTTACCTAACATTGTGTTTTTATTTCAAAATCTCTGTTTTTAAAGATTTGTTATAAGCTATTAATACCCATCTATCATCAACTTAACACCCGCTTAACATTGTATGCCACATAGGATTTGATGTTAGCTAATATTCTTGGTCTGAACACACCAAAAATAGATTTGCCTTTCTTAACATCAACTGAGTACTAGGTGTGATTGTAGCTTAACCTATACACAAATAACCAAGACCGGGGGGGAAAAACCCTAACTTTTGCCCTGAAGCCCGTGGGTTTCCGATCCCCAAAAAATGAGAGACCACGTCTTCGGCCTTGAATCTGCGACGCTCGACTGCGAAGGGGAGCGCAGTGGGAAGACGCAGTTTTAGTTGCGACCGGTTGGGCTCTTGATGCCCGAGGATATCGATGCCAGATGCAAGGAGGGGAAGTGGAGAAAGCATTTGCAATTCGGAATAAGTGGAGCGAGATGCGGTTCAGTCATCATCGTTGTCACTATACGACGACGATGCAGCCTTCTTCTTCTTCTAATTTGTTCACTGTGTTATTTGTGATTCTTTTCCTGCTGGGAGGGCTTTGGAGTGAGCAATGTGCTGGGCAGTGCAGTTCGACTAGCTCTCTCGTGGGTTTCACAGCAGACTTTACTATGGTGCAACATCAACTGCGGGGCACCCTTCGAATTGTGGATGACTGCTCTTTCACGGTAAGAGTCTTGTTTCTTGCCCTTTCCGCTCCCCTGCCCCCTTGGCCCCCAAACTCCCCGACCTAATCCGTTAAGGAGGAGATTTCGATTGGTTGATCTGGCTTGTTGTATCTACGCATAAGCTATCAATCACTAAAGGAGAAGATATCAATACTCAGCTGAAGCTTTCACAAAAGTTCAGCCATTTTTTAGGGTTCGTTGGTGATCATCGATAATGTGAAGTAGAATTAATGAAGCGATGCATTTTGTTTGAATTTGTCTTTCAGAGCAAAATTTTGAACTATACATACAGGTGAACTAGAGATCTAGATTTCTTTATGCTCATACAACCTTGAAGAACATGCTCCTTTTTGCCAGTCAGATTGCACAACATTGCCTCTTCTGGTCTTGGGATGATTCTTGATTGATTGACATCTTGATCAGCCGTTGATCACAGATTGACAGACACTGAGATTTTTTTGGAGGATCAGTACTAACAAATTACTAGGGAAGGGAAGAGTTTCAGTCACTTTGAAATCAAGGTTTATGCTTCCAATGGACATGTAGGAAATGTGGTTGTTTAGGTTGGTTGAATAAATTAGGGTCTTTCAGAATAGAACTTATTTCTTGCATAAATTGGACACAGTATTTTTCCCATATGTGTTCTCCTTTTACATCTCAAATTGTCCAGTACAATTGGTCACTCACAACTTATACTGAATTTCACAATTTTTAAATAATTTTTGACATTGCACCATTGGTCTGGAATGCAGTTAAACTGTAAGTGGTAGTTATAGACATGAAATTCCAAGGCAGGTGATAACATGCCTCACACTCTCCATTATGTACTAATTTGACAAGCAAGGTTTTGTTTGTTAATGAATCTAATGAACTTGTGTAGGCTTGTGTAGGCCACTTATATATCAATGAGTGTCCTGTCATCCATGACAACAGTTGGTATTGTTCTGTTGATAGCCTTTCAAGTGCCTGTGTGTGCATTGCTTGAACTTCATTGTAGATATATACAAAAACAGAATCTGGGTACAGTG
>Ga0116226_10002218_pt1 | contig 16799 bp, 13 predicted proteins | sample S1TSphfallax_FD_89692 | JGI IMG/M metagenome (GOLD analysis project Ga0116226, IMG submission 89692) | Host-associated microbial communities from peat moss isolated from Minnesota, USA - S1T2_Fa - Sphagnum fallax MG | ecosystem: Host-associated > Plants > Peat moss > Unclassified | place: USA... | reverse complement strand
TGGGAGGTAGGGCATCCGATGAGTTTCCTGGACCGTGAACGGACGATCGCGCCGCCAGGCTACAACCGCTTCGCGGTGCCGCCCGCGGCACTGGCCGTGCATCTGTCGATCGGTCAGACCTACGCCTTCTCGACCTATAACCTGCCGCTAGCAAAGCTGATCGGGGTCACCGCGCCGGCGCCGGGGGACTGGAGCCTGGCTGAGATCGGGTGGATTTTCTCGATCGCGATCCTTTTTCTCGGTCTGTCTGCGGCCGTGTTCGGACGCTGGGTCGAGGCGGCCGGGCCTCGTAAAGCGATGCTCGTCGCGGCCCTCTGCTTTGGCGGCGGTTTTCTCCTCTCCGCGCTCGGGATCGCGCAGCATCAGCTCTGGCTCATCTATCTGGGTTACGGAGCGCTCGGAGGCTGCGGACTCGGCATCGGCTATATCTCGCCCGTGTCGACGCTGATCAAGTGGTTTCCGGACCGGCCCGGCATGGCGACCGGCATGGCGATCATGGGCTTCGGTGGCGGTGCGTTGATCGCCGCTCCCTTGTCGATTCTTCTGATGGAGCATTTCCGGACCGCGACCTCGAATGGCGTAGGCGAAGCCTTCGTCGCGATGGGCCTGCTGTACTTCGTCTTCATGTCGATCGGCGCCCTCACGGTGCGCGTGCCCGCGGAGGGTTGGAAACCAGAGGGATGGACCCCATCGCGGGCGACCGTCAAGCTCGCGACCCAGCCTCAGGTTGACGTCAACGTCGCCTGGAAGACGCGCCAGTTCTGGCTGCTTTGGGGCGTACTCTGCATGAATGTAACCGCGGGTATCGGCGTGCTGGGCCAGGCCTCACCCATGATCCAGGAAATGTTCGCCGGGAGGGTGCGTCCGGTGGCGGCTGCCGGCTTCGTAGGCCTGCTCAGCCTGTTCAATATGGCGGGGCGCTTCGTCTGGGCGTCGATCTCCGACTATATTGGGCGTCGCAACACGTACATGATTTTCTTCCTGCTCGGTATCGTGCTTTATGCGCTGGTGCCGACCACGGGCGCGCTCGGTTCGATCCCGTTATTCGTGGCGGCATTCGGAATCATCCTGTCGATGTACGGCGGGGGCTTCGCGACCATTCCCGCGTATTTGCGTGATGTCTTCGGCACCATCAACGTCGGGGCGATTCACGGCCGACTGCTGACCGCCTGGTCGGTGGCCGGGGTGCTCGGGCCCGTCCTCGTCAACTACCTTCGCCAGGCGCAGATTGATCACGGTGTCCCGAAGGCGCAGGCCTACTCGGTCACGATGTACCTCATGTGCGGGTTGCTGTTCGTGGGGTTCCTCTGCAACCTCATGATGGATGCGGTCCACGAGCAACATGATTCGCGCGCGCTCAAGCCCGGCATATCGGGGGATCGGCCGTGACCCCGTTGCGGCTCTCGATTCTATGGGTCATCGTGGTCGCGCCGCTCGGCTGGGGCGTCTATAAGACCCTCCAAAACGCGCTCAAGCTTTTTCAGTAGGACGCGCCTCAGTTACTTCGATCTGACGGGACTATGCGCTACCGTCGTCGCCGACGCGGCTTGGCTGCCGTGGCAATATTCAGCATCGCAGGCAATCGTTTCGGGGTGTTGGGGTGGAGCGACCGGTCAAAGCGCCGCAGGGGGCGATCATTCTCGACGGTAAGGCGACCGCAGCGCGTCTACGGTGCGGTTTTGCAGAACGGGCGGCCGAGTTACGGGCGAGGCGCGGCTTCCCGGTGGGTCTCGCCGTAATCCTGGTGGGTGACGATCCGGCCTCGGCGGTGTACGTGCGTAATAAGGAGCGCGCCTGCGAGAACGTCGGTATCCGCTCGTTGGTGTTCCGCCTTCCGGCGCAGACGGTCACGGCTGACGTCCTCGGACTCCTGCGCCGCCTCAATGATGACCCGGAGATCGATGGAATTCTGGTGCAACTGCCGCTCCCTAAGCACATCGATGCGAACGCGGTCGCCGACGCGATCGACCCCGCGAAAGACGCCGATGGCGCGCATCCCCAGAACCTCGGCCTCCTCGCCCAGAAACGCCCTGCGCTGCGGCCCTGCACTCCCTACGGGGTGATTCGGCTGGCCGAGGAGTATGGGATCGCGCTTCGGGGGCGGCACGCCACGCTGGTGGGCGCATCGACCCTGGTCGGACGCCCCATGGCGCTCGAGCTGTTGCTCGCCGGCGCGACGGTCACGATCTGTCACACGGGCACCCGAGAAGTTCGCGCCGAAGTGGAACGCGCAGACCTCGTCGTCGTGGCCGTCGGGAAACCGGGGGTCGTTCAGGGCGCCTGGATTCAAACCGGAGCCGCCGTGTTCGATGTCGGGATCAACCGAACCGCGACGGGCGCGATCGTCGGCGACATCGACTACGCGGAGGCCGCCGGCCGCGCCGGCTGGATCACGCCCGTACCCGGTGGCCTCGGACCGATGACGGTCGCCATGCTGATCGGCAATACCGTCGAGGCGGCGACACGCCGAGCCGGAGGCTCTCCATGAAGAGCAACATCGAGATCGCCCAGCAGGCGAGCATGCGGCCGATCATTGGCCTCGCCGCCGAGCGGCTCGGAATTCCCGAGGAGGCGCTCGAACCCTACGGTCGCTTCAAGGCAAAGGTTTCGCTCGGGTACCTCGAGTCGCTCGGCGACCGGCCCGACGGCAAGCTCGTGCTGGTGACCGCTATCTCACCGACGCCCGCCGGGGAGGGGAAGACCACCACGACCGTCGGCCTCGGCGATGGCCTGAATCGAATCGGCCGCCGGGCCATGGTGTGCCTGCGCGAGCCGGCGCTCGGCCCGGTGTTCGGCATGAAAGGCGGGGCGGCGGGCGGCGGCTACGCCCAGGTCGTTCCGATGGAGTCGATCAACCTCCATTTTACCGGCGATTTTGCGGCCATCGCGGTCGCCAACAATCTGCTCGCGGCGCTGATCGACAACCATGTTTATCATGGCAACGCGCTCGGCATCGACGTCCGTCGCATCACCTGGCGCCGGGTGCTCGATGTGAACGACCGTGCGCTGCGCGGCATCACCGTCGGACTCGGTGGACCCGGAAACGGCTATCCGCGCGAAGATGGCTTCGACATCGTGGTCGCCTCCGAGATCATGGCGATCTTCTGCCTCGCGTCGGATCTCGCTGACCTGCAAGCGCGGCTCGGACGGATAGTGATCGGCTATACGCGCGATCAGCGCCCGGTGCTGGCGAGCGAGCTGCAGGCCGAGGGAGCACTCACGGTACTACTTAAGGACGCGCTCGCACCGAACCTCGTCCAGACCCTCGAGAACAATCCGGCGCTGATCCACGGCGGGCCCTTCGCGAATATCGCTCACGGTTGCAGCTCAGTCATTGCGACCCGCGGCGCACTGAAGCTCGCCGACTACGTCGTGACCGAAGCGGGCTTCGGGGCCGACTTGGGCGCCGAAAAGTTTGTCGACATCAAGTGCCGCAAGTCCGGCCTGCGACCGGCGGCGGCCGTCATCGTCGCCACCGTTCGGGCGCTGAAGTACCACGGTGGCGTAGAGGTAAAAGACCTGCCCGTCGAGAGCGTCGACGCCGTCCGCCGCGGTATCTTCAATCTCGAGCGCCACATCGCTAACGTCCGCGATCGGTACGGCCTGCCGTGCGTCGTCGCGATCAACCGACGGGCGGAGGACACGACCGCCGAGATCGAGGAGCTTCGCAGGCGGATCGCGCATATGGGCGTTCGGGTAGTCTCTGCGACTCATTTCGCCGAGGGGGGCGCCGGCGCGGTCGAACTTGCGGAGGAGGTGGTGCGCCTCTGCGAGGAGCCAAGTCGCTTCCGCTTCCTGTACGAGGATTCGCTCCCGCTCTGGGAGAAGATGCGTACGGTCGCCACCGAAGTCTACGGCGCAACCGACATCACCGCCGATGCCGGAGTACGCGCCACGATCCGGCGGCTGCAGGAGGGCGGTTACGGTCACTTCCCCGTCTGCGTCGCGAAGACGCAGTACTCGTTCTCCACCAATCCCGCCCTGCGTGGTGCGCCGGTCGGTCACGTCGTGAATGTACGCGAAGTTCGGCTCGCCGCCGGCGCGGAGTTCGTCGTGATGATCTGTGGGGACATCATGACGATGCCTGGGCTGCCCGCTATCCCGGCCGCCTATGGCATCGGCGTCGATGAGAAGGGAAATATCTTCGGGATGTTCTAGGATAGGTAACTAGTCCGGCGAACTATCATCCGTAACGCGCGTTTGTCGATCAAAATGGGGTTCGCCACTTAAGCCCCGGAAACCTGGAATAATCTTGGTCCGTCGTGATCCATTCGCACCCCGTCTCGATAGCGAGCGCGGCATTCCACGCGTCCTGTACCAAATTTCCGGTCGCCTTGGCATCCACACAAAGCTTCGAGAAAAGTTGCCAGTGACGGTCCGCAGGCGTAACGACCCTGACATTCGGTTGGCGGAGTAGCGCTCCGGAAAAGGCAAGTAGTTCCTCCATCTCGCTCGGTTGCGCAAAGATTTTCGGATGACTACAAATCCTAATCACAGACGCAAGAACTTGCGGCGACATTCCATAGGCCGCCGGCCCGTTGACGACATCCTCCAGCCACGTCTTATATCGAGCGTGATCCTTGGAGTCGAACCGCAACGCGTAAATCAGGACGTTGACGTCCGGAAGTATCAATCAAGGTCATCCATGCGGTCGAGGACGGCTGACGAGTCATCCAAATCGACGCCGGGAATCAAACCACCCCGCGCACGACTCACCGGCAACCGGACCCGAGCGCTTCTTACAACCTTACGAGGCGGCAGAATGGCCAGACGTAAGCCTTCCTCAATGAGTGCGGTCAGCGTCGTCCCGCGGCGTTCCGCCTCGCGTCGCGCCTGATCGAGCAGTCCATCATCGAGACGCACGGTCGTTCTCATATGTCAGAGCATACGAGTAATATGTCTGTATGTCAACATGCGTAAGCTGTCCGCACTATTCAGCTCTCTTTGCCCCGTAAGACTCCGTCTGATTCTTCGACGCATCATTCTCGGTTAACAAGGACAATGTCTGCTGGAACAACCATGAACCTCGACACGCGGACCAATCCTTCCTCTGCCAGAACCGGAGTACCGACCCGCATCGTTGGCCTCGGGGCGTCCGCGGGCGGTCTCGAACCATTGAGCCAGTTTCTCGCTCGCGTCCCGCTACGGAGCGGGCTCGCTTACATCGTCGTACAGCATCTGGATCCGACGCATAAGGCGATGTTGACCGAACTGCTGCAACGATCGACGTCCATGCCGGTGCGCGAGGTGACGGCATCCATGCGCATCGAGCCCGATGCCGTCTACGTGATTCCTCCGAATGCGGAGTTGACCGTCAAGGATGGGGTACTGCGGCTCGCGGAGCCGACCGAGCCGCGCGGCTTGCGGCATCCTATCGACGTGCTGTTCTGCTCCCTCGCGGGTGACCAAGGCTCCCTCGCGATCGGTGTGGTGCTGTCGGGAATGGGTTCGGACGGGACGATCGGACTGCAGGCTATCAAGACCCAAGGTGGCCTGACCCTCGCACAGGAGCCGCATTCGGCGCAGTTCGACTCCATGCCGAACAGCGCCATCGAGGCCGGAGCGGCGGACATCGTCGGGCTCGCCTCGGAATTACCGGAGCGTATTCTGCTCGTCACGGGTGCACAGCCGGGCGCACCGACCCCCGCGGAGGGGGACGCCGATCCCATCCCGAGCGAACTCGAGAGCATTCTCAATTTACTGCGTGCACGCAGTAAACATGATTTGACGCTCTATAAGCCGAGCACGCTTCGCCGTCGTATCGAGCGACGCATGAGCATCCACGGGTTCAAGACGATGACCGATTACTCGGCTTTCCTGGGCGAAAACCCCTCCGAACTCGATTTGCTCTTCAAAGAGATGCTGATCGGGGTAACGAGTTTCTTCCGCGATCCAGAAGCCTGGGATGAACTCGGCTCCGTGGTTTTTCCAGACCTCTTTGCCCGCACTGAACCGGAGCGACGATTCCGCGCGTGGGTGGCGGGGTGTTCCACGGGCGAGGAAGCGTTTTCCCTCGCTATGGTCTTCACGGAGACTCGCGAGCGACTGTCGTTGCCGGGGGCATCGACGTTGCAGATCTTCGCGACGGATCTCAACGCGGATGCGATTGCCTTCGCCCGACGCGGACGTTATCCGAGCTCGATCATCGACGATGTCTCGCCGGAGCGTCTCGGCCGCTTTTTCCAGAGGCAGGCTGAAGGGTACGTCATCGACCCGCGTATTCGCGAAATGGTGTTGTTCGCCCAGCAAGATGTGATCATGGATCCTCCCTTCACGCGACTGGATCTGCTGTCGTGTCGCAACCTTCTAATTTACTTCGATGCCACGCTACAAAAGCGCCTGCTCCCTTTGTTCCACTACAGTTTGCGTCAGGGCGGCGTTTTGATGCTGGGTCGATCCGAGACGGTAGGATCGGCTCAGAATCTGTTCCACCCCTTATCATCACGATCGCGACTCTACCGGCGAAGCGCCGATGGCGCTGCACTTGGCCTTGTGGATTTCCCGGTCTATCGACGCCTTTCCGCGCGCCCGCCCACGAAGGATTTACCCATGCCCCCGCAGACACCTCCTACCGCCAACCTTCAGGCGCTCGCGGATCAGCTGCTGCTGCAAAGGTTTTCCCCACCAGCCGTTCTCGTAAACGAGCTGGGAGACATCCTTTATATCAGCGGACACACGGGTCGTTATCTCGAACCGGCGGCGGGCAAGGCCAACTGGAATGTCCATGTCATGGCGCGACCGAGCATCCGCGCACAGCTCGGTGTCGCGCTACAGAGAGCCGTTAAAGAGCGCACTACGGTCGAGGTGCGCGACCTTCGGATTGACGGTAGCGACACGCATGAACTCCAGATCACGGTAGAGGCCATCAACGATCCTCCAGCGCTCAAGGGTATCGTGATCGTCGTATTTCGCGAGGTCGCAACCCGCCCTCCAGTGAAGTCGCGCCGTAAAAAAGGCGCTGGTGCCAATGATCCCGAGCTCGCTGCCAAACTCGCACGATCCGAGGCCGAACTCAAGGCGCTGCGCGACGCGATGCGCGCCTCGGAGGAGGAGCGGCAGGCGGCCATTGAAGAGCTGCAATCCACGAACGAGGAGTTACAGTCGGCTAACGAGGAACTCACGACATCGAAGGAGGAGTCGCAGTCGATGAACGAGGAGTTGCAGACCGTCAACGTCGAACTTCAGTCCAAGCTCGATGACCTGGCGCTCGCGCAGAGCGACATGCAGAACCTGCTCAACAGTACCGACATCGCAACGCTGTTCCTCGATAACGATCTGAACGTTCGCCGCTTCACCGAGCAGATCAAACGACTCATCAATCTACGGGACGCCGACGTGGGCCGGCCACTCAGCGACCTCACGACGACATTGAACTATCCTGAACTACACGCCGATGCGAAGGACACGCTACGCACCCTGGCATTCAGCGAAAAGGAAATCTCGACCAGTGACGGGCGTTGGTTCAAGGTGCGCATCATGCCGTACCGTACCGTCGCGAATGTGATCCAAGGCGCCGTAATTACCTTCGTCGATATCACCGCGGCCAAGCAACTCGAGTCCCGACTGCGCAAGGGATAACAGCGTAGACTGGTCCGAGATGCTCAGAAATCACCCTGGGAACGAGGTGGCCGAATGACCAAAACTCTCCAAATTCGCCGCCAGAACGAACTTCGTTCGCGCGCCGTCGCCAAGCTGAAGGGCCCTGACGCCGCAACGCGGGCGCTCATCGACACGGCGGCAGCGCTCGGAGTACTTTACAAACTCGCCTCCTCTCCCTCGACCGCACCCAACGCGCTCGCATTGCTCAGCGAACTCCAAGTCCACCAAGTAGAGGTGGACCTTATGGATGAGGAGCTCCGCCGTTCACGCGCGGAACTCGAGACCTCGCTCAACCGGCAGATTCAACTTTACGACCATGCGCCTGCGGGCTACGTCACGCTGGATGGCGGCGCGGTGCTACGTGAACTCAATCGGACGGCAGCGACGCTGCTGGGATACGAACGCGACGCGCTGCGGGGTCAGTCGCTGGAAAGTTTCCTGACACCGGAGGGCGTGTCCACGCTTCGGAACATGCTCACCCGCATAACGGCGGGCGCCCCGACTGAGTTTGCCGACTTGCCTCTGCGCCCAGGGGAGGCCGGCGAGCGTCGATGCCTGCACGCCTCTGCCAGCGCGGATCCCGCGGGCGGCGGTTTTCTGATCGTATTGATGGGGATCGTTGGGGCGATTCCTCTGCCGAAATAGCGCCTGATGCATGGTGCCCTGCGTGTGTTGCAGAGCCCGCTAGCGGGTTCGTTTGTTCCTCCGGCGCGTTGCGCCGGGCTTAATGCTGACAAAAATGGGAGCCGTCGTGCCTACTAAAAGTATCCTCCACAAGATCCTCCTGTCGGCTGCGGCCTGTGCGCTCTTCGTGCTGCTCCCCGCACCCACCCACGCCGCCACCGCCGAGGACTGCGAGGCGTTGGGGAAAACGGATTTCAGCGCTCTTCCCGACGCTCCTACCCGGGTCGTGACGGCCCAAGTCGTGAGTGCGAGCGGCACGGTACCGCAGTTCTGCCGTGTCGAAGGCTACATCGCGCCTCAGGTCGGATTCGAATTTCATCTTCCGCTCGATAATTGGAACGGTAAGTTCCTGATGCAGGGCTGTGGCGCATTCTGCGGGAGTTTCCAGGGGCTGGAGTCGTGTCCCGAGGCTCTGAAACGCGGCTATGCCTGCGGTACGACCGACATGGGTCACCGGGCGCCCGCGATGGACGGGAAGTGGGCGTATGACAATCCTCAGGCCGAAATCGATGCCGGATATCGCGCGACGCACGTGGCGACCCTCGCGGGTAAAGCCATCGTTCATGCCCTCTACAATAAGGATGCTGCACGCGCCTACTTTCGAGGCTGCTCCACGGGGGGGCGCCAGGGACTGGTCGAAGTACAACGCTACCCGTACGACTACGACGGGGTGATATCTGGTGCGCCGGTCCTATACACCCCGATGGGCCCACCGCTGCAGAGTCTGTGGAATGCGACCGCCAATACCGATGCGAGCGGTGCCCCGATCCTGACCGAAGCGAAGCTCGAGTGGTTTGCCGGAGAAGTGATGAAGGCCTGCGACGCGGTCGATGGTCTGAAAGACGGCCTCATCAGCGATCCTCGAGCTTGTAAGTTTGATCCCGCAGTATTGTCCTGCCACGGAGGGCCGGCCTCTGAATGCCTGTCGCCTGCGGAGCTCGGCGTTGTCCGCAAGTTCTATGGCGGCCCGCGTAATTCCAGAGGACCTTTACATCGTATCGGAGGCCAGCTCGTCGGATCGGAACGTAGCTGGGGTATGTATCTGAAGGGCAAAAACACACCCTTCTATGGCTTCTTCGAAGAGAACATGCGGTATCTGGCATTTTCGACCGACCCGGGGCCGAGCTATGACGCCTCGCAATTTGACTGGGATCGCGATCCGCAGCGTTTGAGCTACAGCCTTCTCAGCGCGGGAAATCCCGACCTCGGACTCTTCGCCGAGAACGGCGGCAAGCTCATCCTCTTTCACGGCTGGTCCGATCCCGCGATTCCGGCGACCAGCACTATCGGGTACTACGAAATGGTGACGCGGACGATGGGCGGACGCGCTCGAACCAGTGAGTTCGCGCGCCTCTATCTTCTCCCCGGCCTCGGTCATTGCACCGGCGGTGGGGTGAATTTCGTGGACTTCCTCGCCGCACTCGACACCTGGGTAGAGACGGGGAAGGCGCCAGACGCCTTGCAAGGCTACGGATTCGCGTCTCCGGTGGGACCGAACGTCGCCCCGACGGAGTTCGATGGTCAGAACCTCCAGGCCTTACACCCGACCCTGGCACGTCCTCTCTACCCGTACCCGGATACCACGAAGTATCGGTCGGGTGATACAAATGATCCCAGTAGTTTTCAACGGACGCGTGCGGCGGACGCCGACGTCCCGCCCTGAAACGCGCACCGCCTAGCGCGGCTCCGGAACGGTGCCCGAGCCGGACTCGCTGCCCGAGGGTGCCGGTCGCTGTTTGAAAACAAGCAGACAGATGACCATGAATCCGAGCAGTACCGCGGACGCGGTATACCGACTCAACGCCATCCCGCCGCTGCCGATCGGTTTATCGAGCAGGTCTCCCGCCACGGCACCCAGCGGGCGCGTCAGAACGAACGCGATCCAAAACAGAACAGTTCGAGACACCGAGGTCAGAAAATAAGCTCCCGCGACCAATAGCAAGAGGCCCCCAAATAGAACCGTCGAACCGGCGAAACCCAACCCTAAACTATCCGCGGTCCAATCACCCAATGCCGTACCGAGGGTCTGAGAAAACATGATCGTCACCCAGTAAAACATCTCCGCCTTACGCGTGGTCACCGAGCTCAGCGCGACCGAACCGGCCACGCGATACCAGAAGAACAGCGACAAGAGCAGCAGCGTCAAAAGCAGCGTCACACCGCCCGCGTAGCCGATGCCCATCGAGCGATCGGTAAAGTCTGCAAGCGTGGTCCCCAGAGTCGTGGTCGCAACGATCGTCGCCCAATAGAGCCAGGGATGAAAGGCGATTGCCTTTATTTGGAGAATCACCATGACGACGAACAGCGCCGTAAAAATCAGTGACCCGGCGAGATAACCCCAATTCAGGGACATGGTCACCGCATCGCCGCCCGTTTCCCCGAGGGTCGTGGCGGCGATCTTGAGCACCCAGAACAGCAGCGTCGCCGCCGGCACCTTACTCATCGCGGTTTCCAAGGTATGAAAGCCCGACCGCTAGCGGCGCGATATTCGGACCGTCAGCGGTGATCTCCATGATCGTCATGGTGATCATGGTCAGCGCGATGATCACGGTGGTCTCGCCCTCGATCCTCATGGCGGTGCCAATCGCGATCGCCCCAATTCCCGTGACCATAGTATACGACGGGAGGTGGCGCGTAATAGGCCGGGGGTTGATAGACGACCGGGGGCGGCGGCGACCCCCATCCAAACGGATTGACATCAAGGTTGAACTGGACGCCCGCGTTGGCGACGACACTCGCCATCGTCGCGATCGCAGCGAAGCCCAGCGCTGGAGCAGTGAATTTTTTCATAGGCCTAATCCTTCAATTCGGAGCAGATGCGGCAACCTGCCGACCTTCAACTCTTGGCGACCGTTTTCTCGTGATGGCGATGCGTGAAGATTTCGTCCGCGCGCTTCTTCTGGCTATCGGACATCTCCGCGTAGAGCGGCGCAAAGGTGTCCGCGAGCCGTTTGACAGCCATCGCATGAGCCTGAACGACGTCGGCATAGGAATTCAGATTATCCACAGCATTCGCGTTCCTGACCGCGGCCTCCCGCTTGTCGATCGCCCGATCGACCTCTTCAGCGTTCTCTCGCATCGTTTTGGCCACGCTATCCCATTGGGGCTCTTCAGCGGCTGTGATTTGGAGATCTCGACGCAGCTGTCGGATATGCGCCTCGACTTTACGATCCTCAGATGCGTCCATGCCAGAATTAGCGGGCGCGGTATCTTGAGGGCTACCCGCTCCGTTCGACGGCGCGCTCCCCATTTGTGCATGAGCAGCGCTCAGGGTGAATACCGATGCGACCAGGGCTATGGCAACTTTCATGAAATCCTCCGTACAAGACTCGTTTCGACCTAGGATCCAGTACACAGCCAAGCTACGACTGAGTATCGAATCACACTATCACGCCGGTCTCGGAGGGTAAGTCGGCTATCGGCGCAATCGAGTAGGCCATTGCGCTTACGAATGATCCGATAAGGATCTGGCCTAGGGAGGGGTCTTCGGATCGACTAACGGGACAACTAGCCCGACATCGCCTCGCGCAACCCATCCGGAGCGGCCGTCTCGGGTTCGGATCAGCATGAAATCCTCATGCTTTGCCGTCACAGTGACCGTCTCCGCCTCATGCAATGCAAACGACGTATCGCCCATGGGTACCGGCGTGACCCGTACCGGGGCCTCGTGAACCAGGACGACCGCGTCGTTTACGCGCGGGCCGAGCGTCAGCGCGTTACTCACGGTCACCGCCAGCAGCGCGAGACCAAGCGGAATGCAGATCACTCGAAGCCGGCGAAATCGGCGCCCGACCGAGCTCGAATTCAACCCGAGCCCGATGATCACCAGACCTGAGACGCCTAGCCAAGCCGCCGTCACGGGCGCGACGGTTTCACCCAGCTGCGCCAGACGCGAGCGGGGCTCCCTAGCGACGTGCGCTGCGGCGCGGACGTAGGCGAGATTCGCCTTGATATCCTCGTCGTTCGGCGCGAGCAAGGCAGCGCGCTCGTAATTGAGTACCGCCAATCCCGGCTTACCAGCCCGCGCGTACGAGTTTCCGAGATTATAAAGTGCATCCGAGGAGTAGCGCGGCGGCGCGGAATCGGCGAGGGCGCGGCCCCCGCAAAGCGACAGACCGACGAACACGACCGTGAGCATCAGTCTCGGCATCTACGCGTCCTCGCCGACAAGCTGGCCACGCACGATCGTGGTCCAGCGCTGGAAATCTGCCGCGCTTGGCTCGTACTCGGAATATTTCGCCTCCTCGGCCATCGTCCACAGCTGATCGATATTCGGGCCGGCAGCACCGAGCCGGGTGCGGAACTCGTCTGCAGTGATTTGCTCGGGAGAGATTTGCCAGCGCGCGGCGAAGCTGTGCAGGAGTGCAGCACGTGCCAGTTCGAGGAAGGCCGCGGCATCGCCACGCTTCGCAGCGGCTTCAAGCTCGGCGAGCGCGCGCTCGGCCGCTCGCCTGTGAGCGGGCCCCGCCTTGCGGCGTTGAGCTATCCAGCTCCCCGCGAACACCAAGGCGAGCGTTGCAGGAAGCACGAGAAACCTGGCTTGAAAGTAAAGAGGGCGCAGATCACTAACGGAGCGCTGTCGCAGCAGGTGATCCGAGCGTAGACCGTTCCGCGTCGCGTCCTTGAGACCAGCGCTCCGGCTCTGGGTGTCGGTCAGGCCCGCTAGCGAGCTGTCGGCAAGCGAACTCGATACCGTCACCGGTATCGGCTGAGTCTCCGCTCGCTCGTATTTCTGCGTCGTCGGACTGAAGTAGCTGAACGATAGGGAGGGAATAGACTGCTGACCGGTCGCCGACGCGATCAGGGGCTGTTCAAATACCTTTTCGCCCTTATAGCCGCCCGGGTCGCTCGGGGTGAAGGAAGATTTGGCGGGGTAGGTCTTCCAATGATCGAGATGATCGAACATCGGAGCATCGACCCGATCGAAGTTACCGACGCCCGTGATATGAAGGCGCAAGGTGAGAGGATCGCCCGCCATCACCTGAGGCGTCGAAACATCGCTAGATACCTGGAAGTCGCCGACGGCGCCCCGGAAATCGTTCGGCCTGCCCTCGGCTGGCAGCGCCAAGACCTTCAACGCGGCAGAGGGACTCGCGACGGTGACATCTTTAGGTGCGCTGCCCTGGTTCGAGGGCTGTGTAAACGGCCAGCCGAGCATGTTCGAGAAGGCAATATCCGCCGCAGAGCGCCCATCGATTCTCACGCTGAGCGGCGTTTGTACCGACAGGGAAAAATCCCCGGGCTTGATGGCTGCGAGCGCGCTATGCCAGGTCATGATCAGAAACGGGCTGCCATTGATCACCTCTTCTCGGCGGAGAGGTTTTTTCGAAAGATCTTTCAGTGTGAAGTCGCCGCCCTTCAGCTCCGGGAGACCGTTCAGGGTGGTGACGAGGTCTGGGCGTACGCCAAGTTCGATGTCGATCGGCACACTTTCGCCGACATAAACGGGACGGCTCGGTATGACCATTTGCACGAATGCCGCACCATTAACCCGCAGCTGAATACCCTTCGGGATCGGGGCCGTCGACATCGGGGCCGGCGGCGGGATCTGCTTCGGCAGGCGGACGGTCGGAGCAGGCGGAGCGTTGGCGCTGACTACTTCGAGCCCCACGGTCGGGGACTTCGGCGTAAGTCCCGGAATACTGAATATGCCGACGATTTGCGGCGTCACCTTGATCAGAATGTAGCTCGCCTGCATCGAAATGCTGTTGACGAACTCGACGCCCTGGGAATGGCCGATAATCTCGAACTCGAGTCCCGGTACGGTCGGTAGCGTGACGCCGTTGAGGTAGCCGTCCAAAGTCGTGACGCGGAGCGTCGCCGATTCACCGAGCTTGATGCGCGATGGTTCCACCGTCTCATAGGTCATGGCGCTGTCGCCGAGCAGATCAGCGAACGCGATGGGACCTGATAGCCCGCAGATCGCAATGATCACCAGGATCCAGCGCATCAGCCGGCTTTGCATCACCAGTTCTTCACGACTTTATCCGGCGGCGTCTTCGGGTCCCGGGTGGCAGCGGGTACCGGTAGCGAAGGACGTTCACTCGACTTCGCAGAGTCCAGGAGTTCGCGGGCTTCCTCCGCCGTCATTTTGCCACTGGCGGGAGCGGGCGGAGGAGGCGCTCCTTGTTCTGGGCGCGGCGGCTGTGTGCCGGGCGCTGCCTGAGGGGGAGCGTGCTGCGGACCTTGCGGGGGAGGCTGTCCCTGACCCGTGCCCGGCGGGGGGTTCTGACCCTGGCCTTGGCCATTGCCCTTACCGTTGCCCTGGCCCTGGCCGCCGCCGGGATTCTTCCCGCCACCGCCACCGCCACCGCCACCGCCACCGCCACCGCCATTAGGATTGGGCGGCTGGCTCAGCGCGTCGATCTTCCGCTGCACGAAGTCACGGTTGAATTTGCTATCCGCGTCATCTCGGCGCAACTGCAGTGCGGTGTTGTAGGCCTTCACGGCCTCGGTCCATTTCGCTATCGCCTGCTGCGGAGCGGATTTCTCGAACTGCTGACCCGCACGATATAAGGCGTTACCAAGGTTGTAGTAAGCGTCCTCTTGGTCCGCCAGACGCTTCGCGTCGCTCGCCGGCGCAGTCCTGATGGATTGCTGAAAGTCTTGGCTCGCGGCGGAAAACTGGCCAGCCTTATAGGCCGAGGTACCCGCGTTATAGTCGACGATCGGCGCTTTCGCTCCCGTGGTTCGGGCCGCGGTAGTCGCGGGGTCGGCGCTCTCGGAACGCATCGGGATTACCGTAACCGCGATCATCGCAGACACGACCATCGCGCGCGGCGTCGCTACCGTTTGTCGCCGCTTCGATCGACGGGTGCCGACCATCAGGCTAGCCAATAACAGACCTACGGACGCCGCCAGAGGCCATTGAAACCGCGGCGTGTAGACCTTGCGCTCTCTATAGATCAGGTCGTGCTTCGTCACGGCCCCGAATACCGTGTGCAGAAATGCGTCGAAACTCTCGCCCTCTGCGCCCAGGTGGACATAGACGCCGCCGGTAGCAGCGGCAATCGCTTTCAACCCGGCTTCGTCCAAATGCGACCTGACTAAAGTACCCGTCTCGTCCTTGACGAAGCCGCTCCCCTGGTCCGGGGGGACGGGAATCAGATCGCCCTCAGCGGTACCCACCCCGACCGTATAGATCTTGAGACCGTCTTGCTTCGCAGCGTCTTGCGCCGCAGCCAAGGCGTCGCCCTCGAGATTCTCGCCGTCGGTAACGAGTATCAGGATCCGGTCAATTCCCGGACGGTGGCCGAGCGCCGCGCGCGCCGTCTGAATCGCGGTGGCGATGTTAGTGCCACCGAGAGGAATCGTGTGCACGTCGACAGCGTCCAAGGCCTGGTGAAAGGCCCCGTAGTCGAAGGTCAGCGGACAGACGAGAAATGCACTCCCGGCGAACGCAATGATCCCGATCCCATCCCCGTCCAGTTGCCGCGCCATGTCATCGATCGCGAGCTTGGCCCGCACCAATCGATTGGGCTTCACATCGGGGGTCAACATACTTCGTGAGGTGTCGACCGCGAAGACCACCTCGTTGCCGCGGCGACGGATCTCCTCCCAGTGAAAACCGAACTCCGGCCCCGCGAGCGCCGCGAACAAACAGACGGTCGAAGCCAGAAACAGACCGCGTTGCAGGAGGCGACGAGCGATGGAGAAGCTACCGGTCAGCTTGAGCTGTAGCGGCGGTGCTACGAAGCGGGCGAGCGCCGCGTTTTGCCGAACATCATGCAACCGCCACAGCCCCAGAAACACCAGACTCGTGACAAGGCCAGCAAGCAGCCAATAAGGATCGCTGAACCTCACGGTAACCGGCGCCACCGCGTGTTCTGGAGCAGCATCGCGAGCCCGATCAAGCCGAGCGCAGGAAACAACGCCCACCGGTAGAGCTCTTGGACCTGCTCGAACTTCTGCACGCTCTGTGCAGACGTCTCGTAATGATTGATCTCGTCATAAATCTTACGCAGGGAGTCCGTATCGGTGGCGCGATAGAACCGCCCCCCCGTTTCGTCGGCTACGGCCTGGAGGGTATTTTCATCGACGTCTACGGTCGCCATGACCACGTGCAGTCTGCCCGCTTCGTCCCGAACGGGAATGGGCGCTTTTCCCCGCACCCCCACGCCGATGGTGTAAACCTTGACGCCCAAGGCACCGGCGGCTTCCGCGGCGGACAGCGGCGATATGGTGCCGCTGTTGTTGACGCCATCGGTCAGAAGAATGACCACTTTCGATTTTGCGGCAGTGCTACGCAGATGATTTACCGCCGCGGCGATTGCCGAACCAATGGCGGTCCCGTCGTCTTGGACACCGACGTTCACGCGCCCGAGATTCTGGAGTAACCAGTCATGGTCGAGCGTCAGAGGACTCACGATATACGGATCCGCGGCGAATGCGATGAGACCGATACGATCGTTGGGACGCTCGCTGATGAATTTGGCGACCACCGACTTGACCACCGCGATTCGATTCACACGCTCGTTATTCACCAGAAAATCGAGCGCTTGCATGGAACCGGAGAC
>Ga0116226_10002217_pt1 | contig 16799 bp, 17 predicted proteins | sample S1TSphfallax_FD_89692 | JGI IMG/M metagenome (GOLD analysis project Ga0116226, IMG submission 89692) | Host-associated microbial communities from peat moss isolated from Minnesota, USA - S1T2_Fa - Sphagnum fallax MG | ecosystem: Host-associated > Plants > Peat moss > Unclassified | place: USA... | reverse complement strand
CGGTGACGGAGTGCGTGCGCCTGCATGTCGCCGCCAAGCGCTACTTGTGCGCGACCGAGGCCGGCTACCGTGAAGCGCTCTCTGCGGCGTCGAAGCACAGCCTCGAACTGCAGGGTGGTCCGATGAGTGGGGCGGAGATTGGTGCGTTCCGTGGCCTCGCGTTTTACGAGGATGCGGTGCGGCTGCGCCGTTGGGACGACAGCGGGAAAATCGAGGGCCTGCAAACCATGTCGTTCGATGCGTTCCGGCCTTTGCTGCAGAGGGTTCTTTCGTAGCTTAAGACGTTCTTTTCTGAAGAAAAGAACCAAAAGACTTTTGCGTCTGGTGCCCACGGATAGATCCAGGACATGGCCGGATAGTTGGAAAGTAGCCAGAAGTGAAAGTCTTTTGCTTCTTTTCTTCAGAAAAGAAGTGCTTCCTTTCCTTTTTTCTCCGGGCTATCTGCCCGCCCATGCACCCCATCCGCCGCGCCCTCCTCTCTGTATCCGACAAGACGGGCCTGATCCCGCTGGCGACTGCTCTGGCCGCCCACGGCGTCGACATCATCTCCACCGGCGGTTCCGCGGCGGCATTGCGCGCGGCCGGGCTGGCCGTGACGGATGTGTCGAACTTCACCGGGTTTCCGGAGATCCTGGATGGGCGGGTCAAAACGCTGGTGCCGCAGATCCATGGCGGGATCCTGGGCAGGCGCGATGTGCCCGCGCATGTGGCCCAGATGCAGGCTCACGGCATCTCGCCGATCGATCTGGTGGTGGTGAACCTTTACCCGTTCGAGGCGACCGTGGCCGCCGGGGCCGCCTGGGACGATACGGTGGAGATGATCGACATCGGCGGCCCGGCCCTGATCCGCGCCGCCGCGAAGAACCATGCGCATGTGGCCGTGCTGACCGATCCCGCTCAATACGATGCCTTCCTGGCCGAATTCGAACCCTCCGGCGGCACCTCGGCGGAGCTGCGGCGGCGGTTCGCCTCGGTCGCCTTTGCGCGCACGGCCGCTTACGATGCCGCCATCGCCGGCCGCTTTGCCACGCAGCTGAACGAGGCGTTTCCGGATCGCCTCACCCTTTCCGGCCAGCTGCGCCAGGTGCTGCGCTATGGCGAGAACCCGCATCAGGATGCGGCGCTCTACAGCACCGGCACGCGGCCCGGCGTGGCCAGTGCGCGCCAGGTGCAGGGCAAGGAACTCAGCTACAACAACCTGAACGATACCGACGCCGCGCTGGAATGCGTGGCGGAATTCGCGGCCCCCGCGGTGGTGATCGTGAAGCACGCCAACCCCTGCGGCGTGGCCACTGCCGGCACGCTGGAAGAGGCATGGGCGCTTGCCTTGCGCTGCGATCCGGTCTCGGCCTTCGGCGGCATCGTCGCCTGCAACCGTGTGCTGGACGAGGCGGCGGCGGCGCAGATTGCTGCCATTTTCACCGAGGTGATCGTGGCACCGGATGCCACCGAGGGGGCGCGGAGGATTTTGGGCCGCAAGAAGAACCTGCGTCTGCTGCTTACCGGCGCGCTGCCCGATCCGCGGGCACCGGGGTTGGTGGTGCGCAGCATCGCCGGCGGCTTTCTGGCCCAGTCGCGCGATACCGGCCGCATCACGGCGGCGGATCTGACCGTTGCTACCAAAAGGGCGCCGACCCCTTTGGAGCTGGACGACCTGCTGTTTGCCTTTTCCGTATGCAAGCACGTGAAAAGCAATGCGATCGTCTATGCGCGGGGGGGTGCGACGGTGGGTATCGGCGCGGGGCAGATGAGCCGGGTGGATAGCGCCCGGATCGCTGGCTGGAAAGCCGCGGCGGCGGCTGAAGCGGCCGGCCTGCCCGAAACGCTGACGCGTGGCAGCGTGGCGGCGAGCGACGCGTTTTTTCCGTTCGCAGATGGGCTGCAGGCGGCCCTGGAGGCGGGTGCGACGGCGGTGATTCAGCCCGGTGGCTCGGTGCGGGATGCAGACGTGATCGCGGCGGCCGATGCAGCGGGGATTGCGATGGTGATGACGGGGATGCGGCACTTCCGGCACTAAAACCTTGTCGCCGAGCAAGGATTCGCAGATGCGAGCAACTGCGAAGCATTTGCACCATTGCACAATCAACTTGACGCGGTGTCCGACGGGCTTATCTCACAGTATATGCGTGATTTCACATCCCTGACCGAACGCGAAATCCTGGCTTTGGCCATCGGCGCCGAGGAGGAGGATGGCCGCATCTACGCCGACTTTGCCGACCGGCTGCGCGAGACCTATCCTGAAAGTGCGAAGATCTTTCTGGATATGTCGGTGGAGGAGAACGATCACCGGCGCAGCCTGCTCGACCTTTATGCGGAAAAATTCGGCCAGCATATTCCGTTGATACGCCGGCAGGATGTGCGCGGATTTGTCACGCGCCGGGCCGTATGGACCATGCCGACCCTGGGCATCGAAGCCGTTCGAAATACGGCCAGGCAAATGGAAATCGAATCGGGCCGATTCTATCGTGCGGCGGCATCGCGCAGCACGGATGCTGCCATCAGGAAGTTGCTCGGCGATCTCGCGGAAGTCGAGGATCATCACGAGCGCCAGGCCGGTAATATCGAGGAACGGCATCTGGCCGGCGGCAAGCGCGAGGCGGAAGACGATGTGGCCCAGCGCCGCTTCGTATTGCAGATCGTGCAGCCTGGGCTTGTGGGCTTGATGGACGGTTCGGTTTCTACCCTGGCGCCCGTGTTTGCGGCGGCGTTTGCCACGCATCAATCGGTGAATGCGTTGCTTGTGGGGCTCGCCGCTTCGATCGGCGCCGGCATTTCGATGGGCTTTGCCGAGGCACTGTCGGACGACGGCAAGATATCGGGCCGCGGCACGCCGGTCATCCGTGGGCTGATCACCGGTGCCATGACCACTGTGGGCGGTATCGGCCATACCCTGCCCTATCTTATTCATAATTTCTGGCTGGCCACGTGGGTGGCCTGCGTGGTCGTGGTGGTTGAACTGGCGGCCATTTCGTGGATCCGCTGGAAATACATGGACAGCAACCTGGTGACCGCGGCGATACAGGTGATGTTCGGTGGCGCGCTGGTGCTGGCTTGCGGGGTGCTGATCGGGTCGAGCTGAGCGGGCCCCGGCTGGCCCTGGCTTGCATTCAGCCTATCTTTACGCGGCTGGGCGCAGTGTCGGGTCAAGCCGACATCCATGAAGGGGCCATCCTTGTCCGCCAACCCAGACATCCAATCGCGGCTGCGCTTCCTGCGCGTGGATACAGTCAGCCGCGAAGCCATGGCAGCCTTCCTGCCGGCGCTAAAGCCTGAGTTGCCGAAGGTTCTGAACGCCTTCTATGCGCATTTGTCCGACTATCCTGACGTGATGACGATGTTCAAGGGCGCCGGCAGCATCGACCGTGCCAAATCGGCGCAGCTTGAGCATTGGACGAAACTGTTTTCCGGGCGGTTCGACGACGCCTACCTCGCTTCAGTCGACCGGATCGGATCGGTGCACAGCCGGATTGGTCTTGATCCGCGATTCTACATTGGGTCGTATTCCTTGGCGATCGGCATGATCACGGAGTTGGCTCTATCTACCTTCAAGCCGCGCATGTGGTCGGCCGACTGGTCGAAAAAAACGGCCGTGCTGATACGCGCCATCAACCAGGCGGTAATGCTGGACCTCGACATGGTGATTTCCGCTTATATCGAGAAGAACAAGCAGGAGCACGGGCGGTCGCTGGAACGCATGGCGACCGATTTCCAGGACAAGGTCGGCCAGCTTGTGGCGGTTCTGTCGGAATCGAGCAAGGCGCTGGAAGGCACGGCGCAATCCATGGCGTCCACGGCCGATGTCACCACCAGCCAGGCTTCCACCGTGGCCGCGGCGGCGGAGGAAGCGAGTGCGAGTGTGCAGACAGTGGCGGCCTCGGCCGAGGAACTGACGTCGTCGATTGGCGAAATCAGCCGGCAGGTGACGCAATCGTCGCAGATCACCGGCAAGGCGGTGCAGGAGGCACGGCGGACCGATACAATCGTGCGTGCACTTTCGGAAGGTGCCGACAAGATAGGGCAGGTTGTCGATCTGATCACGAATATCGCCGGGCAGACGAATTTGCTGGCGCTGAACGCGACCATCGAAGCCGCGCGTGCCGGCGAAGCGGGGCGCGGATTTGCCGTGGTCGCATCGGAGGTCAAAAGCCTGGCGCAGCAGACCGCGCGCGCGACGGAGGAAATCGGCGCACAGATCGCGCAGGTTCAGAGTGCGACCAACGATGCGGTAGAAGCGATCAAGGGCATTACGGGCACGATCGAGGAAGTAAGCGGAATCGCCGCGACCATTGCCGCGGCGGTGGAAGAACAGGGTGCGGCCACCTCGGAAATCGCCCGCAACGTGCAACAGGTTTCGGTGAGCACCCAGGAAGTAACAAGCAATATTACGGGCGTGAGCCAGGCGGCGCAGGAGGCAAGCGTGGCCGTGAGCCACGTGCTCGGCAACGCCAACGACGTTTCCAATCAGGCGTCGCGGCTGAGCGCGGAGGTGGATAGTTTTGTGGCGTCGATCCGGGCGGCGGCGTAAATGATAGAGCGTCGCGAACGGCGACGCATCCTACGTACTCGCCCTTAGTTGGGTTTGGTTTGCGTCCGCAGAGTGAGTTGTTGACTGAGGGGCTGAATGGCTTGCAACGACCAATCCTTGACTTCAGCGCGGGACATCGCCGCCGAGCAGACCTGTAGATAGAGTCTGTCACGAAACTGAAACCCTCGTTAGACCTGCGTTGGTGCCCCTTGGTTATGGCACGAGATATCGGTCACGTGTCAGGCCCCTCTCGCGCGTGTTGATCTAGGCGCATTATCCGGTACCATCAAACTGGCACACCGCATACCGCAAACGGATGACCTGTAAGCTTGAAATCGCGGGTCAGCAGGCGCATGCCCTCTTCCTGCGCCTGCACAAGCAAAATCTCGTCGAACGGATCCTTGTGCGCGAGCGATTGGGCGAGGGAAGCAGCGGCATGACGTGCCTTCAGCGGCAACAACTCCCACTCCATAGCATTGGCGAAGTCTAACACGACAGAAGGATCAATCGGGCCTTTGCGGCTGCCGGTGATATGAAAACTGTGCCACTTCAGCCGAAGTTCCCATACAGAGACCGCCGACAGCACAAGCGGGGTGTCGGCGTCTGCCATCCGTTGGCGCTCTGCCTGCGTCAATGCATCGGCATCCAGTGCGGCCCAGACCGCGATGTGCGTGTCGAGCAGAAGCCTCACGCGTCGAGACCGAGCACCTGGCGGCTGAAAGCAGGATCGTCGAAATCTTCCGGTAACGTCACCTTGAGTCCATCGATCCCAAGCTCGCGTCGCACGAGGGCGGCCTTCTCAAAGTCCATCCCGCCCGCCTTTTGCGCCGGGACCAGCTCTACAAAGGGTCGGCCATGTTTGGTAACGATAACGCGTTCACCGCGCGAAGCAGCGGCGGCCGCCTCGGTGAACCTGGCTTTGGCGTCGCGTATCGAAAGTTCCATGGTTCCCTGCCTTCAGCGCGGATGCTCAGTTAACTTCAACGCCGGCCGCTATAGCACGGCCGAAGCGTGTAGTCACCGTGTGACCACGCTGATCGAAGTGGGCCATGGTATGGCTCAAAACGCGACATGCCCAAAAATGGCCACCAGCACGGCATAGGCGATGCCGCCCACCAGAAACCCCACCAGCGTGCCGTTCATCCGCACATACTGAAGGTCGCGGCCGACACGTAGTTCCAGCCGGTCGGTCAGCGTCGCAGTATCCCAGGAAGCGATCACGTCCGCGATGAAGGCGGCGATCTGCGTCTGCGCGGCCGGCATCAGACGCACGGCAGTGCGTTCGGCCAGGCGCTGCACGCGGGCGGCGGCAGCGGGGTCGGCCGCGAGCATCTCGCCCAGGTTTCGGATGGCGTTCTCGCACAGAAGCTGCGTATGGCCGCCGGGCTTTGCGGCGTCGGCTTCCAGCGCCGCGCGCAGGCGGCTCCATATGTCCCACGACCAGGCCTGGACGGTGCTGTGGCCGATGACGCGGCGAATCGCCTGGCCAAGTTCGGCCGCGCGCTTTGGATCATTCTCCATCAGGTCGAGCTCACGACGCACCCATTCGTCGAAGGCGGCGCGCACCTCCGATCCTTGCGGGTCCATCTTGGCCATCTCGGCGTTCACCGTGGCCAGCACGCGGGTCGCAACGGTGGCGCCAAGCGCCCAGCCGACCAGGCGGCCGCCCTGGTCGCGCACACGGTCCTCAATGACGCGGCGGAGCGAGCCCTCCTTTTCCAGCATGGCTTCGCGCAGCTTGGCCAGGATGAAGCCAAGCATTTCCTGGTGGCGGCCGCCTGCGACCAGGCCTTTAAGGGCCCGGGCGACGATGCGGCCGGCGGCGGGGCCGCCCACCAGGCGCGGCAGCAGGCGGGCAAGGATGCGCCGGGCGCGGCCATCCTCCACGCTCGCCAGGATGCGGGGCAGGTAGCCGGCCAGCGTGCGGGCCAGCGGTTTGACCACCTCATCGTTGGTCAGGATGGTGCGCAGCAAATCGGCGACGTCCAAGCGGGCGAGAAGGCGGCCGATCTCGGCTTCGGTAACGACGTGGCGGGTGAAGAAGCGGCCCAACGCCTGGCCGAGGCGGATCTTTTCGCGCGGGATGATGGCGGTGTGCGGGATCGGCAGACCCAGCGGATGGCGGAACAGGGCGGTGATGGCGAACCAGTCGGCAATGCCGCCCACAAAGCCGGCCTTGGCGCTGGCTTGTAAAAGTTCGGTCCAATAGCTGCGGGGAAGATAGAAGCTGCCGATGGTCAACGCCGCCATCAGCAGCAGCAGGAAGGTGGCGAGCGCCCGGTAGCGGGCCAGGCTGCGACGGGCCGGCGTGTCAGGGTCGTCGGGCGCCTTCATGCGCGGCGGCACGCAGTTACTTCTATCTCGATGCGCATGCGCGGATCGGATAGGCCGGCGACGATCATGGTCGCGGCCGGCGGAGCGGCAGCAAACGTGTGTTTGAGAAGTGGCCAGCAGGGTTCGAAATCGGCGCGGTCGGGCAGGATGTAGCGGACGCGGACCACGTCGGCGAAACCGGCGCCAGCCTGGGCCAGCGCGGCGTCGATGTTTTTCAGGGCCTGGGCGGCCTGGGATTGCACATCCGGGGCGATGGTCATGGTGGCATAGTCGAAGCCGGTGGTGCCGCTGACGAAGATCCAAGGTTCATCGACCACCGCCCGCGCATACCCTATGTCGGACTCAAAGGTCGATCCTGAAAAAAGATGCTGCCGTAGGCGAGAAGAATTAAAAGTCTTTTGCTTGTTTTCTTCAGAAAAGAAGGATTCTTCTTTTTTGAAAAAAAGAAGCAAAAAACTTTTAATTCCTGCGCGGGTTCGGCGGATCGTCACTTATTGCAAGGATACGCTTTGCTGAAGGCCTTTTTCACGATCGTGGCAGCCTTTTCGTGCTGGTCCTCAGGGTGATTTTTTAGGTAGTGCACAAGGACATCGCGCAATTCCGTGCCGGTGGCGGGGATCGGGATGCACGCTACGCCATGGCCCGAGATGGCATCGCCGTAGCCATCGACATAAGCATCACAGGCTTTTGTGTCGGCCCCGGTGCAGGCCTTCATCAGGGTAACGCCCAGCACGTTCGAAACGCGCTGGGCGTGGGCAGCGCCGGCAGCCAAAAGGCAAGCGACGGCAAGGGCGGCTATGCGGGTCATGACACCTCTACGGAAAAACGTTCGATCACCTGGTTGGCCAGAAGCTTGCGGGCCATCTCCTCCGCCTGGCCGCGGGCGGCGGCCGGATCGGCCGCATCCAGTTCCAGCTCGATCACCTTGCCGGCACGAACGTCACCGACGCCCGCAAAACCAAGGTTTTTCAGCGCCTGGGCAATGGCGCGGCCCTGCGGGTCCAGCACGCCATCCTTCAGCATGACGGTCACAACCGCCTTCACTGCATCACCTCGGGGCCCTTCATGTCGCGCATGCCGGCCTCCGGCAGGATGCCCAGGCGCTTGGCAACCTCCTGATAAGCCTCCTCCACCTTGCCGAGGTCGCGTCTGAAACGGTCCTTGTCCATCTTCTCGTTGGTGCGCACGTCCCACAGGCGGCAATTGTCGGGGCTGATCTCGTCAGCTAGCACAACGCGCATGTCCTCGCCCTCCCACAGGCGCCCGAATTCCAGCTTGAAATCCACCAGGGTGATGCCGACGCCGAGGAACAGGCCGGTGAGGAAATCGTTGGTGCGCAACGTCATGGCGACGATGTCGTCCATGTCCATCGTGTTGGCCCAACCAAAAGCGGTGATGTGCTCTTCGGAGACGATGGGGTCGCCCAGCGCATCGTTCTTGTAATAATATTCGATGATGCTGCGGGGCAGGCGGGTGCCCTCGGGGATGCCCAAGCGGGTGCAGATGCTGCCGGCAGCGACGTTGCGCACCACCACCTCGAGCGGGATGATCTCCACCTCCCGGATCAGCTGTTCGCGCATGTTGAGGCGGCGGACGAAATGGTTGGGGATGCCGACTTCGGCCAGGCGCATCATCAGGTATTCGCTGATGCGGTTGTTCAGCACGCCCTTGCCGGTGATGATCCCCTTCTTGGTGCCGTTGCCGGCGGTTGCGTCGTCCTTGAAATACTGCACCAGGGTGCCTGGCTCCGGCCCCTCGAACAGGATTTTCGCTTTGCCCTCATAGAGTTGCCGCCGCCGGGCCATATCAAATTCCTTGGGGCGAAAAACCCCGGTCAGGCGGGTTGCCGACCCGCCACGTCATCCAAGCGCCGCCTATAGCAGCAAACCCGCCGCGTGCCACGGGGCGCAGGAGATAGGGCGGGATGGTCCCCGCTTTAGAGGTGGCGTTGGTTAACGCGGCGGCGGCAGGCTCTGTTCCTGAACCGGTCCGGACGGGGCGGCCGCATAGCCCAGCTGCGGCTGCTCCGGCGGAGGCTGCTGCGCGTAGCTTTGGGGCTGGTAGCCGGTTTGAGGCTGAGAGTAGGCGAGGGGCGGCGGGGCGTTGGGGGTGCCATAGCGCATCAGCACGGCGCGCAGCGGGTCGGCCGCCGGATTGTTCACCCGCATGGCCATAACGATTTCGATCGGACCAACAGGCTGGCCATAGTAAAGCTGGTCGCCCTCGCTGTCGGATGACATGACGCTGCCCTGCAGGGAGACACCGGCGAACAGGCCGCGGGTGCGGGCAAAGGCGACGATGTCGGCATTCAGGTTGGCCGTGGTCGCACCCTCCACGCCGCCGCCGACCGTGACCACAGCCACCGAAGCATCGGCGCCCAGGCGGAACTGGCTATCCATCACCGCGCGCAGGCCGTTGGTGGTGAGGATCATCATCATCACTTCCGCGTCCTGTATGCCGGCCTGCAGCCCAAAACTGCCGCCGCCGACACTATAAAAGGCAGGGGACGACCAGCTTCCGGCGCCGCCGCGGGCCAGCAGCACGCAGCCGCCGCCCTCGCCGCCGAACAGGAAGCCGGCGCGGAATACGCGGGGGCAGATCATCACGGCGCGGGCGCGGGGCAACAGGTTGCGAGCGTCGTTGCCCTGGGAGCCATCAAGCACGTCCTGCGCGGCCAGGGTCGCGCGATCGACCAGTTCCTGCTGGCCCTGCGGCGTGTCGGCAAAGGCGGCGACCGGTGCGAGCAGCAGTGCGGCGGCGAGGGCGAGACGTCCGTAAAAGTGCATCGGGACGTACCTTTCAAAAAATAAGTCCAGAGTAATTCTTATGGCACATTATGGCGTTATCGAGGCAAGCTAAGAAACGACTCGATGACAGATGGCATATCAGGCAGCGAAATCAGCGCCTTCGTTGACCAGCACGACACGCCAGCCGTTTGAAAATCGCTCAAGGACCGTCAGCGACAGGTTCTGGATGGAAAAATGCAGCACCGAGTCGGCTCTGGCGCCCGTCGCATGGGCCAAAGCTGCCCGGATCGCCCCGCCATGGCTGACACAGACGACGTCACGGCGGGGATAGGCCAAAGCCAGCCGCTCCATCGCCAAGCCGGCGCGCGCGACCACCTGCTCCATGGTCTCGCCGCCAGGGGGAAGCTCCTTCGCTCCCAATGGCCAAAACGGGTGCGCCGGATCCGCAAGCCTGGCCGGTAGATCGGCATGTGCCAGCCCCTGCCACTGCCCGAGATCTTGCTCGATCAAACCGGGCTCGACAGCCAGTTCGGCCGTGGGATAGCCGGCCCCAAAAATGGCCTCGGCCGTCTGCCTGGTGCGAGAGAGCGGCGTTACCACCCAGGCCGCCCCACGTGGCAGGCGTTCAGCCAGCTTGCGGTACGTCTCCGCCTGAAGCTCGAGGCTCTCGGCGCACAGCGCCACATCCATCCGCCCATAGAGCACGCTCCGCGCCGCCGCCGAAACCAGCGCATGCCGCACCATCCAAAACCGCGTGCACTCCATGGCGTGTTATGCGCTTTGGCCCAGTGAAGGCCAGGGGCTCTGCCCGGGCTCTGCCCCTGGACCCCGCTGGGGGGTGCCCCCCCAGACTTGCAATTTTTTGGGAAGGCAAGGAGGGGGGCATCGCACGTCAAGTGGAACGGAGCGCCTGTATGCCCCCCTCCTTGCCTTCCTAGAATCGCCGGTCCAGGGGGGCTCCCCCTGGTGGGGGTCGAGGGGGCAAAGCCCCCCGCCTTCCTTAGGCCCAAGCGAAACTCTCCGCGCATCACTCGCCGATGTTCATGAGAGCGCCGTTGCGGCGGGCGGCGTGGAATTGTTGGGTGAACAGGGCGATGGCGGCGCTCATCCACAGGATGTTCAAGCCGGCGGCCCAGGCCAGGTGGTCCCAGCGGATGATGCCTTGGCTGACGGCGGCGCGCAGGCCTTCGAACACATGGGCGGCAGGTAGGCACAGCGCCAGTTTCTGCAGCCACCAGGGCATGACGCTGACGGGGTAGTAGACGGCCGCCAGCGGTGAGAGGCCGAACAGCATGGACCAGACCAGGCTTTCAGCGCCGCCGCCCTGGCTGAGGATGAGCGAGATGCAGCCCAGCGCGATCCACCAGCCCATAAAAATGAGATTGGCGGCGAAGAGGATCAGTATGGGGCCTACGCTGAGCACGTTGTAGTGGTAGAGTGTCGCCGCGAGGATGGCGGCGGGGATCACGCCGATCGCCATGCGGAAGCCGGACATGGTGAGCAGGGCGGCGATCAGCTCCCACGGGCGCAGCGGGCTGACAAAAATATGGCCGAGATTGCGGGACCAGATTTCTTCCATGAACGTCACGGCGAAGCCAAGGTGGCTGCGCAGCGCGGTTTCCCACAGCAGCACGCCGCCGAGGATCAGGCCGACGGTGACGACCCCATGGTTGCCGATGCGGGACGCAAAGAACTGGCTGGTAAATCCCCAGATCAGCATTTGCAGGATCGGCCAGTAGGCGAGGTCCAGCAGCCGCGGCCAGGAGCGGCGGAACAAAGTGAGGTGCCGGTAAACAAGGCCCCAGACGCGGCCGAATGATTGGGTCATTCGGCGTGGACCGTCTCGGCTTGGCGGCTGCGCGCGATGTCGAGAAATACGTCCTCAAGGTCGGTGCGGTTGTAGCGTTCCAGGAGTTCGGGGGGCGTTCCGCGGTCGACGATCCTGCCTTGTTTCATCATCAGCACGGTACCGCAGAGGCGGGCCACTTCGTCCATGTTGTGGGAAGCCAATAGGATGGTGCAGCCGGACTCCGCCCGGTAGCGCTCCAGCCAGCTGCGGACCATGTCGCCGGTATCGGGGTCGAGGCTGGCGGTGGGTTCGTCCAGCAGAAGCAGTTCGGGTTTATTGATGAGGGATTTGGCGAGCGCCACGCGGGTTTTCTGGCCGGCGGAGAGCTGGCCGGCGGGGCGGGAGAGCAGACCGTGGAGGTCGAGTTCGTCGGCCAGGTCGCGGATGCGCTGTTCTATGTGCCGCACGCTGTAGAGGTGGGCGTATACGCGCAGGTTTTCGGCGACGGTGAGGCGCTGCGGCAGGGCGACGTAGGGCGACGAAAAATTGAGGCGGGCGAGGGCGGCGAAGCGATCCTTCGCCATATCGTGGCCGAGCACGTGGATGCGGCCGCTGGTGGGAACCAGCAAGCCCAGCAGCATGGCGATGGTGGTGGTTTTGCCGGCGCCGTTGCCGCCGAGCAGGCCCACGGTTTCGCCTTTGGGTACGACGAAGCTGATGGCGTCGACGGCGAGTGCGGCGCGGTAGCGTTTTGTCAGCTGGTTGACCTCGATGGCGTGCATGGCGGGTGGCTTAGTCGTTTGGGCGGGGTTCGCCAACCCGGCGGGGGCCTGGGCAGTGCATTTTTATTGCGATATCGTTCTGTTTTCGCTTAGAAGGCCGAGATACGGGCGTGGACGCACCCGGCCTTGGCGGCATATCTCGATTTCGACTTGGCCGACTTGGCCGGCACTATCTGCTCGCGGCGCTTGAACCGGCAAGCGAGTGGAAACATCTGCTTCCCCAATCTGCGGCGCGGCGTCAAAATCCGGCCGGGAGGCGTGCCTATTGGCGCGGGCCGCGCCCACCTGGGCGCAGAAAAAGGCGGAAGTTCTGCGCGCGCTCTCCAAGATGCCCGCGCCGTCGATAAGACACGCGACAGATGCCGCCGAGGCCCCAACCCCCAAAAAATAGGGTGTTTTGCTCATCGGAGGAGGTGTTCCGTCACCTTCGGGATAGATACGAGGTCGATGGTGATGGGAATATGAACGCCATCGCACTCTTTGCTTATGCGCTCATCGAAAAGGATCTGGTTGATTGGTCTGAGCACATGGCGTGCGTATCCGGCGTTCCGCCAGACCATAGCCAGGTGGAGGATTGGATTCGCAGCAAACCGGACAGCCATTTCAGTTCGATCGAACAGTTGGCTTCTCGCTGGTTTTACGGCTTCTCCGTTTCTTTGCTGAACGAGCATATCGAGGGCGAGAAGAAGACAGCGATCGCGGAGGCGCTCGGTAACCTGGGCAAGTTCTGGCCGGGGTTTTGGGTGGGCAATCTGGTTGGCCTGACCAGCAATATCGCGTCTACGTTGCTGGTGGTGCTGCTTGTTGTTTTTTGAACTCCGATTTTTCCTTCATTGCTTAGACAAAGAAAGTGTTCGGGCTTCATTAGCGCCGGTTGACGAGAATTGTATGAGAGGGAGTGCGGTGCGAAGGGAGTAGGCTCCGAAGCGACTCACCCTACGGCACTGTCAGTTATCCACAAAATGCCGATTTGTGTATAACAGGTTTCGGTCTGCACCAACCAGCAAAGCGATAGGGTGAAAGGGCTGTCGGGCTTGCAAGGTCTTGCGGGGGGCCTTCACGGCATGGAATGAACATTGCTAAGATTTGGTCGATCTTCGGAGTAGCCGTGTGAATGGATGATGAGAGCGGGGCGACGGATCGCCGGCTGGGCATGGATCGGCCGATCGCGCGGCGCGATTTTCTGAATGGCGCCGCCGTCACTGCCCTGGGCCTGGCTGCCGCCTCCGCCGCCCAGGCCGCGCCGCAGGATGGGGCGGCATACGACCCGCCGGTGCTCACCGGGATGCGGGGCAGCCACCCCGGCTCGTTCGAGGTGGCGCACAGCCTGCGAGACGGTAAATTCTGGGAGACCGCACCCCCGCCAGTGCCGGGCGAGGATTCCTACGATCTGGTGATCGTCGGCGCAGGCATCAGCGGCCTGGCGGCGGCGCAGTTCTACCGAACCCAGAAGCCTGGTGCGAAAATCCTCATCCTGGATAATCACGACGATTTCGGCGGCCATGCAAAGCGCAACGAGTTCGCGCTCGGCGGCCGCACAGAACTGATCAATGGCGGAACGCTGGAGATCGACAGTCCCCGGCCCTACAGCAAGATAGCCGATGGGCTGATCCGCGCGCTGGGGATCGATCCGGTGGCGTTCGAGGAGCGGTTCTCGCACACGGATTTTTACGAGAAGGCCGGGCTGGGGCGAGGCGCGTTTTTCGATGCGCAGACATTCGGGGCAGACAAGTTGGTAAGCGGCATCGGCAAGAAGCCGTGGCGCGAGGTGCTGGCGAATGCGCCGCTGAGTCCGCGGGTGAAGGCCGATATCATCCGCATTGAGGAAGGCGAGACCGACTACATGCCGGGCCTGACCTCGGCGCAGAAGAAGGACAAGCTCTGGCGCATCAGCTACAAGGATTATCTGCTTAAAGTAGTGGGCGCCGATCCCGGGGTGATTCCCTACTATCAGGCGAGCACGCAGGATGAGTGGGGCGTGGGCATCGATGCGCTGACCGCGCTGGATGTGTGGGGCTTTGGCCAGAACGGCGGGTTCCAGGGCCTGAAACTGGAGCCCGGCTCAGCGCCGCATATGGGCAATACACCCTCGGGCTATGCCGATGGCGGGTCCTACACGTTCCATTTCCCGGATGGGAACGCCACGATCGCGCGCCTTCTGGTGCGTGGGCTTGTGCCCGGGGCGGTGCCGGGCAAAAGCGCCGAGGATGTGGTGCGGGCGCAGGTGAATTACGCACGGCTGGACCGGCCGGGCCAGGCCGTAAAAATCCGGCTGAGCAGTATTGTCGTCGGCGCGCGGAATATCGGCACGCCCGCTGCGTCCACCGGCGTGGAAATCGCCTATTCCCGCTTCGGCGAGGTGTTCCGGGTGCGCGCGGACAAATGCATCCTGGCCGGCTGGAACATGATGATTCCCTATATCTGCCCGGATCTGCCGCAGCGCCAGAAGGAGGCGCTGCATTCCCTGGTGAAGATTCCCCTTGTTTACACAAGTGTTGCGATCAGCAACTGGCGCGCCTTCCATAAGCTTGGCGTGCATTCAATCTACGCGCCCGGGAGCTACCATGCGAATGTGCGGCTGAATTCCGTGGTGGATGTGGGCGGCTACACATCGGTGCGGTCGCCCGACGACCCCATTATCGTGCGCATGGTGCGTGTGCCGTGCACGCCGGGGCTGGATGAACGCACGCAGCACCGGTTGGGCCATGCGAATATCCTGGCCACGTCGCTGGACACGTTCGAGCGGAACATCCGCGATCAGCTCGGCCGCATGCTGGCGCCGGGCGGGTTCGATCCCGCGCGCGATATTACCGCGATCACCGTGAACAGATGGCCGCACGGCTATGCCTACGAGTATAATCCGCTGTTCGATCCGCAATGGGCGCCGGGGCAGGCGCCGCACGAGATCGGGCGGGCAAGGCATGGGCGGATTGCGATTGCCAATTCGGATTCGGGCGCGCAGGCCTACACGGATTGCGCGATCGACCAGGCGCACCGTGCGGTGCAGGAATTGCTGACTTTGTCATAAGCAAGAAAGCACTTCTTTTCTGAAGAAAAGAAGCAAAAGACTTTTATGTCTGCGCCGCTTCTATCTCTCCGGCCATATCCCGGATCTATCCGTGGGCACCAGAAGTAAAAGTCTTTTGGTTCTTTTCTTCAGAAAAGAACATCTTTCTTAACTTGGAGGCGTTCGATGGACCTGAACATGTTGATTGGCGGCCATTTCGTGGCTGGTGAGGCGGCGACGGAGCGGGCGCTCAATCCGCGCACGGGCGAGCGGATCGCCGATGTGCCGGGGGCCTCTCTGGCGCAGGTGGATGCGGCGATTGCGGCGGCCCGGCGCGCGTTCGGCACCTGGTCGCGCACCACGCCGGGGGAGCGCAGCCGGGCGCTGCTGAAACTGGCCGACGCGATCGAGGCGGATGCGCCAGCGCTGGCCAAGATCGAAGCCGAGAACACGGGAAAGCCGTATCACGCCATGCTCGGCGACGAGATGCCTGGCGTGGTGGACTGTTTCCGCTTCTTCGCGGGTGCTGCGCGCGCGCTGCCGGGGATCCCGGCCGGCGAGTATGTAAGCGGCTACACCAGCATGTTGCGGCGCGATCCGGTGGGTGTGATCGGATCCATTGCGCCGTGGAATTATCCGCTGATGATGGCTGCGTGGAAGCTGGCGCCGGCGATTGCCGCGGGCAACACGGTGGTGATCAAGCCCTCGGAAAACACGCCGCTGAGCCTGCTGGCTTTGGGAAAACACCTCGCGGCGACGCTGCCGGAGGGGGTGGTGAACATCGTGCTCGGCACGGGGGTAACCACCGGGCAGCACATGATCGATCATCCGGGGATCGACATGGTGTCGCTCACCGGCGACGTGGGGACGGGGCGCAAGGTGCTTGCGGCGGCGGCAGGCTCGCTGAAGCGCACGCATCTGGAGTTGGGCGGCAAGGCGCCGGTGCTGGTGTTCGATGACGCCGATCTGGATGCGGTGATGGAAGGCCTAAAAATCTACAGTTTTTACAACGCGGGCCAGGATTGCACCGCGGCGTGCCGGGTGTACGCGGGGGCCAAGGTTTACGAGAAGGTGGTGGCTGGGCTTGGGGAAGTGGCGTCTTCGCTGCGCTTTGGGCTCGAGGATGATTCGCGCAACGAGATACCGCCGCTGATTTCCGCGCGGCAGCGGGCGCGCGTGGCGGGGTTTGTGGAGCGGGCGGCGGGCACCCGGCATATGGAAATTGTGGCGGGTGGTGCTGCTGGGAGCGGGACCGGGTTTTATTTTCAACCGACGGTCGTCGCGGGCGCGCTGCAGAACGATGAGATCGTGCAGAAGGAGGTTTTTGGCCCAGTGGTGTCGGTGACGCGGTTTACCGATGTGGAGCAGGCGGTGACCTGGGCGAACGCTTCGGATTACGGGCTGGCGTCGTCTGTATGGTCCACCAATGTGGCGCGGGCGATGGAGACGGCCTCGCGGTTGCGGTTTGGGTGCACCTGGGTGAACTGCCATTTTTTGACGGCGACGGAGATGCCGCATGGGGGCTTAAAACATTCCGGCTATGGGAAGGATTTGAGCATGCTGTCGCTGGAGGAGTACACGGTGGGGCGGCATGTGATGGTGAAATTGGGGTGAT